>Ga0208820_1000075_pt1 | contig 110111 bp, 85 predicted proteins | sample June2015DPH_16_5_FD_184713 | JGI IMG/M metagenome (GOLD analysis project Ga0208820, IMG submission 184713) | Peatland microbial communities from SPRUCE experiment site at the Marcell Experimental Forest, Minnesota, USA - June2015DPH_16_40... | ecosystem: Environmental > Terrestrial > Soil >...
GAAGAGGATCTAATCTACAAACCATGCTCTCAGGCATCAGGTGAAACACAGATTCACTCTTCCCTTTTACCCCGGTGTCCCAAAGTATTTTATACCATACGATAAATTATAAGAACACAAGGTGAAAGAGGTAAATTAAAACTTTTGTTGTCAGTGCCTGTTATCAGACCCCATATAACTCAGGACACATGAGTTGGCCGCCAAAATATCCAATAGAGAGAATAACTGAATTCTAGTCCGAACGCGCTTAAAGTCTGCTCTCTCCGGCCAACACATCAGAGTTGAACCGCGCCAACAGCGCCACTCTGGGCGCATAATGGCAAAATATCTCTGTTTGGGGGACTCGGTGGTGGAGCGGAAGGGGATTGGAACAACAGCCAACATAATCATTCTAAATCTGTTGGCCGTCAAAATATCCAAAAGAGAGAATAACCAAATTCTGGCCCGAACGGGCTTACGGTATTTGAATCGACAAACACTTCTTCCTGTTATCCGCAACTCGTCAGTCTTGATATTTATACAACCTTTCAATTGGTAATCATCAAAAAACTACGGAATTTTAACTTAACATGCGGTACAAATGTCGGGTACAGGTCAGGCACAAGCCGGAATGACATCGTTTAGATATTTTATTGCAGGTGTAATAATTAACAATAAAAAATTAGGCTGTGAACACAATCAGTGCATCTACTGCCACAGGCTTTCCATCACGGCAAATCTTCAGGGGATTGATATCTATTTCGGCAATCGATTCGTATTGAAGACCGATCTCTCCTACCACAATGAGGATTTTTGCCAAAAGATCCATATCCACGGCCGCTTCTCCGCGGAAAGGCTGCAGAATGGTATTGGCTCTGATCCCCGACATCATATCCTTTGCGTCGTACATTGCCAGAGGTGCAATCCGAAAAACGGTGTCTTTCAGAGTTTCTGTTAAAATGCCCCCGAGGCCGAACATCACAGATGCCCCGAATGAGTGGTCACGGGTCAAGCCGCAGACCAGTTCCCGGGCGCCCACGATCATCTCTTGTACTGAAAGGGCCTCGCATCCCGGAATCTCAAGGAGACGCCGGCCTTCCGATTTGATCTCCTGCTTATTCTTCACATTCAGGACGACGCCACCTACTTCGGTTTTGTGCACCAATTTTTCTCCCGACGCCTTAAGAACAACGGGAAATCCTATCTTGACCGCTTCCGCAGCCGCAGCATCAACGGAAGATGCCAGAACCTCCCGGCACACGGGTACGCCAAAAGCCGCAAGAAACAACTTAGCCTCATATTCATTCAAAGCCTTCCGGCCAGAGGATTTCACATTGTAAATTAAAGATTTGGGATCAGTCATTTTATGGCACCTCTACCTGTAAAATAGGTTATAATACATATCCTTACTTTTAAAAAAGATGGCCTGTCAATCTTTTGTATTCCGGTTGCATTCTTGAATAATATAAAATTATCTGATAACAAATATTCGTAATAATGTTCCTCATCGCCATGCCTGACGTAATCGTATTGAGATGATTGAGTACCTGAACAACAGCCATCATTCTATTATGATCTTTCGGGTTTTTTTCGGTTACAACTAAGTCATTTTTCTCCAGTATCCCTTTCAGCCAGGGCAGCCATCTGCGGCACCGAGTCAGACATAAAACAACATTTTACCCGGCCGCATCATCCAGCGCCGGACTTTCCTACTTTATCCGGCCCGCTGTTCTGCGTTCTTCATGATAGCGTATGAACTTGCTCAAGGCTATGGCAGCCCGCTGTATTGAGGGAAAAACGGCGAATCCTGCTGCAGTTAGCTCCTTACCTGCATCATATGCAAGCTTCCTCATCTGAATGGAAGAGTAGCTATGCAAGATGACTGCCAGAGGCTTTTTAATTTCCTTTTTGATTTGACCAATTAGTTTCAGATACATACCTATCATAAATTCCTTATCTTTTATAGAAATAAGGCCAAAATGATCGAATGCTACGTGTATGGCCAGCAGATCCGCTTCCTCACACTGATCAAGCGCTTTCATCGTCTTAAAGAATATCTCAGGACCTTCAAAATTATTGAGGTCGACAGGGTTCTTAAAAATTCGTCCGGCCTCTGAAGGATACAATTCAATCAGGCTTTTTCGCAGCTTATCACTCAGCTTGGGCAGCACCAGCCCTGCATTGGTAAATTCATCAGCCAAGATAACGCTGGCGCCACCTCCAATACCGGTAATAACAATCTTGTTTCCCTTGTGGGGGGGCAACATATGCTGAAACGCTAGTGTTATATCTATCATTTCTTCAATGCTGCCTGCACGGATGGCCCCTGTCTGCCGTAACACGCCTTCCCACACCTGGTTTGAACCGGCCAGGGCAGAGGTGTGTGAAACCGCCGCCTCAGCCCCTGATTCGGATGTACCCACCTTTAATATAATGACAGGTTTGCTCTTTGTGGCCGATTTTAAGGCTCTCAAAAAGCGCCGACCCTCTCTTACGCCTTCGATATAAGCGGTAAGAATTTGTGTTTCGTCATCGTGCACCAGATATTCCAGGTAATCAGACTCGTTCAGATCGGCGCCATTGCCCATACTTATGACCTTGCTGAAAAATACGCCCCTACTGTTGCCTTCCTGTATACAGTGTGCTGCATTGCCTCCGCTTTGAGAGATCATCGCGACCGGACCACTCACTTTTTCAAAGTCAGCATTAAAGGAAAGGCCGCCGGAAGGGCAATAAAGGCCTAGGCAATTTGGCCCGACCACACGAATTCCACCAGCTTTTGCTCTGGCTATAATATCCGCCTGCAGACGTTTGCCTTCAATATTTTCTATCTCGCCGAATCCCGAGGTAAAAAAATGTATAGCCCTGACACCCTTTTCAGCCGCATCCGCTACAAGCTGCGGAGTATAGCGGGCAGGAATGGCAGAAATAACGAAATCAATATTACCAGGAATGTCTTTAACACTTTTATATATTTTCATACCCATGATCTCGCCACCGGTAGGGCTTATTGGGTATATATTCCCCTTGAATCCGAATTGGATCAAGCTCTCGAGGAATCTTAAACCGAAACTGAACTTGTTAATTTTCTCCGAAACACCGGCAATAGCAATAGTTCTGGGATGAAATAGAAAATCGAGATTTTCTGCATTGTTCACAGGAGACATTCTTCCTTATATAAAAAAGATATTATAGTAATGATATAATAGCGGCCGTTCCACTGTCATTTTTTAATGTTATATATTAATATGTTTTATTAATATTTGTCAAATTGCATTTGAAATCTACTACAGAAATGAAACTATTCGGCCTAACGCTCTCAGGAAGACAGATGGATTTCAGAAGAAAGGATAGTAAGCTGTCACGGAGTTACACATTTCATCCCATATTCAATAAACTGGCCAGATCAGTTGCCTTGAAGATTTGAGGTGTACTCAACAAGCACTTCTTGCTGTTATCGGTAAAACATCGCCCTTAAAAATAATACTCGATTTCAACCAGCAATCGTGGATAAATATCCCGTGTTTCACGAAGAAACAGAATCGCACTTTGAGACTTACTGAAAAGGCAGGAAAGGTTTATATGAGTGCTGAAACCATCTCTTAGTTTTTGATCCAATTTGTTCAAAACCATTTGAAGACATACACTTGTGGTCTACCACTCTGATTTTGCCTCGGCTTTATGCCCGGTTACGACTTTCATAGTATTGGCACAAATTAGCAGTGGCTTTGACTGTAGCGTCCAGAGTGGCATATACAGGGAAACCCCTGGCGGCAAAAGTTCTTTTGAGAAGAAGATTATAATGCCTGTCTTCTCCATCCTCCAGGTAAGGATCCAGGGAAACCGTGATCAGGACGGGTTTATGTTCCTTTTGACGGGCATGTTCGCATCCTTCGATCATCAATTCGATGAGCCGCTTCATATGGGCGTCAGTGCCTGATCCCAGGATACGTCGCAAATAGCGAAACTGATCAAATTGGAAGACCAGGGAATGAATATGACGGTCTGCGGCTACAATTTTGATAATGTCGGCGATGTTTCCCGTCGGCCCAATATTGTAATAGATTGGCCATGCGTCTAATGGATTGCCGATACTGGTTCCGGCTGCGGGCACCAGGGTGCGAAGGGTTTCAACGGTTTCCAAAGAAAAGCGGGGCACTTCAATGCCAGCTTTCAAGCACATGTCAGTCTGGATGACGCTGAAGCCGCCGGAGTTGGTAATCAAAGCCATGGCCCGCCCGGAGGGAAGGGGCGAGGTGTCAAAGGCTATCAGGGCATTTACCATTTCATCGAAGTTTTCTACCTGCAGGGCACCGCTCTGCCTGAAGAGGGCGCGCCAGATATCTGGAGATCCTGCCAGTGCTGCCGTATGAGAGTTAGCCGCCCGCATGCCCTGTGCAGTCATCCCGCCTTTGATGGCAATCACCGGCTTTTGCCCTGCCGCGCGGGTCAGGGCGGCTTTCAGGCGTGAGCCGTTTTTCGTGCCTTCGATGTAAAAGGCAATGAGTTTCGTGTCTGCGTCATCCGCCAGGTATTCCAGAAAATCGGCGCCGTCCAGGTCGGCGGCGTTGCCGTAACTGACTACTTTGCTGAACCGGAGATTTTTTGTGTCGGCGAAATAAGAGAAAGATTCGGCAAAACTGCCGCTTTGAACGACAACGCCTATGTCTCCTTCCTCGGTCGGGGATTCCGGTACGATGGACAGGCCCACCTTGGGACAGTAGACGCCGAAGCAATTGGGGCCGATGAGCCGGATTCTGCCTTTGGCCAGTCCTTTTAATTCCTCTTCCTGCCTAACTCTTTCGGGAATGCCTGTCTCACTGAAACCAGCCGTGAAAATCTGAGCGACCTTGATGCCTTTACGGATACACTGCTCCAGAACCTGCGGCAGAAGCGAAGCAGAGACGCCGATAATCACATAATCGATTTCCGCCTCCACATCCAGAATGCTCGGATAGCATTTTTTGCCCAGCACCTCCGTATATTTTGGGTTCACCAGATACAGGCGTTCCCTTATTTTTGTTTTCATCTGCGCAAGGGTAGCCAGATCAGAAGGAGATGCCCCGATTATCGCTACGGCACGCGGATTAAAGATATAATCGAATACTTTGTAGCCTGTTTCCATGGCACCTCCTAACGGAATTGATGTGATTTTTCTTACCACAAATCACTGTGCAACCGTAGAATAAAATGGCCCTCTGGATGAGATGTTTTTTATGGCCAGACCATGCCCCAAGCGGTGCGGCTGATCCGTATCCCGTTAGGTAAATCATTTCAAACGCAAATCCTCAAAATATTTCATCCGCCATGCTTGTTGCTTTGTAGGTATACGCAGCATTTCCTTCTTCCTGTATGTAGCACGGGGCAGCTTTGAGGATTTCAAGTGGTAATCTTCACATCTGTCAGTTTAAAAGTATTCGGTTACAAACGTGCGAAGCGTGACTAACCGTGACTAGGCGTGCCTGAGCGTGACGGAAAACAAGATTATAAGATAAACAAAACAAATATTTAAAAAAATTGGCCGAAAAAAATTCCTGTTTTTTTACTTCATTTGTGAATTTTTGTCGCCGAATACGTTAGCCTAAAAGCGTTTGTCTCCGAATTCGTTTATCTGTGTCACCGATTACATTTCATCTGTGAATAACTCAGGACATCTGTTGGCCGCCAAAATATCAAATAGAGATAATAACCGAATTCTGGCCCAAACGGGCTTATTGTCCATTCTCTCCGGCCAACACATCAGAGTTGAACCGCGCCAACAGCGCCACTCTGGGCGCATAATAACAAAATATCTCTGTTTGGGGGACTCATTGGTGGGCCGTGCGGGGATTGAACCCGCGGCCAACGGATTAAAAGTCCGCTGCTCTACCTCTGAGCTAACGGCCCACTTTCTAAGTCATTTTCGGACGTGCCCTCTTAACAGCAACTTTGTAGAGTGTCAAGGAGAAACTCGAATATTTCTATTACGGAAAGGACCTTTCAATGTAATCGTCTCTTCGATGACTAAAGCACTCTGACTGTCACGATGCCATCGATGGACTGAATTTTTTTTACCATGTCCGATTTAATATCGCCTTCCAGATCAATGATGTTGTACGCCATGTTCCCTTTACTCTTGTTGATCATGTCGGCGATGTTGAATTTGTTGTCCGCCAGCATGCGTGTGATCTTCTCGATCATGCCGGGCTCGTTCTTGTTCGAAATGGTGAGCCTGGCCTTGTCCGACCTCTCCAGTGCGCATTCCGGGAAATTGACCGAGTTCTTGATGTTTCCGTTCTCCAGGAAGTCCATCAGCTGCATGGCTGCCATGATGGCACAGTTTTCTTCCGATTCTTCGGTCGAAGCGCCCAGATGCGGGATGGCGATGACCTTGTCCGTCCTGATGACCTCTTCATCGGGGAAGTCCGTTACGTAGCATGCCACGATACCGTCGGCGATGGCCTTCTTCAGGGAGGGGGTATCCACGAGCCCGCCTCTGGCAAAGTTGAGGAGCACGGCGCCCTTCTTCATGATCGCGAATTTATCGGCATTGATGAATCCCTTGGTGTCCTTGTTCTGAGGGAGGTGCAGCGTGATGAAATCGCACTCGGCGAGGAGTTTGTCCTGACTTGGTGCCTTTTTGGTATTGTGGGACAGCCGCCAGGCTGCCTCGATGGACAGGAACGGATCATATCCCCATACTTCCATGCCCAGCCCTTCGGCTGCATTGGCTACCATGGTGCCGATGGCTCCCAGGCCCACCACGCCGAGCTTCTTGCCGAGGATCTCGGTGCCGCCGAACTTGGATTTGCTCTTTTCGATCAGGTCCGGCACCTTGTCGCCTTCACCGATCAGCCCCTTGGTCCAGACAATTCCTTCCACCACCTTGCGAGAGGCCAGTAGCATGCCCAGGATAACCAGTTCTTTCACGCCGTTGGCGTTTGCCCCCGGGGTATTAAAAACGACGATGCCTTTCTCCGAACATTTATCAATAGGAATATTATTGACGCCGGCGCCAGCGCGAGCAATGGCTTTCAGACTTGACGGCAGGGTCATGTCTTTCATTTCCTTGCTTCTCACCAGGATACCGTCGGGATCGGGAATATCCGTGCGATATTGATACTTCTCCGTAAAAAGGTTGAGGCCCTTTTTCGAAATCTTGTTCAACAGATCGATCCGATACATAAATACCTCCTATTCCTTTCCATGTCTTTTTATTAAAGAGTACTCTGGTAACATAGAGTGTCTATTTTACGCTACTATTGTACAAAACAATCACCGCACGGCCCACCAGAAAATCAAGGAGAAATTGACACAACTTCAATCGCGAAAAGGATCTTGCAGGGAAATTGTCTCCTCACGGCCAGAACCAACCGAAACAAGAGAAATCCTTGCTCCCGCCAACTCTTCCAGACGGTTCAAATATTTCCGGGCATTGACGGGAAGTTCTTGCATTTTGCGCGCATACAGAATTTCTCCTTTCCAGCCGGCAAATTCCTCATACACCGGCTGGCATTGGGAAAGAACTCGCATATTTGCTGGCACGGCGTGCGTGTAATCACCTTCCGGTGTTTTATAGCCGACGCAAATTTTAATTTTATCCAATCCGGTCAGAACATCGAGTTTGGTAATCGCCAGATCGGTGACGCCGGATATCCTTATCGCCTGCCGCACCAGCACGATATCAAGCCAGCCGCAGCGGCGTTTCCTTCCGGTGGTGGCGCCGAACTCCTGCCCGACCTTTTGCATGTATTCTCCTACCTCATCTTTCAATTCGGTGGGGAATGGGCCTTCGCCCACCCTTGTGGTGTAGGCTTTGCAAATGCCTACCACCCTATTCACGGCGCTGGCGCCGATACCGCTGCCGCAGGAAGCATTACCCGCCGTTGTATTAGAAGAAGTCACGTAAGGGTATGTTCCGTAATCAACGTCAAGCTGGGAGCCCTGCGCTCCTTCAAAGAGCATTTTCTTTCCTTGACTGCGTGCTTTATCCAGCACCAGGGAAGTATCGGCAACATAGGGCCTGAGTTTTTCGGCAAAACCCATATACTGGAGCGCAATTTCGTTTTCGTCCAACGGCTTTTGCCCGAATAATCCCTGGAGCAAAAAGTTTTTTTCCTCCAGAGCGCGGTGAAGTTTTTCCCGGAAAATTTTTTCATCATACAGATCAATGACACGAATCCCCGTGCGTGCGGCCTTGTCTTCATAAGCCGGACCGATGCCTCGGCCTGTCGTGCCGATTTTTTTCCCGGAACCGTGCGCCTCCCGCGCCAGATCAATACTGCGGTGGTAAGGCATAATCAGATGGGCTCTTTCGCTTAGCAGAAGCTTTGTGCCTGGCGGTAAAAGAGAAGCTTTTTGTAATTCTTCTATTTCCTGAAGCAAAACCGCCGGATCGACAACAACACCGTTGCCGATGATACAGGTTTTATTGTCGTGTAAAATTCCTGAAGGGATCAAATGCAGAATAGTTTTTCTGCCACTCACAACAAGCGTGTGCCCGGCGTTGTTTCCCCCATGAAACCGGGCAATCACATCCGCTTTTTCGGCGTAAAGATCGACGACTTTACCCTTGCCCTCATCACCCCACTGGGTGCCTACAATCGCAACATTCGCCATGAATATATACTTTCCTACATTTTAATCGGTGTAACGGAAATTACATGTGGTCATTTCCACAATTTCTCTAAAACGTCCGAACCGACCGGTGAAATCCGTGTTCAATAGAACCAGCGTTTTTTTGTCTGAGCGTCGTGGACCAGAAGCAGACGGGTAATGTTTACTCTATTGTTGCCCAATGTGGTTTCCAGATTACAGATAACGCCTGGCATGTCGTCGTTTTACAAAAATCTCCTTGAATATCCAGAATTAAAGGGTTTTGACCTTTTCATTAAAAACTTTTTCCAGCTCCGTAAGTGCTGCTTTTAGATCGGCCTCTTCAATTGTCGGACCGCACCAGAAACGGTATCCGGCAGGCGCGTCTTTGTAAGAATTGATATCATGGGCGATATTTTTCTTGCTTAATTCTGAAGTGATACTTTTCAGGAATTTGCCTTTTTCGTCTGCCGAAAGCGCGTTGACTTTGGGGCTGGTCACGCTCAGGCAAACTGACGTGTTGGAGCGAATTTTGGCATCCTGCGCCAGAAATTCGCTCCAGTCGGTTTTAGCGACCCAATCGTCCACGACTTTCAGGTTGGCCCTGCTTTTCTTGATCAGACCGGCAAGGCCTATTTTTCCCGCCCAATTCAGAGCATCCAAATAATCTTCCACACAAAGCATGGAAGGAGTATTGATTACGTCACCGTCGAAAATGGCCTTGTTGATTTTGCCGCTTTTCTTGAGGCGGAAGATTTTGGGCAGGGGCCAGGGCGGATCATAAGATTCCAGACGGGCAACTGCTTTGGGGCTCAAAACAAGCATGCCGTGCGCGGCTTCGCCGCCGAGACATTTCTGCCAGGAAAAAGTTAAAACATCAATCTTGCTCCAGTCTATTTCCATGGCAAAAGCAGCACTGGTAGCATCGCAAAGCGACAGTCCTTCGCGGTTGGCGGGAATCCAATTCCAGTCGGGAATTTTTACGCCGCTAGTCGTTCCGTTGGCTACGAAAACCACATCGTTAGTCCAAGCAACAGACTTCAAATCGGGCAGTTTTCCGTAATCGGCTTTTAAAATTTTGGGGTTGAGTTTGAGCTGTTTAGCTATATCTGTCGCCCAGCCATCGGAAAAGCTCTCCCAGACTAAGACAGTAACCGGTTTTGATCCCAGAAGGCTCCACATGGCGCATTCAAAGGCGCCGGTATCGGAAGCGGGCATGATACCCACGAGATAATCCGCCGGTATGTTTAAAAGTTTTTTTGTTTCATTGATGGCCTTGACCAATCTTTCCTTGCCCAGAGCGGAGCGATGCGAGCGGCCCACCGCTGCATTTTTCAAGGCGTCCAAACTCCAGGCCGGCCTCTTACTGCAAGGGCCTGAACTAAAATTGGGGTTTTGCATATTCGACATCCTTAAGATAAATTTTCAAAAAATCGGTTATTCATATCAGCATTGAAATTTTTACTCAAGAAATTTCAGCGTGATCATGTTTTTGATGTGCGGGAGCATACCCCAACGCCGCTATCTGGCTAGATAAGTTCCCGCAATCACTGGTATGTACACCAAAACAAGCTTTGGATACCGATTCCGCAGTAAGCTGCGGGGTATTATACCCCACTCCGTTATGAAAATTGGAGGTTCACGAATAAAGAAGTTTTACTTGCCGAGACAGGCAGCCTCAATAGGCCTGTTAACTCCTTCCTGAAAACAACAAACCGCCAACTTCCGCGAATATGCAGGATTTCAATTCGCAATAAACACAATGCACGCCCGATAACAAACATCGACACCACACCCCCGTATTTTGTGATGAAAATTCAGTTGACACATAAGATCGTTCTTCATATATTCCCACCGTGAAAAAGCAATACCTTATCAATAATTATAAATTAGAACGATGATCTTCATCAGGAGAGAGAAACGTACATTATGAAAACGCCCGGTAAAATTTTATGGATCACGCTCTCCATTATTGCCGCGATTGCGATCGGGTTCGTGGTACGTATCTTCAACCCGGCTGAAAAAGTCAACGCGCTCTGGATAGTCACTGCCGCGGCATGCTTTTACATCGTAATGTACCGTTTTTACGCTTCGTTCATTGCCGCGAAAGTACTGGCGCTCGATCCGCGTCGTGTGACGCCCGCACTGCGTCTCGCTGACGGTCTGGATTATGATCCAACTAATAAATGGGTGCTGTTCGGCCACCATTTTGCGGCGATAGCCGGGGCCGGTCCCCTCATCGGCCCAATGCTGGCTGCGCAGTTCGGGTATCTGCCGGGGTTTCTCTGGATCCTTATCGGAGCGGCACTCGCCGGCGCCGTGCACGATATGGTCATCCTTACGGCGTCGGTCAGGCGGAACGGCCGATCGCTCGCCCAGATCGCGAAAGATGAAATCGGCCCGGTGGGTGGCTTAGCCGCGGCCATAGCGATTATTTTCATCATTATCGTGGCGCTTGCCGGACTCGGCCTTGCGGTTGTCAACGCACTCAAGCAGAATCCATGGGGGGCCTACACTATTTTTCTGACGATTCCCATCGCCCTGCTGATGGGGTTCTATCTTAGGTGGCTGCGGCCTAATAAGGTGGGGGAAGTAAGCCTTATCGGCGTGCCCCTGCTTCTTTTTGCGGTCGGCACCGGCCATTTTATTCCCGGATCATTACTTGAACCGATTTTCAATCATCCGCAGAAATTCATTGTCATAGCACTCGCGCTTTACGGTTTTGTCGCTTCGGTGCTGCCGGTATGGATGCTGCTGTGTCCTAGGGATTATTTGTCAACGTACATGAAGATCGGTACAATACTTTTGCTTGCGCTTGGCGTGATATTCATGGCACCGGTTATCCAGATGCCTGCCGTGACGAAGTTCGCATCCGGCGGCGGTCCAATCATACCGGGCAAGCTCTTTCCCTTCATGTTCATAACGATTGCGTGCGGCGCCATCTCGGGGTTCCATTCTCTTATTGCCTCCGGCACAACGCCAAAAATGATCATGTCTGAAAAAGATATCAAGTTTATCAGTTATGGCGCCATGATCACCGAAGGGTTTGTTTCTATCATGGCGCTCATCGCTGCAACCATTCTTATTCCTGGCGACTACTTTGCGATCAACAGCATGTTGAGTTTCGATAAGATAGCGGCGCTCGGCTTTCCTGTCGACCGGATAAACGAGCTGTCGGCCATGGTTGGCATCAATGTCGAACACCGGCCGGGCGGCGCCGTGTCCTTGGCCGTCGGCATGTCAACGATACTCTCCCATATTCCGGGTATGAAAAACCTAATGCCGTACTGGTTCAATTTTGCGCTCATGTTTGAAGCGCTTTTCATCCTTACCACGGTTGACGCCGGAACCCGGGTGGCACGTTTCCTGTTGCAGGAGCTGGGGGGTTACGTATTTAAACCGCTGGGACGGACCCGTTGGCTGCCGGGGAACATCATTATGAGCGGTACTGTGGTATTTGCCTGGGGATATATGATCTATACCGGCAGTGTTTCCACCATCTGGCCGATGTTCGGTGTCGCCAATCAGCTACTTGCGGCCATTGCGCTCGGGATAGGTACAACGATTATTGTCAAATCCGGCAGATTGAAATACGCCTGGGTAACCTTTATTCCCATGTGTTTCATGTTTGTCACCACACTCACGGCGGCATGGCAGCTGACCCAGCTCTTCAGGGCTGAGGCTATTGTGGCAAAGGCGGCAAACGATGCATTTACCTTTAATTTAGACGCGATTCTGGTCAGCTGTATGGGTGCGCTCGCCGTAGTGGTTCTTGCCGACATGTCTTACAAATGGTATAACTGGATATCAGGCAGGCGGGAAATAAAGACCACCGAAGTAACAGAGTATTCAGCTTCCTGAAAAGACTTTTACTCAAATAATCCCAATGTTTTTTTGTTGTTGCCTGCTTTTTTCTTTGTAAACTGCAAAAATGTCGTTCCTGGCAAGTAAAAAAGCATCAAAGACGTGCGGATCGAACAAATTGTATTCTTTTTGTTCTGTGCACAATCTTTGAAGCGCATCGAGTTGCCCGGTTACCACTCCGCAACCCTGACGGCTCATGCGCGATGTTACTCCCTTTCCATCCGTAATCCTCAATTCTGACAATTGCCTGCCACTGAACAGTTGTAGGTGAAGTCAAGAATTCAGTAATGACTTAGTCCAGTATAGCTGGATATTGACTTTTGCAAATGAAATATAACAAACCGATATGATCACAGCTTCTTTAAATAGCGCTACCAGTGAGCAAAAAGGTCGCCCAATAATAAGGATGTGGGTATTGTTTTTTGACTTTGAGCTGTGCTTGCATAAGGGTTTCGTCTTTACTCATTTTGGATAGATTAGTGTAAAAATTCATCATTAAAATAGTCGCCAAGGGAGAAACCTAAAAGAAAAGATAAAAATAATAAAGTAATGATATACGTGTAAAAGCGTTTTTGTTTCATATGATTTTCCTTATTAAAAAATAATATCATAAACGCCCTATCCTACAGGTTGGTCTTTCATAAATGATCTGGCGATTCATGTTGACATCGCGAAGAGAAATATGCTTTTCTTCATTTATTAGTCAAGGAGAAATTGGGTTTGAAAAAAAGCAAGACAAGTTTCTTTTGTCAACATTGTGGTTACATGTCGCCCAAGTGGCTGGGCAAATGTCCATCCTGCAACGGCTGGAATTGCTTTGCCGAAGAGCTGGTCAGTGATTCCGATTCAGGCAGCCGTGCCGAAATGAATTTCGGCGGCAAGCCCCTGCCGATAGAGGATATTCCTGCGGAAGAAGGCCAGCGCATGGTTACCGGTATTGCGGAAATTGACCGCGTCCTGGGCGGCGGTATTGTCGGAGGGTCGGCAATCTTAATCGGCGGAGAACCCGGCATCGGTAAATCAACGCTGATGCTGCAAATGATGAATAATTTAGCTCAAAAAGGGCTGAAAGTTCTCTACGTTTCCGGTGAGGAGTCGGCTAGCCAAATTAAGTTACGGAGCAAACGCGTCGGAGCTACGGCCAAAGATTTGTTAGTGTTAGTGGAGGTTTCCCTAGAAAAGATTTTGGAGCAAATTAAAGCAGTTTCTCCCGCCATCGTCGTTATTGATTCCATTCAGACGGTTTATTCGGGAGAACTGATGTCCGCGCCCGGCAGTGTCGGGCAAGTGCGGGAGTCTTCTTCGCGGCTGATTCTGTTTTCCAAGAAAAATAACATTCCCGTTTTTTTAGTCGGTCATGTAACCAAAGACGGCTCCATTGCCGGCCCAAAAGTATTGGAGCATATGGTTGATACGGTTCTTTATTTTGAAGGTGATTCCGGCCATGCGTACCGGATAGTCCGCAGCATTAAAAATAGATTTGGTCCTACCAATGAAATCGGCGTCTTTGAAATGATGGATAAAGGGCTCAAAGAAGTTCTTAATCCTTCCGCCTTCTTTCTGGCCGAACGGCCGCAAAATGTCGCCGGTTCCGTGGTTGTCCCCAGTCTGGAAGGCACAAGGCCGATTCTGGTGGAAATTCAGGCGTTGGTCAGCGCTACCAATTTGGGCATGCCTCGGCGCACGGCTATTGGCGTGGATCATAACCGCGTTTCCCTTTTGGTTGCCGTGCTGGATAAAATTTGCGGAATGCATCTGGGCGCATCCGACATTTTTATCAACGTTGCCGGCGGTGTTCGAGTGGAAGAACCGGCGGTTGATTTAGGTGTGGTTGCCGCTATGGCTTCAAGTTTTTTGGATAAGCCCATTGATGCGCGGACGGTTGTTTTGGGGGAAGTTGGGCTTGCCGGAGAAGTGCGGGCTATTTCGCAACTGGATGTGCGGATAAAAGAAGCAGCGCGTCTGGGATTTAACCGCTGCCTGGTGCCCAAAACAAATTCAGCCCAATTGGCAAACATGGCGAAAATGGAAATAAGCACAATTAGTTCATTGAAAGAATTGCTAGAAAATTTATTCTAAATGATCTAATTAAATCAAAAAATTTTTTCTTGAAAAGTGTTTTCAATCCTTGACATAAAAGAAATAGTGCATAATATAAAGCTGCTAGGTAAGCATTCATAAATTAAAATATAAAAAATTAGGAAAGGAGAAAAAGTATGAATATCAGACCTTTACAGGATAGAATCATTGTAAAACGTTTGGCGGAAGAGCAAAAAACCAAGGGAGGTATCATCATCCCGGACACAGCTAAGGAAAAACCAATTGAAGGAAAAGTTATCGCTGTAGGCAAGGGCAAAGTAGCTGATGATGGTAAGCTGATCAAGCCGGAAGTAAAAGTGGGCGATAAAGTTCTTTTTAACAAATATGGCGGCACCGAAGTCAAAATCGATGGTGAAGAGTATTTGATTATGAGAGAAGACGATATTTTGGGCATTATTGAAAAATAAGAAAAATTTAAGGAGGAATATAGAAGATGGGAGCAAAAATACTTCTTTACGATGAAGATGCAAGGAAGGCAATTCTCAAGGGCGTAAATACCCTTGCTGATGCTGTAAAAGTTACCCTAGGTCCTAAGGGTCGCAACGTTATTATTGATAAAAGTTTCGGTTCACCGACGGTTACAAAAGACGGCGTTACCGTAGCCAAAGAAATTGAGTTGGAAGATAAATTTGAAAATATGGGCGCGCAGATGGTTAAGGAGGTTGCCAGCAAGACTAGCGATGTCGCCGGTGATGGCACCACAACTGCAACACTTCTAGCGCAAGCTGTATATCGCGAAGGCGTCAAGGCCGTTGCCGCCGGCAGCAATCCGATGGATATTAAACGCGGGATTGATAAAGCCGTAGAGACCATAGTCAAGGAGCTCAGCAAAATGAGCAAACCCACCAAAGACCAAAAAGAAATCGCCCAGGTCGGCACCATTTCCGCCAACAATGATGAAACAATCGGCAACATCATTGCCGAAGCGATGGGCAAAGTCGGCAAAGAAGGCGTAATCACAGTGGAGGAAGCCAAAGGGCTGGAAACCGAACTGGAAATCGTCGAAGGTATGCAGTTCGATCGCGGTTACCTTTCCCCCTACTTTGTCACTAACGCCGACAAGATGCTGGTCAGCCTGGAAGACGCGTTAATTTTAATCTATGAAAAGAAAATCAGCGGTATGAAAGACCTACTTCCTATTTTGGAGCAAATTGCCAAAATGGGACGTCCGCTCTTGATCATCTCTGAAGACATTGAAGGCGAAGCGCTGGCTACTCTGGTTGTCAACAAGATTCGCGGCACTTTGCATGTAGCCGCTGTCAAGGCTCCGGGCTTTGGCGATCGCCGCAAGGCCATGTTGGAAGACATTGCCATTCTTACCGGCGGCAAGATGATTTCCGAAGACATGGGTTACAAACTGGAAAACGTGAAGATTGAAGACATGGGACGCGCCAAGAAAATCACCATTGATAAAGATAATACGACCATTATCGACGGCGCCGGAAAGAGAGCCGATCTGGAAGGCCGTGTCAAACAGATCCGTGCTCAGATTGAAGAGACCACTTCCGATTACGATAAAGAGAAATTGCAGGAAAGGTTGGCGAAACTGGTCGGCGGTGTTGCCGTAATTAAAGTCGGCGCCGCAACCGAAACCGAAATGAAAGAAAAGAAAGCCCGCGTGGAAGACGCGCTCAATGCTACCCGCGCTGCCGTTGAAGAAGGTATAGTCCCGGGTGGTGGGGTTGCTTATCTGCGCGCATTGCCTGCGTTAGGCAAACTTAATTTCGAAGGCGATGAGCAAGTCGGCGTGAATATTGTGAAGAAAGCAATCGAAGAGCCGATTAAAATGATTGCCAACAACGCCGGTATGGAAGGCAACATCGTTGTGGAAAAGGTAAAGGAAAAGAAGGGCGCCTACGGTTTCAATGCCCGCACCGACCAGTATGAAGATATGCTGGAAGCCGGAGTCATTGATCCGACCAAGGTTACCCGTTTTGCCCTGCAGAACGCAGCGAGCGTCGCTTCATTGCTCTTGACCACGCAGTGTATGGTTGCCGATAAGCCCGAAGAGAAGGGTGCTGGCGGCGGAATGCCCGGTATGCCTCCGGGCGGCGGATATCCCGGCATGGGTATGTAGCAAAACCGGCCAAGCCGCTTTCATGTCGAAAGCCTAGCCAACACTGTCATTCCCGCTTGTGACCTTCAGGTTACGCAGGCGGGAATCCAGAATTACACACCACAGATCACAAATAAAATTAAGAGCCCCCAAGCCTTTATGGCCGGAGGCTCTTTTTTTGAGCACATTGATGTTATTGTGGACGAAAGTGAATTACATAAACTTGCTTCCTTTTTTTTTCAGGTATCTATAAAATTATCTTCACAGCCCGATGAGCTTTCAGGGCTTCATAAAGAGCCATTCGGTGACTTTCGCTTTCTACGGATAGCTCCACATTGAGACAGTGATATTTGCCCTTTTCGCTGCTGCGTGAATGGGATATCTTATACGTACGATCCCGGATGATTTCTGCTACGGCACTGTGCATCTCGTCTTCATCGGGACCGATGATCTTATAGATCCACGGACAGGGGTATTCCAACCGAATTTTCCGCTTTTTGTCGTCCGGCATCGTATTCCATCCTTTCCATGCCATCAACCATTTTAAATTTTTAATCTAAAATTACTTTCATATAAAGTACCTTGTTTCTTTTAGGTAGCATGACCGGTAAATTTGTCAAGGAAATTATTAATGTTGGTGGTTTGTGGTTATACTTGAAACTGCCGTGTTTATGTGATACTGCACTGCAACATATAACAAAAGCTATGTTTTGCGGCTATGCCGCTAATTTTTTTTGAGATACAGGAGCAATAAATGGATTACAAAAAGAGTTTGAATCTTCCCCAAACTGATTTTCCAATGAAGGCGAATCTGGCCCAAAGAGAACCGGAGATGCTGAAAATTTGGGAAGAAATGGGCATTTATAAAAAAATCAGAAAAACCGCCAAAGGAAAGAAACCGTTCATTCTGCATGACGGACCGCCTTACGCTAACGGCAATATTCATTTAGGAACGGCGCTCAATAAGATCCTCAAAGACATTGTAATCAAGGCTAAAAATATGACGGGCTTTGACGGCGTTTATGTGCCGGGTTGGGATTGCCACGGTCTGCCCATTGAACATCAGGTGGATAAAGAGTTAGGTAATAAAAAACTCACTATGTCGCAAGCCGACAAGCGTCGTGCCTGCCGTGTTTATGCCGAGAGATATGTCGGCATCCAAAGGGAACAATTTAAAAGATTGGGCGTTTTCGGCGAATGGGATAATCCCTATTTGACCATGGCCTATCCTTATGAGGCGGTAACCATTGCCGAATTCGGTAAACTTTATTTAAACGGCAGTGTTTACAAGGGTAAAAAACCCGTTTATTGGTGTGCTTCCTGTAAAACGGCGCTGGCCGAGGCGGAAGTGGAATATGCCGACCATCACACGCCGTCTATTTATGTTAAGTTCTTGGTCACTTCCAATGTCGGCAAGGTTTTACCTGCGCTTGCCGGCCAAAAAGTAAGTGTAGTAATCTGGACGACAACCCCGTGGACGATTCCGGCTAACCTGGCGATCGCCCTAAAAGAAGATTTTATTTACGTTGCGGTGAAAGTGAATAATGAGGTGCTGATTCTGGCCAAAGACCTGCTTGATTATTGCCTAGATGCTTTCGGCTATAAGAATAAAAATTATGAAATTCTGGATGAATTCCAAGGCTCGGTTCTGGAAGGACAGAAATGCGTTCATCCGCTGGTGAAAAGAGATAGCGTTTTAATTCTGGCGCCTTTTGTGACACTCGAAGCAGGTACCGGCTGTGTGCACATCGCCCCCGGCCACGGTCAGGAAGATTACGAAATCGGCCTTAAATACGGTTTGGAAAATTACGCTCCTGTGGATGATAATGGAAAATTCACCGAAGCTGTCGAACACTTTGCCGGCCAATTTGTCTTCGATGCCAATGATAACGTCATCAAAAAATTAAAAGAAGTTGGCGCATTGCTCGGACACTTTCCTATGGAGCATTCCTATCCGCATTGCTGGCGCTGCAAGAATCCCATCATCTTCCGTTCCACCGAACAGTGGTTTATCTCCATGGAGAAAAACGATTTGCGCAAAAAAGCACTGGCCTGCATCGATCAGGTTCAGTGGATTCCTTCGTGGGGGCATGACCGTATTTACGGCATGGTGGAAAATCGCCCCGATTGGTGCATCTCGCGCCAGAGATTGTGGGGCGTCCCCATTACAGTATTCTATTGCGGCAAGTGCAAAGCGGAAGTATTGACAAAAAAGATGCTCGATTACCTGGTGAAATTAGTCGAAGCCGGTGGCGCCGATATCTGGTTTGAAAAAGAAGCCCAAGACCTGATGCCCAAAGGCACAACCTGCCCGCATTGTCGGGGTTCTGAATTTACCAAAGAGACAAATATTCTGGATGTGTGGTTTGATTCGGGAGTGACTCACGCGGCTGTTTTGGAGACAAGAAAAGATTTACACTCGCCCGCGGATATGTATCTGGAAGGTTCCGACCAGCACCGCGGCTGGTTCCATTCCTCGCTTTTGGAATCTGTGGGAACAAGAGGACGGGCGCCATACTTAAGCGTTCTCACACATGGATTTGTCGTGGACGGTGAGGGTAAGAAAATGTCCAAATCGCTGGGCAATACCATCGAAGCTGGAGAGGTTATTGATAAGTACGGTGCGGAAATCCTGCGGCTCTGGGTAGCGGCGGAAGACTATACTGACGATATCCGAATTTCCGATGAAATTCTCAAGCGTTTGGTGGAAGCCTACCGCCGGATTCGCAATACCGGTAGGTTCATTCTGGGCAATCTTTATGATTTCGATGTCAACTCTGCAATGGTTGACTATAAGCAGATGGAAGAAATGGACAAGTGGGCGCTTAACCGTCTGCAAGAAGTAATCAAGCGCGTAAAGGAAGCTTACGAGAGTCACCAATTCCACGTTGTTTTCTATACCCTTTACAATTATTGCACGGTGGATTTGAGCGCTCTGTATCTTGATGTTTTAAAAGATAGGCTCTATACAAATAAGGCCGCATCTGGCGCGCGGCGTTCCAGCCAGAGCGCCATGTTCATTATTTTAAAAACGATGATGCAGCTTTTAGCGCCGATCCTTACCTTTACCGCGGAAGAAATATGGGGGGCGCTGCCTTCCTGGAAAGATAAAGAAGCCAGCATACACATGACGCAGTTTCCAGAGGTAAACACAAAGTATGTCAATGCCGAATTGGGGGAACGCTGGAAGGTGATGATTGAGGCCAAGGCGGAAATTGCCAAAGCAGTGGAACAGGCCAGAAAAGAAAAAATAATCGGCCATTCACTGGATGCACGCATTAGCCTGGCGCTTCCGGAAAAAATACGCGGCTTATTTAAAGAACATTTGGAAGATTTGCGTGCCTTGTTGATCGTTTCTCAATTGCAGCTGGTAGATGAAAAAGAAATCGGTAATCCCTACAAGAGCGAAGAAATTAAAGGATTAACCATTGGCGTGGAAAAAGCTCGCGGAGACAAATGCGAGCGCTGCTGGATTTATTCTGAATCAGTAGGCGCTGATAAACAACATCCGGCTATTTGCGACCGTTGCTTAACTAACTTATAAGTTTACTTTGGGGAGCTTTTTTGTGAGAAAAAATATAGTTTTGTTCATTTTTGGCGCGATTGCTGTCATTGTATTGGATCAAATAACAAAAGCCGTTATTAGAGAAAAGTTATTTATGTATGGTTCATATAAGGTGATTGATGGTTTTTTTAGCCTTGTTTATGTAATGAATCCCGGCGCAGCTTTTGGTTTCCTGGCCGGAGCGCCGGAAATATTCCGTTATCTTTTCTTTATCAGTATCACCGTTTTGGCAATTTTGCTGATAATTTATTATATTTTAAAAAGTAAGGCACAAGATGTGCTCATCGTGATATCTCTTACTCTAATCTTTGGCGGAGCTGTGGGTAATCTTATAGATCGGATACGATTCGGTGCGGTTGTAGATTTTCTCGATTTTTATATCGGTACCTGGCATTGGCCGGCATTCAATGCCGCCGATTCGGCGATATCCATCGGCGCCGTGTTGATGATTTGGGAAATGCTGGTGAGCCGCAAAAAAACAAGTTCGTCAAGGTAAGGTAAGGATATATGGACTATCGTAGTTTAGGTAAAACTGGGCTTAAAGTGTCCGAAGTGGGATTTGGCGGGATTCCTATAATCCGGTTGAAGACCGATGAAGCTGTAAAAATTTTGCGCCATGCCTATGATAAAGGAATCACGTTTTATGATACGGCCAATATGTACCGGGATAGCGAGTCCAAAATCGGTCAGGCTCTTTCACCTGTCCGTGACAAAATAGTTATTGCGACAAAAACAATTATGCGTGATTCAGCAGGTTTACGTAAGAATCTTGAACAAAGCCTCAAAATGTTAAAGACTGATTACATTGATTTGTATCAATTTCATCAAGTGGCCAATGATGAGGAATGGGGGAAAATTACAAAAGACAGTGGAGCCTTGAGTGAAGCCGATAAAGCAAAGAAAGAAGGCAAAATTAGATTTTTAGGTGTTACTTCGCACAATCTGCAGATGGCGGTTAAACTGGTCAAAACCGGATTATTCGATACGATTCAGTTTCCCTTCAATTTTATTGAACCGGAAGCCAAAGATAAGTTGCACGAATATGCACGTAAAAAGGGTATAGGAATAATCGTTATGAAACCCTTTGCGGGCGGTGTAATTGACAATGCCACCCTGGTGTTTAAATACCTGCGGCAATTTCCCGATGCCCTACCCATTCCCGGATTTGATTCGGTACAAGCTGTGGATGAAATCGTCTCCATTTATGATCGCCCAAATGAAATCACGGATGAGGACTGGGAAAACATGGATAAATACCGGCAGGAATTAGGCCGTAAATTCTGCCGCCGCTGTGAATATTGCCAGCCTTGTCCGAATGGCGTAATAATTACTCCGGCCATGGGTTATCCGATTGTCGCCAGTCGCATGTCTCCTGAAGTTTCGGTTGAATTTTTGAAAATTCCGATGGAATCTATAGAAAAATGCACGGAGTGCGGAATCTGCATCGAAAGATGCCCGTATGAATTGCCTATTCCTGAGTTACTCAAAAAGAATTATGATTTATTCGAAGCGCATCGCGCACATATAGGATTAAAATAATAGGTAAATATCAATAAAAAAATCCCCGAAAGGAAACACCCCTCGGGGATTTTTATCTTTGAACAACATCAATTTCTTAGAATGTTAGAGTCAGTTTGTTGATGACCATGTAGTCATCTCTGAGCGGTGCTGAGGACTGAGTGAGATTGGCTCTGTAAAAATCACCTACCCACCAGTAACCAACGCCCAGCATATATTGCAGGTTATTAGTGATTTTGTAAGTACCGGTAACGTCAAGTTCCCAGCCGTAAGACTTGTCACTGGCCCAACCAGGTGCAGTCGTCAGGGGCTGGTCGGCCATTGCATAGGCGACGGAAGCCGTAATATCTAAATCAGGAGTAGGTCTAACACCGGCCCTGATTTGATAGAACCAAGCATTACTCATGGGTCCTTCATTGGCCGTAGTGCCGTAGCCGGGAATAGATCCAACCCACCAAGTACGATCATAGTAGTTGAACATAATCAAGCAGGGATTCCATTCAATGCCGCCATTTAGAGTACCGCCTTCCTGCCTCGTAGTGCCGGGATTATCACCCGATACATAAGCAAAAGTGCCGCCGAAATAAATTGAGCCGAAAGTGGCAGTGGCGTCAATAAAGGCGGTAAGATTTTCCATTTCTACGTCTTGACCTGCTTTGGAGTTATCATAAGAGTTTGCTTCACCCCAGGCGTAGTTGACTTCCGCCTGTAGGTACACACGGCCGATTTGGGCTATGAAGTAAGGCGTGAAAAGGGTATAGTATTTTGTATAGTTATCTGTTGGTCTGTCAGCGGCATAGCGGTAGTAACTGACTTTCATGCCTGCCTTGCCATCCTTCCATTGATAAACTCCTTCAAGACCGTATTTATCATCGTCCGCATCTGTGGTGGTTGCCGTACTATTAACGGCCGAGTAGCTCTGGTCTTTTACTTTTGTTATATCGGCAATAATCGTTACTGGACCGGTAGTATAATAATATTTTATCCGGCCGCGAGGGACATAGGAGTCGCCGAAAATAGTTCCTGTTTGTCCATCTTGCATATAGCCTACCTGGAACAGACCGAGGGGCGTAGCATATTCAATGTAGGCCCAATCAAAGGCGATGTTCTCGGTTTCCGCCAGAGTTCCTGCCGATGGCCAGGACGTAAACCCATTCACAAAACCGCCTGTTCCGGGATTTGACCTTTCACCGCCCCAGATTCTTTCCAGAGCGTCAAAACGGGTGACCAGCTTCAGGCCCGGGTCAATGATAAAGTCCGTCCGGACGCGCAGTGTCTGATAGTAGAAGGCTGTGCTCTCATTGTCCATGTTGGGCACCGTTTTGGATATAGGAGTATTCCCTTTTATCAGCGATACTTGATCCAGATACATTCCGGCTACATAATACGAGCCGCTAAATTGTACATCGACCGCGAAGGCCGACGCGCTGAAGGCCGTAACCAGCCCCAGCGATAACAAAATTAACCAAAATCTCTTCATTTTTCCCCCCTTCTTATTAAAAAATTCTTCTTAAAAACGGGCGTTTATTAAAGGATTATCATTTATCTTTATGCAACCTTGTGGGGAATTTATATGCTTCGTATTACAGAATGCTGACAAACTAATTAAAATATAAAATTTCATTACCGATATTTATTTGTAAATATTTTCCCCATAACTTCTTATTAAAACACCGACGAGCTAACATCTTTTTAGGATTTTGTAAATATTTATTTGGATGAATAAGTATTAAATTGTAAGAAAATATGATTTATTGAATTTATAGATAATTAATGAAACTTAGCTGACATTCATTGTTTAACGCCTCATGATATCGATCATTGTTGTAATAATCCACAAAGGCGCTGATCTGATCTTCAAGCTCCGAGGGACTGTAATAATACTCCAGAAGAATGAGATTTTTCATAGATCGGTGATACCGCGCTATCTTTCCTTGAGTCATCGGATGATAAGGCTTACCATGGGTATGGCCAATCCCTTCTTCTTCAAGATAGTCACTCAGGGCTTTGGAAATATAGCAGGGATCATTATCCGATAAAAGCCGCGGCCGACTGACAATCTTTACATATCGTATACCTGTAAATAAAATCGCATCGTCAAGGGTCAACTTTACGTCATTTGCTGACATACCCCGACACAACCGCCATGCCAGAATAAATCGACTGTAGTCATCAAGAATGGTGGGCAGATAATACCATCCCCAGTGGACCACCTTAAAAAAGGTGAAATCCATCTGCCACAGCTCGTTTACTGCTTTTGTCGGCTGGGGGAACTTTTCCTGGGCACTGATCACCGTATAGACAGGGCTAGTCGCCAGATTGTGAAAATTTTTATCAGCCCGAAAGACAAAAACCTGCCACTGGCGGGTTTTTGTGCAAGAAAAATCGAGGGATCGAGGCCATCCAGGAAGGAAGCACCAATATTCTGGTGCGCTCGGGTAAAAGATATTGGGAGGGGCGTGCGGCCCCCCCCCAAAGCAATTTACGGATTTTACGGAAGAGGCATACTACCAATAGTAGCGGAGGCTTGTCATCACAATCGAATTCGTTGCATAGGGGCTTCCGCCGATGCCGCTAAAGTATGTGTTATCCGTATAAGAATACTGCAAGCCGGCCTGCCACTTTCCGAAGCTGCCCTGGTAGAATTTCCACCATGCACCGACTGTAACCTGGGAGACGGCTTCAACCTGGGCCTGACTGCTGGAGATCGGCGCGCCGATGGTGGTGTTATAGAGATTGCTGCCTAAGCCGTACCCTTTGCCGCCAACATCCTGGTAGTTCCCGGCTACCTGCTCCCGGCCATAATAAGCGTAGAAGCTCCATTCGCTCGTCGGGTCGAACCTCAGGCCGCCAAGAAGCTGCAATTCTGTAAGCGGGACGAGATTGCCGATCTGGTCCATGGTGACATCGGGCAACTGGCCGGAACCATAGCGACCGATCCCCTGGCCGTAGAGACCGCTGAACTGGAACTTCAGTTTTTCCGTAAACAGCGGCAGAATGACGCCGACGCCCACGGAATTTTCGGTAGGATTCGTACTCGTCACCGTTCCGTTGCCGGCAATGCTCGACTCGAAGGTGCGGACAAGGTCAAATATCTCAAAATGTCCCCAACCGGGCTCATAGACTAGTTTCACGATAAAATCCGGCCAAGCGTTTGCCGATATGGTCCCCTGGAAATTCGAACCTGCTGTTTGGCCGATCGCCAAGTTGGTCTTTGCAGACGGGTTCGGTCCCGTGGCGGCATTCGCAGTCTGGGCATTTTCGATCGAAAGCGCCAGCCATAACTTTTTATTGTAGTCCGCCACGATACGGAACTGGGGCTGACGCGCCCAGGTAAAGCCGGGCACATACTGGGCGTCGATCACGGATGGACTGACTTCGTTGCGCGGCGTAATGCCCTTGTCGTTCAAAGTGACCAGTGACCAGTTCTGGCCGGCCAGCAGGTGCAGGCCGAGTGCAGACCCGCCGAGTGCATCCCAATCGATTGTCGTATAGAGATTCCGGATCCGAGGGTTATAGGAGTTGCTTTCATTGGAGTTGGCGGTAGTGGCTGCGCCGAGAAAGTCCATCTCGTAATACCCAGCAAGGTGGGTTCGGGGACTATAATCGCCCTGGACGAGCAGGGAAAGCCTGGATTGGCGCGCGCTGAAATCCGTTTCTTGCTGGTAATAGCCGGCTGAATTGGACAAGGGCAGCTTTTGAAACGGCGTTGCCACATCCGAATTCATATTCTTGTTGCGGTAAATGCCCGCCGCCTCGAGGAAGCCCCCAAAATTGACCGTGATCCCCTTGTAATTCATGGTCAGGCCGCCTGCGTTATTCGCCGGCTGATTGGCTGCCGGCTGATCGATTACCGGCTGATTAGCTGCCGACTGAGTATCTGCCGCCAGTACCGGTGTTGCCAGCAGCAGTAATGCTGCAAGCGAAACAAATGTTTTCTTCAATGTTTTCTTCATTCTCTTCCTCCTTGGTTGATAAATGATTTGATTAGTAATTGCCAACCATACTAGCTTACGATAGTTACAGTAATGTTACAGTTCCTTAAAAATTCGGTTAAAAAAGTGATGGGGCCTTGCCGCACAACGTCACGCTGGCGTGGTGATAAAGTTGAAGTGCGGCTCCCACCGTGGTATAATCCCTTGGACTTTGCGACCGGATTGTATCGAACAGGCGGGATGTACCTGTCATCGTGATGACAGTGTTTGGCAGTCTGGAGCCGCCAGTCGGAGCAATACGCGCTTGAGCATACGACTTTGTTGCAAAGCCGGTCGAAATGGACATGCAAGCTCTTACTTTGGAACGTGCGGTAAAACACTCTGCCTTGCAAGAGAAGCTCAATATTCTGAATGAAGCTTTTGAACGCACTAAAAAGTTCGATGAACTTCTCGGTGCGAGCGTTTAGATGCAGAATCTCTATGACAAGCTATCGCAGATGATCAATTCCGAAGCCATGGTATTGACCACCGGTTAAAGCAGTACTGGTAAAGAGTTTGTCGCCATGGTTTTACACGAACAAAGCCGACGGCGAGGCGGACCGTTTGTTGCGATCAGCTGTGCTGCGTTACCTGAAAAATTATTGGAAAGCGAACTTTTTGGTCATATACGCGGAACATTCACCGAGCTTCTCGACGAAATTGGCGATTTCCCATTGAACCCGCAGCCAAAGCTCCTCCGCGCCTTGGCAGAAAGTAGCATCAGTCCGATCGGAGGCGACAGGAAGATATTTTTTGATGTAAGAGTCGTCGCCACGACAAATCGTGACCTCGAATCCGCTATAGAAGAAGACTGGTCCCGGGAGGGGTTTTTTTCGTATTAGTGTAATCCTGGTTGAACTTCCTCCGCTTCGTGCGCGGGGAACGGATATTCTGCTCTCAGCACAACATTTCATGGAACAGTTCGCAACCCGTTCTGGCAAAACCGTAGTGGAATTGTCGAAAGCTGTAGCAGAGAAGCTACTTGACTATGCATGGTCCTGGAACGTATGAGAACTGAGGAATGCCATCGAACGCGCTGTAGCATTGACACAGTATGAAAAGCTCATCGTGGAGGATCTTTCGGGGAAAATTCGCGCTTACCGTAGTACGGATATGATCATTGGCAGCAGCGATCCTGCTGAACTTGTGTCCATGGAAGAGGTAGAGCGACGTTATCTTTTCTATGTACCGCAGTCTGTTGGCGGCAACAAGACAATCGCCGCACGGCTGTTGGGCTCAGACCGCACGACTTTATACTGAAAGCTTCGGCGGTATGGAGTCGTCAGTGATGAAGAGGATTGATATCATTACACAGTCGCTCATCCTATCAATGTAAAATTATCAACATCTGAGGAAAACAAAAACTTTTAAGGCATTTTATAGCATACCCGAATCTATTCATATAATCGATATCAAGAGCAAATATGGCATTTCGCCCCAGTGTGGCTAAATGCCATATCTAATCAAGTTTATTTTTAACATAGTTTTTAAACCCATATAAAGTTTCTAATAAGCAAAATGTCCGGTCTACCGTAGCTGGACGCTTCCACCATTCCAAGCTGCAATCTCTATATTACAGTTTTTATAAGTTGGCACCACCTTTGCTATAAGAAAATATAAATAACTAACTATAAGGGGATACGTTCGGAAGAACGGAAATGCACCATAAGGAGGTGGCTTATGTCAGATAAAAAATCCAATCAAAAATCAAATCTAAATAAAGGAGAAAGAAACATGCAAAAAAAACGGATGATTGTTATTAATATTTTTTGTTGCCTTCTGCTATAAGAAAATATAAATAACTAACTATAAGGGGATACGTTCGGAAGAACGGAAATGCACCATAAGGAGGTGGCTTATGTCAGATAAAAAATCCAATCAAAAATCAAATCTAAATAAAGGAGAAAGAAACATGCAAAAAAAACGGATGATTGTTATTAATATTTTTTGTTGCCTTCTTTTCTTAACCGCTGCTTCAGGGACATCTGCCGATGATAAAAAATTGGGGAAATTCGTCGGGAACGAAAAGGTGAAGAGCTCTTTTGAAAAGTGTGAGGTTAAAGCAGATATCAACTATTACATCAGCGGTTCTGATGTTTACCCTAGGGCAATATTAGGATTGAATAAGACCTACACTCTGGAACCTACCTCGTGGAAAAAAATGGATTTCACACCAGAAAAACTTTGTAGGACGGTCGAAAATATGGAATCGAGAGCTCGTGACTATGATGAATCTGAATTTGGCTTTGCACTTCTTGATGATAAAGGAAAACAAATTGGAATATGGTATTCTATGCTTTATGCAAGGACAGCAATTATAATTAAAGAAGATAAGAAGGTTACAATATATCAGCCAAGGCGATATAGACGGCGATTGCCATATTGATATGTGGGATAGCTTCATTATATGCCATAAAAATACTTACTGCATCAAACAGTTTCAAAAAGATTGGCATAAAATTACCGGACTACTCTAGCTTTGTGTTCCCTTGTTGGAAGGGAATTTAATCGGTTTGTGTTAGCGGCGTTAAAAAATAGGCTGAAAATGGCGGAGGTAGTTCGGGGTGTGAGAAGTGGAGATGCGAAACGAGCTATACAGCGGACAATTGCGGCATAATTTTTAATCTTAAATAATAAATCCATATTAATATGTTGGATAAATTCGTATTAGATCTGGCTGCGGTAAGAGAGACAAAGCATGGTGCAGACATAAAATAATAGCCATGGTTCTTTAAAATACTCAATGACTTAAAGCGACCTTTGGCGGATTTCGCCAGAATCTCAGCCGATCTTCAATTGTCATCGGTTTTTGCATTTCGGGGGGACACGGTAAGACGCTTTGGTCATGGAGCTGGCGCGCAGCCAACAACTCGGAAAAAAAGATGCCGGACGCGTGTCACGGAGAATTTAGATGATTTGCACAACTCAACCCTTCAAGAGAGGAATACCTATGCCAAGATTCATTGCACTCGCGGTACGCTTAGTGGTACTCGCTATCACCGTCTTGTTCGTCGCTGTCTGTTCCAATACGGGGAGCGAGAAAACCGAGGTGACCGTGGCCGTGGCAAAAGCCGCCGTGGAAGACCTGTCGAGCGATCTGAGTCTGACCGCCGAGTTGAGGCCGTTTCAGGAGATTGAGGTAATGGCCAAGGTAGCGGGGTACGTCAGGGCCATCCATGTGGATATAGGGGACCGGGTGAAAAAGGGCCAGTTGCTGGCCGTGCTGGAAGTCCCGGAGATGGCGGATGACCTAACGGTGGGTAAGGACGAATTGCGCCGGGCGCAAGCAGCGCATGACATCGCAGATCTCTCCTTCAAAAGGCTTTCCCAGGTCGCGGCCCAGAGACCAGGATTGGTGGCCCAGCAGGAGATCGACGATGCCAGGAGCAGGGACTTGGTGGCGGAGGCCCAGGTTGCAGTGGCGAGAGCCGCACTGGGGAGGATCAAAACGATGCTCGACTACTCGCGGGTGACCGCTCCCTTCGACGGCGTGGTGACCAAGCGTTACGCGGACACCGGCTCTATGATTCAAGCCGGCACCGCCTCCCAGATCCAGGCTATGCCACTGGTGCGTCTCTCCGAGAACAGCAGGCTCCGGCTTATTGTTCCAGTTCCCGAGTCGGCCGTTCCCACCGTCCATGTCGGCCAACAGGTCAAGGTGCTTGTCCCGACCATCAACCGCGCGTTTTTCGGCAAGGTTGCCCGTTTCACCAGTAAACTTTCCTCCAGCACGCGTACCATGAACACCGAGATCGATGTGCCAAATCCGAAGATGGTCTTAGTTCCAGGGATGTACGCGGAAGTGAGTTTGAACCTCAACCGGCGCGAAAAGGTGTTATCTATCCCGGTGACTGCGGTCGATTTGACCGGCGGCGAAACCTCCCAGCAACCCACGGGAGGAGCGAACGGCCGCAGCGGCCAGGTGATGGTGGTGGCAGCTGGCAACCGGATCGAGGTTCGGCGTGTTTCCCTCGGGCTGGAGACCGCCAACAAGGTGGAAGTCCTTTCCGGGCTGAAGGAGGGGGACCTCGTCGTGATCGGCGAACGCTCCAGCCTGCAGGCCGGCCAGAAAGTGCAGCCTAAGGTCACGACCATGGGCGGAGCGCTCTCGGCGAACGGCCACCTGGAGGATTAAACCGTGTCCCGTTTTGCAATCCGCAATCCGTATTTCATTCTCGTCGTCAGCCTTTTCATTCTAGTGGTGGGGGTCTCCAGTACAAGCAGGATGCCGGTCGACATGTTTCCCTCCATGAACATCCCGGTGGTGGTCGTGGCCACGTTCTACTCAGGGATGCCTCCCGAACAAATCGAAACCGACATCACTAGCCGTTTTGAACGCTTCTTTACCCTGGGAAGCGGCATCGATCACATCGAATCTCGATCCCTGCCGGGGGTGAGCGTGATCAAGGTCTACTTCCAGCCAGGCACCAATCCAGATTCGGCGGTCAACACCATCTCCAACCTGGCCATGGCGCAGCTGCGCCGGCTCCCGCCGGGAACGCTGCCGCCGGTGGTGCTCAAGTTTGACGCTTCGAGCCTGCCGGTCTGCCTAGTGACCCTGAAGGGAGAGGGGCTGGATGAGACCAAGCTGCGCGACCTTGCGCAGTTCCAGGTGCGCAACCAGATCGCCGGTGTCCCGGGCGCCAGCGTCCCCCAGCCTTTCGGCGGTGGCTACCGCCAGATCATGGTCTATACCGATCCCCACAAGCTGGAAGCGCACCAGATGAGTATTATGGACGTGGTGCGGGCGGTCAACGAGGCGAACCTAATCCTTCCCTCCGGCGACGTGCAGATCGGCCCCCTCGACTACAACATCTACACCAACAGCCAGTTGGATACTGTCGAGCAGATCAACGAGCTGCCGATCAAAATGGTCGGCCAGTCCCCGGTCCGCGTGGCGGACATCGGCATTGCCAAGGACGCTCAGCAGATCCAGACTAACATCGTCCGGGTCGACGGCCAGCGTTCGGTCTACCTCCCGGTCCTGAAGCAGGGGGGGGACACCAACACCATCGCGGTGGTGGACGGGATCAAGCATGCGGTGAAGCACCTGCTCGATGTGCCGAAGGAGTTGATCAGCCGGGTAGTGTTCGACCAGTCGGTGTTCGTGAAGACTGCGATCGAGACGCTTTTGCATGAGGGGGCGATCGGTCTCTTCCTCACCTCGGTGATGATCCTGGTCTTCCTCGGCAGCATGCGGGCCACGGTGGCGGTCTTCTTTTCGATCCCCCTCTCTGCCTTGGCAACCTTCATCGCCCTCTCGCTGGGGGGGAGCTCTCTCAACAGCATGGTGCTGGGGGGGCTGGCGCTCGCCTTTTCCCGGCTGATCGACAACTCGGTCGTCGTTTTGGAGAACATCTACCGCCACCTTGAACTGGGGGAGGCCCCCGAGATAGCCGCCGAAAAGGGAGGGGCGGAAGTGGCGCTCCCGGTCCTGGCCGCCACCCTTACCACTGTGGTGGTGTTCTTCCCGGTCACTTTTCTCTATGGGGTGAGCAAGTTCCTCTTCTCCGCCCTGGCGCTGGCCGTGGTCCTTTCCCTGTTTGCCTCGTACATTGTTGCCATGACCGTCGTGCCGCTCTTTTGTGCCCGCTTCATCAAGGCCCCCGCCCACCACGGCACGCCGGCTTCCGAGATGTCCGTCACGGTGGACCACCCGAAGGGGCAGATCACCTTCAGCGAACGCTTCAACGTTTGGTTTAACGACCGCTTTGAATCTTTTCTCAAGTTCTATGACCGGACGGTCGCCGTGACGCTGCGGCGGCCGATCGCGACGCTGGCGTGGTTTGGCGTGATCTTCGCGCTCAGCGTTGCCCTTTTTCCGCTTCTGGGCGTATCGTTCTTCCCGCGTACCGATGCCGGCCAGTTCGTCATCAACCTCAAGGCACCGTCCGGCACACGCCTTTCCTTGACGGAGGAAGAGGTCGCCAAGGTGGAGAACTTGGTTCGCCAGATTGTCCTCCCAAAAGACCTAGGGATGATGGTCTCCAACATTGGCTCGACCCCCGACTTTTCTGCCATCTATACCCCAAACTCCGCCATGCACACCGCATTTGTCCAGGTGAGTCTGAAGGAAGGGCACAAGATCGGCAGCTATGAGTACATGGACCGGGTGAAGCGGCGGATTGCCGCAGAGCTTCCGGAATTGACCACCTATTTCCAGTCCGGCGCCCTGGTGGATGCCGTACTGAACCTGGGGATGCCGGCCCCGATCGATGTGCAGGTGGCGGGCTACAACATGCAGGCCGCCTTTGATATGGCCCAGAAGCTCGCCGCGCAAATCCGTACGATAAGCGGGGCAGCGGATGCTTACATACCGCAGGACCTGGACTATCCGGCGCTCAGGATGGACATCGACCGGACCCGCGCCAGCGAGCTCGGCCTGAACCAGTTGGAGGTGGTCGACAACGTTATTACCGCTCTCACCTCGAACGGCATGATCGCACCGAGCTACTGGATCGACCCGAAGACCGGCAACGACTACATGCTAACGGTTCAGTATCCGGAAAACCAGATCACCTCTCTGGCGGATTTGTCGGCGATCCCACTCAAGGCTGTCGGCAGCACCGAGCCGACCCGGCTGAACATGATCAGCAGTTTGCACCGCATCACCTCTCCCACGGAGGTTGACCATTACCAGCTACGTCGCACTATCGACATCTACGTCCGGCCGCAGCATGAAGACCTGGGCAAGATAGCCAACACCATCGACGGCATCATCGCCAAGACCAAAATGTCCGAAGGATTGACCGTTACCCTGCGCGGCAGCGTGCAGGGGATGAGGTCATCGTTCAGCAGTTTCGCCATCGGGCTCTGCCTCGCGGTGGTCCTCCTCTACCTGATCCTGGTAGCCCAGTTCCGCTCGTTCATCGACCCGTTCATCATCCTGGTTGCTGTGCCGCCGGCGTTGACGGGAGTGATCGTCACCCTTTTGCTGACTGGGACGACGCTCAACGTTATGTCGCTTATGGGAGTCGTCATGCTGGTGGGGATCGCGGTATCGAACAGCATCCTGATCGTCGAATTCACCCGCCGTCTGCGGGAGGAGGGGATGGGGGTGCAGGAGGCGGTGGCGGCTGCCTGTCGCATCAGGCTCCGTCCGGTGCTGATGACCTCCCTGGCGACCATCATCGGGCTTCTCCCCATGGCCCTCAAGCTTGGAGCGGGGAGCGAGTCGTACGCCCCGCTGGCGCGGGCGGTCCTGGGGGGATTGGGTGTGTCGGTTGTGCTTACGGTATTCTTGGTTCCCGCCGCGTATTTGCTGGTGTACGGCAAGGAGCGAAAGGGATTGGGAATCGGATCGCTTTTGCAAAAATGGAGGAGTGTATGATCAAACATTTAATTATTGCCGTAGGGGCCGTACTCCTCGTTCTCGCGAGTACCCCCCTCCATGCCCAGGAGAAACTGCACCTGACGCTGGCGGAGGCGGAAAAGCTGGCAGTGAAGAACAATCCCCATCTGGCAACAGCAACGCTCGTCGCTGCTGCCTCTTCCCAAGTCCCGGCGGAATACCGGTCGGCCTATTTCCCCACGCTACTGGCTAGCGCCACCGGAGTGGACGCTGAAAACGGCACCCGTCTGGCTGCGGGGGGATTGACCAATCCGATCCTTTACGACCACGTCGCCGGCGGCATTACTGTCAACCAGATGGTCACCGACTTCGGCCGGACCGGGAACCTGGTCGACATGGCAAAGCTTCGCGCGGATGCCCAAAACCAGACGGCCGAACAGACCCGCGCCGATGTACTCCTGACGACCGGTCAAGCCTATTTCGGGGTGCTCCGGGCGCAGGCCGTTTTACAGATTGCCCGGCAAACTGTCGAGACACGGCAGTTGGTAGCAGACCAGGTGACCGCACTAGCCAATAACAAGCTGAAATCGGCGCTCGACGCCAGCTTTGCCAACGTTAATCTCGACGATGCCAAACTGCTCCTAGTCCAGTCGGAAAACTCCCTGAAAGCTGTCCAGTCCCAGCTTGCCGCCGTGCTGGGACTGCCAGGCGGCACCTCGTTCGATCTCGCCGAAGAGCCGATGCCGGAGCCGCTCCCCGACCAACCGGATGATCTGGTGCAGCAGGCGCTCCAGAACCGCCCCGATCTGAAAGGGCTCCACCTGGAGCAGAGCGCAGCGGAAAAATTCGCCGGTGCCGAGCACGCGCTCCACTATCCGAAAATCGAAATCACGGGGGCGACCGGCCTCGTGCCGGCCGGCAACTCCGAGGTGGCGGACCACTACGGCGCCATTGGTGTAAACATCAACATTCCGATTTTCAACGGTGGACTATTCAAAGCCCGTGAAACCGAGGCAAGGCTTAAGTCGCAGGCTGCCATGAAGCGGGTCAACGATCTGGAATTTCAGGCGGGTCGTGACGTCCGCGTTGCCTACCTGAACGGAAAAACAGCCTACGACCGTTTGGCCCTTACCGAACAGATGTTCAACCAGGCGCAGTCTTCGTTCGACCTTGCCCAAAGCCGCTACACCCTCGGGCTTAGCTCCATCGTTGAATTGAGTCAGGCCCAGCTGAATCTGACGTCGGCACAGATCGCTGCGGTAAGTGCGAAGTACGAGTGGCAGGCGTATCACCTCAACGTCGATTTTCAGATCGGCGCGCTGCAATAACTTATCGTTATTGCAAGCGTGCTTCATTGGAAAGGGCACAGCTTCTGTGCTTTTTCCAGTTCATGTGTGCCGAGCATGTTCAACGGCTTGGGGGTGCAAGTCCCCTGCACAACCTAATGGAAGTGAAGTGCTAGCGAAGCGCAGGGGCGTCGTTACGAGGCAGAGTATGGAGGAGGCGTGAAGCAAAGCCGTAACCTGATGAACAGAAACCGGATATGAGGCAGAAGAGGCCGGACTAGCGGGCAAGAGATCGCAAAGTCCATATCCATCAATGGCCTTGTCTGTAAATCCGAGAGGTGTGCAGTGAAGGAGGTTGAACTTACCTCGGGAGGCCAGCGTTGTGTCCCGGAATCGGGACTGAAGGAGCCACAAGGTTTCTTGATCGGAGCGCAAGAGTCAGCAAAGGGCATAGCGGTAGATCACTTTAACAGTAGAAAAGAAAAATACAGCCACAGCTTAATAAGGGAAATAGAGTCATCACACCAAACGGAATTTTACGTACTCTAATAAAAACTTACCCAGTAAAAATCATGATGTTAGTGGTTTAACTGGATAAACAAATGCCAATTGATAATAACGCTGTTTGTGTTCACGCAACCACTTGAATTCATACACATGCTGTATTGTTAATGTACAATAATTCCCGTTTAGAGCGGTTACCCCATGAACGTCAAGTTTATACTGCCGTCAGAATCGCTTTGTGCAAGTTAATTTTGTTGTGAAGTTGTACGACAATGTTGGGGAATCGGCAGTGACGGCCATGGTACCCCGGCTGATTTTCAACTGCACTGTTTGTTTTCCCGAAGAGTCTTGAGCAGCTTTTTGGGAGAAAAATCAGGAGCCTGACAGAGATCGATGATAGATCGATCTTGCCGGCTAATACGTTTCGCAACCTCGGGGAGCTCTGCCGCGATCCCGATCGGAATGGCTAGCACCCCGTGACAGTCCGCATAGAGGAGGTCTCCCGGACGCACCGTAAGCCCGAATATCTCGATCGGCGTGCCAAAGTCGAGGATGTGCATAAAGGATTGCGATACCATGACAGACTTCGCGAATACCGTGAGCCCCAGCTTCCTGAGACCGGGAACGTCGCGGACTGAACAATCGGTGATCACCCCGTCACAGCCGAAGGCCTTGAGGATTGCCCCGTGAACCTCTCCGATGCAGGCCCCTTCTCCAGCGTCTTCGTGCAGTTTTTGGAATACCGCAATTCTCGGACGCGGCAGACGTTCGATCGTGCTCCACCAGTCGGTGCGTTCCGCAAAGCGCCCCCCGGTCACCGGCGGGTCGGACGATTTGACCCGGAACGTACCGGCGTAGCCGAGTATCCGCTCGTCCGGGCCAGTCACAAGGCTAAGCCCCGGGCAGGTAAACCCCTCATTGGAGAGCCGGACATTGAAGCATTCGATGGCGTCTGCGATGGTGCAGGTATTGAACCGCCGAATGGCCTCAAGCTGTTTCGGGGTCAGCACCTGCGTTTGGGAATCGGCATTATCGTGATCCATGTGGCTTCCTCTTGCGTGATGTTTTCACAGGCCCACCCTAGGTCATGAGTGGACGCTCCAATTTTAATGAAAAAGAAAACCAAATTTTCCAGTCGGTGTCAACCTAAATTACTCCAAGCCAGGGCCGCCCGCCGTCTACTGTCATATGTCGCCAATGGAGCCCCATCGGGCGTTTCTGGAATCGATCTATATGAATGTTTAAATAATTCGATTATATAGAAATAGGAGGGGTTTGTTCGTTAAGATATCGAATTTTTTGACTGAGAGATTATAGTTAATTGAATATAATCTAATGTTGGTGTTTGTTTAGTGTTGAAGTATAGATAACTTCTTTGCCTGGATGATGGAATAAAACATTATAAAAAAGAATTATTCATTTATCAGATAGGACGGTTATTGTTAAACACCTCCAGCTTGGCAGTGTCCACAATCGACGGCTAGCAACAAATTATCTTTACATCTTTGAATCTTTTAATTTGTTCAATTGCTCTTTGTATCTTTCAGCCTCAGCCTTCGCCAACTCGATTTCTTCCCTAGCTTTTTCCAATTTTGCTTCTTGGCTCTGTCTTTCTTCGCTGATTTTATCCTGTATTTCATCGATTCCTACATAAACAGCCAAAGCTCCTCCCAAAAGCAAGAAAATCGGAAATGCTCCCTTTACTATCGTCATGAAGTCTGACCACCAAAATATTAAGCTGATCAATCCTAAAACGGCGGAAATGATTCCTCCAATGAGCAAAGACATATGTAAACCTCCTGCAGATATAAAGAAATTAATAAAAAATGATAGATTACATTTTAGCCATTTTTTTCTATCACGAAAAGAATGCGTAGGCAAGTTGGAAATAGATGATTATTAATGGTAAAAATATTTCTTGCTTTAAAGCAGTTCATCATTTAAATAAAAATAAATTAATGAAGACATAAGGATAAAATGATTGAGCCTAATTTTGCCAAAGGAGATGGTTTAATCCCCGCGATTGTTCAAGATGCCGAAACTAAAGAAATTCTCATGCTGGCTTACATGAACCGCCAATCATGGGAAATGACGCTGCAGACAGGCAAAGCTACTTACTGGAGCCGTTCACGTCAGGAACTCTGGGTAAAAGGAGAAACATCAGGACATTTCCAGCTACTCAAAGCAGTTTTAATTGATTGTGATAACGATTCAATCTTATTGCAGGTAAAACAATTGGGTGAAGCGGCCTGTCATACAGGTTATAAATCCTGTTTTTACCGGAAGCTGGAGGGCGATGATTTTGTTATCGTCGGGGAAAAAATTTTTAATCCCAAGGAAGTATATAAATGAAAGTTTTAAAATTGGGGATTCCCAAGGGATCTCTGGAAGAAAATACTGTAGATTTATTTAAAAAGGCCGGTTGGCGTATTACCTATGACAGCCGCAGCTATTTTCCCGATATCGATGACCCGGAAATTTCGTGCACTCTGGTTCGGGCGCAGGAAATATCTCGTTATATTGAAGATGGTACCCTGGATTTGGGTCTGACGGGAATAGACTGGATTCTGGAAAATTCATCCGATGTCGTTATCGTGCAGGACTTGATTTACTCGAAGGTTTCAATGCGGCAGGCGCGCTGGGTGCTTGTCGTCCGTGAGGATTCGCCTTATCAAAAAATTGACGACATGGAAGGGAAAAAAATATCGACAGAGTTAGTTAATTTTACAAAAAAATACTTTGCCCAAAAAAATATCAACGTTCATGTTGAATTTTCATGGGGGGCGACTGAAGCCAAAGTAGTGGAGGGCCTGGTAGATGCCATTGTGGAAGTTACAGAAACCGGTTCCACGATCAAGGCCAATAAACTGCGGATCATTCACGAACTCATGAAGACCAACACGCAGCTGATTGCCAATCGTGCTTCCTGGAACGATTCCTGGAAGCGCAAGAAAATTGAGCAAATCAAAACAATGCTTACCGGTTCGCTACAAGCGATGGGAAAAGTAGGGTTGAAACTGAATGTTTCCAAAGAAAATTTAAAGAGGGTTATGGCATTGCTTCCTTCACTCAAATCACCCACAATTTCCAACTTGTCTTCGCAGGAATGGTTTGCGGTAGAATCCATTGTGGACGCAAAAAGTATGAGGGATCTGATCCCTGTGCTTCTGGAAGCGGGGGCGCAGGGTATAATAGAGTATCCTTTAAACAAAGTTGTTTAAGTGTTGAGGCGACTATGGCTAGAAGCGCAAAAATTATCCGCAAAACAACGGAAACAGATATACAGTTGGAAATCAGCCTGGATAAAGGTGGCGGAAGCAAGGTTGCCACGACCATCCCTTTTCTTGACCATATGTTGGAACTTTTTGCGCGTCATGGGGTTTTTAAGCTTATTGTCAAAAGCAAGGGAGACACTCAAATTGATGACCATCATTTGGTGGAAGATCTAGGCATTTGTCTGGGACAGGCCATGGGGAAAGCGCTGGGTAAGAAGACGGGCATTAATCGTTACGGTTCGGCCTCGGTACCAATGGATGAATGCTTATGCCGTGTGGATTTGGATATTTCCGGCCGTCCGTATCTGGTTTATAATATCAAATATGAACGCAGAAAAATAGGCGGCTTTGATCCGGCTTTGGTTAAAGAATTTTTTAAGGCGTTTACCGATCACAGTGGCGTAACATTACACATCAACCTGGCTTATGGCAGTAATAGTCACCATATTATTGAAGCGGCATTCAAGGCTTTTGCCCGAGCGTTGAGAAAAGCAGTAACTTTAAACAAGGATATAAAAGGAGTCCTCTCTACCAAGGGGAGTCTTTAAAAAAGTGAGGTAAAAAATTGCTCAATTACTTTTGGAAAAAAATTAGTTGCATTGTCGGACTTGTCTTAGTCGCTCTTTTGGGTTTTTCGCCTACAACTCAAGCTGCGGAAGAAAACGCGGGAAGCGTCAAAGCTTCAGTGCGAATCGGTGTCATTTCTTTCCAACCCTTAATTCCGGAGGAAGGATTGGGGAATACAGTCATCTGTCCGCTCTGCAGCACGGGTTACTCCAGCGGAAGAATATTAAAGGGAGCGGAAAAAATAGTCGAGGATATCTTTGTTGAAAAATTGCGTGAGTTAAAAGAAATACAAATAATTCCTCCTGATAAGGTACAAAGTATTTATAAAAGAATTTCTTCGGAATCGCTCAAGAAGCCATTACTGGAAGTTTTGAAAAAAGTCGGCAATGAATTAGGAGCGGATGTCTTAGTCCTGGGTTATATTTACCGTTATACCGAGAGAGTGGGTTACGACTATTCTTCGGAACGTCCGGCTTCTGTAGCTTTTGAGATTTATATGATTAAACCAATTGACAGTAGTACAATTTGGCGGGGGATTTTTGATAAAACGCAAAAATCGCTTATGGAGGATTTATTCCAAATATCTTCGTTTTATAAAGGTGGCGGTAAATGGCTTACCGCACAACAGCTGTCGAAACAAGGCATGGATGAAATTTTCGAGACATTTCCCGGCTTTGTACGTTAAAAATTACCACTCAGGCGATAAATGCTTTTTCTTCTCGGAATCTCTCCACCGTGATTTCGAACTTTTTTCCGCTAGGGAGTGTTTATTTGGTCATTATTCCGGCAATTGACATCAAAGATGGCAAATGTGTACGGCTGGCTCAAGGTGATTTTGACCGCGTTACGCTATATGCGGACAATCCGGTAGAAATGGCGCTTACTTGGGTACAAAAAGGAGCCGAGTTGATTCATGTAGTTGATCTTGATGGTTCTGTAGCAGGATTACCCCGTAATGCGGAAATTATTTTGGAAATCGTTAAAAAAATTAGCATTCCGATTCAAGTTGGCGGCGGCATAAGGGACATGGAGACAATTGAGTTTTACTTAAAAAATGATGTCTCCAGTGTTATTTTGGGTACAGCAGCGCTGCAAAATGAAAAAATAGTCCGCGATGCCGGCAAGGTTTTTCCCGGGAAAATAATTTTAGGTATTGATGCTTTGGAGGGTAATGCGGCCATTCGCGGATGGACACAAAAGACCAGTCGAAATGCAATCGAGCTTGCTCGGCGTTATGAAAACTGTGGTTTAAAAGCCATTGTTTATACTGATATCAAACGGGACGGCATGGAGACAGGCGTAAATATTGAAGCAACTAAAACTTTAGCCGCAGCAATAAATATACCGGTGATTGCTTCCGGCGGTGTGGCGACGATTAGTGATGTGGAAAAACTTCTGGAAGCTGAAGATTGCGGAATTTCTGGAGTAATTATTGGCCGCGCGCTTTATACGGGTGCGGTTTCTTTGGAAGACGCTATTAGAGCAGGCAAGAAGCCTCTTAATTAAAATGGGGAGGTGATATTTATGTCCGATTGCATCTTTTGCAAGGTTGTCGAAGGTAAAATTCACTGCACCAAAATTTATGAAGACGATCAAATACTGGCTTTCGATGATATTCATCCGATGGCGCCGGTGCATGTTGTCGTCATTCCTAAAAAACACGTTTCTACTCTGATGGACATTGATACAAAAAGCAGCAGTGTAGCCAATAATTTAATTAACGCCGCTCAAAAAGTGGCGCAGATTAAGGGAATTGCCGCTAAAGGTTTTCGCATAGTCATTAACTGCAATGACGAAGGAGGGCAAATTGTTTTTCACTTACACATGCATGTTCTTGGAGGCAGGAAACTTCAAGATGAATTAGGTTAAATTAAGAAAAGGTGAATAAAATGGATATAAATGCCAAATTAAATGAAGAAATTGCTGTTGCTGCCAAAGCCAAGGACAAAATCCGGCTTTCAGCCATTCGTCTGTTGAAAACAGCGCTGCATAATAAAGAAATTGATTTGATGCGGCCATTAAACGAAAGTGAAATCCTGCAGATTCTTTCCGCGGTAGTAAAGCAAAGGAAGGATTCCATTGAACAGTTTGCTAAGGGCGGAAGAAATGATCTTGTAGAAAAGGAAGAGGCGGAATTGAAAGTTGTGCAGGAATTCATGCCGGCGCAAATGTCTGCTGAAGAAGTAGAAACTGTAATAAAAAAAGCGATAGCAGAAGCCGGCGCTGTTTCCATTAAAGATATGGGTAAAGTAATGAAAATTTTGATACCGCAGTTAACCGATAAGGCTGATGGTAAAACAGTTGGCGAAAAAGTTAAGGCGTTTTTATCTCAATAAGAGGTTAGAAGATAGACAGGGTTAAATTACGGATGGGTAAAATAATCAGTGCGTTTTGATGATAATAAGATTGAGGAAATCAAAAGCAGGGTAGATATTGTCGAGCTGGCTTCCGAATACCTTACTTTAAAAAAAGCAGGGCGGAATTTTATCGGGCTATGCCCTTTTCATCAGGAAAAAACGGCATCTTTCACTGTAAATCGTGAGAAACAAATATTTTACTGTTTTGGCTGCGGTGAGGGCGGCAATGTCATCACTTTTCTGATGAAAATTGCCAATAAAACTTTTCCGGAAGCAATTAAAGATTTAGCGGAAAAAACAGGAATTGTATTACCGCAGCGTTTAATAAGCAAAGAAAGCCGGGAAAAAGATTCACTGCGGGAAAACATTACAAGCTTGAATTTAAGGGCGGCGCAGCAATTTACGCGCAATCTCTTTTCTTCCGTAGGCAAAGACGTTCGTGAATATTTGGCAAATAGGAGTATTACCGAAGAAACTATCAAACAATTCCGGTTGGGCTATGCTCCTGATAACTGGCGCTCATTGACAAATTACATAGAGGGCAGCGGCTTATCACTGAAATTAGCCGAGCAAGCGGGTTTGGTTATCGCCGGTAAAGAAGAAGGTTTCTACGATCGGTTTCGTAGCCGGCTGATTTTCCCCATTGAAAATATTTTTGGCGAAATGGTAGCTTTTGGCGGCAGAATTTTAGAAAAAGGCGAACCGAAATATTTGAATTCACCGGAATCGCCTGTTTATATCAAGGGGAAAGTTCTATATGGCTTGAATAGGACAAAAGAGGAAATCCGCAAGCATGGTTTTGCTCTTATTGTCGAAGGCTATTTTGATTTGATTTCTCTATGGAATGCAGGTATTGGCAATGTCGTTGCCACTTTAGGCACAGCATTGACCAGAGAACATGTTGAACTTTTGCGGCGTTACACTTTGGAAGTAGTCGCTCTTTTTGATCCGGATGAGGCAGGGATAAAAGCCCTTGACCGCAGCCTGGAATTATTTTTAACCATGGGAATGCGGGCGCGGGCGTTGATATTGCCGGAAAGATGCGATCCAGATGATTATGTAAAAAAATACGGCAAAGATAAACTTAATGAACTTATTGCGCACGCTCCGGCAATAAGTGATTACTATATTGATAATGTTTTAGGCGGCGGAAAGACTTTTGAGGAAAATCGTGATGTCGTTAAGGTCGCCAAGGAATTTGTCGGTAAGATTAGCGATGAAATCGAAAAAAACCTTTTTATTAAGCGTATTGCGGAAAAGTTGGGTATTGATCAGGAACTATTGAAGAAGGAGATCCATAAAAAAGATGTCCAGCTTAAACCTAAGGGTAGCAGCCAGAAGCAAACGATTGATCCTTGCATTGATCCTGTAGAAGTGCACCTAATCAGGCTATTGCTGGATTATCCACAGAAAACTGCTTATGTGGAAAGTGAAAAGGTGTTGGATTTTTTTCTACATCCGGAGTTGAAGAATCTGGGAGAAAAAATTGTTGAAGCATACAAACTGTTGGGTTTTGTAGATATCAATATTATCTTATCCGCGGATGATGATAGGCCTTTGCGTGAAAAGATATATAAATTAAGCATTGAGGCACCACCGACAGATGATACAATGGTGGAAAAAAACTTTACTGATACTATAAGAAAAATTAAAGGAAAATGGTATAAGGAACAAAGGCGCCAGGTCCAGTTTAAGTTGAGTCAAGCACAAGAAAGCGGCGATGAAGAACTGAAGCAACTGTTGACTTGTCAGAAGCAGAATTTGATGAAAGAAGAAAAAGAACTACACTAGATGAAATCGATAAATAAAATATATTGGGAGATGCCAAATGGCTAAAGAACTGCAATCCGATGAATTTAAAAAATTACTTTCACTGGGTGAAGAAAAAGGATTTTTAACTTACGATGATGTCAACGATATGTTGCCGCCGGATATAACCTCTTCGGATCAGATTGATGATATTATCATGCTTTTTGGAGAAAAGAATATTGATATTATTGATACCGAACAAGGTGAAAAGCTGATGGTGAAAAAGCCGGCGGAAGATGTTGTGCCTGCTAAATTTCCAGAGACATTGGCGCTGGTGCCCGGCGCGGGAAAAACCGGAGATCCAGTCAAAATGTACTTGCGCGAAATGGGATTGGTCTCTCTTTTGAGTCGTGAAGGGGAGGTGGAAATAGCGAAAAAAATTGAAGAGGGCGCGCGCGAAACGATGTCGGCTATTTTTCGGCTAGCCGTTTCGATTAAAGAGGTTCTCAATCTTGTCGATAAACTGCAAACTGGAGAAATTCGGATCAAAAACGTTGTCGACAATATTGAGGATGAAGAAGGTTTCGTCGAAGAAGATGAACACAAAGAGAGAGTTCTAAAACTGATTTCCAGGATTAAACTTTTCAACGACAGAAATGCCGTTTTGCGCGTTAAACTGAAATCCAAAACTATGCGTAGCAAACATCGCGAATTATTAAACGCTGAGTTGGAAAAAAACACTAAGAATATAATTACGCTTTGCCGGAAGATCCGCTTCAGCAAAAAACAAATTTATCGATTTGTTTCCCGTCTGCGGCATTATAACGAGGAGATAGAAAAAGCCGAAAAAGTTATTGCTCAATATAAAAAGGAAACCAGATTAACCCTTGCGCAACTGGAAAAAGCATGGGCGAAAATGAAAAGATCTAAGTCTGATGAAAAAAAAGTGGCCAAAGAAAATCGTGTTTCCATTGATCTGCTCAAAAAAAGCAAGGTAGCAATAAACGATGCGCACAAAAAGATAAAGCAAATTGTGCGAGAAGTGGGGATACCGACAACAACTTTAAAAACTGTTGTTAAGGCCATTGAGGAAGGTGAACTTAAAGCGGATATAGCTCAAAGAAAACTTGTCGAGGCAAATTTACGCCTCGTCGTAAGCATCGCCAAGAAATACACCAATCGCGGCTTACAGTTTCTGGATTTGATTCAGGAAGGTAATATCGGCCTGATGAAGGCCGTGGATAAATTTGAGTATCAACGTGGCTATAAATTTTCTACTTATGCAACGTGGTGGATCAGACAGGCCATCACGCGCGCTATTGCCGATCAAGCCCGGACAATAAGGATTCCTGTTCACATGATTGAAACAATCAATAAACTCATCCGCACTTCCCGCTACTTGGTACAGGAATTGGGTCGTGAACCTACTCCTGAAGAAATTGCCAATAAAATGGAATATCCGCTGGAAAAAGTAAGGAAGGTATTAAAAATTGCCAAGGAACCGATTTCGCTGGAAACTCCTATAGGCGAGGAAGAGGATAGTCATTTAGGTGATTTTATCGAAGACAAAAAAATTATGTCTCCTTCTGAAGCAACAATCAATATGGATCTGGCGGATCAAACAAGAAAAATATTGTCAACACTGACTCCTCGTGAAGAAAAAGTTTTGCGAATGCGTTTTGGCATCAGCGATAGGTTAAGCTCTTTGTCGGAAGAAGAAAAAGTGATAACTGATCTAATAGAAACATTGATAGAAGAACCCGAAGTTATTGAAACTACTATTTTGAAAAAAGTGAAAAGCAAGTCTCGAAAGCGTGGCTCAAAATAGTATTGACAAGCTATATATTTGGGTATATCAAGGCAAGCCCTGATATACATTAAATAAGTAAATGGCGGGCCCATAGCTCAATTGGTAGAGCCACCGGCTCATAACCGGTAGGTCCCTGGTTCGATCCCAGGTGGGCCCACCAAACAAACGAAGGAAGAAAACAGTGATAAGAGCAGCAATCATTTTAAGCAAAGGAAGCACAAACTTGGCAACCAGTGTTATAACTGCCGTGAAGAAACAAACAATGCCATCATTTCACGGTACACATGGCAAGGCAATAAGCCGGTATTTTTAAAAATGCACCCCCTAAAAGGTGCATTTTTTTTATTTGTGAGACTCCAATTTCAAAAACGAAGTGTATTGAAATTGGTAAGTCGAACAATCCCGCGCAACGGAGGGTAGAATACGCCATCCTTGAAGGCGGAATAAATGTCCATGTCTTACCCTGGGGTTCATACCCGGGATCCTATAAAAAAAAGGAGAAGATTATTGAAAGGGAATTTATTGTTATTGATTGAGCTTCAGGAATGTGATTCGCAATTGGTTATGTTCATGGTCAGGAAAAAAAATCTGCCGGAAAAGCTGGATAAACTCGACGCAAAATTATTAGCATTTAAAGATGAAATCGAACAAAACAAAAAAAAGCATGATCAGCTTAAATCTCTTCACACGGATAAAGAAAAAGAGATTAAAAAACTCAATGAAAATGCCGCCAAAGCCAAGGAAAAGCTTCTGGAAGTTAAGAACAATAAAGAATACCAGGCTATGCTTAAAGAGATTGAAATTGCCGAATCATCGTGCGGCAATGTTGAAACCGAAATAATTTCCATACTGGAGGAGTTGGATAAGGTGTCGCTTTTAGCGAAAAAAGATGAGGAATCTTTGAATCAACAAAAGAAAAAATATGAAGAAGAAAAGAAGCAGATTGAAGCGGATCTAAACACGATAGATGAAGATTTTGTGAAGTGGGAGCAAAAGCGCAACGATTTAAGAAAAAAAATTCCTGACGATCTTTTAGCCAAATATGAAAAAATCAAAAACAGAAATAATGGCGTTGGTGTAATTTCCGTTTGGAAAGAGGTATGCAACGGCTGTCATATGAATATTCCGCCGCAACTCTATAATGAACTGCAAAAGTCGTTGGAGTTAATCAGTTGCCCCAATTGCAATCGAATAATTTACTTCCAAAACAGAGAAAAACCGGCCTAGAAATTATGGTTGAAGAAAATTACAGACTATATAGTGATGGCGCCTGCCGCGGCAATCCAGGTATTGGCGGTGCCGGCGCCGTTATAACCGATGCTGCGGGAAATGTTGTCTGGGAAGGTAAAGAATTCCTTGGCTATTGCACCAATAATATCGCTGAATACAAAGCACTGATTTTAGGTTTGAAAGGAGCATTGGTTCAAGGGTATAATAATTTGGAAGTTTATTTAGATTCGGAGCTTCTGTCCAAGCAAATTAACGGTTCCTACCGCGTGAAAAACGAAAGTTTAAAAAATTTAATGGCGGAAATTCGTAGCCTGCTTTCATCCTTGGAATCGGTTCAAGTCAAACACGTCCTGCGCTCGCACAATAGCCATGCCGATAAGCTGGCCAATACGTCAATTGATGAAAAATAATATGCATGTTGCCGTTGACCGGATGCAAAAAAATCAAAGAGCGTCCTTGTAATTCCAGTGGTAATTTTGTAAGAATTTGATTAATCGTTTCTATGCAATTAAATGCTTCGCTACTTGAAAGAAAAATCAATCAAGTGTAAGATTAGTTTCAGGCCGGAGAAGATTAGATGATCGCCGGTGGGAATTTATCTGCCGGAGGAAAGTCCGAGCTCCACAGGGCAGGATGGTCGCTAACGGCGACTGGGGGCAACCCTAAGGAAAGTGCCACAGAAAACATACCGCCCGGGTGAAAACCTGGGTAAGGGTGAAAAGGCGAGGTAAGAGCTCACCGCTTTTCTGGCGACAGGAAAGGCATGGTAAACCCCATCCGGAGCAAGACCAAATAGGAGAACGCTTAAGGGCTGCCCGCCCGATGTTCTCGGGTAGTGTCGCTAGAGGCAGCAGGCAACTGTTGTCCCAGATGAATGATCATCGCCGCGTGGAGGGTAACCAAAACACGGAACAGAACTCGGCTTACAATCTTCTCCCCAGCCTGTTATTTTGTATCACGTGTTCTTAGTATATAGAATATACAATTAATGAAAATCATATCTATCGCTTTGTTTTATTGCGGTGTCCAATTTAGGTGTGATTAAAGTGAATTGATGTATAAGGACAGACTGTTAAAGAAAAAGGCCGAACTTTGGTTCGGCCTTTTTCTTATTTATTTGTCATCGTCTTCTTCGTCGTCATCGTCGAAAGAGAGAGGATGTTCCGATCCTTCAGGCACTTCTGCCAGCAACGATCGATTGATACCGCGAACAAGCAACCACATTATCAAAAAAAGAATAATCATCGAAGCGATGAGAATGAAAATGATTGTTGCCGTCCATGCTTTTGCTTCCTTATCGATATTTTTAGAAACTTTAATGGCGGCTTCATTGTATTTTTCAACGTCTAATCCCATACCGATCCAACCAAAACCTGCGGGTTGGGGAATATTTGCTGCGTAAAACTTAATCGGCGCGTAGGCCACGAATTTGGTGTGACCGCCAAATTTATAAGTTATGATTCCTGAATTACCGGCTGCTGCGTCTTTAGCGATTTTCGGTAAATCGGGATCCATGAAATTAAGTTGATGGAGGTTTAATACTTCTTCACCATTCTTGGTCAAAGTCGCCGCATTTTGTTCGGTAAGCGCGGGAACAGGAGTTCCGTTTTTATTAAGTCCCGCAATATGGTAATCATTCGGATGCGCAATGATAAAACCTCGATTATCCACCATATAAGCATAATTACCGGTGGAAGCATCAACTTCAAATACTTGTTCCGCCTGCGTGGGGATGATGTGATCGGTGAGGTTGGCCAAGAAACGATAATCTAGAGCTAATGTAATGATACCGGCAAAACCTTCTTTATTGAAGACGGGTGTGGCAAAACGAACAACTCCGGAAAATCTGGCACCGTTTGCAAAGGCCGCCCTTGCTATGTACCAGCCGGTAACCGGGGAAACATACACTTCTCCCTTATTGAGAACTTGGGTTTTAGCGAAATAATTTTCCGTTTTATAAGTCGTATTGGCCGGATCACTTACATTTATTAATTTCGAGGCCGGCGCTGCCTTCCCATCGACAATTTTAATTAGTTCTTTGCCCTTCTTATCTATAAGAGACATCTCTTTATATAGGGGGATTAAAACCTTTTGGATCTTCTTTCCCTCTTTGATCCAGAGCGGCTTCTTGTTTTCAAGGACAAACTGTTTGTATGCGGTTTCTGTTGTCGGAATAATTGTTGCTATAAGTAAGTCTTTCTTACTTTCCATAAGGAAACTGGCAACTTCATTCGCCGTATTTATGGCACGAGCTTTTATTTCTTCCTGAGATTTTTGATCGAGAACATAAGCTGTTCTCTCTTTTATGGTAACCCCCAGTTTAAACATGCCGTTAGCAATTAAAAATGCCATCAGTGATAAGGGGATTACGATAAGCAGGAAGAACACGCCTCCTATATTAAAAAACTGCTTATCTTTCTTAGTTTCTGACATTATAATTTTCCCCCTAACCTTTGTTAATTTTTAGTTAACTTGTCAAGAATTAACCCAAAAAATAACGCATGTAAGGGTTAGCATAGAGAAGTACAAGAGAAACAACCAAGGCATAAATAGCGATGGATTCAGACATAGCCATACCTACCAGCATCGTCATCATAATCTTTCCCTGTACACCCGGATTTCTTCCTACCGCGGAGCATGCACCACTGGCAGCTGTTCCAATACCCAACCCTGCGCCGACGGCTCCCACGCCAATAGCGATACCTGCAGCAAGCATTGCGCCCACGGCAAAAATAGCTTTGGAGTAAGATTCACCTCCAGGTATAATGTCTGCTGCAAAAACGAGCGGACTCGATAAGAGCAGAACAATTATTGCAGTGAATGTGCTTAGAATTTTTTTTCTAAAGTTGTGTGACATTATTTGTCTCCTTTCCCGTTAATTGTTAATATTAATATTAATAATAATCTACCTCTGCCAATAACATAAATTAGATGTCATGAAAAGAGGAAATCATTTTATTTAGACCGAATGATAATGTTTGCACGATATGTGCCATTGTCTTGAAAACAATATGCCGCCAACAGGAAATTGATGCAAATCATTGCGAGGCAGTTAGGGGAGTGGTTATCTAATTTGTTGAGATTGTTTTATTTTAATCATATCTGCTCAATGATGTTTAAGAACAAGAATATTTGATAATAATATTTTTGTGGAGCTAAAATTAAGTTCAACTATGGTCCCAATTTAAAGTTTTGTTAAATCATCGAACATAAAACATTCAAATTAGGCTAGAATAGTGGGCAAGCTTTTTAATAATTTCCTGCAGGCTTCATTTGTCCGGAGAGGGGGTATAATACTTTTTTATATTTATATTGAAATTTTATCTGGAGGCCGTTAATATTAGGAGGATTATCTTCGCGGTGATTTTTAGATGCCATAATTTTTTTGTTAAAGGATTGTTATGCAGGAAATTTTAACCGCTGTTACGTACCCTATCGCCTGGCTTATTTGTTCTTATGTTTTAAAAATTGAGAGCGGCTTGGCGAAACTTCTCATTTCACTTACGGCGTCTATCTTAGTTTATGTCTTGATAGGTATAATGCGTTCCCCCAAAGAAAATAAAGGGGATAAAGAAGATGAATAATATTATTAACAACTTTGTAAAAGTTCATCCGCAGACTTGGCGCTTTATTCTAAGCTGTCCTGTTACTGAAAAATCAAGACTTCTTATAAAGCAAAAGCAGTTGTTATTGGGGATATAAATGCGCATTTGGTTTGCCAGCTTAACTGTAATCATCTTGATCATACTGCTCGCTTTGACGGTTAACCATGCCCGGGAAAAAGATATGGTTGAACTCTTTGGCCGCCAGCAGCTTGCCTATGCCCAGAGCACAGCCGCAAGAATGGCCGATATATTCACACAAGTCGAAAAAAATATAACACTGCTTTCCCGCTTGGAGCGTCAAGATAATATGCCAGAAATAATTGATGATGATTTTAAAATTATCTACTCCGGTTGGGAAAATACAGTCAATGCTGTCATCCTGTTAGATAAAGAAGGGAGGATAAAACGTGTTTTCCCTAAAGGTGCGCTTCCAGTTGTAAACATTGCGGGGCATTTTAAAGTTCTGAAGCAGAAACAAAAACAATATTTTAGTTTAGTGTTAGCGGAAAAATCGCGTGCAGCCGGTATAAAGCAAAAAACGGATTGGCAGTTAATTCTTGGTTATCCCCTTTGGCGCCAGGAAAATATTTTTTCAGGGGCTTGGATAGTATCCCTATCTCTGGCCGCAATAATTGAAGGTTATGAGAAACAAACAAAAGACAATGGATTGGGTGACCTTTGGTTAGTAGATGAACAAGGCAGTTTTATTATTCATCCTGATTCTGCTTTTATCGGAAAAAACATTAACAGTTTAGTAAAAAAAATAAATGGATCTGAGATCGATTTTTCTTCAGAGCAGGGAAATTACTTGGATTCATTAGTTCGGCAAAACGCTAATAAAGAGAAAAGAAGCATTATTGCTTACTATCCTTTACAGGCTGGCGGGGGAAAATGGTTCGTATTGGTTGCAGCACCATATAGTAATGTCATTCTGCCCGTGCGCAAAACATTTGCTTACACGCTTTTCAGCACTATTTTACTGATTCTTGTAGTAGTTGTCGCCAGTATATCTTTCGCCTTCAGGGAAGGTAAAAGGTTACGGATGAAAGAAGAGCAAAAAAGATTAAAAGAAAGGGAAGATTGGCAAGAGAAACTTCTACGGGAAAAGAAAACTATCGATGGTATTATGCAAGGTTCGCCAATCCCCGCTTTCGTTATCAACAAAGCGCACGAAGTCATCCTATGGAATCGCGCTTGCATGGAGCTTACCGGTTACTCGACCGAAGATGTGGTCGGTACAGATAAACATTACATTCCTTTCTATTCAGTCAAAAGGCCGGTTATTGCCGATTTGATTATCGACAACGATATTGAAGGCTTGAATCAATATTACGGTGAAAAAAAGATAAAAAAATCGGAAAAAGTATTGGGTGCCTATGAAGCGACCGATTATTTTGAAAATCTCGGCGGCCACAGCCGGTTTTTGTATTTTCTCGCAGCCCCTATTTACGATGAAAAAGGAGAGATTATAGCGGCCGTTGAAACACTGCAAGATGTTTCTCGCGATGAAGAATTAACCAGAAATTTGCGCGAGTACGCCGAAACACTGCAAAATGAGTTGACCGAGAATATTGAACTGAGACGAGAAATTGAAGAACTTTACAATTATTTACAATCGATAGTAAAAAGTTTGCCGGATAAAATTTATGAAATGGATGAAAACGGCATCGTCAATTATATGAGTCGAGGTAGAAAGAAGGGCGGATTATCTTCCCGTGAATTTAAAGGCATATATTTTCTGGAATTTGTTGCTCCGGCGGACAGAGATTTCGTCTTGTCTATGTGGGAAAACGCGAAAAAAGGTATTTACACACCCTATGAAATTGAAGCCACGTCAAAAGACGGCCGCAAGATAAATTTATTGATCACCACGTCACCTGTCATCGGCACTAATCGCTATATAGTGGTTCAACGCGACATTACCGAATTTAAAAATTTGGAAAAGAAGCTCTATGAAAGTGAAAAGCTGGCCGCATTGGGACAGTTATCGGCGGGAATCGCTCATGAAGTGCGCAATCCGCTTTCTTCGATAAAGATGAGCTTGCAAATACTGGGAAAACGGATGAACCCTGTCGGCAACGATCTGAAGAGATTTAAAATCGCCGAAAAAGAGGTGGAGCATTTAGAGACGCTGGTTAACAATGTTTTGGTTTTCGCCAAGCCGCTGGAACCAAAAAAGATTCCTGCAGATTTAGCCAAAGTGCTCGACCATGCTATCGCTATGGCCGAAAGAGGAATTGCCGATAAGCACATTGAGTTACAAACTCAATTTAGTAATATACCTCCCATAGCGGTTGATGCGGCGATGATGGCCGATGCTTTTTTAAATATTATTCGTAATGCCGTGGAAGCGGTGGCAGAGTTTGGCAATATTACTGTTTCGTTGCGCTATTTTGATGAAACTAATCAATCAGTGGTAGTGGAAATTAAAGATAACGGGTGCGGTATCGATGAGGAAGATATGCCGCATATATTTAATCCTTTCTTTACGGTGAAAAAATATGGTACAGGTTTAGGGCTTTCTCAGGTGAAGAAAATAATTGATCTTCATCAGGGAACTATAGATATTATCAGTGAGAAAGGGAAGGGTACAAAAGTTTATGTCACGCTGCCGTGTTACGAAAGGCGGCGTGTCCCAAGAAATTAATCCACCTGTGGATAATGTAATGTCGCGCCGGATGAATTGTATTCAGAAAACAAGGTAACGATTATGCCAAGTATTCTGGTTATTGATGATGATGCTTCGATTAGGGAAACCCTTGATCTGTATCTGACTGAAGAAGGGTATACGGTGGAAACCGCTAAAAACGGCACAGACGGCCTGAATAAGTACGTACAAAATCCGGCGGACGTTGTGATTTTAGATATCAGGCTGCCAGATGTCGATGGCTTCTCCGTGCTGGAAGACCTGAAGGAAGAAAATGAAAACATAAAAGTTATTATGATTACAGCTTATCATGACATGGAGACAACGATTAATGCCATGAAAAGCGGAGCCTTCGATTATATTCATAAACCGGTCAATGTCGATGAGCTGGATATAGCGATTAAAAAAGCCCTGAAATCGCTGGAAATGGAAAAAAAGATAGACGGGCTTTTGATGGAACCTTCACGCAACTTCCGGGTCGGCGATATTATCGGCACCGGCAATGAAATGCGGGAAATATTTAAAACGGTAGGAGTAGTTTCACAAAGCCGAACCACCGTTCTCATTCAAGGGGAAAGCGGTACGGGCAAAGAATTAATCGCCAAAGTCATCCATCATAATACGTCGCCCGACGAACCATTTATTGCCGTTAATTGTTCAGCGATTGTCGAGACATTGCTGGAATCCGAGTTATTCGGTCATGAAAAGGGTTCATTTACGGGCGCAGTTGCCCGCAAGCTGGGCAAGTTTGAGTTAGCCCGTAGCGGTACGGTCTTCCTGGATGAAATTAGTGAGATGTCCATTAATTTACAGGCAAAACTATTGCGTGTTTTACAGGAAATGGAATTTGATAGGGTCGGGGGTAAAGATAAGGTCAAGGTTAACGCCCGGATTATGGCCGCGACCAATAAGGATTTAAAGACCCTGGTGAAGGAAGGAAAATTTCGCGATGATCTGTATTATCGTTTGAATATTGTATCGATAAATATTCCACCGCTGCGCACGCGCCGTCAGGATATTCCGCCTTTGATTGATTATTTACTGGCGAAGATTAATCTAGATTTGCATAAAAAAGTTATTGGTGTCTCCGACGAAATGATGGGAATATTCATGAATTATAGTTGGCCGGGCAATATCCGTGAATTGGAAAATTTATTGGTCCGAGCCTGTGTTGTGGCTAAGGGGCAGGTCTTGGGCAAAAATGATTTTCCCGAGCTCGGTAAGGATGAGACAGCTAAGGTGCAAAAGGATGCAATGACTGATATATTTACGTCTAATGAGACGGGTAAGCTTTTAACCTTGGATGAGGTCGAGGAACGTTACATAAAAAAAATAATTCAGGAAAAAGATAAAAATAAAGGGGAAATTTGTGAGATATTGGGAATTTCCCGGCCCACCTTCGAAAGAAAATTGGAAAAGTATGGGATTTCCTTTGAGCGGGAGTGAGGGGCTCGATACCATTCCGCTTTCTTTGGCTAACTTTGTTGGTTTCGTCGTCGACTTCCTCAACGTATGTTCATATACGCTTCCGGCGCCTCCTCCTTGCCGCCTCGTTATCCTTTGAAATCGAAATGGTATAATAATGGATATTGCCAAAAGACAAATTCAACATAAAACTGATATTTCAAGACCTGAACTTATTTCTTTTTTTGGATCGGCCATTGAGTATCTTTATAGAAATACGAAAAGAAGCCAAAAAAATAATTCTTGCGGGATGGGTGTATGAGTAAAATTACTTACCTGTTAGGGGCTGGAGCAAGTTGTAATGCTCTTCCTTTGGTTAATAATTTCAACGATAAATTAAAAGATTTTAGAGATAGACTTTGGGAAGCTGTACAAAAACAAGCTACAATTACAGCCGTACAAAATCGAGCTATAATTGCAAATGTTCATGAATTGTTTCCTTATAATGGTGAGTACGGTAAAGATTTCATGGAATCTATTCTTTGGCTTAAGACTATAGCAGAAAAACATGCCTCTATTGATACATACGCTAAAAAGCTATTTATTAAAAATGATAAGGAACTTCATAAACTCAAAGCAACCTTATCTTGTTATTTATTATTAGAACAATCATTACAAATGACTGATAAAAGGTATGATAACTTTTTTGCATCAATTTTGACTCGCGACGCATCTGGCATACCCAAATTACATAAAGATGTGAATATCGTAACATGGAATTACGATACACAACTTGAAAAATCATATGAGGGATTTTGTACAGATCCATCTTTCGTTTATAAAGGGCTGACACAAAATAAAAATATTATTAGATTAAATGGGACCTGTGCTTTACCAGAGAAAGATAATGTGAGAACTTTGGGTCATTGTGACTTCAACATCCCCTTTTTAGAGGAGGTCATTAAACTTTTTAAAAACTTTATGGTTCCACAAGGAGCAGCGGTAGGCTATCAACCTAATATTTCTTTCGCGTGGGAAAAGGCAGGTATTAAAGATAACGTCCGTGAAACGCTCAACGGAACAACAACACTAGTAATTATCGGATATTGATTGCCATATTTTAACCGTGAAACAGATAAATGGATAATTTACGCTATGGATCGTACTTTAGCAAAAATTTTTATACAGGTACAAGAAAAAGAATATCAGGCTCATAAAGAACGTTTTTTAACATTTTATGATGGGATATCAAAGGAATTAATGGAAAATAAAATTAATATGGTTTCCGGCACTGATCTTTTTTACATTCCTGACGATATGCCCAGATAAAACATTATGTATACGAGCTAGTGGGGTCAGGTCTCGAAATAAAAGTATTTTGGGAAATGTGAGACAATTGGGCTGTTCAAAAATGTTCAGATGCAAGGCGCGCAAGAATCAGAACCGCGAGGCGTATATAGATATACGTTGAGCGGTGCGGTTTGCAGCGCAACACAGCAGATGAGCGGTTTTCAACAGCACTCTTATATTTAAATTATGAAAATTATCAGTGCTGAATTTATCAAAAGCGCCGTCTGGCCGCCTCAGTATCCACCGGCGACACTGCCGGAAATCGCGTTTGCCGGGCGCTCCAACGTGGGCAAATCATCTTTGATCAACACGCTCGTCGGGCGCAAAAGTTTAGCTAAAACAAGCAATACCCCCGGAAGAACACAGCTAATCAATTTTTTCTCCATTAACAAAAGCATGTTATTTGTTGATTTGCCGGGATATGGCTTTGCCAAAGTTCCTCAGTCCGTCAAGAAAAACTGGGGAGAAATGGTAGAAGCGTACTTAAAAGAGCGACAAAACCTTACTTTGGTAATTTTTATTTTAGATATCCGTCGCAATCCCAGCGATGAGGATTTATCCCTGCGAGATTGGTTGGAGCATTACCGGATACCTTATTTGTACGTTTTAACAAAGACCGATAAATTGTCCAATAATCAGGCCATAAGTCAACGGAGTAAAATCGAATGTGATCTGCAGGCAGAAGCGGGGAGGGGGATAATCCTCTTTTCCGCTAAAACCGAGCAAGGTAAAAATGACATTTGGCAGGCATTGGAAGACCATCTGCGGTTGCCGGGAAGAAAGTAACTATAAGTATTATAATCTTTAAAGGATTTTATGTAGACCGGTTTTGAGTCATGATTGGAAAAACATTTTCTCCATGTAAGAACACGGCCAAATGTAAATAATTTTGAAAGAAATTGTTTGTAATTGAAAATACTGATTTACTAGTGATTTTCACCTTTCTGGAATTTGAAACAAGCCGGAAAAACAAATTTATCTTGACCGATGGTCAAAAATTTTTTATATAATAAATTATTAAAAAATGGGTATGAAAAAAGCTTCCGACCTTGACAGGATGATTAAATTATGTTAGCGGACGCCAGTTTGTCCGGCCGTAAATTAAGTAATATTTTAAGGGCTTTGCATATAGAGAATATATAAGGGGTATCAAGTGCTAAAAGATAATGAAAAAGTTGGTGCAGTAATGGTTGTTGGTTCGGGAATCGCCGGTATCCAGGCGTCTCTCGATTTAGCCAACTCCGGAATGAAAGTATATCTCGTCGAAAACGGGATCAGCATTGGCGGCGTCATGGCGCAGCTCGATAAGACTTTCCCTACAAATGACTGTTCCGCCTGTATATTATCGCCGAAACTGGTTGAAGTAGGGCGCCATCCCAATGTAGAAATTAAAACACTACGGACTGTGGAGTCGGTCGAAGGTGAACCGGGAAAATTTAAGGTTAAATTAACCAGCGCTCCGCGTTTTGTTAATTTGGATAAATGTACCGGATGCGGTGATTGCGCTAATGTTTGTCCTGTTTCTGTAAAAGCTGAATTCAATGGTGAATTGAGCGAAAGAAAAGCAATATACCGGCATTTTCCGCAAGCAATTCCCAGTGGTTTTGCCATCGATAAACTGGGGACCTCTCCCTGTAAAGCCAACTGCCCTACTCATATCAGTGTTCAGGGTTATGTGGCCTTGATTGGTCAGGGCAAGTTTAAAGAAGCACTCAAACTTATCAAACAGGATAACCCTTTCCCCGTCGTCTGTGGCCGCGTCTGTAACCATCCGTGCGAGACGGCCTGTATGCGCGGAAAGGTGGACGACCCCATCGATATTATGCACCTGAAACGCTTTGTCGCTGATCTTGATCTCAATAGCGATACCCGCTATCTACCGGAAAAGAAGAAAAGTAAAGGCAAGAAGGTTGCGGTTATCGGTGCCGGGCCTTCGGGACTGACTTGCGCTTACTATCTGGCTATTGAAGGCTATGATGTTGAAGTTTTTGAAGCATTGCCTGTAGCCGGTGGCTGGATGGCTGTTGGTATTCCCGAATACCGCCTTCCCAAGAAGGTTCTTAATGCGGAAATCAAGGTCATTGAAGACCTGGGCGTGAAGATTCATTTAAATACAAAAATCGGGAAGGATATTTCCTTTGATAAGCTTCGGAAGGATTACAGCGCGATCTTTATCGGCTGCGGCACTATGAAGAGCAGCAAGCTTAACATTGCTGGCGAAGATATGCAGGGTGTGATCCATGGTGTGGATTACCTAATGCGTGTCAATTTGGGTGAAAAGGTTTCTCTTGGAGACAGAGTTGCCGTTATTGGCGGCGGCAATGTAGCCATGGATGCTGTTCGTACAGCTGTTCGCACCGGCTCCAAGAATGTTTTCATTCTCTATCGCCGGACCCGTGCGGAAATGCCCGCTTCACCTGAGGAAATCGAAGAAGCCATTGAAGAAGGAATCGAGATGAAATTCCTCGTTGCCCCCAAACGTGTTGTGGGCAAGAATGGAAAAGTTACGGGTATTGAATGCACGCGCATGGAATTGGGTGAACCGGACGCGAGCGGTCGCCGCCGCCCAATTGAAATCAAGGGTTCCGAATTTATCGTTGAATGCGATGCTATCGTTCCCGCCATTGGGCAGGAAGCAGACCTCTCCTTTATCACCAAAGAAAGTGGCGTCTCCATCAACAAATGGAAGAATATCGATTACGATCAGGTTACTTATGCGACAAATATCGCTGGCGTTTTCTCCGGCGGTGACGTAGTTACCGGCCCCCAGACCGTAGTTAAGGCTGTTTACGCCGGTAAGGAAGCGGCCAAATCCATCAACCGTTATCTGATGGGCGAGGATATCAAAGCCGGTCGTGAAAAAGACTGGACCAAAGATTTGGCCGATAAAGCCGATGTCTCCGATATTCCCAAGAGTCCGCGGGTGAAATATCCCAACATGAAACCGGAAGACCGCCGAACCAACTTCCAGGAAGTCGGTATCGGTTTTGACGAAGCGCAAGCCTTGGCGGAAGCGCTGCGCTGCCTCAACTGCGGCATCTGTTCGGAATGTTATCAGTGTGTGGAAGTGTGTATTGCCAAGGCAGTTGACCATGACATGAAAGTTGAAGAAGAAACAATCGAGGTCGGCGCGGTCATTGCGTCGCCCGGTTTTGAGATATTTGATGCCCGTATCCGCGGTGAATACGGTTACGGCATTTATAAAAATGTTGTCTCCGCCATTCAGTTTGAACGTATCCTTTCCGCATCCGGTCCATTCTTCGGTCACGTGCAGAGAATATCCGACGGTAAAGAACCGAAGAAGATTGCTTTCCTTCAATGCGTAGGCTCCCGCGATGTATCCTGTGATAACAGTTGGTGCTCTTCGGTCTGTTGTATGTATGCGACGAAAGAAGCGATCATTGGTAAGGAACATGCCAAGGGACTGGAACCGACCATATTCTATATGGATATTCGGGCGCACGGCAAAGATTTTGACCGTTTTGTTAACCGCGCCAAAGAAGAATATGGGATACGTTATATCCGTTCGATACCCTCAGTCATTAAAGAATTGCAGCAGACAAATAATCTGCTCATCAAATATGTCAATCAGGATGGAACCTTCACCGAAGAAGAATTCGACATGGTTGTTCTTTCCGTTGGCCTGATGCCGCCCAAAGATGCCAAAAAATTGGCCTCGAGTCTGGGAATTGAACTGGAAGAACACGGATTCTGCAAGACTACTTTGGAAAACCCTGTTCAGACATCCCGCCCCGGTGTTTTTGTCTGCGGCGCATTTGGCGGGCCGAAAGATATTCCCGAAACAGTTATGGAAGCAAGTGCCGCCGCCGCCTGTGCTGAAGGGTTGCTGGCTGCAAAACGCGGTACGATGATTACGGCGGAAGAAAATCCGGAAGAAAAAGATTTACGTGGTACCGGTCCGCGAACCGGAGTATTTGTCTGTCACTGCGGTATCAATATTGGTGGCGTTGTTGATGTGCCCGCCGTCAGAGATTATGCCGCGGCATTGCCTACCGTCGTCTATGCGGCCGATAATCTCTTTACCTGTTCGCAGGATACGGCGGTAAAGATGGCGGAAGTCATCAAAGAAAAGAATCTCACCAGAGTTGTTGTGGCGTCCTGTTCACCCCGTACACATGAAGGTCTGTTCCAGGAAAACTGTGAGAAGGCCGGGTTAAACAGGTATCTGTTTGAGATGGCCAATATCCGTGACCAGAATTCCTGGGTGCATATGCACGAGCCGGAAGCGGCTACCCAAAAAGCAAAAGATTTGGTAAGAATGGCTGTAGCCAAAGCTCAATACTTAAAGCCACTGAAACCGGGACAGCTTTCGGTCAATCATCAGGCGCTGATTATCGGCGGGGGACTGGCCGGCATGACCGCCGCTCTTTCTCTGGCCGATCAAGGTTTTGCCTCATTCATTGTGGAAAAAGAAGAACGCCTCGGCGGTAACTACAATTACCTTTATAAAACACTGGAAGGTCTTGATACCCGCAGCCACCTGAAGAGGCTTCTGGAAAAAGTTTACAAGAATCCTTTAATCCAGGTTGCCACCGGTGCTCAGATTGTTAAGATCGATGGTTTTATCGGCAATTACAAAACAACAGTAAAAGTTAAAGAAGGCGAAAAAACTTTCGAACATGGTGTTGTTATTGTTGCTACCGGAGCTTATGAAAACAAACCCAAAGAATATCTCTACGGTCAAAATGCCAAAGTGAAGACGCAAAGAGAGTTGGAAACTCTGATTTACGAAAAGGATCCCCAGCTGACCGCGATGAAAAATGTTGTAATGATTCAGTGTGTCGGTTCGCGCGATAAAGAAAGACCTTATTGCAGCCGTTACTGCTGCTCTGAAGCAGTTAAAAACGCTCTCGAACTCAAAGCTGCCGATCCTTCACGTGATATTACGATTATTTATCGTGACATTCGCACCTTTGCTTTTAAAGAGGACTATTACAAAAAAGCGCGCGAAGCCAATATCAAATTTATATCTTTCGAGGAAAATAGAAAGCCGGAAGTAGTGACTTCAAGCGACAAAGTTGAAGTAAGAGTATTTGATCCGATTCTTAATGAAGCGGTTGTGTTGCCGGCGGATGTCGTAGCTCTGAGCGTCGGCGTTGTGCCGAATCCCGAAAATGCTGCCATTGGTCAAATGCTGAAGGTACCCACCAATCAGGACGGCTTCTTCCTCGAAGCGCACGTTAAATTACGTCCCGTTGATTTCCAGACAGATGGTGTATTTATGTGCGGGATGTCCCATTCGCCTAAATTCAGTGACGAATCAATAACCCAGGCTAACGCCGCAGTGTCGCGCGCTTGCACAATCCTCACCCTCGATTTCATTGAGGCGGAAGGTAAGACGGCATATGTCAATAAGGACAGATGTTCAGCTTGCGGTCTTTGCGAAATAAATTGTCCATACAGCGCAATCCAGGTTGATGTTAAGGAAGGTTGCGCGGTCGTCAATACCGTTTTATGCAAAGGTTGCGGCGTTTGCACGGCGTCTTGCCGCATGAACGCGGTTGATTTATATGGATTTAACAATGAAGAAGTGCTGGCGCAAATCGAGAACTTAAATTAAAGCAAAAAAAGCAGTTAAGCAAGAAAAGCCGAAAGATGGAGAATATATGGCTGAGAATTTGGCAAGTAAAGATTGGGAACCGAAAATTGTTGCCATTGTCTGCAACTGGTGTACTTATGCCGGAGCTGATTTGGCGGGCATCAGCAGAATTCAGTATCCGCCGAATGTAAGAATTATCCGCGTTCCCTGCACAGGAAGAATCAATCCTTTTTATATCGTGAAGGCCCTGCAGACCGGCGCCGATGGAGTTTTGGTTTCCGGTTGCCATCCGGGAGAGTGTCATTACATATCGGGAAATTTAGTCGCGCGCCGAAAGTTTGCCGCCCTGAAGAGCTTTTTGTCGTATATCGGCATGGAAGGCGATAGAACTATGTTTACCTGGGTTTCGGCATCCGAAGGCGATAGGTTTGCGCAGGTAATCAGAGGCGTTACAGCCAAAGTTAAAGCTTTAGGACCGGCGACTAAACTAAAAAAGAAACTTGGTTAATCTTTGGAATAAAAGAATTAAATTAAACGGGGAAACAATAATTGTGGAAAACATCGAAACAAAATTGCGGGAAGAAGCAAAAAGGCTGCTTTTAGAAAAAAAAGCTGATGTCATTGTCGGCTATGAAAAGGGCACACTTCCGTTGACGGCAACCCCTTGTTTTATCACCACGCCGGAAGAAGCTGACAAACTGGTGTGGAATGATCTCTGCACGCAGAATCTAGCTAAATTTGTGCATGATCTGATCACTCAGCATAAAAATTCGCAAAAGAGAGTTAAACCGGAAGACCGGAAGAAAAAGGTTATCGGTGTTGTCGCCCGCGGCTGCACAACCCGTTCGCTCATCATCCATCTTCAGGAAAGGCAATATGGACGCGATGAAGTTTATATCATTGGCGTGCCCTGTACCGGCTATATGGATGTGAAGAAATTGAAAGTGGCTGTAAATGGCGCAGATATCGTCGAAGGATCAATTGCAGACGGGAAGATCTCGATAACGACGGCGGAAGGCGAAAAGTCAATCGCATTAAAAGATGTTTTAGCCGAAAGCTGCCGAACCTGCCGTTTCAATAATCCCATAATTTCCGATACAATGGTAGGTTCGCCGGTTCCGGCCATGAATCCTGACCACGAATATGATGATGTCAGTGAGTTTGAAAAAAAATCGATAGAGGAACGATGGACATATTTCACCAAGGAAATGGAAAAATGCATACGCTGCAATGCCTGCCGGCAGGCCTGTCCTTCCTGCTACTGCCCGACTTGCTTTGTGGAGCAGAGTCAGCCGCAGTGGGTAGGTATCGGCGAAGACAAGACCGATACGCAGGTGTTTCAGTTGATGCGCCTCTACCATATGGTCGGACGCTGTGTTGATTGCGGTTCCTGTGTTGCTGTTTGTCCAATGGGCGTTGATCTGCGCAAGTTCCTCAAGAAGATCGACAAGGATTGCTGGGAGCTTTTCGGTAACCGTGCCGGTTCTTCGATGGAAGATACACCGCCACTAGGTAAATATAGTGAAAATGATAAAGAAGAATTTATCTTCAACCCGTAATTAGTTCGAGATGATGGAGTAAGCATGAAAACTTTTTTGGAAGAAGTAAACAAGAAGATCAACGGTGTGCCTCTGCAGAGATGTTATCACTGCCGTAAATGCACGGCGGGCTGCCCCGTGGCATCGCACATGGAATATAACCTGAACAAGGTTGTTAGGTTGATCCAGAATGGCAAGCGTGATGAGGTGCTCAATAGTTCAACTATCTGGATTTGCCTGTCTTGTGAAACTTGCATTACGCGTTGTCCCAACCAGATCGATATCGCCCGCATGATGGATGTGCTAAGGCAGATGGCCATTGAAGAAGGCATTGGCGCTCACGAAAAGAACGTATTGAAATTCCATGAAGCATTCCTCTCCAATATTAAAATGGGTGGCAGAATTAACGAACCGCTCATGATGGTGCAATATAAGCTCAAATCAGGGGATTTGTTCTCGGATATTGGCATGGCCCCTGGTATGTTCCTAAAAGGCAAGTTGTCGCTTCTGTCTCCGCGGACGAAGGACATCAAATCGGTAAAAGATATTTTTGAGAAAACAAAGCACTCGTAAAGAAGGTTAAGGAGGCTAGAGTTGAAAGTTTCATACTATCCGGGCTGCTCACTGCACGCAACGGGAAAAGAATATGATCAGTCCATGAAGTCGGTAAGTCACGCTCTGGGCATCGAACTAAAAGAAGTTGATGATTGGTCTTGTTGCGGAGCTTCATCCGCACACAGCACAAATTTTGATTTAACCATCGCCCTGTCGGCGCGTAACCTGATTTCCGCGGAAAAAGATGCTCTGGATGTGATGGTTCCCTGTGCCGCTTGTTTCAATCGTTTCAAGACGGCCGAACATCATTTAAAGGCCGATAAGGAATTAAAAACAAAGATTGAAGGTATGGTTGGCGCCAAATATCAGGGCGGCATTGCTATCCGCAATCCCATTGATGTCATTTTTAATGAGATTGGTATCGATACACTAACGGCAAAAGTCGTCAAACCGCTTACCGGGTTGAAGCCGGTTTCTTATTACGGTTGTTTATTGCTCAGACCGCCGGATGTTTGCGAGTTTGAAAATTACGAAAATCCTTTTATGCTCGATAAAATATTGGGCACGATCGGCGCCGATGTTCGCAACTGGTCGTATAAAACAGATTGCTGCGGCGGATCGCTGGCCATTAGCAAGACCAGCATCGTTGTCGGTATGTGCGATAAGTTGATGAGCGCCGCCCGTGAAGCGGGCGCCAATTGTGTGGTTACCGCCTGTCCTCTTTGCATGAATAATCTGGATATGAGGCCCAGTAAAAGATTAAAACTTCCGGTGTTTTATTTTACGGAATTGATTGCTTTGGCCATGGGTCTGGCCGGATCAAAGGAAACGTTTAAATCGCATATGTTTGATCCTCAGCCTTTACTAAAACGGGTGCAATTAATTTAATTTTTTAAAGTGCCTTATTAATAAGGATTAAAGAAAATACTTAATTAGGGAAAAATATGGAAAAACGGTTGATCAAGAAAGAAACGTTAGCGGGCATTGCCAAAAAAATGGCAGGGGATTTTCTCGTTTGGGCTCCCGTAAAGAAAGAAGACAACGTGCTTTTTGAACCGCTAAAAAAAGATGTCGAGCCTTTCTTTGCTTATTTAAATTCCAAGAATGCACCGAAAAATGTCTTCTTCCCGCATACGGAAACCATGATGAAATATACCCGCACAGAAAAGGGTATGGCTTTTTCGCAAGATGAAAGCAAGGCAGACGAGGCAGTTCTTTTTGGAGTGCGTCCTTGCGACGCGCATAGCTTTTTGCTGCTGGATATGCTTTTCAATCAGGAAAAATATAAGGATGATTATTACGTTGCCAAGAGACAGAAAACAACCGTTATTTCTTTGGCTTGCGCTCAACCTCCCTATGCCACTTGCTTTTGCACTTCCGTCGACGGAGAGCCGGTGTCCGCTGATGGTGCGGATATTCTTCTTACGGATCTGGGAAGCAACTATCTGGCCGAGTTCATTACACCCAAAGGAGAAAAGCTGATTAAGTATTTTGGCGAAACAAAGGCTGATGCGGCCGCCGAGACAAAGAAAAATGAAATTATCGCCAAGGCCAGAGAGGCTATTAAGTCCAAGATACCCGCTCATGAAGTTAAGCCGATTCTGGATAATAACTTCGAGCATCCTTTTTGGGCAACGATACATGGCAAATGTTTGGCTTGCGGCACCTGCACGTATTTATGTCCCACTTGCCATTGTTTTGATATCAGCGATGAAGTGAAAGGCAGCGATGGTGTCCGTATTCGGTCGTGGGATTCCTGCATGTTTCCCTTGTTTACTAAAGAGACATCAGGGCATAATCCGCGTCCTTCACAGAAAGAAAGATGGCGTCAGCGCACGATGCACAAATTCAAGTATTACGTAGATAATTTTAAGGCAATTTCATGTGTCGGCTGCGGCCGTTGTGTCATGTATTGTCCTGTAAATATAGATATAAGAAAAATTATTCAAGATATTTCAAAATTATAATTAGGGAGTTAGTAATGCAAAACCCGTATATTCCCATCCCTGTTAAGGTGGACAAGATTATTACTGAAGTCGATACGAAAGATATTAAAACCTTTCGTTTTACGTTCGTTAATAAAGGTGACGAAGAAAAATATAAGTATATTCCCGGACAATTCGGCGAACTCTCGATTTATGGCAAGGGCGAATCGCCTATAGGGATAGCATCGTCGCCGACCCAAAAGGGATATGTGGAATTCACCGTCCAGAAGGCCGGAGTTTTAACCACGGCGTTGCATGAGATGGAAGAAGGCGCATTAATGGGTATCCGCGGGCCATTGGGTAATTCCTGGCCGCTGGAATATCTGGAAGGTAAAAACATTGTGATTGTCGGCGGCGGTTTTGCTTTTACGACGTTGCGGTCTCTGATTAATTATATGATTCACGAGGATAACCGCAAACGTTTCGGCAAGATCACGATTATTTACGGTGCCAGAACACCAGGTCTCCTTCTTTATAAAGATGAATTGGCACAGTGGGCAAAAAGAAGCGATTTGAACCTTAATGTTACGGTAGATAAGGGAGATGCCAACTGGAAGGGTAAGGAAGGTTTTGTTCCCAATGTCTGCAAAGAAGTAGCGCCCAGCGCTGAAAACTCTGTTGTCGTTATTTGCGGTCCTCCCGTTATGATCCGGTTTACGCTGCCGGTATTTTTTGATCTTGGTTTCTCCAAGGAAAATATCATCACCTCTCTGGAAATGAGGATGAAGTGCGGCATCGGTAAGTGCGGACGCTGTAATGTAGGCAGCAAATATGTTTGCAAAGATGGCCCAGTCTTTTCCCTGGCAGAGTTGGATAAGCTGACTAAAGAATATTAACGGTTCATCTTGTAGCTTGACAAATAATAAATCTATTCTATAGATGGAGGGAGCGGTTGACTCCCTCTTTTTTTATGATTACAGGAGAGAAACTTTGAATAAGATTATCGAAAAAAAGGATTTATCCGAGAAGGTTGTTAGGATGGTACTGGAAGCGCCTCTCATCGCGCAAAAGAGAAAAGCCGGACAGTTCATCATTTTGAAAGTCGATGAAAAGGGCGAACGCATACCGCTGACCATTGTTGATTCCGATGCTCAGGCCGGAACCATCACGATCATCTTTCAGGTTGTCGGTAAGACGACGGCAGTAATGGCGAAAATGAAAGCCGGAGATACGATTCAGGATGTACAAGGCCCATTGGGAAACCCCACGGAAATTAAAAATTACGGCCGAGTGGTTTGCATCGGCGGCGGCGTCGGTGTCGGCGTCGTTTATCCCCTGACCGCCGCCTTGAAGAAAGCGGGCAACGAAGTAATCTCCATCATCGGTTCGCGGACAAAGGATTTGCTAATATTGGAAAAAGAAATGGGCGCTATTTCTGATCGTTTAATTGTAGCGACTGATGACGGCAGTTATGGTTTCCACGGATTTGTCAGCCAGGTGCTGCAAGAAATGATCGATAAGGGAGAGAAGATCGACCGCGTTTTTGCCATTGGTCCGGTGCCGATGATGAAGGTAATCAGCGATGTTACCCGACCGCAGGGCATCAAAACAATCGTCAGCTTGAATTCCATTATGGTGGACGCGACCGGAATGTGCGGTGCGTGCCGTGTGTCCGTGGCGGGGAAAACAAAGTTTACCTGCGTGGATGGTCCGGAATTCGATGGCCACGAAGTTGATTTTAAATTGCTTGCCGACCGGCTGAAGATGTATTGCGATCAGGAGCGCCAGGCTTACGAACAACATAAGTGTGGGTGCGATGGAAACTAAAGAACCGAAAGAAAAAAAGGAAAAAGTGCCGCGGCAAAAAATGCCGGAACAAGATCCGCAAAAGAGGGTACGCAATTTTGAAGAAGTGCCTCTGGGTTTTTCCGAGCAAACGGCGATGCTCGAAGCACAGCGCTGTATCCAGTGTAAAAAACCATCTTGCGTAGGCGGCTGCCCTGTTGATGTCAAAATACCTCAATTCATCAAGCAAATTGTCGAGGGTAATTTTATCGAAGCGGGAAAGACTTTGAAAGAAACAAATAGTTTGCCGGCAGTTTGCGGTCGTGTTTGTCCGCAGGAGGACCAGTGTGAAAAAGCCTGCATTTTAGGTAAAAAAGGTGAGCCTGTGGCAATTGGCCGATTGGAGCGCTTTGCCGCCGATTATGAACGTAGTACCGGCAAGGTAACAGTTCCTCCTAAAGTTAAAGCCAATAGTAAGAAAATAGCTATTGTGGGTGCCGGCCCTGCTGGCCTTACCATTGCGGGCGATCTGGTCAAATTGGGTTATGATGTGACAATATTCGAGGCCTTGCATAAGGCCGGCGGTGTGCTTATCTACGGTATCCCCGAGTTTCGTTTGCCCAAAGCGGTTGTGGAAGCGGAAGTTGAATATTTAAGAAAACTGGGTGTAAAAATTGAAACTAATTTTGTTATCGGCCGGACAAAAACAATCGATGAGCTTTTTGCCGAAGGTTATGACGCAGTGTTTATCGGCGTGGGCGCCGGCGCTCCGGTATTTATGAATATCCCCGGAGAAAACTTAAGCAGCATCTATTCCGCCAATGAATATCTGACGCGCTCCAATTTAATGAAAGCTTATTTGTTTCCTGAATATGACACGCCCATTGTCCGCGGTAAGCGCGTGGCAGTAATTGGCGGCGGCAATGTGGCTATGGATTCGGTGCGCACGGCGCTACGCTTAGGTGCCGAAAAGGCTATGATAATTTATCGCCGCACCGACGTGGAAATGCCCGCGCGCAAAGAAGAAGTTCATCATGCCCAGGAAGAAGGTGTGGAGTTTTTGATGCTGACCAATCCGGTGGAATATATCGGTAATGCTGCCGGTTGGGTTACCGGTGTGAAATGCATCAAAATGGAATTGGGCGGACCGGATGCTTCGGGAAGAAAAAGCCCCATACCCATCAAAGGATCGGAATTTGTGATAGATGTTGATACTGTTGTTGTGGCCGTGGGAACAATGGCCAACCCCATAGTCCCGGCCACCACACCAGGACTTGCGACAAGCAAACGCGGCTATATTATTACGAAAGATGAATCAGGTCTCACCAGCCGCGAGGGCATTTACGCCGGAGGCGATATTGTCACCGGTTCCGCCACGGTAATTTTAGCGATGGGCGCCGGCCGCAAAGCGGCCAATGCGATTCATGACTATCTATCCAAAAAATAATCCAAATGTCATTCACGTTCCCGATTCCAAGCATGCAGAGTTCGCTCAATAGATGCAGGGGGCAAGCAACGGGGTAAACTCCGGTGGAATACAGAAACATTACATATTGCCGTTTCTACCGTAGGTAAAAGTTTTATATGTCTATCAGTGGAAAGAGCGTTACAGTAATTTTGTTCCTTAGGAAGCTGCTAGTAAATTATCAATTTATAGGCTTGATGTAAGAAGTAAAAGCCAAACACGATAAGAAATATTCCGGCGATTAAAGAAATAACTCCGACTATTTTTTCATTGATGATTTTTTTGCCCCAATGCAGGGCCGTGGCCAGAAAAAATACCCAGAGAAAACAGCCCAGCAAAATAGAGAAACAGGAGAAGAAGGCGGAAAGATTTGCCGGTGTGTTTGCTTGTGCGGCGAGCAGTGCGCCGAATACTCCCGTCCACCAGACAATCGTCATCGGGCTGGAAATAGCCAGAACATAGCCGGTAATAAAGAAGCTTTTGAACATTCGTCGCGACGGATTTTCCGTAATAGCAGCTTTATGGAAAAACTCTTTCGCGCTGATTAAACCGAGATAAATCAAAATAATGCTTCCGGCGATGCCTAAAATAATTTTCATGAAAGCGATATTCAAAAAAGAAGTAAGGCCGAAAAAAATAAGAGTCAAATAAGTTGTATCGGCACTCATAGCGCCGGCACCGGTAAGAAACGCCTGCTTAAAGCCTGATTTCAATCCACGTTTGATTATTTCCAGATTAACCGGTCCAATCGGCGCGGCAAGTGAGAGACCTAAGATTATATTTTGCAGTAAGGAATATTTTTCCAAGTTAAACATTTACCTTTAAACCGGCACAATTTTTTACCACAAATGTAAGAGGCCATATAATGTTGCATAAATTTTTATATTTGTCACCATAAACAGAAACAATTGCGATTATTTATAGCAAAAAAAGAGACATTCAAACTCGCGGCTTGTAAAAACATCTTTCTTTAATCAGGACACCTCCTCTAAATATTTTTAATGAACTTGTCTGGTATTTAATGATAAAATGAATAGACAAAATTATTCATATTAAACTTATCGGGTGATATAATAATGGGGAAGCCGTATTACTTATTTAAATACAATTATATTAAAGGCGACGAATTTACAGCCATCGCCCACCGCGGCGCATCCGCTTATTATCCCGAAAACACCATGGAATCATTTCAGGGAGCAATCTCGATGGGCGCCGATATGATTGAGCTCGATGTTCAACTGACCAGTGACGGAGAAGTGGTAGTATTTCACGATGAAAAACTCACGCGCTGCACGAACGGCAAAGGCAGGATTGCCGACTATACACTTGCCGAGCTAAAAAAACTGGATGCGGGAAGCTGGTTTGGTAAGGAATATCAAGGTGCAAAGATACCGACTTTAGAGGAGGCGCTGAGCCTTTGCCGGGATAAGATTGCGGTAAACATTGAAATCAAAACCGAAGCAGTTGATGAAAATATCCGGAACGGCATTGAAGAAAAGAGCCTGAATATTGTTGAAATGAGAGGAATGCGGGAACACATAGTGTTTTCGAGCTTTGATCCTCGTGCCATCAGACATCTCAAGGAAATAGACCGCATTGTGACTGCTGCCGTGTTATTTGAAAAAGGGTATTATGGCTCAAAGTTGCCTTCAGAAATAATTGAATTACTCGGAGCCGATGCCTTCAACTGCTCCCAAAATGAGCTTAGCAAGAAGTGGCTTATGAATCTCAAATCGAATAATATTCCTGTAAATATTTATACTGTAAATGATAAAAAGAACATGCGCCGTTTTTTGGATATGGGTGTCAGCGGAATATTTACTAATAAACCGGATCTATTAAAGGCAGTATTAGTGGATATAAAGCAAACTCAAAAAAGTGAAGGTAAAAACTCATGAATATGTCAAACACTCTGATTAAAACTATTATGGTTACGCTGGATGCCTTGATTAAAGCATCGGGTACGGACATACGCATCCATGGAGCTAATAGTGTGCCTGACCAGCCTGTTCTCTATGTCATCAATCACTTTACGCGCATGGAGACTATTTTGATGCCTTATGTAATCAAAAAAAGCATAAAAAAATATCCAATTTCTCTGGCGGACAGCTCTTTTTTTGGCGGGAAAATGGGCGAGCTTATGGACAAGCTGGGCGCCATTTCCACCACAAACCCGGAGAGAGACGCGCTTTTGATTAACGCGCTTCTTACCGGTTCTAACCCGGTCATTATTTTTCCCGAAGGCCAGATGATCAAGGACAAGAAAATTATCGAGAAGGGCAAGTATATGGTCTATAATACCGGAATCAGACGGCCTCCCCATACCGGAGCAGGGCGGATCGCCCTGCGCTCCCAGTTCATTCGTGAAGAATTACGTTTCCTGTGCGACAGAGGTGATGATTCGTCCATTAAGAAGATTGCCAGTCATTTCGGCTTCGATCCCGCGCACGTGGATAAAATTTTGCAACAGGAAACATATATTGTGCCGGTAAACATTACCTATTATCCGGTCCGGGCAAGGAATAACGCCATCAACAAGATTGTTAATATATTTGTCGATAAGGTTTCAGCGCGGCTGGAAGAAGAGATGCAAGTCGAGGGCTCCATGATTATGGACGGCGTGGATATCGATATTAACTTCGGCCAGCCGATATCGATGAAAAACTATATCACGGCGAGTGTTGGAGTGAAAAAGATGCTGGCCGATAATAATCTTTATTTGCATCCCGGAGAATTGAAATATGTTTCTCCGTTTAAAAAGCTCTATATCGGAATTATGTATGATTATATGGATGCCATATACTCCATGACGACTGTTAATCATGATCATCTTTTTTCTTATATTTTAACAAAGTACAATAGAAACAAAATTAGTGAGAACGATTTTAAGAACCGCGTTTTTCTGGCCATCGAACATTTGCGCGCCAGCGGTTTAACGAACTACCATACGTCTCTGAATAAAAAGCAGTTCTATCTTCTCACGGATGATTACCATGAAGAATATGAGAGCTTTATAAAAGCCGCTTTATCCGAAAACCTCATAACCCTGCGGGACGGCATTATTACTAAAAATCACGAACGTTTCAGCACAAAATATGATTTTCAAACTATCCGGAAGGATAATATCATCGAGGTTCTCAAAAACGAGATAGAGCCTCTTCAGGAGCTTACCAAGGCCTTGGATCGCCTGATGCTCCTGCCCGCTGGTTTTATCCGACGAAAGATAAGAAATCACTTTATCGAGTTGGAGGATCAGCTTTTCGAACAAGATTATCAGCAATATTACATAAAAGATGAGAGCAAGCCCAGGAATATCGGCAAGCCTTTCTTCTTGAAGCATTTCTTCGGTAATAAAGGGGTGATTCTTATTCACGGATATATGGCGGCTCCTGAAGAGATTAGGCCGCTGGCGGAATATCTTTATAAGAATAGATACAACGTTTACGGCGCGCGTCTGCGGGGGCATGGCACGGCCCCGGAAGATTTGGCGGGCCGCAGCTGGCAAAAATGGTATGATTCTGTAAGCAGGGCGTACATCATCATGAAAAACTCTATGAAGCCTTTTGCCATTGGCGGCTTTTCCACGGGCGCGGGAATAGCCTTGTTGCAGGCTTCTAATAAGCCCGGCAGGTTTGCGGGAGTAATATCGATCAACGCGCCTCTCAAGCTTCAGGATATATCCTCCAGGTTTTCATCAGTGGTTGTCGCCTGGAATAAATTCCTTTCGAAAATCAACACAAGCAAAGGGAAAATGGAATTCATCGCCAATGATCCGGAAAATCCGCATATTAATTACCTGCGCAATCCCGTAAGCGGTGTCAATGAACTGGAGAAGCTCATGAACCTCGTTGAAGAGCGACTTAAATACATCAAAGACCCAACGCTGGTCATACAAGGGTCAGAAGATCCGGTAGTCAATCCGGTAAGCGGACGGGAAATTTTGAAAAAACTCGGCGCCCCCAAAAAGGAACTTATCCGAATCGATGCCAAACACCATGGGATATTGCGGGGAAAAGAAGCGGGGCAGGTAAACGCGAAAGTATTGGAGTTTTTAAGGAGCGTTTTTTAAATTCCGGTGGTAAGACTTCTTTCTCGCGGTCGAAGTGATATAGGGTTAGATTAAAATATCATCAAGCGGCCAGATTATAATTCTTTTCCCGGAAGAGCCGCAGGCAGGCATCCACAAGATCAGAATCATAGAGAATACCCCTATTTTTAGTGATCTCATCCAATCCTGCATCTATGCCGTGGGCGGCACGGTAAGGCCGGTGCGAAGAGATGGCTTCCACTACATCGGCTATGGCTATAATCCGCGATTCCAGGAGAATTTGCTCTCCCTTGAGGCTGTTCGGATAGCCGGAGCCATCTATACGTTCGTGATGCTCCAGAACAATCCGGGCAATGGGCCAGGGGAACTCGATGTCTTTGAGGATATTATATCCGGATACCGGGTGCGTTTTAATTAAATTGAATTCCAGGTTAGTAAGCTGAGTCGGCTTGGTGAGAATCTCGGAAGGAATGGATATTTTGCCGATATCATGAATCATGCTGGCCATGCGTACGCCGTCAATTTGCTCGCTTTTCAGATTCATCTCCATGGCGATGGCGCGTGCCAGATCAGCCACTCTTCGTTGATGGCCTGCCGTGTAGGGGTCTCTTGTTTCCACGGTTACAGCCATGGCATTAATCGTGGCACCCAGCGATTTACGCAATCGCTCGATATTTTCCTGGCGCTCGGTTTCTATTTTCTTTTTCTCTGTAATGTCCTGATTAATTCCCTGATAATAGAGAAGGCGTCCATGATTATCCCGGACAGCGTGCATGTTGATGGATACCCAGATGCGACTGCCGTCTTTTTTGCAATACTCTGTTTCAAAATCCGTTACCGATCCTTTTTCTTCAACAAGCTCAAGCAATTTCTTGCGGTCATGCGGATTTACATAAAGCTGTTGGGCAATGTCTGTAATGGTTGCCATAACTTCTTCCGGCGATTCGTAACCGAGCATCTTCGCGAATGCGTAATTTAATGTGAGATAGCGGCCTTCCGAAATCGATTGGTAAATCCCTTCCTGAGCGTTTTCGATAAGGCTGCGATATTTTGCTTCGCTCTGGAGAAGTTCTTCCTCCGCCTGTTTGCGTTCGGTGACGTCGCGTGCGATGCCCCGGAATCCGATGGGTTTGCCTTCGGAATTCCTGATAAGAGATGCCGACATTTCGCTAAACGCCATAGTCCCGTCTTTTCTCTTATATTCGAAAGCAAATCCCCTGACTGGTTCCCCTGTTCTGTAGAGTCCATTGAAGAGCTGATATAATCTTTTAGCTTCTTCTTCACTTGTATAAGCCCTGTTATTCTTACCGAGCAATTGCTCTCTGGGAGTTCCGACAATTCTGCACTGCGCATCATTAACGAAGGTAAACGTGCCGGCAAGGTCCACCTCAAAATAGCCATCTTCGATGGTTTCTATCATAGATCGGTATTTCTCTTCACTTCTTTGCAGCGACTTCTCCGCCTTCTTGCGCTCGGTGATATCACGGACATTCATAATAAAACCTGCGACAGCTGGATTATCTAAGAGATTTTTTCCCAGCCCCTCAAAATAGCGTTCTGAACCATCTTTATGCACTATGCGGAATGCATTGGGGATCGCAGAATCTATTGTCAGAATAGCCTTGCCGAAATCACCGACAGCACGTTTTTTGTCATCCAAATGAATAAATGTGAGCGCACTTCTACCGATTAATTCCTCCGGCTTGTATCCGGTAAAACGCTCGATAGAACGGCTGCAATATTTTATGTCTCCGTCTTTATCCGTAATGATAGTGATATCTGAAGAGTTTTCTGTAATCTCTTTAAAGTATTTTTCGCTCTCTATGAGCGCTTCTTCCGCCCACACGCGTTCGGTGATATCTCTGGCCACACAGGAGACACCGATAATTTTGCCCTCCTGAACGATGGGTGAACCGGTCACTTCGCCTATTCTTGTCAATCCCTCCTTAGTTATAAAATTATAAACCACGTTTGGAACCTCCACTCCTGAAAGAACTCGTCCCACATTAGGGATTGCTCTCTCCAGTGATTCCGGCGTCATAAGATTCAAATCCGGGAAGGATTTGTTGATCAATTCTTCGGGTTTGTAGCCCAATATTTTCTCGACACTGGGAGTGATATTGGAAACTTTAAATTCAGAATCCAGCGTAAAGATCACGTCAGATGTGCTGGCAAAGGTTAGACGGTATTTTTCTTCGCTTTGCTGCAATTCTTCCTCCGCCTTCTTGCGCGCAGTGATATTGCGCGTCATCCCTCTAAAACCAATTTTTTTACCCGCAGAATTTTTAAGCAAAGATATAGAGGCGGAAAGATAGGCTTTTGCTCCGTCTTTCTTGATAATCTCATAATCATATCCTGTAACGGGCTTTCCCGTTCTATAGACTTCATTAGATACTTGATACATTTTTTCCGTGGTTTCTTTAGTTGTGTATTGCCTGTTGTTAATGCCCATCAATTCTTCCCGGGAATATCCGGATATTCGGCAGAGGGAATCGGTGATAAAAGTTAAGTTACCGGCAAGATCAGACTCATAATAAGCCTCTTCGATGTTGTCCAAAATGGTTCGATATTTCTCCTCGCTCTCATGCAATGCTTCTTCTACCCGCTTACGCTCGGTGATGTCCTGATGGATGATTTGAAACTGTTTTTCGCCATTCCAGAGGACTTCTTTACGGAAAACCCGAATATGACGGATTTCGCCGTTTTTTCTCACGATGTTTATTTCATATTCAGATAGGCCAATCTCGCCTAGTTCTCTTTTTTCCTTTCTTATCTTGAATTCGGCATAACTCTCCGGCGTATAGCGCCTCTTCAGGGATGTTCCTCTCAGCTCCTCAATACTATTGTAGCCATAGATATCCAGAATCGCCCGGTTGGCATAAAGTGTCTCGCCTTCCGCTGTTACGATACAAATTCCCAGCGGGGAATTATCAAGGGAAAGGCGGAAATTTTCCTCGCTTTTCCGCAACGCCTCTTCGGCCCATTTACGCGCGGTGATATCCTCCGTATAGACGATAATCAAATCCGGGGGAATGTAGGAATAATGAATAGATAGGAGTCTTCCCGGTGCAAAGTCTTGGGAAACAAGTTCCCTTCTAATGATGGATCGTTCTTTAAAGCATCGGAGCATGTCATCGATAATCTCCGGTCTTTTTCGATACAGTTCCAGTGCACTCTTTTCCATATAGTTTTTTACTTTGCCTTCTGTGAGCACGATAGCAGCGCGGTTGAAATCTATAAGGAAGAAGTTGTCTCCCTTCTTCTGCCACGTGAACGCTGGAATGGGACCTTCCTGATACAATGTTTTAAAACGTTTCTCGCTGCGGAAGATTGTCTCTTCCGCCTGCTTTTGTTTGTTTCTAACTTCCGTTTCTTCTAATTCTCTGGCAATGGCCGGGCACAGACGCGCTAAGTTATCCTTCATAATATAATCTTGAGCGCCGGATCGCATGCACTCAACAGCCGTTTCTTCGCCGATAGCGCCCGATACAATAAGGAGAGGGGTGTCGATGTTTGTTTCCTTTAATAAGGCAATGGCTTTGGTGCCGCTGAATTTCGGCAGTTTGTAATCGCACAGGATGATGTCCCATTGCTTCTCTTGGAGGGCTTTTTTCATTGCTGTGGCGGTTTCCACCCTTTCATACACCGTATCGTAACCGCCTTTTTTCAGTTCGCGGATGATGAGCAACACATCGTCTTCCGAATCCTCAACCATTAATACCGTGAGTGATTGAGGCTTGCTGATTTTAGAATTCGGTTTACTTATTGCCGATTGCGTATTTTTTTTCATGCAATTATTTCTCTGTATTTTCTAGCGCTGGTAATAAAACATCTATCAACTGACCGTACCTTTATCCTCTATCCTCATCTGTTTTTTAAAACCAGGGTGTAGCCTTTCTCCCGAAATAATTTCAGACAGGCATCCACGGCATCTGCATCATAAAGAATGCCCTTATTCCGGGAAATATCTTCCAGAGCAAGATCGATTCCCAGTGCTGGCCGATAGGGACGGTGGGAAGCGATGGCCTCCACGACGTCGGCGATGGCCAGAATTCGTGCCTCCAGGAGAATATCATCTCCCTTAAGACCCTGAGGATAGCCGGATCCATCCATCCGCTCATGATGCTGAAGGACGACATCGGCCACGGGCCAGGGAAATTCGATGTCTTTCAGAATATCATACCCTGACTGGGGGTGTGTTTTAATCAAACTGAATTCCAGATCAGTCAGTTTCGTCGGCTTGCTGAGTATCTCCGACGGAATAGCTATCTTGCCGATATCATGAATAGTGGAGGCAGTACGGATAAAGTCCTGCCGGTCTGCCGATAAGCCCATTTCTGTGGCAATCGCCCGGGCCAGATCAGATACCCGCTGCTGATGCCCCGAAGTATAGGGATCTTTCATTTCCACGGTCAGGGAGATGGCCTGGACCGTGGCTCTCAGGGCTTTTCTCATCCGCTCAAAGCTCTGCTTACGTTCTTCCTCCGCCCGTTTGCGTTCGGTGATGTCGCGGCCTACCGTCAGAAAGCCGGTGGGCTTTCCATCTGCATCCCGCAGGAGCGATATATTCATCTCATCCCAGAAGATATCGCCGTTTTTCCGGTAAAATTCAAACTCGCCGGTGACATTAAGTTCCTTGTTTTTATCGGCCAAATTTTCTGCTGTAAGATGCTCCAGCATGAGATCCTGGATACGCTGCATAGAATCCGGCGTTAATTGCCGCTCCAGAGGGACTTGGGCAAGTTCGTCCAGAGTAAATCCTACTGTTTTGGTTACTGACGGATTGATCCATGTTGCGCGAAAATTAATGTCCAGCAGCGATACGGTGTCCCGAATGTTATTTGTGATAATTCTATGCAGATGTTCGCTTTTACGCAGTTCTTCCTCCGCCTGCTTGCGCTCGGTGATATCATTCAAAAAATTCAGGGTAGCAGGTCTTCCCTTCCATGTAATAACAACTGCATTATGTTCAGCCCAAATTACGGTTCCATCTTGGCTAATAATCCTGAAAGAATAAACAGATGGAATTTCCTCACCTGCCAGCCTTTTTATATGATGCTCGACGACCATATTACGATCATCGGGATGGATAAAGTCTGTGAAAGTTTTGGATTTTAATATCTCTTCGGAATATCCTGTCATGTCTACAGCGGCACGATTGGCAAAGACCAACTTCACATCCTGTGTGATGATGATTGCTTCCTTTGCATTCTCTACGACAAGACGATACTTCTCTTCGCTATCTTGCAGTGCCCCCTCCGCCTGCTTGCGCTCGGTGATATCTCGTGAACTCTCAACAATAGCCATTGGTTTACCTTGAGCATCCCTGAGAATATCCCCCACCGTCTCCAGCCAGATATAATGGCCATCTGCATGCCTTACCCTGTATTCAGCAGCGATGCGTTGATTGGGGGGAAGACCCTCTTGAATGGAGGCGAGTCTCTCTGAAAATAATTTTATTAATCTTTCTACGTCGTCTGGATGAACAATATCAAAGTTCGATTTGCCGACCCGCTCTTCCATACTATAACCGAGGTGTTTGAAATGAGACGGACTCAAATACAAATTAACACCCTGCAAATTGGTCACTCTGATCATATCTGACATGTTTTCCGTAATCAGCCGCAGCATTTCTTCGCTCTTCCGCAACGCCTCCTCGGCCTGCTTGCGGGCGGTAATGTCGCGAGCAACACCCCGGAATCCGATTGGTTTACCTGATGAATTTTTTTGTAGAGATACAGATACTTCAATGTATCTTTCGGTCCCATCTTTTCTTATAATCTGCCAATCGAATTCTTTGGCTGGTTCCGCTGTCCTGTAGACTTCATTAAACGTTTTAAAAAGTTTTTTTGCGTTCTCTTTGTCTGTAAACTGACGATTATTCATGCCCATCATTTCTTCTTGGGGATACCCAAGGATTCGGCACATGGAAGCGTTGAAAAAGGTGAAATCACCATTAAGATTTACTTCGTAATAACCATCTTCGATATTTTCCAGAATGGTTCGATATTTCTCCTCACTTTTTCGCAGCGACTCCTCGGCCTGCTTGCGCTCCGTAATATCAATGATAGCACCTCTGAGTCCCACCGGTTTGCCATCACTGTAAATTACACTGGAGATTACTATGGCAGGAAAGACAGACCCATCTAACCTCATTAAAGTATATTCAGTACCTAATACTTGTTCCCCCTTTAACAGCCTTTGAATGTTCTTAGCAGATTTATCAACTTCTTCAGGTGAAAGTAGCTGCCATCCTTTAAACCCTTTCTTTAAATCCTCTTCTGTACCTCTAAAAGCTTCATAAATAGCGCGGTTAGCAGAAATAATATTAGCTTCCAAATCCATCTCATAGACGGGGATCGGCAAAAAATCATACAGCTCACGATATTTCTTCTCGCTATCTTTCAGATCATCTCCTATCCGCTTACGATCGGTGATATCACGGGTTACGCCGAGAATGCCCACCGGTTGCTGATTTTCATCTCTGATAATTGAAAACTTCACCTCCGTCCACACGGTGGTTCCATCTTTTCGCCTCATTTCCAAGTTAAGCATCCAGGATATGGGAAGCTCTCTATGTCCGGATTTTTCCAGTTCTAGGCCCTCGGATAATGTCCTCATGGCCAGATCCCACGAGGAGGGAGTCAATGTCTCAGAGGGCGTTTGTTTCAGCACCTCTGCCGGTTCATATCCCCTCAGGATTTTTGCGGAAGGGCTGACATAGGTGTAATTCAGATTCATATCCAAAACGAAAATAACGTCATTGACATTATCGGCCAGCAGGCGATATTTGTTTTCACTTTCCTTCAAAGCCTCGAGCGCAGCCTCCCTTTGGGACTCCGCCCGCTTGCGCTTGGTGATGTCGCGCTCGACCGAAAGGGCAAAAGTTTTCGAACCGATTTGCATCTCCGTAGCCGAGCACTCGAAATCCCGGATCGTACCGTCCTTGCACCGGTGCCTTGCCTGGAATACTGCCCCCATTTCGGAAAGGATATCTCGCCGCCTCTTATCGACTACTTTGGAAGCATCGGGCGCCACCTCCATGAAAGACACCGGCTGGCCTATTATCTCGTCCCGTTCATATCCTAGGAGCCTGAAGGTCGCGCTGTTCGCATCCCGGATCACGGGGATGCCTTCAGGCAGGATTTCCAGCAGAAGTATGCTGTCCGCTGCCTGCTCGAAGAGGATTCGAAACCTTTCCTCGCTCTGGCGCAGCGCTTCTTCCGCCTGTTTCCTTTTGCTTCTTGAATCTGCCTCTTCTAATTCTCTGGCTATGGCTTGGCAGAGACGGGATAAGTTATTCTTCATGATATAATCATGGGCGCCTAATCGCATGCACTCTACAGCCGTCTCTTCGCCGATAGCGCCCGATACAATGAGGAGAGGGATATCGATATTTGTTTCCTTTAATACGGCAATGGCTGAGATAGCATTGAATTTCGGCAGTTTGTAATCGCAAAGAACGATGTCCCATTGCTTCTCTTGGAGGGCTTTTTTCATGGCTGTGGCGGTTTCGACCCTTTCATACACAGGATCGTAGCCACCTTTTTTCAGCTCACGGATTATCAGCAGCACATCATCTTCCGAATCCTCAACCATTAATACACGGAGGGGTTGAGGCTTGCCGATTTTAGATTTCAGCTTGCTCATCGGAGTGTCTCCTGTTCTCCATCTGTTTTTTTAAAACCAGGGTGTAGTCTTTCTCTCGAAATAATTTCAGACAGGCATCCACGGCCTCCGCATCATAAAGGATGCCCTTATTCCGGGAAATCTCTTCCAGAGCAAGATTGATTCCCATGGCTGGCCGATAGGGACGGTGGAAAGCGATGGCCTCCACAACGTCGGCGATGGCCAGAATCCGTGCCTCCAGAAGAATATCATCTTCCTTAAGACCTTGAGGATAGCCGGATCCATCCATCCGTTCATGATGCTGAAGGACGATATCGGCCACAGGCCAGGGAAAGTCTATATCCTTTAGAATATCATACCCTGACTGGGGGTGTGTTTTAATCAAATTGAATTCCAGAGCAGTCAGTTTCGTTGGATTGCTAAGTATCTCCGTCGGAATGGCTATCTTGCCGATGTCATGAATAGTGGAGGCAGTACGGATAAAGTCTTGCCGGTCTGCCGATAAACCCATTTCTGTGGCAATCGCCCGGGCCAGATCAGATACCCGCTGCTGATGACCCGAAGTATAGGGATCTTTCATTTCCACGGTCAGGGAGATGGCCTGGACCGTGGCTCTCAGGGCTTTTTTCATCCGTTCAAAGCTCTGCTTGCGCTCGGTGATATCCCGAGAAATACCCCGAAATCCGATCGGTTTGCCTGATGAATTTTTTTGTAAAGATACAGATACTTCAATATATCTTTCGGTCCCATCTTTTCTTATAATCTGCCAATCGAATTCTTTGGCGGGTTCCCCTGTTTTGTAGACTTCATTAAACGTTTTAAAAAGTTTTTTTGCGTTCTCTTTGTCTGTAAACTGACGATTATTCATGCCCATCATTTCTTCTTGGGGATACCCGAGGATTCGGCACATGGAAGCGTTGAAAAAGGTGAAGTTACCATTAAGATCTACTTCGTAATAACCATCTTCGATATTTTCCAGAATGGTTCGATATTTCTCCTCACTCACCCGCAGCGACTCCTCCGCCTGCTTTTGCTTGTTTCTAACTTCCGCCTCTTCTAGTTCTCTGGCGATGACGGGGCACAGACGCGATAGGTTATCTTTCATAATATAATCTTGAGCGCCTAATCGCATGCACTCTACAGCCGTCTCTTCGCCAATAGTTCCGGATACAATGAGGAGAGGGATGTCGATATTTGTTTCCTTTAACACGGCAATGGCTGAGGTAGCATTGAATTTCGGCAGTTTGTAATCGCAAAGGATGATATCCCATTGCTTCTCTTTAAGGGCTTTTTTCATGGCTGTGGCGGTTTCCACCCTTTCATACACTGTATCGTAGCCGCCTTTTTTCAGTTCGCGGATTATCAGCAACACATCGTCTTCCGAATCCTCAACTATCAATACCCGGAGTGATTGAGGCTTGCTGATTTTAGGTTTTAGATTGCTCATTTCAGATGGGATTTTTTTTGCCATTATAAATTCCTTTTGTATCTCGCACCTCGTGAAGCGTATCTCGTATTTCGTAATTTGCGCTTCACGCTTCACGAACGATGCTTCACTGGCTCTTCCGCTTCATGTTACTATCATTTTCCTAAAGGAGGAGGCTCATTCCAGATCAGCCAGTAAAGTCCGAGCAATTTGATAGCTTTCGCGAATTCTTTAAAGTCAACCGGTTTGCGGATATAACTATTGGCGCCCAGTTTATACCCATTGACCACGTCCTCCTCTTGTGCTGAAGACGTGAGGATGACTACCGGCAGTAGTTTGGTGAACTCATTTTGGCGGATGGCCTTCAGCACTTCTATGCCGCTTATTTTGGGGAGTTTCAAATCCAGCAGGGTGACTACGGGCATATCCTTCGCATCCCGTCCTGCATACATCCCCTTTCCAAACAGGTAATCTAAGGCTTCCACACCATCTTTGGCCACGATCACTCTATTAGAGATATGATTTTTCTTGAATGCCCGTACCGTCAGAGTAACAAAGTCTGGATTATCCTCCACCAGCAAAATAATTTTGTTATCCATTATAAATCCTCCTTTTTCGTGTCATGCTGGAAGCGTGAAATAAAACGTAGCCCCTTTTCCAACCTTGCCTTCCGCCCAGATTTTTCCTCCATGGCGGCGGATGATTCGCTGCACCGTTGCTAGGCCTATTCCTGTTCCCACAAATTCATCCATTGTATGGAGGCGTTGGAAGGCGCCGAATAGTTTACCCACATAGGACATGTCAAATCCGACGCCGTTGTCCCGAATAAAAAAAATCTTTTCATTTTCCTTGAGAGTCGCGCCAAATTCAATGCGCGGATGTTTCTGTTTGCCGGTGAACTTCCAGGCGTTGTCTATCAGGTTCGTCAGAGCAATCTGCATGGAGTGGGGATCACCCTGGATGACGATACCTTTCTGGATAGTCATTTTCACGTTATTATTAGGATTATTCTTCTGAAATGTATCTGAAATTGACTGGACCATTTTACTCAAATCAATGGATTGATAGTTAAATTCAGACTGGGTTACTCTCGAGAGTTTCAACAAGTCGTCAATCAGATCACCCATGTGCTGCGTTGCCTTACAAATCCGTTCCAGATAATTTTTTCCCGTAGCATCCAGTTTACCCTGATAATCCTGTAGCAGGGCATGACTGAATCCGTCAATGCTCCTCAGGGGCGCGCGTAAATCGTGGGAGACGGAGTAACTGAATGTCTCCAACTCTTTATTGATGGCTTCCATTTGGGTTGTACGTTCGATAACACGTTGCTCCAGTTCTTCATTGAGTCTTTTTATTTCTTTCTCGGCCAGTTTCCGTTCGGTGATGTCCTGAGCAAAACCGATGAGGCCGATGGGCATGCCGTCTTTATCCAGAATCGGTATCTTGTCTGTCTGCGCCCACCTTGTGCCGCTTGCAGATTCATACTGTTCTACAATGTTAAGTTTAGGTCGCCGTGATTGAAAAACATCCTGGTCATTATCGGCCATGTTTTGAGCAGTTCGAGGCGAATAAAGATCAAAGACGGTTTTTCCTACGAAATTTTCTTCAGGTCTATCTAATACTTCGGCAAAGGTCTTATTGATGCGTATAAATCTTCCTTCTCTATCTTTATAAAAAACTATGATCGGCGAAGAATCAATGATGAGTTTAAGTTCTTCCCGCTCTTTTTCCACAAGGTCTTCTAATTTCTTCTGGTCGGTGATGTCGCGCCCTGAAGATAGTGCTCCGGTCACGTTTCCCTGCGCGTCTTTGAGCATATGGCACCACCAAGCCAGCAGCCTTTCTTTCCCATCTTTGCGTTTCTGCCAGCTCTCTACATAGATAATATCCTTGTTGCCGTCAAAAATAGGCTGGACTATATCGTATATGTTTTGCTCCCGTACAAAATAAAAATCAGCTTCCTTGCCGATAACATCATCTCCAAAAAACTCGATGCCGGCCTTATTTGCCCAGGTATAAATTTTATGTGTATCCACTTCCATAATGATATCGGGAATAGCGGCAAGGAGAGCCTGCTGGCGCAAGGAAAGCTTTTTTATATTCTCTTCCATCTCCCTGCGCTCGGTGACGTCCTGCTGCAGATTCTCCAGGGCGTGCTTCAATTCCTCGGTCTTCTTGGTTACCCCGGACTCCAGTTCTTTCCGGTAATTAGTCATCAAGTCGTTGTAAGCCTTGACCTTCAGCAGCGACCGGACCCGGGCTAAAAGCTCGATCTTATCAACAGGATATGAAATAAAATCATTACACCCGGCTTCAATTCCCTTTACCCGATCTTCCATTTCCCGCAATACGGTAACCAAGATTATCGGAAGCAATCGATGTGTATTATCTTGCCTGACCCTGCGGGTAACTTCAAAACCATCCATGCCGGGCATCTTTACGTCCAGCAGAATCAGATCGATTTGATTATCAGAAAGTTTCCCCAGCGCTTCTTCACCGTTTGCCGCCTTGACAATTTCGTAGCCCTGCGGGACAAGATATGCTTCGAGAAGTTCAATATTTTGAGGCTGGTCATCGACAACTAAAATTACCGGTTTCTCTTTCATCCTCTGTCTCTTTTGAATTTGACTTGTTTTTTGTCGATACCGTGGGTGATCAGAAAGACTTCCATGAAGAAATCACTTGTCGTGCCCCGCGTCACTCCGATACTTTTCCCTTTGAAGTCTGAGGGTTTCATAATTCCCCTGTCCTGCCTAGCCACAATGTCGCATCCAAGCTCTCTTGTGCAAAGTAATCCTTCGCGAAGGCGATGCACATGAGAATTGCATTGGACGCGGTCGAATATGCTATGGTGATTTTTTCCGGTTCGCCTGCTTGCTTTTGCGGCTGGCAACTGTTGAAGGTCAGTGCGCTGACCGCAAGGACGGTAAGCACAAGGATGGCGAAATGGGACCGTGCTGGGAAATGGATCATATTCTCCCCCTATTATTTTAAACTTGGCGGTCAGTAAATATGATGTTTTGTAATTAACTCTAACTCCTCTTCAGTTTTACATTAATTTTACTCCCGAATTACTGAAAGTCAATCCTAATATTGTTAATGATTTCATAACATTTTTGCCCGATGTTAATGTTCGAGAGCAGGGAATGTGCATCATTACGAAAGCACAATCTTTGGATCAATACCGAAAAGTGTAAATTCGTTTCCCCAATAAATATTCAAAATTTTTAATTTGACTTGATAAAATATCGGCCTGGTTGTAAAAAACCCATTGATAATAGTTGGAGGAATTATAAATGTATTGGGAAAAAAATGTGGAAACCATGAATTGCGCCAGGCTCGAAAAAATGCAATTAGCACAGCTCAAAGATACAATAGGCAGGGCGGGGAAATCTTTTTATTACAGCAGAACATTTAAAGAAAAAGGGTTGAATGTAAATTCAGTAAAATCTCTCAACGATATTAATAAATTTCCTTTTACCAATAAAGATGATTTACGCGAACACTGGCCTTACGGCTTTATCGCCGTGCCGAAAGAGGAACTGGTGCGGATGCATTCATCTTCAGGTACTACCGGGAGAGCCACGGTAGTGTTTCATACCGCAAATGATATCACCGTTTGGGCAAACCTTCTGGCGCGTTGCATGTATATGGCCGGTATGCGTAAAAGCGACGTTTTTCAAAATATGATGACTTATGGCCTTTTTACGGGGGGCCTTGGATTTCATTACGGCGCGGAAAAAATCGGTGCGCTGGTTATTCCCGCAGGCGCGGGGAACTCCAAACGTCAAATTCAACTGATGATGGATTTTGCAACAACAGCCATCCATGTCATCCCCAGTTATGCTTTGCATCTCTCCATTGTTTTTACCGAACTTAAAGTTGATCCGCGTAAGGATACCAAAGTAAAAATAGCTTTCTTAGGCGCGGAGCCGCATACGGAAAAGATGCGCAAAAAGATTGAAGAAATATACGGCTATAAAGCTTTCAACTCCTATGGGCTCTCCGAAATGAACGGGCCGGGCGTGGCCTTTGAATGCCCTTACCAGGAAGGCATGCATATCTGGGAAGATAGTTTTCTGGTGGAAATTATTGATCCGAACACCTTGCGGCCTGTGGCCGACGGCGTCGAGGGTGAACTGGTCATGACCACACTGCGAAGGGAAGGCATGCCGCTTTTGCGTTACCGCACCAAAGACTTGACCAGAATTATTCCGAAGCCCTGCGCCTGCGGCCGCACCCATCGGCGGATTGAACGGATCAAGGGAAGAACGGACGACATGTTGATTATCAAAGGCTCTAATATTTTCCCGATGCAAATTGAAAAGAAGCTGATGGAAATTTCCGGCGTGGGCACTAACTTTCTGATTATCCTTGACCGTGAGGGATTCAATGATTCTCTGACGGTGAAGGTAGAGGTGAATAAAAAATATTTTTCCGGCGATATGCAGCAACTGGATGCTTTAAGAAAGAAAATTGTCGAGGAATTAAAAAGCGAAATTCTGGTTACGCCCAAGGTTGATTTGGTTGAGCCGGATAGCATTCCGAAAGGCGAAGGGAAGGCGGTGCGGGTTATAGACAACCGTAAAGACTAAGCTGATGATACCCTAAAAAGTCCATATGCTGGGTCCCACGTTCAGGTGGCGTTGCGCTTCATCTCGAGTCGTTGCGGCCTACGCAAAAGTAGGCCGCACTCCGCGAGAATTGTGCGCCTTGCCTCTGGATCTTTTTATGAATCATCAAAAAGATGTAGGGAACGATCGCTACTGTTCCCTGCTGCCGCGTTCTACTTTGGATAGTAAAGTGGTGTAAATATGTTATTTGTGGATAAAAAATTGTGTTACTTGAAAATAAACAAAGGAGAAAATTATGATTGCTTATCAGCTTTCCATTTTCGCGGAAAATAAGCCCGGAAAACTTGCTCTGGTAACCGGAGTTCTCGCTCACGAAAAAATAAATATCCGGGCTACAACAATATCAACAGCGGATACATTCGGGGTAATCAACCTGATTGTTGACGATCCGAAGCGCGCGGAAGCCGCTCTGGCTAAAGCTGGAATGACCGTGCATTTGCGCGAAGTGCTGGCGATTCTTATTCCGGATAAACCCGGTGGGCTGGATAATCTTACCCAATTGCTTCATCAGGAAGGCATCAACATTAATAATGCCTATGGCTTTGTTCTGGAAGGCTCTAAAAAGGCAGTGTTTGTAGTTGATGTCGATCAGATTCAAAAAACGGAAAAGCTTTTGGAAAAAAAAGGATTTGAAACTCTTAATACAGAGAAGCTTTCAGCGATCGAACCAACGCTTTATACAAAATAAGTTCAAAATTTAGGAAAAAGATCATGACACACTTAGATAAAGGTAAATATTTTCAAAAACACCATGATGAGGCCAAAGTTGATGATTCCTTGAAGCAGGAAATTCTGCAAAAAGCCAAGGGGAATGATATTTCCTGCGCGGCCGCGGAAGAAATTGCCCGGCGAAAAGGACTAGCTCAAAACAATGTTGGTATGGCCATCGATATTTTAAATATCAATATTGTCGAATGTCAATTGGGTCTTTTTGGTTATAGCCCGCATAAAAAAATTGTACAGCCAGCCAAAGAAATCTCGCCGACTTTGAAAGAAAATATTTTAGCGGCGCTGAAAAACAATCGGCTTCCCTGTAGCGCCGCCTGGTTAATTGCCAAAAAGTTAAAGCTTCCCCGCATGAAGGTTTCCGCCGCTTGTGAAGCTCTGCTCATAAAGATTAAGCCGTGTCAGCTGGGAGCTTTTTGATACCAAGTCGCCTTCATTCGGCTATCTTTGTTGGTATCGTCATCGGCTCTTCAACGTATGATACTATACGCCTGCGTCGCCTCTTCCTTGCCGCCTCGATATCCTTTTAAAGGCGACTTGGTATTAATATAACTTCCTGTAGCTTACCCCTCGATAATTCAAAGTCGTTTTTACGGATAGGAAATTTTCAAATAACTTTCCAGTAATCGAATCATTAAATCGGCGTTTTTACTAATGCCGGCAAGTATCTCTTCCATACTTAAAGGTTCAGTAAGCAAGCCATTACCGAAATTATCAATGGAACAGGCAGAAGCGTAAGACATATCCATCTCCAGAGCTATTACCGCTTCATTGGCCATAGTCATGCCGACAATATCGGCAAAATTGGCCATCATTTTGATTTCCGCTTTTGTCTCCAGTCTCGGACCATGCGTTTGCCAATAAGTTCCCTTATCTGCAAAATCAATTTCACAGCTTCGTGCCGCTTTAATAATCTTTTGCCGCACTTTTTCGTTTAATGAGGGAGTGATATGAACAGTGCTATTTTGATAAATGGTGGGAGTGGCGGTAAGCGTGATAAAATCATCGGGAACAACGATCATTCCCGGGCATAAATTCTTTTTTAAAGAACCGGTGGAATTGATGCCGACTATTTCGGTTACGCCGATGTCCTTTAGAGCGTGCAAATTGGCGCGATGATTAATCAAATGAGGTAAAATATGATTATTAGGGTCATTGCCGTGTCGTAAAATCAAGGCTATTCTATCTGTGAGAAATATTTCAGTCCGACCGAATTCGTTTTTCATCGGTCTGGCTTTGCCCTTTTTTAATAAATCGCTTCTTTCCATGACTAATTTGGTGGAAATAACACCTAAGAGACCCATAAAAACCTCCTCCAATTCACATCCATTTGGCTACCTTTTGTTGGCGGAGCCTGCCTGGCGTATGTCGGGTCATCGGCTCCTCAATGTATAAAAAATACGCCTGCTGCCCGCCCGGCGCATGCAAGGTTGCCTCTTCCTTGCCGCCGAGGTCCTCTTTTGCCTGCAAATTGGCATTAATTTAAGTTTTTTAATATAAAACAAATCGTCATTTAGCAATCAAAAACTATTGCCAAATAGCGTTTGACTTTGGGGGTTCCTTTATGACATATAGGCGTGCAATCATGGGTATGAATCCAAGATATGCCCTGGACTTAAATTCCGCTCCAAGGGGCTAGGTAATATACCCTCCGCCTATGGCGGGATCAATTCAATTAACAGATATTACTGCACTGCGCTTGTAATATCTGAGTTTCATTGATTCGACTTACCAATTCCGACGTGTGACCTTTAGGTTATAAACTTCGCTTTCGGAATTGGAGTCTCACAAAAAAAGTTAAGGAGGGCGCGATTAGTGAGCAGTGAATTTTTAGGCGTCGCCACCGACGATAACTTCGAAGGTGAAGTTCTGAAAAGCGCCAAGCCAGTGCTCATCGATTTTTGGGCGCCCTGGTGCGGGCCTTGTAAAGCTATCGGCCCTATAGTAGAAGAGCTTGCCGGGCAATTCCAAGACAGCGTCAAAATAATGAAATTAAATGTTGACGAAAATCAAAAAACAGCGCTTAATTTCGCTGTGCGGAGCATACCAACCCTGATCCTTTTTAAGGAAGGCAAAGTACTCGATACTCTCATCGGCCTTGTTCCTAAAGAAAAACTGGAAGAATTCGTTAAGAAAAGTTTATAAATCAAGAATGTACCGCTGAAAGGTAGTGAAGACATGTATTTAAAAATATTGCGGGAAACATTTAATTGGAAAATATTCATAATTGTTTTATTGGCATTATGCTGCTTTAGTGGCTGTTCTTTATTGGATATATTTAGCAAGAAAGAAACGGTCAAGAATACTCCGGAAGGGCTTTACTCGCGCGGAGCTGCCGAATTTCAGAAAAGCAATTATTATCACGATTATAAAAAAGCCCGGGAATATTTTATGAGGGTTAAAGAAGAATATCCCCTGCATAATCTGGCTGTTTTAGCGGAAATAGGAATAGCCGATTGCTATTATAGTGATAAGGAATACTCGGAAGCGGAAAATGCATACAACGATTTTATCACTCTTCATCCTACTAACGAGAATGTTCCCTATGCCCTCTACCAAACGGGTATGTGCCAGTACAACCAAATAGAAGCAATCGATCGCGATCAGACGGCGGCAATTAAAGCAAAAAAAGGACTGGAAAAAGTTGTGTCCCGTTACCCTGATAGTAAATTTGCCACCATGGCCGAGAAGTTGATTCGCGAATGCAAGCAAAAGCTGGCGGAACAAGAATTTTATGTGGGGCAGTTTTATTTCAAACAGAAAAAATATCAGGCCGCCCTCGCCCGTTTTGAAACAGTGGCGCGAGATTACGCGAACGTCGGTCTTGATTATAAGGTGGAATATTTTATTAATGAAACCAAAGTGAAAATTGCCGAAGAAGAGAAGTTGAAAAAAGCCGAGGAAGAAAAATTAAAAAAGGCCCAGCAAGAAAAAACCAGAACCGCAAAAAAATAATACCAAGCCGCTTTTATTCGTGAAACTCCAATTCCGAAAGCGAAGCACATCGGAATTGGCAAGTTGAACAATCCCGTGAAGCGGCGGTCGTGAAACTCCAATTCCGAAAGCGAAGCACATCGGAATTGGCAAGTTGAACAATCCCGTGAAGCGGAGGGTAGAATACCCGTGATTGAGACTGCCTTTAAATGGTTTTCTAGCAAAACTATCAGCGGTTAAACTATCCAAACAATCACCTGCAGATATTTAAAAGATACTTACTCTGTTTGCCTTGATCATGAATATTTTTGCTGGTCGTGAAATTGATTTTTAGGATATGGAAATGTTCAAGAAACTGCGTAAATTTGCCAAGACCAGGTTTGCCGGAGCACTTCTTTACTGGGCCGTTCGGCTGTATTGCGTGACATTTCGTCTGAAGATAGAAAATGAAGCCGAATGGTTCAAGTATCTGGAAGAGGGTGGAAGGATTATTATCTGCGCCTGGCATCAGCAGTTTTTTGTCGGCGTTCGGGTTTTTAAGAGATACAAAAAATACTCGACCGCCTTGATGACTTCCCGAAGTTTGGATGGACAAATTGCCGCCGGTGTTGCTCAAAGGGCCGGATGTTATACCGTATGGGGTTCTTCCTCCCGCGGCGGCGGGACTGCCCTGAAAGAAATGATAAACAGGATAAAACAACACCGGCTGGCGGCGCACATTCTGGATGGGCCAAGGGGCCCGGCAGGCATTGTTAAGGCCGGTGTCATTGCCCTTGCCCACGGCGCTGATGCCGCTATTGTTCCTGTGTACGCCAGGGCCGATCGATCCTGGTATATGCACAGCTGGGATAAATTTATGGTTCCTAAACCTTTCGCGCGTGTTACTGTTAACTTTTGTCCCCAGATAAAACTGCCGCCGGCAAAAGATAAAGCGGATATTGAAAATCAAAGACAAATGCTGGAAAATGCCATGCGGCCTTACCTGTATCGCTAAGTATTTCCGGTTGGGGAAAAATTTGAGAGCATTGCCTTACCGCCCGGAAATTAGTATTAATGTTCCAGCCACTTGGCCATAAGTTTCAACTCACGCTCTTCCCACTGGGGTAAATAACGGATACGTAAAAAAGATTCGAAAAGTTTATCCATTGTTTTTACTGCGTTTTCTATAAGATAAATTCTTTCCAATAGGTTTCCCGAAGGGTCTTCTGGAGTTTCCGGTGAGCTTATTGCCGGCAGGCTCAATGAATGAAAATTAAAAGAATCGGCTTTAAAAGTAAATTCCCATTCATTTTGATTATAACTTAGCTTGATTCCCGCTTCTTTAACTTTTTTCCCTTGGCGGATAGCTTCCTTGCCTTCTTTAAGTTCGGTGTGGATTCCATGACAAACAACACCTTGGGAATACTCGCCTTCGCCGGATTCCAAAACAATTCTTTTCAAGAAATGAAGTTCGACTTCTTCACTGTCGGTTAGCGCTATCCTGCCGTTGCGTTCTTCTGATTTAAACCAAAGCCAGGTTAAAAATTCACGGCCAATAAGAGAGATAGCCTCTGCGGGTTCATCATTTTTTACTATCTGCGGATTTTCTTGCGGCAAAAAGCGTTGAAGATTTAAAGAAAAAGTTTTCTGGAACAAATCAACGAAATCATCCGCGACCGTATCGGCAAGCGAGGAAAAATAAATCTTGTTTTGTCCTATGGCCCAGCAGACATCATAAAAAGAAGGTACGGGATCAAGTTTAGCCAGAAGTTCTAATTTAACCTTATCTTTGATAGCTGTTGCGGTTTGTTTATTAATCCGGCTGGAGTCTGAGCTTTGGGTAAGATAGTTTCTTTCTTCCGTCATTAATTTGAGTTTCATCAATTTGGGCGGGATCAGCTTGCGATCAATGCGCAGGCAAAAAATGAGATAATCACCCAGCGCATAATCAGCCTTTTCGAAGTCAGCATCCAGCACATTGGTAAGAGAAACCCAACCGAGCCGCTTTTCTGCCGTTGATTTGGACGCCTCACGAAAAGCATTGGCTTTAATCCGGCTATTGACGAAATTCAAAAATGCCGGCGGTAGCTGACCTTCCACATGAAATCTCATAAAAGTAAAATTGCCTTTGAGCAGACCCATAATTAGCACCTCATCGGCGTGCACCGTATATTAAACGTCCTGAATCTGTCAAGACTTTATCCTCGTTAATTATCCTAAAAAATCAATTGTTTTGTAAATATATCGGTAAATTTTTATGCATAGACAGCGGCTTTTTTTTATGTTAGTGAGCTTCATATTTTGAGGTTGCGATCGATCCCGCGACTTGGAATCCCTCGACACCAGCAGGGAGAGGAATGCGCCCCCCGATCAGGTCGAGGGCAGGCTGTACTCGCGGGAGGTCGCGCTATTATAGGGAGCCGCCGGCTCCTGCAGGAGGTAGCTCCACTGAAAATCAAGAAAGTCGGGATTGTTGCCAATGTAGAAAAAGTAAAAATCGCCCAGTACGCCAAATCTTTAAAAGAGTGGCTGGAAGAAAAAAACACAGAAGTGTTTTTGGAGGCTCAAATCGCCCTTAAAATGGGTGTCCGCGGCGGGCTTAAATGGGATGAACTGACGAGTAAATCTCAACTGCTTGTTGTTTTAGGCGGTGACGGCACAATGCTCCGCGCGGCGCGCTATGTGGCCAAGCATGGTGTTCCTATTCTGGGAATCAATATGGGCAGTTTCGGCTATCTCACCGAAGTCAATTTAAATGAAATGCACTCAGCATTGGAATTAATTCTGGGCGGTAAGTTTACGGCGGAAAAAAGGATGATGCTGACTATAGCCATTAAACACGGCAAAACCAGCACTAATGTGGGCGATGTCTTGAATGATGTTGTCATCAATCGGGGCAACCTATCCCGCATTACTGAACTGGAAACATCGGTTGACGGCGAGTACCTGACGACTTACAAGGGAGACGGTCTGATTATTTCCACACCTACCGGCTCCACGGCCTATTCGCTTTCGGCGGGCGGCCCGATTGTTTTCCCCGCAAAAGACTTGATAATTATTAATCCCATCTGTCCCCACACTTTGACTAACCGCCCGATTATATTTCCGCAGGATTCGAATTTAAAAATAAGACTATGGTCCAAAGGAAGGGGTGCCACTTTGACTTTGGACGGACAGGAATCTTACCAAATCGAGTCCGGAGATGTTGTGACTATAAAAAAATCAAAATATGTGACTAAGCTGATTCTTTCACCGCATCGCAGTTACTGGGAAATATTACGTTCCAAACTAGGCTGGGGCGGTTTACCTTCAGGAGCTGGGAAAAGGGAAAATGCTTAATGACCTGAGCATTAAAAACTTTGCCATCATTGATGAACTCCATGTTTCCTTTGGTGAAGGGCTGAATGTTATCTCCGGAGAAACCGGTGCCGGAAAGTCGATAATTATCGGTGCGGTAAGCTTGCTTCTGGGCGATAGAGCGACTGCGGACTTGATCAGATCGCAGGCGGACGCGGCAACGGTGGAAGCGCTCTTTAATATCGCCTCCAATAGTGAGCTGCGGGAGAAAATAGCGGCCATGGGTTTTGCCGACGGTGAAGAACTGATAATCCGCCGGGTAATTTCGCGTACCGGCAAAAACAAAGCGCTCATCAATGGGCAAATGGCAACGTTGGCTAATTTGTCCGCCATCAGCGAATCGCTGATTAATATCTGCGGCCAGCATGAACATCAGGTAATTCTCAATGCCGAAAATCATATAGATATACTGGATGAATTCGGCGGTTGTCTGCCGCTGCGGACTTCCTATGCCGAAGCGTATAATCAATATGTACAAATCAGAAACAAAATAGAAAAGTTGGAAAATTTGCGCCGCAGCCGTGAAGAAAAAGCAGACTTGTTTAAATTTCAGCTAAAAGAAATTCAGGATATTAATCCGCAACCGGCGGAAGACATACAACTGGTTGATGAAAAAAAAGTTCTCGCTAATGCGCAAAAGCTCATAGATTGGGCCAACCACGCTTATGATTTGCTCTATGGCGAGAAGGATTCCGCTGTCGTTAAGCTGAAAGAAGTCCAAAATCAGGTAAAGGAAATCAAAAATATTGATGCAAATTTAAAGATTACCCCTGCGGATATTGAGGGCAGTTTTATTACACTGCAGGAAGCGGCTTTGGTTCTGCGCGATTACAGCAAAAATATTTTCTTTGATCCGGAGAGGCTCTCCGCGATTGACGAACGTCTCGAAATGTTGGGCCGGCTCAAACGCAAGCACGGCGGCTCTCTCGAAAGTGTTCTTTCCAAAAAACAAGAAATAGAAGAAGAATTGCGCCGGGTTTTTTCCGTGGAAGAAGAGTTGGAAAATCTGGGGAAAGATGAAACAACAGCTAAAAACAATTTACGGCAAAAAGCGCTTGCTCTTTCTCAACTCAGAAGGGAAGCGGCGGTGAAGCTGAAAGGCGCCGTGGATAAAGAAGTACGCGAGTTAAATATGCCGCATGCCTCCTTTCAGGCTAACTTTAAGAAAAGCGCCGCCGATAAAAGCGTCGAATCTTTCGGACCGAAAGGCGGCGACGAGATAGAATTTTATCTGACGGCTAATGCCGGAGAAGAGCCCAAGCCGCTAAATAAGATTGCTTCCGGCGGTGAATTATCGCGGATAGTTCTGGCTCTGAAAAATGTTTTGTCGCGCACAGGTTCTGTGGCGACGATTATTTTTGACGAGGTAGATAACGGTATCGGCGGAGCCACCGCAGAAATTGTCGGCCGCAAATTAAAAGAGGTGTCCGTCAATCATCAGGTCATTTGTATCACCCATTTGCCGCAAATTGCTTGTTTTGGAGAGGATCATTTGTATGTTTCCAAAAAGATCATGAAAGGCAGGACAACCACTTCCGTGGAAAAACTTGATGAGGGACAAAAGATTGAAGAAATCAGCCGGATGCTGGGCGGAGTGGATGTAACGCAGACTACACGCCAGCATGCCCGCGAGATGATTGACGGTTCCAAAATATCAAATTCCAGTAATTCAGGCGGGAGAGGAAAATGTTGAGGAAAGCGCGCATTGATGACGTGAAAACGATTCACCGCCTGATAAATTCATCGGCGGGAAAGGGTGAAATGTTGCCGCGCTCTTTGATGGATATTTACAATTCTTTACGGGATTTTTTTGTTTATTATGATGAGGACGAATCGTCAGTGGCCGGCATTTGCGCGATGAACATCATCTGGGAAAATCTCGCGGAAATCCGCTCGCTCTATGTTGACGAAAATCATCGGGGAAAAGGCATCGGCAAAGAACTTGTGGAAGCCTGCATTTCCGAAGCCATTACACTGGGTCTCTTTAAGATATTTACTCTTACCTACAAAAGAGATTTATTTGCCCGGCTGGCCTTTAAAGAAGTTGATAGGGCAACTCTGCCGGAGAAGATTTGGTCGGATTGTTTGCGCTGTTCCAAGTATCCCGACTACTGCGATGAAGTGGCGATGATTACGGAGCTATGAAACACTGGCGCAATACTATCCGCTTGACGTTGATTGTCGTTTGCCTTGTCGGGTGCGTAAGGGCTCTTCCGAAAATTCCGCCCAGACTACCGGAAAAACCGCTGGAACTTCTTTCCCTTGTTGCCGCCTCCAATATCGATTTCACAGATGATCTTGATTTAGCCTCTTTGGAATTAGCGATTGAACGCAGCGTCCAGTATTATGAAACCACGGGGAGGGATAAAGTTTATCGTATCGCGGATAGATCGGTCGATTCCAGGCAATTAATAAAAACACTTACCGCGTTTCGCGCCCTTATGCATGAGGCCGCCGATAACGCCGATTTAAGCAAAAAGATTACCGAAGTATTTGATGTTTACCGGGTAGCAGGCCCTGATGAAGACGGGAGAACACTTTTTACCGGCTATTACGAACCCCTGCTGGAAGGCTCATTAACTGAGAGCGAAAAATACAAATATCCGCTTTATCGAGTACCGGACGATTTGATTGTAAAACGTTTAACTCCCAATGAAAATAAGATTGGCCGGATACAGGGCAGCAAGTTTGTCCCTTACTATAGCCGCAGGGAAATCGATGTTTATGGAGTATTGCGGGGGAAAAACCTGGAGCTTATCTGGGTGGCAGATCCGGTGGATCTGTTTTTTCTGCATGTGCAGGGTTCCGGCAAGATTAAGCTCGAAGATGAAACTTTGTTGACGGTTAGTTTTGCGCAAACTAATGGCCGGCCTTTCCGCAGTGTAACAAGATTCATGTTGGATCAGGGCAAAATAAAGAGCAGTGAATCTTCCTATCGCTCTGTCAAAGCCATCCTGAAAGAAAGGGAAGAGCAGGAGCGCTATGAAATTTTAAGTTATAATGAAAGTTATATCTTCTTTCGTTTTGTGGATAAAGAACCGCGGGGCTCTTTGGGCGTGCCGGTAACACCGGGAAGATCGCTGGCGACCGATCCGGACTATTTCCCGGAAGGAGCGCTGGCGTTTATCCGCCTGCGTAAACCTGTTTTCGATTCCGCAGGTAATGTTAAGGAGAGAGTCAATTTTTCCCGGTTTGTGTTAAGCCAGGACAAAGGCTCGGCTATCAAGGGCCCCGGCCGAGTTGACCTTTTCTGCGGCTTTGGAGCAAAGGCGGAAGCCACCGCCGGCACTCTCAAAGAAAAGGGCGAACTTTATTTATTGCTGAAAAAATAAAATATGGTTCATTCCCCAGCAATTTACCCGCCGCAGGCCAGGGGGGAATGAACCATACATCTTTGTGCCTTAAAACGAAACCACTTAATTAAGTTAAATTCAAATACTTGTCTTGAGCTTCATCAGCGTCAGCTTCCGGGTCAGCTTCCGGTGTATCGTCCGGATGATGGCGACAAAAATCAAAACCATTGTTATCAGGAAAAACAAAGTTGCCGCTCCTTCCCAGAGGAGTGTCAGATAAGCAACGCCGACAACCGGCATTAAGCTTGCGCGCGTCATCAGGCGTAAGCCTTCATTTTGGGCAATCGTCCGGGCAATCGGCGGACTCACCTCATAGTAAAAGTTAACCAACGCTTTTCCCGCAGCGGAATTAAGCAAAATGCGATCCCGGAAATCCCGCAGGATTTGGACGTGCTGTTCCAAAGGCGAGCCGAAAGCCGCTGTGGCAATAAAACATCCGCCGCCCCCTCCTCCTCCGCCACCGCCATCGACAGGAGGAGGTGGAGGTGGCGGAGTGCTAATCGTGAAGGTTGCAGTGTTGGAGATTCCGCCGCCGGGGGTTGGATTTGTAACAGTAATGCCAGCCGTACTGGCGGTGGCAATATCTCCTGACAAAATCGTTGCCCTTAACTGTGTGAAGGAGACAAATGTGGTTGTACGAGGAGCGCCATTCCATTGCACCTGCGAATTGTCGACAAAATTGCTGCCGTTGGCAGTTAGCGTGAACGCGGCATTGCCTGCTATCGCGCTGGAAGGGCTTAAACTACTGATGACCGGTACAGGATTTACTGCCGTAGTGTTAAATACCCAACTGTTGTTTAATAAATTGGGATCAGTCATAGCACTGCTGACAGAGGCCGTATGGATTATGGTTCCGGTAGTTGTCGGTGTTCCAGTGAATGTTATGGTTGCACTGGCTCCGTTATTTAATGTGCCCAGATTGCAGGTGACGAAGCTTGTGCCGGTGCATGTTCCTGTGCTTGGCGTTACCGAAGCTAAACCAATGGTAGCGGTTCCGGATTGGATGAATGTGACTACTGTGGCCAGAGTAGAGTTTGTTGTATCATTGTTAGTAACAGTAACTTGATACGTAAAGGGGCTGCCGACAACTAATGGCGATGCTGGAGCTGCGGAGGTCAGGGCAAGAGAAAGATCCGCAGAAAGAGCCACAGAATTGTTAGCAAGAGTCACAGCCGCATTCGCATCAATGATACCTGCTCCGCAGGGGGTTGAAGGTGTGCAACTTGATCCTGGAAAAACACGCGCAGTCTGCTGGATGAGCGCAAGAATCTGAGCCGGCAGAAGAAGGGGATTTACCGATAATAAAAGCGAAGCGATTCCTACAACGTGCGGTGTGGCCATGCTGGTGCCTTCATAATAAACGTAAATATCATTTGTGGTATTACTGGGCAATGGTGTTGTTGTGCCTTTATTTAACGTGGATAGGACACCATTCGTAGGTATCGTAGGCGTAGTTGTATCTCCTCCGGGTGCGGCGATCTTTATAATCGATCCATAATTGCTATAGTAAGCCCGCCCGCCGGTGCGGTTAGTAGCAGCGACGTTGATTACACCATTGCAGCTGGCCGGAGTAAAACCTGCGGCATTAGCATTGGAATTGCCGGCGGCAACAACAACCGTGGCGCCGACCGCAGTGATATCATCAATGGCACTCTGCCAGGTTGTATCACAAGCACCAGGACCTCCCAGGCTCAGGTTCAACACTTTGGCCGGATTGGCGTTTGCCGGCACATTTAGAACAGACAGTCCCGCGGCCCAGCGCATGCCGTCGATGATATCCGAATCGTAACCGCCGCCCTTGCCCAGGACACGCACCGGCAGGATTTCGGAAACCCAGTTGATGCCGGCGACGCCCAGCGAGTTATTAGTGCTGGCGCCGATGGTTCCGGACACATGCGTGCCGTGCCAGGAGCTGTTGATCTGGCGGGTGCAGTGGGGCGCGCAGTCTGTATTGTAGCAGAAGCTGCTGCTGTTGTTCTGCTCCGCCGCGGTGCACCAGTCGCCCGGGTCGGATGCGTTGGTACCGGGGCAGTTGTTGTTGTTGGCCACCTGGGGATCGGTGATAAAGCAATAGCCCGTTAGCGTGCGAGTGAGATCAGCGTGGGCGACAATACCGGTATCAATCACCGCGACAACGATACTGCTAGAGCCTGTGGTAATATCCCATGCTCCGGGCAGGTTGGCCCCTCCCGGTTCAGGTGTAGTGGGATCTGTCGGTGAGTGATAATGCCACTGGTCGGCATATAACGGGTCATTAGGCGTAAGCAGCGGGAACATCCTCCGGTCAGGCTCAGCATATTCCACACCGGGGTCGGCAGCTAATTTCCGGGCAACCGCAGTTGCTTCGGCCAGCTTCATCCTCTGCGGCAATTTAAGTACATGGCCATCGCCGGACATGAAACGAAAATGCGTCAGCGGCACACCGGCCAGGGAACTCAATGCATTGACACGTTCATTAATCATCACGCGGGCACTATTATTGCCGGCTACCGCCGTCCGCACTAAAGAAGGATTACGATACTTAACGATCAGTTGATCGGTATAATCATAAGCCGCAAGTGATTGCAGCTGGTCGTTATTTCCCGGCCCACCGGCCGGAGATAAGGAAAGCTGGAATATTCCCCCTCCGATCACCATCGTCAATGCGCAAAAACTTATAAAGTAAATCCATTTCTTTTTCATTGGGGTCACTCCGTTTTATGATTTGGTATCTTCATTGTACTTTTTGGTGCCGCATCATTTTATCCTGCTCTACATATAAAATTTCCGGCCTTTTGCACAGACGCTGGATTACCGTTATTAATTGCGCATTATCGGAAGTATCCATTACACGAAACACATGTGCTCCACCGGACATGGGGCGAAGGTAGATCAATTGGGTTTGGGTGTCGCGCGAAAGTTCTTGCAGGTAATCGTCTTGTGCCGGATCGAAGTTAGGATCACGAAATTTGATAATTAGCTGCTGCATTTGTAATTTTGATGGAAGCGGTTGTTGCCCGATATTATTTTCTGCAGCTTGATTTGCTGCAGTCGTGCAGCCGATAAGGAATATCAGACCAAACAATCCCGGCAGTGATAAGCGGTTCAATATTCGCATAAAGGCATGTTTTTCTGTCTGTGGATTGTACAAGAATGCTCGAGAAACCCCTTTATTCGTAAGCATTCTCAACTTCTTTTGTCTTTGGCTAACGTGCCGGTTTGGAAAGAAAATTGATAAGAGCTTCTATTTGTGGCCAGAAATTATAACAGAGTTATTTTAATGTCAATTTTTTTTCTGGGCCTTAAAATTCTCCTTGACAGCCATAGGGAAAGGCTTGGCTTGGACCCGTTATCGGTTAGATTCCTTCCTGTTGGTCATTATGCTGGTGTCGCAGTCCTCCGAAGGGGACAATCTTGGCGACAATCCAGGTGATTGCGTAAAATATTCCCAAGAGAACGACATCCGTTGGACCGACAGGCAAATCCAATTTATAGGCGATGCAGAAACCGAGGAAAGCGGCCACGCCACCGATCAAAGGGGCCAGCACCGTAAACTGGTGCATATTGCGAGCAACCAAGTGTGCCGTTAAAGCGGGAATCAGCAGGAATCCGAACGCAATTAGCGGGCCGACGCTGAGCACTGCCATCGAAACAGTCAGGCCGATCAGTAAATAGAGCAGCACGTCCCAGAAAATGACGTTCTTGCGCAGTATAATTGCCATCTCGCGGTCGAACGAGACAAGGAGCAAATCCTTGTGGAACAATCCCATCACTGCAATGACCAGCGTAAGCGTGGCTGCCGTCAGCCCAAGATCGAAATTGGAGATGGCGATGACCTCTCCTTTCAGCATATCGAGCCAACCGATTTCGCCGTAAGGGTTTTTTGACAGCAACAGGATGCTCATCGCGGCTGCCACTACGTACACGGTACCGAGCCGGCCCTCAGGTTGTCCACGCCCACGTCGTTCTAAAAACGCCAGCACCAGGATTGCGGTCAGCGAGAATGTAATTGAGCCGATAAAAGCGAGCATGTGCGTGCTGTGTGAGCCATGTTCGGACAGATTGAATCCGAGCCACAATGGAAGCGAGAGGGCGATAGCAACGCCTGTCGAGGAAATCTGAGGCAGTGCTACACCCATGAACACCAGTCGGCGCATCACGAGAAACACACCGACGAGCGGGCAAACGAGACCGACGAGAACGCTGGTGTATATCGAATTGCGCAGGAGAAAATCTGGTGATAGAATCTGATAAAATGTTTCCATGTTAGTCCATCCCCATTTCAAAGATTTTTGCCATCCGTTCGGCAGTTAAGAGTTCGTGCGTTGCGCCGAGAAATATCTTGCCCTCGTGAAGCCAGATGACTTGCTGAGCATAGTGACGCACCACTGCGAAGTCGTGCGTTATAAGAAGTACCGTGATCTTCTTTTCTTTGTGGATTTGCGAAATAAACTCCATCACCAAATTCGTCGCTTCACGATCCACACCCACGGTGGGCTCGTCCAGCACCAGTACATCGGGGCGCGTAGTCAGAGCGCGGGCAATAAGCACACGTTGTTTCTGGCCGCCGGAGAGTTCGGCAAAGCGCCGATAAGCAAACTCCTCAGCGCCCGCCGCCCGCAGGCATTCGCGGGTGAAGGCGCGTTCGATTGGAGGGACAATGTGTCCCGGCCGGACACGCCCGTATACGCCCATAAGAGCAACGTCGAACCCCGTGAGCAGATAAATCGGGTCGAACTGAAAAACTTGAGGGACGTAACCGAACTCGAGTGGTGCACTTGTCGCTGCGATATTAATGCGACCCGCGACTGGTGGAAGCAATCCAAGCACCGTCTTGATCAGAGTCGATTTGCCCGAGCCATTGGCACCGAGAATGGCGGTGAAACTGGCACGGGCAATAGAAAGCGAAATGCCGGATAGCACAGGTTGGTTGTTATAGCCGATACTCAGGTTGTCTAGTGTAATGAGTATTTCATTCATAGTCTGTTGTGTGTGTCCGCCCGGAAAGTGCGGGCGGACACCCTCCATATTTTTATTTTCTCGATTGTACGGCAGTGACCATTGTATAAATAATGTAATCCATCATTTTGATGTACGTTTCCGTATGCGGCACGCTGCCCGGCATGATGGGAAGGGTTATCATGGTTGCGCCGGTCTGTTCGGCGATCCGTTTGGGCACCTTTTCAGGAAACTGCGGCTCGCGCACGACGATAGAGACCTGCTCGGCCTTCATTGCCGTGACCAATTCCTGGATGTAACGTGCTGTCGGGTCGATACCCGGCTTTATTTCAATCGTGCCGAAATAGTTCAAGCCAAAGCGTGCCGCGAAGTATGGCCAATGCTCGTGATAGGATACAAATTTGGTTCCCCTGTGTGGTTTGACCACTTTCTCCCATTCGGCAATCTTGGCATTGAGTATGGCGAGATACGCGTCGCGGTTGCGCGTGAATTCAGCTTTATACTGCGGCGCAAACGCCACCAGTGCGTGATAGATGTTTGCGATTGCAATCTTTGCCAATACCGGATCGAGCACGTAATGCGGATTACCATAGGGATGAACATCGCCCTCGGAATGATCGGTCGATTTGGGCACATCGCGTGGGATGATCCCCTCGGAGCAGTCAACATAACCGGGCTTGTTTACCTGAATGCGCGGGTTCTTGCTTGCCTCGAGGAGAGCGGGAAGGAAGGCATGCTCGCAATCAAACCCCACCAGAATCAGTAGGTCCGCCCGGTTCATCATCGGCACGAAGCTTGGTTTCATCGGCACCCCGTGGGTATCTTCGACACCGGTCGCCAGGCTGTGAACGTCGACCAGGTCGCCGCCAACGGCGCGCGCAAAATCCGCCAAGTCGGTAAGCGTTGTAACGACGCGAATTTTCTCAGCGTGAGCGGGCATCGCCCACCCGCACAATACACCGGTGAGCGCAATAATCGATAATAGACTATATAATAATTTAAATTTCATTTTGAATTCCTCCTTAGCGTTGTTGCCAACCATGCGAGTGTGAGCCGATGATCCACGCCCATTGCAGATAAACAGCATTATCGGCGGGCCTGCCGGACGCGGCGTTGGGATCGGTGTATGTGTACTGAAGGCGCAATTGATTCCAGTGACTCAATGCCCAGGTAATATACGGAGAATAGGCGAAGGTTTTGTCTTGATTATTCACCTCGTTCTCTACATATTCAAACAGGAACCCGGCTGACCACTCCCGATGGAACTTGTATGTAAGATACGAGTACAGGCCGACGGAGCCGACGGACTGGCCGGGGAGGGCGTTGTGCATTGAATCGGTTACGTCATAGCGGTTATCGCTGAAAAGCACTTCCGTGCCCCAGGTGAGGCTCTGGAACTGATTGTTACGCAGCGGCTTGTAGCTTAGCACTAGGTCTGCTCCCCAAAGGCGGCGCTCGCGTTCGGTGAAGGTGTTGCCGGCTACAATAGGAAACAGAGGATTAACACCGCCGCCGGCTGCCCACTGCGCATCCGTACTTGGATTCCAGAGGCCTGAAATGCCGGGTTCGAGTGAGATATTGGGAGTCAGATCGAAATACGTGGACAAGCGGCCCCAATAATTCAACCCGCTGCCGTTACGGAAATCGCCGACAAAGTTTGGCGGATTGTCGCCGCCGAACTGATCACCCACGCCGACGGTCAGGCTCACGTAGTGATTGACCGGCAACAGCCAATTAAGCTGCAAGCCGTCCGTCCGCGATTCACCGCCGATGTATTGGGCGAGCGCCAGCGGACGGTTGACGAATGGTAGTTCGTGGTCGTGAATATACCCCAGCCGGCCAAACTCACCGAAAAACCGCCCTGCCTTCAGCTCCAGGTTCCACGGTAGCGACGTCGTCTGCAGCGCGGCCTCTTCGACATTCAACGTCGCCTCGCCGGTAACAGGGTCGGCTGATGCGTTAAGTACCACATAGGCCTTGGCAAACGGGTCCACCGCCGCTGCTGCATTCAATTCCACCGAACGTTGAAACACATCAAACCCGCCGGGACGATCGCTCCCCGTCTCCGTGGATCCCTTGCTGCGATAACTGAAGATTGTTTCACCCACAAGCCCGATGGAGGGATTGAAAATGCCTGGGAAAGTCCTCTTCTGCGCTTCGGCCACCTGTTCCACCTTCTCTTTCAGTTCTTGTACTTGCTGCCGCATCTCGCCTGCCGGTGCCGTCTTTTCGGCAGCGACGCCCTCAGGTTTTGATGAGGGTTGCATTTGTTTGACCTCATTCTTCTTATTTTGTTCTTTCAGCTCATTAATCATTATTTGTTGCGTCTTGATAGTTTCTTCTTGCTTTTTTAATGCCTCCTCCAGTGTTCGAATCCTCGATTCAATTTCACTTTCAGCAAATGCATAGCCTGATAGTGCCGGGAGACCAAGAATAATAAACAGCATTATTCCTTTTTTCATGCACACACCTCCTTCATTCTATAAAGAATGCATGTCAGTAATGCGTTTTTTTACGGATATTGATTGGAACTACGAAGATAAAGAAACTGGCGGAGCCCGGTCGGAATATACGGGAAATTTGGATAAAGCCTGATGAAAGGGTTCTTCAGGCTGGTGAAGATAAGTAGTTGTTGGATAGAAAACAAAAGATTCGTGAATTTCTAAATTGCCGGAGGAAAATAAATTTGCGGCAATACATAATGAACATTCAAAATGTTGACACCCATCATCATGATGATGGAAAGTAATTGCCAGGAAGGCAAATAGAAACACGATCGCAAGAAATAAAAATATATTTTTATGCTTTACTGGGGAAATGGTCGTCATTTTTTTATACGCCGGATAAACAAATTCTTCTTTGCAAAAGTATATAGGAAATGAATGATCACTTGTCAAGAGGAATGAGATAGAGATTCTTTTGGGTGAATAGGCGAAAAATATTTTAACCATTACCAGTTTGGAGTGTTGCATATTTGCAGGAATCTTAAGACTCGCGACTTCACGAAAAAGCACTCACCGAAAACACCTGCTTACCTTTAAAATCAGGGGCAGAATTTCTACTGAGCATCACTGGAAATGATTACAGTGCAGATTATTGCAAAGACTTTAGAACTGTATCCATCAAACCAAATCAAAGGAATGTCAAACTCAAAAAGGATAAAGAAATAATACAAAAATGTACGGCAAATATCACTTGACAGTCATCTAAAAAGAGCATAGCTAGCTCGACAATGTTTTAACGATGCCTAAATCCATCAGCGTTGGATGCGGGGGAACCAAGTGTTTCGGGGCGAATTTCTTAGCGAGTGAAGAAGGGGACACTTCCATGTCCGAGCCCGTCAGCTAACCTCGTCGGCGTATGGGAGGATAAAGAAGAAATGCCTGTTCTTCTTTCGTCAATTCTACGGCAATTGTCTTTTGCTGAAAAGCGTGCATCACTGTGCCCGCTTGTCTTTGGTTCTCCAATGACTTTTATTGATTTGCCTTCTTATCCAACTCTTCATAATTATTTTAATTTTTATATATGGCACTCCGGGGCTTGATCGGCTGTGTTGTTTTGTTATTTTTTGCCACGTTGAAAAATGGCGCAAAACAAAAGGAGGTTTAAATGACAACGAACGACTGGTTATGCCTTACGTTATTTCCGTTAATCTTAACGATATTGGCTCTCCCTTTGGGAGAATATATGGCGCGGGTGTTCGACAAAAGGTTAATAAGTTAATTGATTGAAGGAATAGTAATTGTGAGAGAAAATTATAAAAGGTTATTCTTTTAAAAACTAATTCAGACAAGTGCGAATTTTTACAAAATCTTTATGCTTATGAATGATTTTTTTACGCCCAATTTACATTTCTTTGATTATTATTCGCTCGCCTGATCGGGACTTGGATTATTTCCCGGAAGGCAATATCACAGAACTAAGGAGGAAAAATTATAATGAATCTTGGATTTTGGTTGCCCGTGATGTTCTTCTTGGGCATAGCGGTTATGGGACTTTGTTTCCTTTTTATGAAAGCTTGCGAGAAAATATAAAAAAGAGGTGGTGGAAGTTATGATCTACTTGACAGCAGTAATAGCGGTCTTTGTTTTCGTTTACTTGGTCGTGAGCCTAGTGCGGCCGGAATGGTTCTGATCAGATAAATAAGACGTAAAAATTAAGAGGAGTTAAATTATGTTTACTAAAATTTGGATTTTACCTTTTTTGCTTCTTGTAACGGCAACCCTGATTGCTTTTCCCCTTAGCCGATATATGGCGTGGATAATGGACGGAAAATACAGGCCACTGCCAGTACTGCGCTGGTTCGAACGACGCTTGGACAGCGGGTCTCAAAACTGGAAACAGTATGCTGGTTCCCTGTTGCTTTTTAACACTGTCCTGTTCATTTTCGGCTACGTAGTTCTGGCGCTTCAGCCCTGGATGCCGTTGAATCCGGATGACAAAGGGATGCTCTTTCCCAGTACCATCTTTCAAGCCGTGACCTCGTTCATGACGAACACCGACCTTCAGCACTATGCCGGGGACGTGCATCTGTCGAACTTCAGCCAGATTTTCTTTGGTATCACCATGCTCTTTGTATCGGCCGCGGTCGGCCTGAGCGCACTTTGCGCGGTAATAAGGGCCCTGCGCAGCGATTCGTTGCTCGGGAATTTCTTTCTAGATATGTGGCGGGTGTTGGTTTACATGTTCGTGCCGGTTGCCTTTGTCATCGCCTTCGTGTTTATGGTGCAGGGCAGCCCGATGACCTTAAAAAGCTCGTATCAGGTCTCAACCCTCGAAGCTGCAGCCATGGGAACCACGGACAAAGGCGAGGCCAAGCAACAGACCATTGTAGTCGGACCGGTGGCGGCCTTTGAGTCCATCAAAATGCTCGGGACTAATGGCGGTGGATTTTTCAGTATGAACTCCGCCCACCCATTTGAAAATCCCACCGGATTGACCAACTTCCTGAACTGTCTGTCCATGATGATGTTCCCGTTCGCACTGGTATTGATGTACGGTCGCATGCTCTCTCGACGACGGCACTCCCTCGTCATCTTTTCGGTGATGCTGCTGATGATGGCCGGCACCATCGCCTGGTCAGTTTACTATGACACACTGAAACCCAATCCGGGATTAATTAGCCATCCTATGGAAAAAACATTCGAAATTCCGAGTGCAACCGCCCCGGGCGGAAAACGCATCATGACCATGCCGGCGGTCGCCGGCCTGCCGGTCGATCAGAACCTGGGCAATCTGGAAGGTAAAGAGATGCGCTTCGGAACCGCGGCAGGGGCTACTTATGCGGCGGTCACAACCGATGTGACGTGCGGCGCAGTCAACGCGGAGGCCGACAGCCTGAATCCTCTTGCCGCCCTATCGCCAATGGTGGGGATGTGGCTCAACTGCATCTTCGGTGGCAAAGGGGTGGGCATGATTAATATGCTACTGTACATAATCATCGGAATCTTTATAGCCGGCATGATGGTGGGACGAACGCCCGAGTACCTGGGAAAGAAAATCGGAGCCCGCGAAGTAAAACTCGCCATAATTGCCCTGCTGGTTCACCCGCTGATGATTCTTCTACCAACCGGACTCTTTGCGGCGACGGACTGGGGCCTTCAGGCCATCAGCAATCCTGGCGCCCATGGTTTCTCCCAGATGCTCTACCAGTTCTCCTCGGCATCCGCCAACAACGGCTCGGCCTTTGATGGCCTGGGGGTAGTCTATGGTTTCGCGAACAATCCTAACCCCGCGCCGACCGCTATCGCGTGGAATATCGCGGCGGGCCTGGTAATGCTTATCAGCCGCTATCTGCCGATTATTGCGCCAATCGCCATGGCGGCATATCTTGGCGCGAAGAAATCGAGCCCGTTTGGTCTGGGAACCCTGCGCGATGATACCCTCACGTTTGGAGTGCTTCTACTGGGAACAATCGTCATTGTCGGCGCCCTGCTCTTTTTGCCTGTTGCCGTGTTGGGGCCAATAGCAGAGCACTTGGGGCCCATACCTTTCGGCGGCTGACAAAAGCGGAAAATCGAGGAGTTCTGATAAGAATTGTGAATTGCATAAAAGGAGTACAATATGAGCAAAGTATCTGACAAAGGAGAGAGCCAGTTTCCGGTGGAGCAATCGCAGACGCCGCGTCGGGCGAAAAAATTTGCCCTGCTAAAGAAGGAAATGGCAATTCCGGCATTGAAGCAGGCGATTGTAATGCTGAGGCCGGATATTCAATGGAAAAACCCGGTGATGTTCGTAGTCGAGGTCGGAGCCATTCTGACCCTGTTATACATTATCCGGGCATTATGGGGCGGGGCAATCAGCGTGGCGCCGGTAAGCTATTTTATCGCGGTCGATATCTGGCTTTTCTTGACCGTGCTGTTTGCTAATTTTGCTACAGCGTTGGCCGAGGCCCGCGGCAAGGCCCAGGCTCAATCTCTCAGGCGAGCCCGCCATGACACGACAGCTTATCACTTGACTGAGACGGGTAAAATAGAGGAGGTTTCCTCGGCAGTTCTTAAGCCGGGAGATAAGGTGATTGTGAAGGCCGGACAGATGATTCCCGGAGACGGGGAGATCATCGAAGGAATTGCCTCGATTGACGAGTCCGCAATCACAGGTGAATCCGCCCCGGTCATTCGTGAGACCGGCGGCGACAGATCTGGTGTGACCGGGGGCACGCTCGTATTATCCGATCGTATTGTCGTCCGGATTACCAGCGGCGCCGGTGACTCCTTCCTGGACCGGATGATCGCCCTTGTCGAGGGCGCTATCCGCCAGCGGACTCCAAACGAAATCGCGCTCACCTTGGTGCTTTCAGCATTTTCGCTGGTTTTCCTGATCGTGGTGATTGCGCTCTGGCCGATGGCGTGGAATGCCGAGCAATACATGGCGGGCTACCTAGGCCTTAAGGAACCACTGCGGAGTCTCGGTACGGATGTGCCGACTCTCATCGCTCTCCTGGTCTGCCTCATTCCCACGACGATTGGCGCACTGCTCGCAGCTATCGGAATAGCGGGAATGGACCGGGCCCTGCAAGCCAACATTATTTCCAAAAGCGGCAAGGCGGTCGAACTGGCCGGAGATGTAGATATCGTGCTGCTGGATAAGACAGGTACGATAACGCTGGGGAACCGAAGAGCGACAATATTTTTACCTATAGGGAACTATTCGGCTGACGATGTGGGACGACTGTCTGCCCTGGCATCTGCTGCCGATGAAACGCCCGAGGGTAAGAGCATAGTTAGTTTATTTGAGAAGCAAACCGGGAGCCGGGTTAATACACCGCCTGATGCTCAATTTGTACCGTTCACGGCTCAAACGCGGATGAGCGGAATTAATCTTCCGGATGGGCGGCAGATCCGCAAAGGGGCCCCGGATGCCATTCTCCAGTTCATCGGGGTCAGCCACGGCAGTGAGCCGGGTGATCTCAGCACAATTGTACAGAGGGTCGCCAGCAAAGGCGCGACTCCGCTGGTTGTTGCTGATGGCGCGGCTATCGTTGGTGTAGTCGTCCTCGAGGATATTTTGAAACCCCACATGAATGAGCGCTTCGAGCGACTAAGAAGGATGGGACTGCGTACTGTTATGATAACCGGAGATAACCCCCTGACAGCAGCGAGCATTGCGGCCCAGGTGGGGGTTGATGACTTTCTTGCCCAGGCAACGCCCGAAACTAAGCTTGCTTACATCCGCCAGCAGCAGGCAGAAGGGAAACTAGTGGCCATGATGGGCGACGGTACTAATGACGCCCCGGCTCTGGCTCAGGCCGACGTGGCCCTCGCCATGAACGCCGGCACCCAGGCAGCTAAAGACGCGGCGAACATGGTCGATTTGGACAGCGACCCCACCAAAGTCATTGAGGTCGTGGAGATCGGAAAGCAGCTCCTGATTACCAGAGGATCCCTGACAACTTTTTCGATTGCCAATGATGTGGCGAAATACTTTGCCATTATTCCGGCATTATTTGCCGGGACCCTGCCTTGGCTCAAAGTGATCGATATAATGCATCTGCATTCTCCAACCTCTGCCATCCTGTCGGCCGTGATTTTTAATGCGCTTATCATTCCCGCGCTCATCCCTATTGCTCTTAAGGGAGTGTCTTACCGGGCGCTCGGCGCCGATGCCCTGTTACGCAGAAATCTGCTGAACTGGGGACTGGGCGGGGTAATAATACCATTTATCGGGATCAAGGTAATTGATCTGGTAATGGTGAGTATGCGGTTGGTTAATTGATATTTTAAGGAGAATGATCATGGTAAAATACCTGTCAAAAAGTCTATTTTTATTAGTGGTTTCAGTATTGATCTGCAGTGTTCTTTATCCGTTGGCATTGTGGGCGATTGGCCAGACTATTTTTCCGTTCCAGGCAAACGGCAGCATTCTGCAGGGCCCGGACGGCAAACCTGTCGGATCACGATTGATAGCACAGCCGTTTACGAAGGACGAATACTTTCAACCCCGTCCCTCGGCGGCATCCTATGATGCGTCTGCCTCGGCCTCGTCAGCGTTAGCCCCCTCCAATTATGCATTGCGGGATCGCGTGGCCCGCACCCTCGGCCCGCTTGTAAAATATCAAAGCGGTCCCCAAACCGGTCAGCTTGTGGCCCCTGATATAGAAGCATGGTTTCGAAAGGATTTATTCCACGGCAAACCGGGCATAGTAGCCCAGTGGGCGGACCTGCACAATTCGCTTGCCCAGGCTTGGATCAAAGCCGATCCTGCTCAGGGAGCCTTTGTGGATGATTGGGCGAAAATGCATCCGGATCTGGTTGCCGGTTTTATCAAGGATAATCCGGGAACCCCTCAGCCGAAGGCCGTCGATCTGGCTGTAGTATTTTTTGAAAATATTTCGCAAAAGTACCCCGGAAAATTTCCCTCGCTCGTCACGAGAACAGCTACCAACGGCAAAACTGAAAAGAAGATAGAGCCGGTCAGTGTAGGTCAGGATATCCAATCAGTCTTCTTCGATATGTGGCGGGATGATCATCCCGATATCGTTCTTCAAGACGTTCCGGGTGATTTGGTGACTGCTTCCGGCTCCGGGCTTGATCCTCATATCACTCTGCAAAACGCACAATTTCAACTTGACCGGGTGGCCGCTAAGTGGGCGGCGAATACAAAACGCGATCCGGATAAAATCCGCCAGGAGATCGGGCAGATATTGCAGGAAAAATCCGTGGCTCCGTGGGGAGGGATAGTAGGTGAGAAGTTTGTTAATGTGTTGGAAATTAATCTCGAACTGCGCAAACGGTACGGGGCACTATAGTCGTTCAGGTACAATACCCATGCGGAGCCAAAGGCCCCCAATAAATCAGAATTTATAAAGGAGATTCTTGATAACATGAAAAATTTTAGAAAAAAATTGCTTCCGATAATTCTTCTTATGCTTGCAATCATCGCATTGCCATTAGTTTCTGTAGCTGATGAAATAAAGACTGACCAGAAGCCTGTTGAGCAAGCCCAGGAGGAAGATAAGGTGACGGGAGAGCTAGATTTAAGTGTACTGAACGCCTATATCTGGCGCGGGTATGAGCAGACACGTGACAGCGTTGTTGTGCAGCCGTCGGCAACGG
>Ga0208820_1000076_pt1 | contig 108787 bp, 102 predicted proteins | sample June2015DPH_16_5_FD_184713 | JGI IMG/M metagenome (GOLD analysis project Ga0208820, IMG submission 184713) | Peatland microbial communities from SPRUCE experiment site at the Marcell Experimental Forest, Minnesota, USA - June2015DPH_16_40... | ecosystem: Environmental > Terrestrial > Soil >...
TCCTTTAAAAAATATTTCCATCCTAAAAAAATTCACCCGTCCCTACGGAACGGATCTTCATTTATGAGTATTAAATATTTTATCATCCCTTGAGGTACTTATCCCTGATATAGTCATTATCCTTCCCGATCTCGCAGGAAACCCACTTCACCCTAGGGGGTGATTCGGACATCTTGACGAAATTTGCGCTAATAGTATATTTACCTAAATTTTTATCTTCAACTTCCTGGAACGCCTTGCGGATATGCCATTGCTTGTTTTCCATAGCGGTCTCCGGCGTCATCAATTTCATAACTATAGGAACTCCACCACCCCGCCATTTGGATCTTGCTGATTTCTTACTGTAATTCAAAGCCATTCTAACCAATTCATCGCCAGTATGCTTCATGGTTTCTTTTTCGATTAGTTTATGAAGATGCGTCGCCTGTTCCAGAATGTCGGGTATACGATCCGATGAATATCTCCAATCGTCTTCGATCTCCCACAGACCTAAAATCTTAAGCAAGGCTCGAAAATCATGATCTCTTGGAGCAGCAATGGCAACGAATCCATCCTTGCACTTCCAATGGCCATAAGGATATAAGATAAAATCCAGAACTCCGATCCTTGGCCGCGCTTTTCCCCATGTACAGCCGATTGAGGCCGGAATTCCTACCATGGAAGAATAAGCGTCCATGCTCGCCACATCCACCATCTGTCCCTGTCCCGTGTTTTGCCGATGAATAAGAGCTACTGTCCCCGCCAGGGCGGCACTAAGCCCGGAAACATACCAACCAGCCCACATTCCCGCACGCAACGGCCAGCTATATGGTTCCCCCATCTCCGGCACGTCCCCCATCTCGGCGGGAAGTCCTGATCCCGCCTGGGAAGTAATGTCGGAATCAGGCATACGGGCAAACTGCCTGGCTTTATCCGTATACTGTCCATAGGGAGTAACGGCTATATAGACTAGACCCTTGTTATTAGCACTTAGCTGCCGGAAACTTATCCCCCACAAATCCATATCTCCGGCAGGAAATGTTTCAATGACGACAGCGGCCTTTTGAGCCAATTTACCGAAAACTTCTCGATCTTTAGCGTTATTTTTAATATCAAGAGTCATGTAACGCTTATTTCTTCCTTCCATCATAAAGGGTATTCCCACTCCTTTGACATTGACACCGAAAGGCGTCATTTGACGGGCAGTATCCCCTTCGGGAGGTTCGATCTTAATCACTTCGGCGCCAAACTCGGCAAAAAAACTGGCGGCAATAATTCCCGCGAAATTGCCGTGGCTGGCATCTAAAACGAGCAAATCATCCATAACCTCCGCCTTTCCTTCGGGATTCATAATGTCGGCCAATGACCTAGCCATTTCGGAAAGACGGGAAGAAGCGTGCCGTGTGTATATTTCTTCTTTTTGTGCTTTCGGGCTCATTTACAAACCTCTTTTCCGTAGTTGCATATAGGATCTTCATTCAGATTATAGTATACAGGCGGTTTCAGACCCGGCCTGTCGTCAAATGTGCCAATAACCCTTTTCTTTTCCAGATACTTGATCTCTTCTTCCGACATACCAAGAAACTTCTTCAGCACGACCCGGTTATGGTAACCGAGAGGGCGGGCAAGCCACTTGGTTCTCGATGGCGTCCCGCTAAGCTGTGCCGAGGGGCCGGCGATTACTAATTCTCCGTACATATCGTCTTTAAAAAGGACGACGCTTCCCCGTTTACGCCGCCATTCGTCATTACAAATCGTCAAGTCATCTGCCACTGCTGCTGCCGGAAATTCCTTTGAATTTGCGGCATTGATAATTTCCTCGGCGGTTTTAGATTTTACCCAATCGGCGACAATACTATTCAAAGCCTTCGCATTTTCCGGCTTTAGTCTCTCCATGTTGTTGTTAAAGCGCTCATCCTTAAGCAATTCTTCTTTGCCCATTGCACTCAAAAGACCTTGAAACTGGTCATGAGTGGCGCAGGCTAAAGCTAAGAATTTTTCATCACCCGCTTTGAAAATTGCTGACGGAACCATAGTTGGATCTGAATTTCCAGTCCGACCGATTTCTCCTCCGGTGACAGAATGGTAGGTATAATTAAATAAAAGACGCATCAAGGCTTCGGACTGGGCCAAATCAATATACTGTCCTTTTCCTGTTTTATTTCTGTAGTAAAGTGCCATCATGATCGATAAGGCCCCAAAATTACCCGGTACAAAATCGCCCAGATAGTCGGGAAGCTTATAAAACTTATCCGTACCAGGATACCCGTTGAGACTTAAGACACCACTGGCAGCTTGGGCTAAAAGGTCCCATCCCGGGAAAAATCGCATCGGCCCGTATTGACCATACGTAGAGCAGCTTAAAAAAATAATCTTGGGATTTATTTTACTGATCTGAGAGTAGCCTATCTTCCATGCTTCCGCTGTTCCGGGAGCAAAGTTTTCAATGACTACATCGGCTGTCTCGGCCATTTTGTAAATCAATTCTTTAGACTTGGCCAGTTTTAAATTTACGGAAAGAAAATATTTATTTTTGGTAATATTGTGCCAGATCGGATTGGAGTGTTTCCAGTATTTGCCCCAGTAGGTTGCGGGTCTCCAGAGGTCTCCGGAGAAGGGCAGTTCCAATTTGATGACCTCCGCCCCGTAATCCGCAAGAAGCCTGGCAGCAATAGGACCAAAGATCACGTGAGAGAAATCCAACACGCGAATACCTTTTAAGGCTTCTGGTTTTGTGCCTGCTTCAGATGGATTGAACAGCTTTTCAGTATAAGAAAAATAGTCTTCCATGATTTATCTCCCCAAATATGCCTTCTTCACCAAATTATTCTTCATCAGGTTTACGCCCGTATCTTCAATAACAACTCTGCCGTCTTGAAGAATATACCCCCTGTTGGCTAACTGCAGGGCTCGCAGAGCGTTTTGCTCAGTAAGTAAAATGGTGAGCCCTGCATCCCGGAGCTTAACCAGGGTTTCATATAGAGCATCCACGATAATAGGTGCAAGACCTATGGATGGCTCGTCTATCATCATAAGCTTGGGATTCGCCATAAGGCCTCTGCCGATTTTAAGCATCTGCTGCTCTCCACCGCTGAGGAGTCGTGCCATCTGGTTGGACCGCTCCTTGAGAATCGGGTATAGGCTATAAACATAGCATAATGTTTCATTTCTTTTTTTCCAGGAATTGCTCCGATAAGCTCCCAGGAGAAGATTTTCCTTAACCGTCATATAAGGGAAGGTCTTGCTTCCCTCCGGCACCTGAACAATGCCCATATCCACTACTTTGTGCGGTGGTAAATTTAGAATGGGCTCATCCTGAAAGATTACTCTTCCGGTCGGATGTTTCATAAATCCCTGAATGGTATTTAATATAGTGCTTTTGCCTGTTCCATTGGAACCGAGAATAGTAACGATTTCATTTTCTTTTACATTAAAACTTACATCATGGAGCACCGGGATGACGCCATAAGAGACATTAAGTTTATTAACTTCAAGCATACGTCTTCCACCCCCTCCCCAGATAGGCCTCAATCACAGCTTCGTTGTTCACTACTTCGTCCGGGGTTCCTTCGGCAAGTTTTTCACCGTAATTGATAGCAATAATGCGATCAGCGGATTCCATTAGCACCGCCATGACATGCTCTATCCAGAAGATGGTAATTCCAAACTGTTCTTTGGCCCGAGCAATGAGTTGAATCGCATCATTGGCCTCGCCGGGATTGAGACCAGCCATAACCTCATCGATAAAGAGAAGTTTCGGCGTTGTAGCCAGAGACCGGGCAAGTTCTAACATTCTCAACTCATAAAAAGTCAAATCGCGGGCAAGAATAGCCCGTTTGCTGAAGAGCCCGACAAACTCAAGATAATGCGTCGCCTCAACCATCGCATCTTCAAAACTCTGGTTAATACGTTTCTTACCGCACAGGGCGCTGGTGGCCACACTAGCCAAAGCAGTCAATTCAGGAAAGGGCCGGGGAATTTGGTAAGTTCGGGCAAGTCCCATATGCGCCCGCTGATAAGGCTTCATCTTGGTGATGCTTACCCCATTCATTTCGATCTCGCCTGAATCGGCGTTAAGATAGCCGGAGAGCACATTAACCACTGTTGATTTCCCCGCGCCATTGGGACCGATAAAGCCGACGGTTTCACCTTCGTGAATCTCGAATGATAAATTATTTACCGCAACAATGCCCCCAAAAGTCTTCGTGATATTGCTAACTTTCAGCAGTTCCGACATTTATTAATTTACCTCCGCACATGTATTGTTGGGAAATACTCTCTATAACGGCGTTTACGATAAATCCCAAAAAGACCTTCCGGAAGCACGAAAAGAAGGATTATAAGAATTAAAGGGAATACAACTGCCTGTATCGGCCCCATAGTCCTGATCAGAATCATCTCTAAAAAGGCGACAAAATAACCGCCGACAACACAGCCAAATACTTGGGTCCGGCCCCCTATCATCATAGCTAAAAATATTTTCAACATAAATGCAAACGTAAGATAAGTTTGTCCGGCAAATGAAGAAAAATAGTGCGCGTAAAACCATCCGGCAACCCCAATCATACCGGCGGAAAAAACAAAGGAAAGAATTTTAACTTTGTTTATATTTACTCCAATGCCGTGTGCCACTTCCTCATCGTCATTGATAGCCGCCATAATCAATCCATAACGCGACTTTATAACCTTGTTGATGACCAAAAGGTACAAAACCATGATGAAGATGGAAATGTAAGCTATAACCAGGAAATTGATTCTGGCATTCCCCAAATCCAGAAGGGGCTTGATACCAAAAAGTCCGGTATCCCCCTTAAAGATATCTGTATAGATAATGGTAACTTCAAAAAAAACGAAAGGCAAAAGCAGGGATAACAAAACATAGTAGAGGCCTCGGGCAACAACCACCAGAGGACTGAAGACAAGAGCCGCAAATAGAGTAATTAAAATCGCAAATGGCAATGTAGCCAGTGGTCCCCAGCCGTAAGCAATGCTGAGCAGGGCGGCCGCATAACCTCCTACGCCGACGAAAAAATTCGGGCCAAAATTGACCCGGCCTGTCCCTAAAGTCATCAGCGACATCGGTAAAGCGATAGCGGCGTAAAGATTTGCCGAGATCATTGTATTGATAAGCCCGGGGCTTATAAAATAAGCAACGGCGGGAAAAACAAGTAAAAGTGCAACCCAGAAGATGGAATTGCGCCAGTATCTGGGTTCGATCATCCATTCCCATTTCTTATCCTTAAATCTGATTACAACGCGATCTCTTTTTAATTCAATATCTACCATAATGACTCACTCCTTGTTAATCCCTGCGGTCTCACTATCAAAACAATCATGACCAGCACTAAAGCCGAGAGTGTCATAAAACGCGGCTCCCCGACAATAAAACACATAACTGCATGAACTGCCCCGATGAGAAAGCTCGCCATAATGGTACCTTTCAGGTTACCTAGTCCTCCCAGAACGGCTACTAGGATGGCGGTAAACATGTAAAGCTGACCCATCTGCGGATCGACTGTCCATACCGGCGCGATAATAAGCGTGCCGATCATAACAGGCACAAGCACAAACATCATCGTGAAAATATAAAGGCTCTCCACGTTAATACCGACAATCTGGGAACTGTATATGCTCTGGGAAATGGCTCTTATAGCAAGGCCTGTCCTTGTTTTAAGAAAGAATAAAACGAAAAGTCCGGTTAGAAGAAGCGCGATAATTGATCCGATAAGAAGCTGGGTCGAAACAATAACCGAACCGATTTGCGTAGTCCCCTTAATCAATTCTGTTTGTAAATAAACACCTGTTTGCATGGGATATTGATAATTGATAGCCTGCTCAATGATGACCGTTAACAGTAAAAGACCGACCAGCATTTCCAGTTCTTTATCCAGGTATTTCTTGATAACTCCTTTATAGATGAGAAAGGCGATAATAAATTGAACCGCCACCATGCCGAAAATCGCCGGTATCAGACTCCATCCCAGATCATGCAAAAACATCCACGTGATGTAGATAGTTACCGGGAATATATAAGCATAACCGAGATGAAAAATTCTCAATACACCGCAGATTATGGAAAACCCTAATGAAACAAGTAGATAAATTGAACCTAAAATGAAAGTGTAAATTAGTAAGTTTTGTATATAAACCCACATATTCTTTTTTTCTCCCTTCTTTACTTTTGACCCGCGCTAAGTCCTTAATCATGGGAAGAATCTAGTAAATATAGTGCAATTTATATAATAATATTGATACTTGCTGAAACTCTTACCCAGCATTAATAAAGCATTCGAAAATAATAGCTTGAAAATGATTCTCTGAATTACGAAAAAACACTGACAAGCACACGTGTATTTTGTTAATCGAGCTTTGAATGTTTGTCAACAGTTTTTAATCTTTTTTTTGCCGCTCTCCTGACCGCAAGTAAAAAAACCACCTTAAGCTTATCGCCGGTGTTTCTTTCATTATGGCGAGGCTTACCGCGCGATGCGGCAGCCTGATTAGCGCTACAAGATATTACTTATTTTTTCTTCTAAGTCTTTCTTGCTTATATCTTTCACCAAGACTACTTTTTTTCGTGATTTTTCGCCGGCCAAAATTTCCAACTGACTTCTTCTCAGCTCCAATACTTTGGAGAGCAGTTTTACGCAGGCAAGGTTAGCCGCTCCTTCCACAGGTTGCGCGGTAACCTTAAGCTTAAGCGCACCATCTTGCCAACCGGTTATTTCAGCGCGGGAAGCGCGAGGGGTAACTTGAATTTCAAAAGTTAAGCCGTTTTTAAATTCTTTTATCTGAAACATGCCTGCCAAAAAGAACCTTTCTTGACGACATTATAAATTTCGGGCTAACTTAATTATTATTTCTACTAAAAAATACTGCAAAAAGATAATCATCAAAATGACAATAATTGGGGAAAGATCAATTCCGACATTATGCAAAGGAATTATGCGGCGCACAGGACGAAGCACCGGCTCTGTAGCTCTATACAAAAAGATTACGATTTTATTATATGGGTCTGCATTTACCCATGATATTACGGCGCGGAAAATTATAATCCACATGTAAATCGTTAAAACAATATCAATGATCTTAGCTAAAGCAAAAATAAAGTTACTTAAAACAAACATAAAAACCTCATAAATTCGAGTTTAGCCGCCCTGGGAAATGGACAAGACAAAAATATTTAAAGCTTCATTAAACTCTTTTGGCCTTTCCATCATTACCATATGACCGGATCCTTCTATCAGGCATAGTTTTGCCCCGCCTATACCTCCGGCGATTTGACGGGAAAAATCCGGCGGCGTCATTTTATCTTCCGCCCCGCAGATTACTAGCACAGGCACAGCTATTTTACCTATTTCTTCGGTTAAGTTCAATTTATTGCACGCCGAGAGATCATCATATAAAACATCTATATTGGCCCGAGAAAGGCTTTTTTTCAGCAAGTCAAAAAACTGGGGGCGGTTTTCCTTGGCCAGCGAAAACTTGCATATTAAGTCGATTGCTTCCGCCGGATTTGTTTTAAAAAATCCCAAGAGGGAAGGATTAACCGGCATTTTCATCCCGCCGCCAACCGGAACAATTCCTTTTATCTCTTGCGGGTAATTTAGCGCGAATTGCAGAGTGATGGCGGCACCCAGAGAATGACCGACCAGGATAGAATTCTTTAGACGTAAAGCATCCAGCAGTTTCCTTACCCAGAGACAATAGTTCCCCACATCGCTTTCACCACTCCCCTTAGAATGGCCGTGTCCCGGAAGATCGACGGCAACAATATTATAATGCTTATGTAATTTGGCGTATTGTAACGACCATAAACTGTGGTCGCCGCCGGACCCATGGATGAAAATCAAGTTTTGTTTGTGCGCTCCAAAATCACTGCTATTAATCCAACAGGCAATTTTCGTAGATTCAACATTAAAATATTTCAGCATATTGATTTACCCCTAATGTGAAGTGAATATCACAAAAACAAAAATTTAGGCAATGGAAGAATGCGCCAAGATAGCTGATTTATGTTGACAGAATAAAGGGGAAAAGTGCATGAACAAAGTGAAAGGAAGGCGGAAATGTTTAAGGGAAAGAAAATAGCGATCATCGGCGGTGGAAAAATGGGAAGTATAATTGCTCAAGGTTTATTTGAGCAGAAAATTTTTTCCAAACGGAATATTACCGTTACCGATATTAACAGCGCCAGATTAGATTATATTCGTTCTACAATGGGGTTAAAAGTTTCTCATGACAATATAAACTCGGCAAAGAACGCGGATATAATCGTTATAGCTGTTAAACCGCAAAATATGGCCGCAACATTAACGGAATTCAGCTCAGTTATAGATGCTTCAAAAGTCGTGATATCCATTGCCGCCGGAATCACAACCTCTTTTATCGAAGCCTCTTTGCCCAAAGGCGCCCGGGTTTTAAGAGTAATGCCCAACACCCCCGCACTTGTAGGGGAGGGAGCGGCGGCCGTCGCCAAGGGCAGTTGCGCTACAATCGGCGACATTAAATTGACGCGCGCTATTCTTGACGCCGTGGGAATGAGTGTCGAAGTTGATGAAAAGCTGATGGATGCCATAACCGGACTCTCCGGCAGTGGTCCCGCTTATTGTTTTATGATCATAGAGGCGCTTATAGACGCCGGAGTAAAAATGGGGTTGCCGCGCGATTTAGCGGCGCAACTGGCAGCGCAAACCATGCTGGGAGCCGCCCGCCTTTGCCTTCAAAGCGATAAACAACCGGCGCAATTAAGGGAGATGGTAACGTCGCCGGGAGGCACTACCGCCGCCGGATTGAAGGTGCTGGAAGCAGGAAAAATTCGGGAAACGGTTATTTCCGCCGTGGAAGCGGCTACAAAGAGGTCTAAAGAATTATCGGGCGGCAAATAATAAGTTATTGATGATACATTTTCTATCGAAAGCGGGGAATTATCGGCGCGTTGCTATCAATAAATACTTAAAGTCCAGCCATCAGAAACTTTCATCACTTTTTTCTTTTTCATTAATGGGAATGGCCGGTTCTTTTGGCTCCGATGCTACAACTGTTTCTTTAGCTTCGGTCTGTGTAATAACCAGTGGACCTGCTTCGAGAGGCGGAAACGGCATCGCAGGCAAGTTTTCTTCAGTGGTTGTTACCGGTGGAATAGCCGACAGAGAACCATCTGTTTTCATTTCTACCGTTCTTCTTTTCTTGTGTCGAGGCCTGCGGCGGCTTTTCTTTTTCACCGGCTCTTTTTGCTCATCTTTTAATACCGAATTTTCGGCTGCTTTCAAAGGAAGCTCTTCCTGTACGGCCAGCTTTTCCAAAACTTGTTCCTTGATAATTTGCCGTATGTCCAGCTTGTCCCAGGGCATCTCCGTACTGCCTGAAATATGCAAATTGAGCCCGAAAGCTGTCTCCAGATTTAAAATTTCATTTCTTTTTTGATTGAGAATGTAACCAGCGATTTCATGCGGTAAAATTATTCTTAATTCGGAATAAATACCTTTGACCGCTTCTGATTCAATTTTGCGGAATGCCCCCAGCGCGGCATATTCCAAAGATGGACGCAGGCCGCTGCCTTTGCAGTAAGGACAAGTTGTATAACTGATTTCCTGAATTGTTGATTGTTTCTTTTGCCTCGATAATTCCAACATCCCAAATTTAGAAATGCGCGAAAGCTGAATTCTTGCCCTATCAATGCTCAGCGCTTTTTTGAACGATTTTTCCACTTCGGCGATATGCTTTTTATCGGCCATGTCAATAAAATCGATTACGATAAGCCCGCCTAAATCCCGTAAACGCAATTGCCGGGCAATTTCTTCGCTGGCTTCAATATTGGTCTTAAAAGCTGTTTCTTCAATCGTTCTTTTGTTGGAACCGCGGCCGGAGTTTACATCTATTGTAATCATGGCTTCCGTCGGATTGATAATAATGTACCCGCCGGATTTTAATTCCACGCGCTCCTGATAGATAACCCGTATTTGTTCTTCCAGCTGAAAGCTCTCGAAAAGGGGATTTTTTTCCTTATATTGTTTAACAATTCTTACATTACGGGGAGCCACAGCTTTTAAATAAACACGCATTTTGCGGAAGGTTTCGTAGTCATCAACAAGAATTTCATCAATTTCCGGCGTTAAATAGTCGCGTAAACTGCGCACGCCGAAGTCGGTCTCCTGATAAATCAGTAAAGGCGCGTTAATTATGCTTGCCTTCTTGTATATTTCTTTCCACAGGCGCATAAGGAGTTGATAGTCGCGCAAAATTTCCTGTTTGGTGCGGTTAATTCCCGCTGTCCGCACTATAAATCCCATATCCTCCGGGATTTTAATTTGTTCCATAAGATTTTTGATTTTTTTCCTGTCTTCTTCACTTTCTATCTTACGGGATATCCCGCCGCCGGGTTTGTTGGGCAGCAGAACCAAATACCTGCCGGGGAGTGAAATATAGGAAGTTAAAAGAGCTCCTTTGTTGCCGCTTGCATCTCTTACGGCTTGGACGATGATTTCCTGTCCCGCTTTGAGCAATGGTTTACCACCGGCCTGAGGGCTTTCCGGTTCGACAAAATATCCCGGGCTTACATCTTTAAGAGGAAGAAAACCATCCTTGACTCCCCCATAATCAACAAAAGCCGCCTGCAAACCCCGTTCAACTTTCAGCACTTTGCCTTTGTAAATATTGCCGGTAATCGGTTCTTTTACCGACATCTGAATGTTGAATTCAATGAGCTTGCCCTTTTCATTAACGGTGGCCATACGCATCTGTTCTTTATGAACAGCGTTAACGAGCATAGTATGTTTCATAAATGTCCTTTTCGGCCGGCTGCTATTTTGCGCGTTTTGGAGCGGGTATAGGCTTTCGTTAGCCTATTCACCAAATATGCGGCTCGACCTTTTGTATTTATTCGTAAAACTCCAATTCCGAAAGCGAAGCCCGGTCATGATGACCTTCAGGTTACGGCTGCAGGGCGAAGCGTATAACCTAAAGGTCACACGTCGGAATTGGTAAGTTGAACAATCCCGCGTAGCGGAGGGTATGAACCTAAAAGCGCGCTGCGGGGTTCATACCCGTGGTAGAAAGGCGCTGATATCGCCTTTTCCAATTCTAATAATTTCGATATTGTCATCAATAAGGCTGATGACACTCGATGGCTCGGGTATAATATTACCACCATCGATAATTAAATCAACAACTCGGCCAAAGCATTCCTTGATGGCATAAGGATCGCCCAAAGCTTCACCATCCGCTGTTTTTACGCTGGTGCTGATTATCGGCTGTCCCAATTCTCTTACCAGAGCCAGGCAAATTTGATTATCCGGCACTCTGATTCCTGTCGTCGGTCTTTTCGGCAAAATGATTTTCGGCACCAGGCGCGACGCTTCCAAAATAAAAGTATAGGAACCGGGTAAAAGCCGTTTCATTGTTTTATAGGCATAGTCGGTAACTTTGGCATACTGGCTTATATGTTTTAAATCCGAACAAACGAAGCTCAAAGGCTTCTTCTTATTTCTTTTTTTTAATTCGTAAATTTTTTCAATACCTTTTTTATTGGACAAATCACATCCCAAACCGTAAACCGTATCGGTAGGATAAATTATTATTCCCCCTTCACGCAATACTTCCACAGCCTTTTTAATAAGGCGCGCTTGTGGATTCTGGTTGTTAATGGACAACATGGCTAAATTCCCGACTACTTGTCCTCATTTGCAATTGTGTATATCAATAATTTAGCGCTTTGGCAATCAAAGCTTCTTCGAGAGACAGGCGTATAGTTCTATCTATATGTCGAGGGACCAATGACTCGACCCTGTAAAGATAAATTCAAGAAGACGGTTTGGTATGATTATTTATTGTTAACCCTGTCTTTACTGAGTTTGTATTCAATACTATCGACAAGCGCCTGCCAACTGGCTTCAATAATATTTTCGGAAACGCCGATAGTACTCCATACATCTTCTCCATCCGTGGAATCCAAAAGCACCCGAACACTCGCGGCTGTGCCTTCCGAACCTTCCAGCGTGCGCACTTTAAAATCAACCAAATGCATCTCTTTAATTTGCGGATAAAATTTTGTGAGCGCTTTACGCAGAGCGTGATCGAGAGCATTCACCGGACCGTTTCCCTCGGCAGCAGTTAATTCTTCCTCACCATCGACCGATATTTTAATAGTGGCCTGAGAAAGACAAGGTTTATCTTCCGAGCGCGAAGTAACAACATTAAAACTCTCCAGAGTAAAAGGTTCGATAAACTCGCCAATCACCTTCTTAATCAGCACGGAAAGCGAGCCGTCGGCGGCGTCAAACTGAAAACCTCGATCCTCCATAAGTTTGACTTCATGCACTATTTTTTTACTGAGGGCATCATTTTTAGCCAGGTTAATACCCAATTCTTTGGCTTTATATTCAATATTGCTTTTGCCCGCCAAATCGGAAACCAGGACGCGCCGGTGGTTGCCGACAAGTTCCGGTTGTATATGCTCATAGGCCATGGAGTTTTTGACCACAGCGCTGACATGCACTCCGCCTTTGTGCGCAAAAGCGCTGCGCCCCACAAACGGCCGCGAATTAAGCGGCGGAACGTTGGCGACATCGCTTACATAATGAGAAAGGTTCGTCAGCTGTCGGATAGATTCCGCAGGCAAACAATTTTTACCCATTTTCAGCTGCAAATTGGCAATGATAGAAATTAAGTCGGCATTGCCGCATCTTTCTCCGTAACCATTGATCGTTCCCTGAACCATCTTAACTCCTTCCTGTACAGCAGCGATGGAATTGGCAACGGCAAGCCCGCAGTCGTTATGCGTATGAATACCGGCTATATTTAAAGGGATATAAGAAGATATTTTTTTTAAGATATCGCTGATTTCATTAGGCATAGAACCGCCGTTGGTATCGCAAAAAACTATCATATCCGCACCGGCGGTAAGCGCCGTTTTGACAACTTTGGCCGCATAGCGGGGATTGTTTTTATAGCCATCGAAAAAATGTTCGGCATCAAAAAGAACTTCTTTACCCATCGCTTTCAAGTATTCGATGGAGTCGGTAATCATGGTTAAATTCTCATCCAGATCAGTTTTAAGAATTTCGGTTACGTGCAGATCCCACGCTTTTCCGACTATAGCGCAGGCAGGGGTGCCTGCTTTGACCAAAGACTTCAAATTGGGGCATGATTCCGGCTTCATATGCGGACGGCGGGTACTGCCGAATGCCGTCAACCGTAAATTTTTAAAGTTAACTTTTTTTGCCATTTCGAAAAAGCGCACGTCTTTGGGATTGGAACCCGGCCAGCCGCCTTCGATGTAATGGAAATGTGTTTCATCACACCGTTGGGCTATGCGCAGTTTTTCTTCCGCCGAAAAATTGGTTTGTTCTCCCTGTGTTCCATCCCTTAAAGTGGTATCGTAAATCAAAATTTGATTTTTTGCCATTTTGTCCTCACTTTCAAAAAAAATCCGCTGTCGGGTTTCCCTGGCAGCGGATTTCGATTTCGTTTGATTTGAATTATGGCTACTCCATAACCAGGCCTCTTATGGAGAAGCTAATTATGATGATGCTAATTATAATTTCACTAATAATGATCGTATTCATAGGGTCAAATATTTAATTTGGCTGTATAATATTTTTTTAATGGCATTTTGTCAATAGAAATAATTTCTATAATTGAGTATGCCCACCATCAAAGAAGATTTTAATAGAGCAAGAAATGTGCTAAGCTAATAAACAACTACTGAAATCAAAAAAGAGGAATCTTGTCGGTTCATCAGCATCAAAATTACAATCATCCAGAAGCATCGTGGGGCAAGCGTTTAATTGTTTCCATGGCCATGAATTTGATCATTCCGGCGGTCCAGATTTACGGCGGCATTGTCTCCGGCTGTATGGCGCTCATAAGCGACGCGTTGCATAATTTAAGTGACTTCATTTCTCTCGTAATCAACTATGCGGCTCTGCTTTTGGGCAGGCGCGGGCCGACTTATAAACAAACTTTTGGATACAAACGAGTAGAAATCTTCGCAACATTAATCAGTGTATCGCTTTTATATGGCGCAGGTTTCTATATTGCCATAGAGGCATGGCAAAGATTCCTTAGTCCCCAGCCGATTGCCGGACAATTAGTTATCTGTATTGCCCTCATGTGTTTTATTGGTAACATTATTTCCGCCCTGATGTTGCGCTCCGGCTCGAAAGTCAATTTGAACATGAAAAGCGCCTTTTTGCACATGCTCAGTGATGCCGCAACTTCTTTAATTGTTGCCATTCTCGGAATTATCTGGATTTTCAAGCCCTTGTTTTGGCTTGATCCGGTATTCTCTTGGTTAATTGTCGCATTGATATTATACAGCGGCTGGGGTTTATTGAAAGATAGTATTCTTATTTTGATGAATGCCACACCGCCGGGAATAAACCTGCAAGATATTCAGAAATCATTGGAATCGATTGAAGGAATAAAAGAAATTCACGACCTGCATGTTTGGAATCCATCGGCTGAAAATATTGCATTGGCTGTTCATATAACCGTGCCCGATCAAATGTTGGGCAAAGTTGACGATTTGGCAAAAAGAGTAAGAACAATTCTTTTAGAAAAATTTAAAATTGATCATCCGACTTTGCAGTTTGAATCCAATACCTGTAATAATGGAACCCTTTTGTGCAGCATTTCGGAAAACAATCATTAAAAATGTATTGATTATATTAAGTATTTTCTCTTTTTATTTTTTATCAAATAAAGTAAGATTTCACAAAAGTTCGGAAAATACCCATTGGATATATTAATTGTTATATTTAAGGGAAAGCGCAATGACTTGGTTACTCGATAGGCTTTTTGAAAACCAACAATCAACTCCGCGGTTTGCATTTCAAGGAACCGTGAATTGGATGAGAGCCTTATCAATTCTTGTAGATGAAGGAGCGTTCTCGAACGACTCATTGTGTGAGTTCTACGACCTAGTACAAAGGCGCACTCTTAATGAAGAAGCCGATACTCTAGCCTTTGCATGCATGTTGATGGCAATGCACAACGTATCGGCACTACAAAAGGCCTTAGAACTGGATGAACCTTATTCTTGTGTACGGTCCGCCATAGTTGCTTGGTATTATGCTACCTATTATGCAAGCAAATCAATGATCGCGGCAGCAACAGGAGGAGACCCTCAGACTCATTCTAAAACCGGAAAGATTTGGCAAACTGAAATAGCAATGCGTAATTTGGCGGTTGCACCTTTCAATCTCAATTTTGAAGACATTACGCCAACAAATATTGAAAATAAAATTGCTGAGATTCGTAATGGTAACCCGCATGATCTTAGCCGTACGCCTACAAATCACGAAGAGGCCTTTGGTGCCGCTATTTCCTATTTGAAAGGCACGGCGGAATATGAAAAATCGAGATTGGAAGAAGAAGTAAGGGATAATTCGGAATTTAAACGGCAAGGGTTTGCTGACTTCAGAACTAAAGCGGCGAAAGCGCTAAGAGATGCAAGACTATCAAGAGCACATGTCAACTTCCTTGTGCAGGCATTTCGTTACCGAGGAAAAGCGAACTATCGGGATGCCATTTATCTGTCCTACGGCGCAGACAATTCCGCTATTCTTAGGATATTTGTAGAAGACTTAACCAAGGTTGCATGTGCGTTCACCAAAATGGCAGCGCGTTACGTTTCTCGGAGGTGCACCCAAGACAACTGGCGATCATTCGTTGACGATATAGGTGCCTATGCAAAGTTTCGCTTGCCGTATAATCTATCCGAAATATAACAAATGCATCCACCGTACGGCTTACAGCCAACGGTGACGCTCTCGTTACTGCTTTCTTTTGAGGAAATAACGCTAATCAAGCAAACGTTTTTGGCCGGTAATTTTCTGTATATCGGTTATGTTTTGTGAAACTTCCAAACACCCCAAATATTTGCCTGCCACATCCCTTAGCGCATAATATTCTATCAATACTTTTTGGGGCGTATCTTTGCCTTGCATGGGTAAATCTATCCAGAGTTGAGCACTATCCCTTTTCCCCGCTTTCATCTCCGCTAAAATCGTCTCCACTTTATTAAGACTGCCCTTAGGATGACAATCCCGCACATCGCGGCCTACCGCCCCCTTAGGCCTTTTGAATATTCTTGTCTCATGCTTATTCCAGGCAAGCACTTTATCGTTTTTATCTACCACCGAAAACTCCACAGGAATTGTTTCCAGCAATGCATTCAAAACATTTTTGTCTAACTCACCAATCATTTTTACCTCCAATTCCAATATTATAATTCTAGTTTGCTCACTTTTTTTTATATTTCCAGACCTGACGCTAATGCCTTCAACTGGTTCTTAGCAAACCATATCTTCCCCCTAAAAATCACCCACAATATAACATTTCGATTGCAAAATAGATTGGCATTGGATAGTTTATGGTGTCAAGTGAAATTATACATAATTATCATGGTGTTGGGTGGTAATTAAATATGAGAATACATTATTTTCAGCATGTGCCGTTTGAGGGATTGGGCAATATCGAAGAATGGATTAATGCCAAAGGATATTCCCTTTCCTCAACACGCTTTTACAATAAAGAAGTGCCGCCGAAGCTCGATGATATCGATTGGCTCATCATCATGGGCGGGCCGATGGGAGCTTACGAGGAAAATTTATATCCCTGGCTTGCCGCCGAAAAAAGATTTATCGGTCAGGCAATAAAGCAGGGAATTAAAGTTTTGGGAATTTGTTTGGGGGCACAATTAATTGCTGCCGCGATAGGAGCTAAAGTTTATCCCAACGCTCATAAGGAAATCGGTTGGTTTCCAATTAATCTAACCAAAGATGGTAAAACGTCGAAACTATTTCGGGGACTGCCTGCAGAAATTATCGCTTATCACTGGCACGGAGATACTTTCGATTTACCTTTCGGCGCGAAACATCTGGCCGAAAGCACAGCCTGCAAAAATCAGGCTTTCTCTTACAAAAATCATGTCCTGGCCCTGCAGTTTCATCTGGATGTAAGAAAGGATAACATTGAAGAATGGGTGCAAAGCGGAGCAGAGGAGTTGATCGAAGCCCCATATATCCAGACAGCGGGGGAAATGCTTTCTCCGGATAAACGTTTTGCCGTTATAGAAAAGCATATGGGGCAAGTGCTTGACCGTTTTGCAGCCCAGAAGTGTTGAAAAATACTTGTCCCATTTTTATACAAAACCAGTGATCCGCAAAAACTCCTGATGAAGGCTTCGATGCCGATTTTCTGATCAGGAATTACATCCTTCCAGGATGCCTTCTCAGCCCAGCTTTCTCAGTTCTCTGCGGAGAATTTTACCAACTGCACTTTTAGGCATGGCATCCAGCAGCTGAATGGCTTTCGGTCTTTTATACTTGGGCAATTGCTCCTGGCAAAAATTCATCAGGTCTTCTTCCGTCGCTTCTCCTGCCGACTTCAGAACGACAAAGGCTTTGACTACCTCACCATAAACTGGGTCGGGAATGCCGATGACGCCTGCTTCCAGAACCGCGGAATGCTGGTAAAGGATATTTTCTATTTCCTTAGGGAATATATTTTCTCCCCCTCTGATGATCATGTCCTTCTTTCTATCAGTTATAAAGATATAGTCATCCTCATCAATATGCCCGATGTCTCCAGTATGCAGCCATCCGTTGCGAATTGCTTCTGCCGTTTCTGCAGGTTTATTCCAGTAACCCTTCATAACTCCAGGGCCTTTGATCACAATTTCGCCGGTTTGTCCGACAGGGAGTTCACGGTCTTTTTCGTCAAATATTTTAATAGTATTAAACTTCTGGTAGCACTTGCCGATGGAGCCGTATTTGGGCAGCCGCCGTCCCGCGACATTGCCGCAGTTGACGGTTGTTGCTTCGCTGAGCCCATATCCTTCCCAGATATCGATACCGTATTTTTCTTTCCATTTGCGGGCAACCTCCATGGGCATTGGCGCGGAACCGCAAATACAGGTTCTCAGCGAACTTAAATCATATTTAGCAAGATCCGGATGGTTCAAAAGTTGGATATACATGGTGGGTACGCCGCGAAATTCCGTAACTTTGTATTTTTGAATAGCGTTCATAGCTTCAACAGGATCCCAGCGGCTGATCATGACCAACTTGCCGCCTGCCATAAATTCCAGGTTTAAGGCAAATACTCCGTAACCATGGAACAAAGGAAGCGTGATCAGAGAGACACGATTTCTGCTTATTCCGAAAACCTCGCCTTCTGTGTTAGGACTTTTGACCTGTCCACCCTCCTGTTCATACAGTTTCCCCTTAGCAGTCATACCCCAACTATCGAGCAAAACCAGATCGAAATAACCTAATACGTGGGTGTACCAATTGAAATGAGTCAGCATTACACCTTTCGGATTTCCGGTGGTGCCTGCCGTATAAATCATAACTGCCGTATCGTCGTTTTCCGTTTCTTCGATCACCAATTTTTCCGAAGTCTTCTCAATGACTTTATTAAAGGAGAGCATGTCACCGGGGACCGAATCTCCTACTATAATCACTTTCTTCAGATTGGGTGCTTCTTTGCGGGCCTCTTTGATGTTATCCAGATAAGTGCTGTTGCTGATTAAGGCGGACAAACCGGCGTCCTGATAAATGTAGGCAAGTTCGGATACGCGCAGAGCCGGGTTTATCGGAACCATTGTTGCCCCTATTTTGAAAGTGGCAAAAAAAGACTGCATGAGCTGCGGACAATTGAGTAACTGAACGCCAACCCGGTCACCTTTCTTGATTCCCATGTTTTTTAAGGCATTGCCCAGTTTATTGGCAATGTTGTTCATCGCGACATTGGTGTGCCAGCGCCCGTCATGGTAGAGAAAATCGTATTCACCAAATCTTTGGATATTGTCATCCGCTAAACGTCCAATATTCATTGCCCTTTCTCCTTGCTCAAGAAATAAAATTTAAGACGATATATATACCCAAGCCTCTGTTGGCTTGAATCACCGGCTGCGTAATCAGTTTACTGGAATGTTTTATCTGTGACCGTTTTGATTCCTCCGGAAACCGTGCGATCTCTTTGAAATAATAGCTGGCATGGTAGAAAAATCCACACATTTAAATTGTACGAACATATAATCAGGATACTTTTAAGTCAATATATAAAATGCAAAGTTCTGTTGAGATTATTTCATTGACGCGCGGTTATATTTTTTTTATACTTCAAAAGTCACATCAATGAAGATTCCGCACATAAAAATCATTTCCTCTTCCCAATCCAAAAGGTGTGATTCAGAGTTGACTATGGTTTTTAACATGTTGAGTAAATCAAAAATCTGCGCTAACTATATCTCGGATGACCGCTTACGGTCGGCCTATTATTTTACTTGCGCAAATTTGTTAAGCCTCATTCGCTCTTTCCCGCAGTATACTCAAAGCGAAAATCTGCTAAACACTGTCAGACGACAGTTTCTGGGGAGGATTCACCTTAATCATCCTCAAGTAAGTAATTTTATAAACGTGTCGTAAGCATAGGCTTATTGTTTTTTGTTTGATAAAATTTTTTTTAAAAAAAATTTAACCAGGGATGAAAGGAGGACCAAAAAATATTGAGCAGTCATAAGTACAATACATGATGTGGATTCATGTATGATTTTCACTTGAGCTTCACTGTTGACGGATGATGAGTACTACAAGAAATCATTTTATAGCTTCTTAAAAGGAGGGGGTTAAATGGCAGCAATTGAAACAAAAGAGAAAATAGATAAAAAAGCCGTAATAGTAACCATAGCCGTTGTTCTGGCTATGATAGTCGATGGTCTTGATCTTCAGGTTCTGGCGTTGGCCTTTCCCATGTTTATGAAAGAAATGAATATGTCGCCGCTTATGGCCGGGGCACTGGGCACCTATACTTTGGTCGGTATGGGGCTCGGAGGAATCTGCGCCGGCTGGGCTTCCGACCGGGTTGGACGGGTTCGGGTCACCTGGTGGTCCATCTTATTGTTTTCACTGTGTACAGGAGTTATCGGATTTTGTCAGGAATATTGGCAAATTGCCATCATGCGTTTCATCTCCGGGCTGGGGCTCGGTGCGGTTTACATAATCGGCAACCTTCTGGTTTCGGAATATGTTCCTACCAGAATCAGAAACACCGTGCTGAGTATAGTTATGGCCGGCTGGTCTTTTGGTTATGTTGTGGCAGCTTTGATGTCCGGCATAATTATGCCCACCTGGGGGTGGCGGCCCATGTTTGTGCTGGCAGTGGTTCCCGGTATTATCTGTTTAATCATCCTGTATAGTCTATCCGATCCACCCAGCTGGTTTGCTTCACGTGCTGCAGCCCGGGCGGCTGCTCTGCAGGGTGCCAAAAAGGAGAATGAGTTTGCAGTGATCTGGAGAGATAAGAAGGTCCGGATAACATTTATCCTTTGGACAGTTGCTTCCTTTGGCTTGCAGTATGGTTACTATGGGGCAAATACCTGGCTGCCTTCCTATCTGGTTAAAGATCTCGGTGTCAACCTCAAGAATATGGGATGGTTCCTGGCTGCGACTTACTCGATGGGTATTATCTCGAAACCAATTGTGGGCTGGCTGGGAGATAAAATTGGCCGCCGAGTGATGTGGGTTATTGTGGGGCTGGCCGTTGCCATATACATTCCCTTCGTCATGAATTATGCGTCAAAAGACAACATCGCCTATCTTCTGTTGATCTTCGGAGGTATGTATGGCGCCCTTTACGCGATCTTTGCTACTTATTTAAGTGAGAGTTTCCCGACGGCAGTACGCGGAACGGCCATGGCCACCACATACAATATAGGCCGCATCGGTTCGATGATTTCCCCATTATTAATCGGTTGGGCTGCTACAAGCTACTCTATTGGTGTCGGTATTGCCACCTGCGGGATTGCTTATCTGATGTGCGCACTGCTGCCCGGAATTTTCATTAAGGAAAAAATGTATGATCCGAAAGCGATTGCAGCAACGGAAGCTAAATAGCCCAAGTAGTATCGTGAAGAAGATTCCGTGCTAAAGAAGAACAATAAATCCCTGTAATACAGAAAAGCCCCGTTCATACAAATGGGGCTTTTTCTATTGACTTCAAAATGCCGATATTTAATTTTATTTGCCTTGCCTTCTATCTTAAAGCAACTGCCTTTGAATTGTTTGGCAGATTTATTTATTTTGTGTATAGCCAGAGGATGAGTATATATATCAATTCCATAAGTATCCTGCAGGAATTTATTGCCAGATATATGATCTTCATGAAAATGCGTATTTACTGCCAGTTTTAGAACCTTGTCACTTAAAAAACGATTCAATTCTTCTGCCGTATGCGCCGGACCGATATCAAACAGCAGGCCGTCTACAAGATAAGCGCAGACCCAGGTTCCAGTCGGGAAATCAGGGTAGCGGCTCATCCTGATTTGCAGAACTTCCCCATATGATGTTGCCGAAACCATCAAGCCTTAATCTTTTCTAAAATAATTCAAGACTTCTTTTAACGGTCTCTTTTAATATATTCTACGCAAGCACATTTTGTCACCCCTATGCTAAAGAGGGATATTCCGTAGAAAAATATATGCGGCAAATCATGGATAATCTTGAAGCCGGCAGTAGATCGTAAATACTTTTTTATAAATTACTTAAAGTCGATTTTTTCTAACTCCGGGAAAACGACTTTTTCTCCCTCCCAGCAAAAAGCGGCAATGGATATATTTATCCTTTGCATTTCTTGTTCATAGTCATCTATTTTATCTTCCGGCAAAACTAAGACAGGAAGAGGATTTCCCACATCAGCGGAAGTTTGCAAAAGTAATTTGGCCGCCGCGGCCAATATGTTCTTTTCACTGGTATCCGTTACCAGCGCAAAAATATGAGAAATCCTATTTTTAGAAGGATCAACCACAAAAAGTTCGCGCTCAGTGTCGTTGCCTATTTTTAATTTCTGCCGTTGAAGTAACGCGGCCAAGTCGCTGATAACTAAATCGCGGTCGCACGCAAAAATAATTTCGTCCTCAGTGGAATGAGGTGCGCTTCCTACTAAATCTTCCCGAAAAGTTATTTCGGAAAAGTTTATTTCTGTTTGCGTGGATGTTGTAGCAATTGATTTTAGTTTCTCGATTTTTTTTACAAACTGCGCGGCTTGTAAGGCAAAGCGATGGGAGTTAAGCGCTCCGATTATCGCCACCTGGGTAACCGCCTTTTCATCCTCCATAAAAGACCAGACACCCCGGTAGCTATGCTCAAAAAGCGCTTTGCCCACGCCCTTTTTCCCGCCGCCGATTTTGCCCCGGTGGATTACGAAGATATTGTCCCAATAATCCCGGGCAAAAGCTCCTCCCGTCTTTCTATCAATTCCTGCCCACGGAAAATTAATTTCGGCGGTTATGGAAAGAATGCTTGACTCCTGCGGCTTTCCCACACCAAAGGCATTCCAATACCTAGTACCTTTTATAGTGCGCGAAAATTTCCAAATGCCGAGTTTTTTTGACCATAAGACTTTCGCCGGGAAACTCGCTCCCTGATGCCCAAGCTTTACTTTTATTTCTTCGTCGACAAAAGGTTTAAACCCTTTTACAAATTGTCTTACGTATTTTTTGATAACAGGCTGATCTTCTATGACTTTAAGCATAAAGCTGCCCCACCAAAAATTTTGAGATGTTTAAGGTACTTTAATATTATACTAATCAAGACGTTTTTTAAAGCGCAGTATCGCGCCGGAAAAAACAAGCATTCCCAGAATAGCCAGCGCCATATATTGCGGCCAGAGCACTTCCAGGGCAACACCTTTAAGGAAAATTCCGCGGATAATGACCAGGAAATAGCGCAAAGGATTGAGATAGGTGAGCCACTGGACAAATGTGGGCATATTGTCAATCGGGAAAATAAATCCACTGAGCATAAAAAACGGCATGATGAAAAAGAAAGTGGTCATCATGGCCTGTTGCTGGGTGGCGGAGATAGTGGAAATGAAAAGCCCGATTCCCAGAGTGCTGAGCAAAAATAAACAGGAGGCAAAAAATAAAAGTACAATACTGCCTTTTAACGGTATTTCAAACCAGTAGATGGCAACGATAATTATTGCCGACAATTGCGCCAGAGAAATAATTATATAAGGAATTGTCTTACCGACAATTAATTCGGAAGCTTTTAGCGGCGTTACGATTAGTTGCTCCATTGTGCCTGATTCCTTTTCCCGAATAATGGCTATGGAAGTTAAAAGCAAAGAAATAAGCATGATCAAAAAGGCGACAATGCCCGGGACAAAAAAGTATTGGCTGTCGAGATTGAGATTATACCATGTGCGAATGCGCGCGTCGATTTTGCCGTAGCTCATTTGCTGCGGGTACAATTCACGGATTGTGTCGCGGTTAAACTTATCGATTACAGTGACGGTGTAAGCCATGCGCATGGAGGCCATATTACTCATTGAACCGTCGGCAATAATCTGAATTGATGCTGTTTGGCCTTTGCGGATAATGCCCGCGAAATCCGGGCCGATTTTAATCCCCATATCAACTTTGCCCCGCAACAAGAGTTCTTCCATTTGCCGGTCATCGGTTAAATTATGGGTAATATGAAAAATGTTGCTGCCCTCGAAAGCGTCAACGAGTTTGCGGCTTTCATAAGTATGGGAATGATCGACAAGGGCAACGTGAATATTACGGATATCATAATTGACCACATAGCCAAAAACGAGCATCTGGATAAAGGGAGCTACAAAAAGAATCGTCCGGTTTCTCTTATCGCGAAAAAGCTGGATAAATTCTTTGCGCACTAATTCTTTGATCCTCAACCAGCTCATAGGCCTTCCTTTTTCAACAATAAATAATTCAGTGATGTAAGCAAAATAAAAATAAACATCAAAATTGCCATGCTCGGCCATAAATAGGAAAATCCGGTATTGCGCAGGTAGATGCCGCCTAAAATATCAATGTAATATCTTGCCGGAACGATATAGGTTATAACCTGCAAAAATTTAGGCATATTAATTATCGGAAAAACAAAATTGGAAAGCAAAACAGAGGGCAAATACGTGATCAAAATTGCTATTTGATTGGCAATCAGTTGTGATCTTGTCACCGTGGATATAAGCAAACCCAACGAAAGCGCAACGGCTAAATAAAGAGAGGTAGCGACAATCATCAGAAAAAAATTGCCTTTCATCACCACTCCAAAAAGGAGTTGCCCTAAAAGCATGGCAATTAAAACGTCGGTAAGTCCAATAAAAAAATAAGGGAAAGCTTTTCCCAACAGTAATTCCCCTGCCTTTACCGGCAGCGATTTAATCGTTTCCATTGTTCCATTTTCATATTCTTGCGCGATGATGAGTGAGGTTAAAAGCGCACCGACGATCATGATGATAATGGCGATGACTCCCGGGATAATGAAATTGCGGCTTTCCAAATCTTCGTTGAACCAAATGCGGATGCGTCCATCTACTGGAGGCATTATTTTTTCCATGCCTTGGCGGTTGAGAAAATTCAGTAGTAGTTTTTGATTGTATTGTTCGGTAAAAGCCGTCAAATAGCCGCGAATGATGCCGGCAAAATTAGGGTCGCTTCCTTCAATAAGGATTTGCAGCGGAGATTCTCTATCCGCCTGAATATTTTTCATGAAATCAGGCGGGATAATAATAGCGACTGCCGCGGTGTCACGATCAAGATAATTGATGGCATCTTTTGTCTGATTGAGCTGCGCGGCAATATGGAAATAAGGGGAAGCATCGAGTTTACTGATGAAATCGCGGCTGAGTTCTGATTTATCATAATCCACCACAACCGTTTCCACATTATCCACATCGAGGCTCAACGCATAACCGAAGAGCATAATCAAAATTAAAGGAATAGCAAACGCCAGATAAAGACTGCGGTAGTCCCGAATCAAATGATAAATTTCTTTGCGGATAAGGGCTTTGAGTCTCAGTAGATTCAACTATTGCTCCTCATCATTAAAGTTATAAAGGCGTCATTCAAATCCGCTCCCGGTTTTCCGGGACAGGCGGCCGCAATAATTTCCGCGGGACTACCGGAAGCCACTATGCTTCCCGCGTTAATCATAACTATCCGTTCGCAAAAACGCGCTTCATCCATATAGTGCGTAGTAACAAACACCGTAATACCGTCACGGGCAAGCTGTTGAATAAAATTCCAGAAATGCTGACGAGTAATCGGATCGACACCGGATGTCGGCTCGTCTAAAAAAAGCACGTCCGGCTTGTGCAGAAGCGAACAGCCGAGGGCGAGTCTTTGACGCCAGCCAGGCGGCAATTCTTTCGTTAAACGATTTTTTTCTTCTTGCAGGCGTGTCATATTCAAAACCCAATCAATACGCTCCTCCCATTGTTCCGGGGGGACGCTATAAATCCCAAGATAAAAGCGTAAATTTTCGTAAGGCGTTAAATCTTCATATAAAGAAAATTTTTGTGACATATAACCGATGGAGTGCTTGATTTCTTCCGGCTCGCTGACTATGTCATGTCCAGCTACCGAACCTGTGCCCGAAGTAGGAGTGATAATGCCGCAAAGCATGCGGATGGTGGTTGATTTCCCCGAACCGTTGGCGCCCAGGAATCCAAATATCTCGCCTTTTTTTACGGAAAAAGTGATTTTGTTGACGGCGGTAAAATCACCGAACTTTTTCTCCAGATTCGTAACGGAAATAGAATTAGAATTGGAAAGTGTCATGGGACAGCTCCTTATCCACTTCCTTTATCCTCGCGATGATTGCTTCTTCCAGGTTGGGGAAATTATCGCGCATGGCTTCAGGCGTCGTTGACTCGAGAATAATGGAACGGTGCATCAGGGCCACCTGATCGCATTTTTCCCCTTCGTCCAGATAGGCAGTTGATAATAGAATGGTCATGCCTTCCTGTTTCATGTTGTCCAATATTTCCCAGAATTCGCGCCGCGATACAGGATCAACGCCGTTTGTCGGTTCATCGAGAATCAGCACTTTAGGCTCATGCGCCAGAACGCACGCCAGCCCCAGTTTTTGTTTCATGCCGCCGGAAAGATTACCCGCTAATCTATCCACGAAAGGCAATAAATTAGAAAATCCCAGATATTTATCTTTTCTCTTTTTTCTTTCGGCGCGGGGCACGGCAAAAATATCCATAAAAAAATCGATATTTTCTTCAACGGTCAAGTCTTGATACAGACCGAAGCGCTGCGGCATATAGCCGATTATATTTTTAATTTTCCGCCGATCTGTCAGAACGTTGAGGCCGTTAATATAAATTTCGCCCTGCGAAGGCTTGATCATTGTGGCAATCAGACGCAGAAGTGTTGATTTGCCGGCTCCGTCAGAACCGACTAAGCCGAAAATATTGCCGCTATCCACATTAAAAGAAACAGCTTTGACCGCCTCTACAAGATTGAAGCGCAGCGAAACGTTTTTGACTTCCACCATGGGCGGGAGATTTGATGGGGGCGCGATCATCCTGTACTCCATTATTACCGCAACAAGGCATCCGCGGGCATTCCCGATTTAAGCTCGAAGTTGGGATTAACTATGGATATTTTTACCAGATACACCAGCTTTACTCTTTCTTTTTTTGTCTGGATGATTTTCGGCGTAAATTCTCCTTCCGGCGAAACGAAAGAAACAACTCCGGTGTAAACCTTGCCGGGAAAGGTATCAACAGTGACATCGGCTTCCTGGTTCGGTTTTACTTTGCCGATCTGGGTTTCATCAACATATATTTTCAAATCGACGCGGGAAAGATCGGAAATAGTAATGATTTCCCGCCCGGGAGTAACGGTTTCGCCGGGTTCAATATTGCGGCTGGTAACTACACCGTCCATGGGCGATTTCAATAGCGTATAATCCAATTGAATGGAGGCTTGTTTTGCCGTTGCTTTTGTTGCGTCAATTTGTGGAATGGCCGTTTCGACATCTTGTTTAGCGGCCTCTATTCTGCCTAGATTGCCCTGCGCCAGATTTAACACAGATTTGGCTTCCGCAAGCTTTGATTGCGCCACTTCAAAATTGAGTTTCAGCGTATCGCGCTCTTTTTCCGAAACTACGCCTTTTTTAAATAACTCTTCAAATCGCTGGTAATTCTTTTCGGCATCTTTAAGATTATCTGCGGCGGTCTTCACGCCAGCCTCGGCTCGGGCCACTTCCGCGGGCAGTGTTTTCTTATTAATATCCAGCACAGTTTCCAGTTGCTGTTTTGATTTTTTCGCTCTGGCGAGATTTGCCCTGGCTTGGTCATAGCGCGCTCCAAATTCCTCGCGGTCGAGCTGGGCAATAATCTGATCTTTTTTAACGCTTTGCCCTTCCTGAACATTGACTTCAGCGACGCGTCCGGGTACCTGGAAAGACAAATTAGCCTGTGTTGCTTCGATTGTGCCCGAATAAAAAAGATCTTTTGCGCGGTTATTTTTTTGGCCGAAGTAAACAAAAAGCCCTACGCCTATAAAAAGAGCTATAAACACTATAATGATAATCCTTTTTTTCAAAACTATCCCTCCATTTTACTCAAAATTAAGTCCCCCTGTCATTTCGACGCGTACCCTCGTGTGACCTTCAGGTTATTAGGGTAGAAGTCCACAGCGACGGATGACGAGAAATCTTTCTTTCCAGTCTCATCTACTCTACTTTTTTATTGCCCGCAACACCAGCCACGCCACCTCATCACCCAGACTGCCTTTTAATTTTTTATCACGGGCTTTAACATCGTCAGGCAGCCATACTTGCTTGTCTTTAATCGGTGAACTTTTTTTATAAAAAAGAATGGTGCCCATTATCATCATATGGATTAGAAAAGGTACTGTTTCGATAAAGATTCCTTTTGCCCTTCCCTCATCAAGAATACCGACAAGAATTTTAAGGACAGAGACAATATCTTCAACGACGACACGGGGCAGATGGGCTCCGTCTGCAGCCATTTCCCGCATCATAATCGGCGGTATTTCGGGATTTTTATCCACGGCATCAGCGATAAAAAGAATATAGGCTTTTAGCTTTTCTTCAGGGCTATCTGCTCCGGCGACGGCTGGAGCGATACCTTGAGCGATATTGCCCAGCACCTGATGAATAACATTAGCGTAAAGAGTATCTTTATCGCCGATTTGATAATACAGAGTAGCTTTATTCACACCGGCGCGCTGAGCAATTTCATCCACATGCGTCCCGCTGTAACCATACTCGGCAAAAGTCTTCCGTGCCGCGATTAAAATTTTCTCGGCAGTCTTATTCGGTTTTTCTGTATTGATTTGTTGCTTGATCAATTACCACTCCATTTTTTTTGTCATTCCCGCCCGACATACGACAACTTCGTAAAAATCTTCAGAGGGAAGGCACGCAAATCACGAGGAATGAGGCCTACTTTTTCGTAGGTCGCAGTGACGAGAGATGAAGCGTAACGCAGCATATGGGATTCTTTACGAAGTTGTCATTTAACCGTACGGTTTAACCATATAGTTAAATAAATTGATAAAAAATGTCAAGCTGATTTTGCCGCATGATTATTGCAATACAAAGTTATAAAGTATATATTTAATCAGAGGCGAAAAATGAAGTGGCTTAGCAATCAGCATCTGGTTTTAATGCCCGGATTGGACGGCACGGGCTCGTCCTTTGAGCCAATCTTGCCGCTTCTTCCGGCGGATACGAAAATTACAATTGTTCGCTATCCGACGGATAAGCTCTTATCATTTGACAAAACTGTCGAATGCGCGGCAGCACAAATTCAGACAGACAAACCTCCGATAGTTATCGCCGAATCTTTTTCTGGACCTGTTGCCATTCAGATGATTGGTTCCGGACGCGTCAAGGCAAAAGCGCTTATTTTGTGCGCTACTTGCGCCAAATCGCCGCGCCCCATTGTGTGGCGCATTATGCGTTTTTTGCGGCTTCCGTTGCTCATCAGGCCGGATATGCCCAAGCGTTTTTTCAAAATTGTTATCGAAGATGATAAACTTATTGCTGACCTTCTGCCTTTATGGAAGAAGGTACACGCTGACGTTCCGGCGCGTGTTATGGATCACCGGCTGAAAATTATCAATCAAGTAGATGTAACAAAGTGGCTGAAAAAGTTGCCCGTGCCTTGCTGTTATCTTCAGGCAACAAATGATCGTGTAATCCCATCTTCCTGTCTGGCTGATTTTGAAAAAAATATCCCCAATTTAGTGATAAAAAGGATTAAAGCCCCGCATTTTATTCTGCAGGCTCAACCGCAAGCCTGCCTCGATGCAATTGAAGAGTTTATCAGCCTCAAGAATCCGTTAATGCAAAAATAGTTTTTGTGACAATTCTTTTTAGAGCAAAGAAAGGACCACAAGTACAGCGTTGCCTGATTTTCTAAAAGCAAGACGATTTAGCATAAAGATATTCCTTGCTATTGGGCAGTTATGCGTGTAAAAGAGCACATAATTGATAGCGATAGTTATTTGCCTTCCCACCTTTCTTATTAGAAACTTGCGCAGGAAAATTCCGCTAATCTAAACAGAATCCAAATTTAATGCCGTGTTCGTGGCCTGCATTTCAGGCGCCAAACAAGCGTGTGAACTGTTGTGTCTTTACCAGCCTTAACGGTTCGAGATGGGTTCAAATATACCAATAGCTGGTAAATACAAAAGATAAAGGATAAAAAATGAGTTTTCAGAAGTTTGAGTTACATGAAAAAATACTTGCCGGAGTGCAAGCGCTTGGTTACAAAAAGCCGACACCGATTCAATTACAGGCAATCCCGCCGATTATGGAAGGTCGTGATGTTATGGGGCTGGCCCAGACCGGAACAGGAAAAACCGCGGCCTTTGTGCTGCCGATTTTACAACGTTTCATGGAAAAGCCGCTCGGTCATATCCGTGCTTTGATCATCGCTCCGACGCGCGAGTTGAGCGAACAAACCCACGAAGCGATCGGACAGCTGGGACGTAAAACGAAGCTCCGCAGTACAACTATTTATGGCGGAGTAAGCATGTATAACCAGATCAACAGACTGCGTGGTAATGTGGAAATTATCTCCGCATGCCCCGGCCGTTTACTTGATCACATCGAACGCGGCACCATTGATTTGTCCCGTGTAGAAGTGCTGGTACTCGATGAGGCGGATCACATGTTTGATATGGGCTTTCTGCCGGATGTCCGAAGAATCGTAAAGCATCTTCCCCAAAAGCGCCAAACATTGCTTTTTTCCGCAACGATGCCCGACGACGTAAGAAGCCTGGCCCTGGATCTTCTGCAGAATCCAGTCAATATCCAAATCGGCCATTCAGCGCCGGTAATGACGGTTGCTCATAGATTTTATTCGGTACAGATGGGCATTAAAACAGCGTTGCTCAAAGATATTCTGGAAAAGACCAAAATGGAATCGGTTCTGGTTTTTACACGGACAAAATCAAGGGCAAAAAGTTTGGCCCAGCAGCTGGATAGATCAGGGCACAAAGTCATTTCATTGCATGGCAATCTAACCCAGCAGAAACGCAAACAGGCGCTGGATGGCTTCCGTGACGGCCGTTATGAGATTATGGTTGCTACCGATATTGCCGCCCGCGGTATTGACGTGACACGGATATCACATGTCATTAATTATGATATGCCTTCTACCGCAGATGCCTATACTCATCGCATCGGCAGAACGGGACGCGCCTCAAAAACCGGTGACGCATTTACATTTGTGACAGGAGACGATATCGGCCTGGCTCATTCCCTGAAAAGGATACTCGGAGAAAAATTGCAATACCAGAGTGTGGATGGATTAACTACCGAGATACAGACTAGCCCCTCTAATAAGCAAAATACGATTGATCTGAAATCCAATAAGCGAAGAAGATCATTTGCCCCTCATATGCAAACCAGAAGAAAACCGAAGCAGCGTTCCTTCCAGAATGCTCATCGGTCATCGTGGTCACATCGATCGCAATCCGCAGCCTAAAAAAGGCTTTGAGCAGGGTAATTTTCAGGCGTGCGATACCTTCAATGCTAACTAAATAAAAAATATTCTGTGTTTAAAATCTGCATTCACCGGCAGAAAAACGCAGCTTTTACGTCCGGTGAAATTAATTGTTATCTGTTTTTATTTATTGCTACAGAATATACAGAGGGGCACTTGGGATTAATATCATTAAGTTGTTTTCTGTATATTTCAAAATTATAATTTTTATCTGAGTTGCCGATAATGCAAAGCACTAACAATTCTTCAAAAAAAGTTAATAAGTTAGATATATGGATATCCATATTAGTTACAATATCAGAGAAATTCGCCTGCTTTGAACCTTGTCTTCCGCTGAAATCAAAACGCCAGCCGGGTGAAGAAAATTTATTACCTGGATAAAGTTTAAAATTAACAATTTCAAGGTTAAAATTTGCCTCAGCATGATTAATGTCATGTGCATTCCGCATAAATGATAATTGTTTTATCCAATCTTTGTCTTTTTCTAACAATTCTATTATTTCTTTTTTGTCTGGTTTATTTTTTGTTAGCCAATCTCGGTATGCTTGAAAATTTGAGCTATTATTAGGCGCATTGTAGAATATACATAACAATTCATGTGTTTTTTTAAGGAATCGTTTAGCATTACCAAGAAAAACAGCAACCTTACCGTTTAGATCTTCCACCTGAGGAAGAGTAGAAATTGCAGCACCTTTTTTGTCGCCCTCAATAATGGCATCACTCTTTGGCATTAAATCTAAAGTCTCTTTGTAAATACTGTAATATGCAGATTCACAATGTAGAAGCATTTCTGTACAAGACCAAGTGTGATCAAGAATGCTTTGTTTGTTTATGTTAGGGATTAATATAATTGAATCCAAAATTTGTTTTGTTTGAATAATTGATCTTGCAACCCAAGAATTGGCACATCCGATAGAATATATTTTCTGGTGGCTGTGTCTTGTTTCAAGCTGTGTATTTTGAGGATCAATTGATTCTGCTGGAAGTATTTTTGAAATATAATTATCTGCGAATGCATATAGAGAACCTTGCAGCTTTATAAGATATTGTATTTGGTCCTTTGATTCTTCGGAGCTTTCCGATAGGGCCATGGAAAATGCATTATTTTTGTTAAATTCGTTTTTCATTTTTTCAGATAACGAAAAAATTAGCCGGAGCGTAGCGATCGGCTGTATTGATCTTTTTAGCCCGTTTTTTCAGGGAATGATCCATCTTCCGATAATGAAACCATTCCTATAAAGGTAACGCGCTGAAAAAACCTGATGAGCCAAGCCGAATGAATACCTGTTTCACAGAGAACCTGATACTGATATTCTGCGATATCCTGCTCTCTGTGTGCATACGTCATTTGGGATAGAAATTCCTCAAGAATATGATAATTAAGAATGTTAGCCCAGACACGCTTTTCCGAAACTGCCGACATTACACCATGGTAATGACAAAGACCCCGAATGACCTTCTTGACGATACGTAGAACTCTATCATCCTGTCATGGATATACCTTGTGTCTGATATTTCCATCAATTTCAACAGGACGCAAGATCTTTATGAGGTCTCGCACTCGGCGACTGCCGTCGCTCTTTTCGAAGCTTCTCCGGATAGTTGTTTCCCATAGTTCGCGTCGAGCCTCGTTGGGTTCACCGGCCAGCGCCAGAACATTCCGAAAGTGTACCTCGTCATCCGACCAACCTTTGTTACATTCGTTGCACGAAGGGATTGTCAAACGCTGAACTCGTGATACCGACTTCGAGGCCGGATAGAGATTGCGCGGGAAGACATGCTCGCTATCGGTTGCGAGACGTTCGCCGCAGTAAGAACACGTCTTTTGGGCTGGCATTCTAAATTCTCTCGTCATATATTCTGACCGGCCAACAATTAATATACCCTTTGAGTGTTTTGCTAACTTTTATACAACCCTGCTTTATCCAACAAAAGCTGTAGCAAATTAACCTTTTTTCTTGCCCTTAGTCTCCAGAGCTAGCTTCAGGACATCCAGCATATCTTCGACAAAATGGAACTTGATGCTTTTTTGCACATTGGCCGGAATATCTTCCATATCTTTGCGGTTCCAGGCCGGCAGAATGATCGTGGTAATGCCGGCACGATAAGCGGCAAGCACCTTTTCCTTGATGCCGCCTACGGGAAGTACGGCGCCGCGTAAAGTGATTTCTCCTGTCATCGCCAAATCTTTTTTTATCTTGCGATTAGTTAGCAGTGATGTGAGCGCGGTAAGCATGGTCACGCCCGCCGAGGGGCCGTCTTTGGGAATCGCTCCCGCGGGAACATGGATATGAATATCCAAATCCTCAAAGAAATTAGGCGCAACACCTAAAACTTTGGCGTTGGTGCGGATGAAACTCAAAGCCGCCGCCGCCGACTCTTTCATGACGTCGCCTAGCTGGCCGGTCAAAGTTAAGCTTTTCTTGCCTTTCATAGCGGTCGCTTCAATGAACAACAAATCGCCGCCGACTGGCGTCCAGGCGAGTCCTATGGCAATGCCGGGTTTGGATATGCGCGCGTCGAAATCCGTCACAACGCGAACCGGCCCAAGGTATTTGTGAATATCTTTCGGGCTTATTATTTTGGATTTGGTAGTACCCTCGGCAACCTCCGCAGCCACGCCGCGGCAAACATTGGCGATTTCCCGCTCCAGATTTCGAACTCCGGCTTCTCTTGTGTAGCCGCAGATGATACTGTTTAGCGCTGCCGTCGCAATTTTGAGCTGATCGGCCGTCAGACCGTTTTCGGTCAATTGCCGGGGTATCAAATACCGCTCCGCTATCTTTACTTTTTCTTCCTGTGTGTAGCCGGTCAATTCGATTACTTCGAGTCTGTCCAAAAGCGCCGGAGGTATCGTATCCAGCATATTGGCCGTAGTGATAAACATAACGTGCGAAAGATCGAACGGCACATCCAGATAGTGATCGGAAAAAGAATTATTTTGCTGGGGATCGAGCACCTCCAAAAGCGCCGAAGAAGGATCGCCGCGGAAATCACTGCCCACTTTATCTATTTCGTCGAGCATGAAAACAGGATTGTTGGATTCTGCGCGCCTCAGTCCCTGAATAATACGGCCAGGTAGAGCGCCGATGTATGTCCGTCGATGGCCTCGGATTTCCGCTTCGTCGTGGACACCTCCTAACGACATGCGCACAAATTTGCGGTCCAGCGCCCGCGCGATGGAATGTCCGAGCGAAGTCTTGCCCGTTCCCGGAGGCCCCACAAAACATAAAATCGGCCCTTTGGAATCCGGCTTTAATTTGCGCACGGAAAGGTATTCGATAATGCGCTTTTTCGCTTTAGCCAGTCCATAGTGGTCTTCATCAAGAACATCTCTGGCTTTTTTGATATCTAGATTATCGGCAGTGGATTCATTCCACGGCAGGGCGGTAATCCAATCGAGATATGTCGACGATACCGTGTATTCCGCGGAGGCCGGATTCATGCGCGAAAGTCGCTCCAGCTCCCGCAACGCTTCCTTTTTCGCTTCTTCGGGAAGTTTTTTATCCTCGATTTTTTTGCGGTACTCTTCCGTCTCGACGGCATTTTCCTCGCCCTCGCCTAATTCCTGTTTGATCGCCTTCAATTGCTGGCGCAGATAATATTCGCGCTGACTTTTATCAATATCGTCCTTGACTTTTGTTTGAATTTTGTTGCCTAACTCCAGAACTTCCATCTGGTGATTGACCAAACGGGTCAATTCCTTCAGGCGCTCCTTTACATCAACGCTATCCAATATCTTCTGCTTTTCTTCTATAGGTGCATTGATAATCGAAGCAATCATATCGGCCAGTGTGCCTGCTTCGGTGATAGATTTGGCCATCGGACCGAATTCCGGCGGCAAAAAAGGCGAGAGCTTGAGAATACGGTCGAACAGAACAAGCAAATTAGCTACAAGGGCTTCGGTTTCAATATCTTTTACTTCCACTTCCTCGATAACTTTGATCCGCGCCTGCTGATAAGGTTTGCCTTCCACAAGCTCCACTATCTGAAAACGGCTGATACCCTGTAAAAGCATTTGCGTTCGGCTATCTGAAGCCTTCGCCATTCTCAAAATGACCGCGCAGGTACCTATCGGATGGAAATCTTCCAGCCTGTAATGGTCTTTCTCACTGGTCAATTCTCTCTTGGCCATAATCAAACCGACCAGCCTATCCTTAGTCATGGCTTCATCGACAAGAAGTGAAGAATCGTTCCCAACTATTTCCAGGGGAATCATCATTTTGGGAAACACTAAGGCATTATGCAGCGAAAGCACGGGAAGCACTTCCGGTATGGAAAATTTTTTATTTTCATCAGATATTTTTTGTTCAGTCATTAAACCCTCCGGGTTTTTATCGAAAAGGTATAACCTTAGTTATTGTTCATCGGTTTTTATTTCAACGCGGCGCGTTTTGTTCGCTGCTAATTTGTTGACTCTGATCATCAGCACTCCGTCGGCATAAGAAGCAATTGCGGATTCTGCATCCACTGTTTCCGGCAAAGCAATACTCCTTTCAAAATAGCCTCGCGGTATTTCGGCGAGACGATAGCGAGCGCTCTTTAAATCGGCAATAGCCTTGCGCACTCCCGCAATTTTTATTTTTCTATGGTCAATTTCTATATGCAGTTCTTCCTTATTTAGTCCCGCAAGGTCAGCCAGAATGATAATCTCGTCTATTGATTCATAGACATCAATGTTCGGCCGCCAAATCGATTCGTAATATTTAAATATTGGACTAACCAAATGAAAGACTTCATGCACCGCTTTCTGGAATTCCTCTTCAAAATTACTGCCAAACTTAATTTTAATGAAGTTCATTTCTCTCACCTATTAGGTTGATGATTTAATAAGGACTATTGACCAAATATAGTGATCTACCGCCGATTTGTAAAGGCTATCTTTTGAATTATCATTTTTGGCGGCAAAGATATACAAAAAGAAATAGCTGGCTAAAAAGCTATCTTTTTGCTATGGAAGCGCGCTCAAATGAAGAAAGGTTTTGGCCATCCCAAGTTAAAATTGGTTACATTCCAGCAGGTATCTATCGAGAAAACCAGTTCCAGAAAGATGAGCTGAAGAAATTTAGATTGATGAAAAAAAATCATATAAGGAATATTGCCATAATTTCCCATGTCGATCACGGCAAAACCACGCTGCTTAACGCCATGTTGAAGCAAACGGGAGTGTTTCGGGTTAATCAGACCGTCGAGGATCGCGTGATGGATTCGCTGGATTTGGAAAAAGAGCGCGGCATCACCATCATGGCGAAAAATACCGCGGTTGATTACAATGGCGTAAAAATAAATATTGTGGACACGCCCGGCCATGCCGATTTCGGCGGCGAGGTGGAACGAAGCCTGAACATGGTTGACGGCGCGATTCTTTTAGTCGATGCCAGCGAAGGACCGCTGCCGCAAACGCGGTTTGTCTTAAAAAAAGCTCTGGCACTACATCTGCCGATTATTCTGGTTATCAATAAAATCGACCGCTCTGACGCGCGTATTGAAGAAGTAATCAACGATACCTACGACCTCTTTATCGATTTAGGCGCCGGGGAAAACCAAATTGAATTTCCGATACTCTACACTAATGCCAAAATCGGTGTCAGCCATAAAAAAATTGGCGATGACAGTACCGACCTGCGGCCACTGCTGCAAACAATCATCGAATATATACCCGCGCCGCGAGGAAAAGATGAAGACATCCCTCAATTTCTCGTTACCAATCTGGACTATGATTCTTACGTGGGGCAAATTGCCGTCGGACGTCTGCAAAGCGGCAAACTGGAAATGAATATCAACTACAGCCTTTGCACCAAAGAAAAAATAGTTCCGGGCATCAAGTTCACCGCGCTTTACACTTTTTACGGTCTTACAAAAAAAGCGGCAACGAGCGTTGAATCCGGGGATATTATCGCTTTATCCGGAGTGGAAAATGTCAGTATCGGTGATACTATATCATCTATTACCGATCCACGACCGCTGCCCCGCCTGCAAGTGGATGAGCCGACCGTATCCATGATGTTTTATGTCAATGATAGTCCTTTTGCCGGTACAGAAGGGAAATATCTTACCTCGCGCCATTTGCTGGAGAGGCTGGAAAAAGAAGCCCTGAGAAATGTCGCCATTAAAATTAAAAAGCTGGACAGGACCGACGCGTTTGAAGTTTGCGGACGTGGCGAACTGCAGATGGCAGTTTTAATTGAAACAATGCGCCGTGAAGGCTATGAACTAATGGTTTCGCGGCCACAGGTTATTACCAAAGAGCAAAACGGTAAAACTTTGGAACCGGTGGAAAGGCTTTTTCTGGATATACCGGAAGAGTTTGTGGGAAAAATTACGGAAAAATTATCCATCAGAAAAGGGCGTATGGAAGGCCTTATTAATAAAGGCAGCGGGAGAGTCAGTATGGAATTTTTGATCCCTTCCCGCGGATTAATCGGCTTTCGCAGCCAGTTTTTGACCGATACCAAAGGCGGCGGAGTCATGAATTCGCTATTGGAAGATTACGCTCCCTGGTTTGGTTCCATTCCTCAACGCATGACCGGCACATTAGTCGCCGACCGTTTAGGCCGTGTTACATCTTACGCGAGCTTCGCAATGGAAGACCGTGGCGAAATGATTGTGGAAATCGGGACGGAAGTTTACGCGGGCATGATCGTGGGAGAGCGCAACCGGAGCGGTGATTTGAATGTGAACATCATCAAGGAAAAGAAGCTGACCAATATGCGGGCATCCACATCCGATGCCACAATCATTTTGCGCCCGCCGCACATTTTATCTCTGGATCAGGCGATAGAATTTATTGCCGAAGATGAGCTCGTGGAAATTACCCCTAAAAGTGTACGCCTGAGGAAAATGGAGCTCGACGCTACCAGGCGTCAGCAGAAAAGCCGTAAAGACGAATAGTCAAGTTAGGGAACTGTTGCGTCAGTTCCCTACAAATTCAACAGTCTATGATTAGCGAAATTCAAAAAAACTTTTATCGCATAACTTTGCGTATGCCGTATCGCTTAAGGCACGTGCATGCTTATCTTTTAGCTCAGGATAAGCAACTGGCACTGTTTGACACCGGACTCAATATGCCCGGTGCTTATGAAACGCTGAAGAAGGACTTGGCCAGCATCGGCTTCAGCATTAGTAACATCAGGCATATTTTTTTGACGCACGTGCACACGGATCACTGCAGCATGGCCGGTCTGCTGCAAAAAAAGACAAACGTGAAAATTTATCTTTCTGCCGCGGCTTTCGACGAATATCTACATTTTCGTCAGGCGGATTCAGCGGTCAGCCAGGCCAGGCAATTCTACTCACGACATGGTATGTCTTCTCACGAAATCGACGCGGTAATCGAAGAATATGAAGACATGCGCGGCATCATAACCGAATTTAATACCGATGATTATCTGCAGAATAAAGAAGTGCATGAATTCGGCGACTGGAAATTTGAAGTCATTTTTACTCCGGGACACGCCACCGGACATGTTTGTTTTTTCGTCAGAAAAGAAGGAATTCTGTTGGCCGGAGATCACATCCTGCCCTATATAGCGCCGAGCCTAAGCCCCAACATATTTGACGATAATTTCCGTCCATTGCAAACTTATTCAGATTCTCTGCAGGTTATAGAACAATTGCCTTTAACCACAATACATCCGGGGCATGGTAATTCTTTTAACGGTGTGAGCGAACGCCTGTCTGAAATACGCGCCTACCACGAGCAAAGAAAACAATTGATTTTTGGTTTTGTCAATGAAATACCAAAAACCACTTACGCGTTGGCTAACGAGATCTTCGGCAATAGCATGCCTGATTTTGAAAAATTTATGGCCTTGAACGAAACCTATGTCTATTTGAAAGAGCTTAAATCTGAAGGCTCGATAAAAGAAAGAATGGATGGCAGTGTTTTAGTTTATACCGCCTGTTGAAGTGAGGTTATTTTGAGTAAACATCTACAAAAAGAAATTGAACGCCGCCGGACATTCGGCATCATCAGCCATCCCGACGCGGGCAAAACCACGCTCACCGAAAAACTTTTACTTTTCGGCGGGGCCATCCAGCTTGCCGGAGCGGTAAAAGCCCGCAAAGCCTCTAAACATGCTTTGAGCGATTGGATGGCCATCGAGAAGGAACGCGGCATTTCGGTAACTTCATCGGTAATGAAATTCGAATATGCCGGCTGCGAAATAAACCTTTTGGACACGCCCGGCCATCAGGATTTTTCCGAAGACACTTACCGCGTCCTCACAGCGGTCGATAGCGCCTTGATGGTGATTGACGGTGCCAAAGGCGTAGAGACGCAGACCCAAAAGCTTATGGAAGTTTGCCGTTTGCGCAATACGCCGATCATAACTTTTATCAATAAACTGGATCGTGATTGCCTGCCGCCGCTGGAAATTCTCGCTGACATAGAAGATAAGCTGCAAATTGAGTGCTCGCCCTTATCCTGGCCTATCGGCATGGGCAAGCGCTTCAAAGGCGTTTACAATCTTTATGATAAGAAATTACACTTGTTCACATCGGGAAAAGCAAAGCGTTCGGAAGATGGAGTCGTAATTAACAATTTATCTGATCCGCTTCTTGATGAACTTTTAGAGAGCCAGGCCAGTGAACTCCGGGACGAAATCGCCTTGCTGGAAGGGGCAGCCAATCCATTTGATTTGAAAGAATACTTAAAAGCCAGCCAAACACCGGTTTTCTTCGGCAGCGCCATTAACAATTTCGGTGTAAAGGAACTTCTGGATGCTTTTGTGGAAATCGCGCCGCCGCCTGTTGCACGTCCTACAACAACCAGGGAAGTCAGGCCGGAGGAAAATGATTTTTCCGGTTTTGTTTTTAAAATACAGGCCAACATGGATCCAGCGCACCGCGACCGCATCGCTTTTATGCGGATTTGCTCGGGCAAATTCCAGCGCGGCATGCGCGTGATGCATCACCGCATCGGTAAAGAAGTTTCTTTAGCCAATGCCACTATTTTTATGGCGCAGGACCGCACCAATATCGAAGAAGCTTATCCGGGCGACATCATCGGCATCCATAATCATGGCACCATTAAGATCGGCGATACATTTACGCAAAAGGAGCCGCTGAAGTTTACCGGCATTCCTCATTTTGCCCCGGAGCATTTCTGCCGTGTGCGGTTAAAAGATCCATTAAGAATAAAACACCTGCAAAAGGGGCTTACCCAGCTTTCGGAAGAAGGCGCGATTCAAGTTTTTAAACCTCTGTGGGGCTCGGACAATATCTTAGGCGCGGTCGGCGCTCTGCAATTTGACGTGACGATGGCGCGGCTCAAAGACGAGTACAGCGTCTATGCCGACTACGAAAAAACCGATTATGCGGCCGCCCGCTGGGTAACCTATGACGACGCCAAAATCATGGAAGATTTTCAGAAGAAAAATTCGACGAACCTTGCTCTCGATACAGAAGGAAATCTAGTTTATCTGGCCTTAAGTGAGTGGCGCCTCTCACACACCATGGAAGAATGGCCGCGGATTCAATTCCATAAAACCATGGAAAAAAGTTGATCATACGACCTAATTTTTCTTTTCATTTCGTTGGTTTTAAGCGTTTATCCATGCCAGTGAAACCGCAATCCGGTTCGTAGCAGGTGACATTAAGAAACTCGCATTTTTGTTTACAAACAGGGCAATTTTCAGGCGGGCTAACAACAACTATAGTATTGCCGCAGTTACTGCATTTCCACGTATTTTTAGGAATGGTTGGCTTATTGTCTGTCATATCAATATCTCCTTTCGGAAATTATGAACAAATTTAGCACAAAAACGATATTCGTTGTGAAGATTTTTTGCTCTTGTAATTAATCATTACTTTCGGTAAACGGATATACTATTTTTTTCCGGAGAAGAGCATGGCCAATGGCACGAAAAAAAATGATCTGTCCGGGTTGACTCTGCTGGGCAAAGCGACGAAACCGTTGCGCAAGCTGGAGACGTTTCCCAATCATAATGACCAGCGCGATTATGTAATTACCCTGCAAACCGAAGAATTTACCTGTGTTTGTCCCAAGACTAATCAGCCGGATTTCGCTAAAATCAAAATTCAATACATCCCAGATAAGAAAATAATCGAGTCCAAATCTCTAAAATTGTATCTATGGTCTTTCCGCAATGAAGGAGTTTTCCACGAACACGTCACCAATATAATTCTTGATGATTTGGTAGCCGCGCTCCAGCCACGCTGGTGCAAAGTAAGCGCGGAATTTGCCGTTCGCGGGGGTATTGGAATTACAGTCGACGCGGAATTCGACAGCGAGCATTCCCCGTAGCTTGCTACGGGATAAGCGAGCGAATACTGAATGATATCGTTCCTTAAGAATTGAAGATTATCTGCGGCTTGCCGCGGATAGCTTCAATACAAAAAGTGACGACTTCGTAAAAGGATGTGTTGTCCAATGGAAGAAATCAGCAAGGATAATGCGCGCCAGCGCTGGCTGCCTTTGATTTCGGCTATATTTGTCACCACTTTAATCATTTCCAATATTATCGCTGTAAAGCTCGTTTCCGTAGGCGGGTTAATCATGCCTGCGGCGATTTTTATTTTCCCCATCTCTTACATCTTCGGCGATATTCTGACGGAAGTATACGGCTACGCCCGTTCCCGCCGCGTTATCTGGATAGGTTTTTTCTGCAACCTGTTGGCTGTCGCAGCAATATGGATCAGCATTAACCTGCCCGCCGCTCCCGTATGGAATTTAGGAGCTTTTGAATCCTCGGCAACGGCGCAAAAAGCTTATGCAGCTATATTTAGCTTTACCCCGCGGATTTTGATTGCTTCCTTTGCCGCTTATCTGTTCGGTGAATTTATCAATTCTTTTGTGTTGGCCAAGATGAAGATAGTGACCAGCGGCAAACATCTCTGGACACGCTTAATGGGCTCGACTTTGCTCGGACAATTGGCCGATTCCGGCATTTTTATCACTCTGGCTTTTTATGGTGCAATACCAACTGCGATTTTAGGAAAGATAATTCTGGCCCAATGGATTATAAAATCAGCTTACGAAGCTTTGGCTACACCTTTTACTTACCTCATCGTCGGTTTTTTGAAGAAAACGGAAAAAGAAGATTACTACGATTACAGAACAAATTTTAATCCGCTGATGTGGAAGGAATAAATATACGGATGGCTGGGCAAAATCACTGCAAAGTTATCACGCGGAGATTAAATCAAAGTAGTCGAATCTTGCTGATTTCATGACGTAACTTTTCCTTTTCATTTTTTTTTTGAAATGAAGTAGCATAAAATAAAATTCTTTAAAATACCCACTGGGTATATTAATTGTTCAATTACGGTATTCATAATGACAATGCACATTACTACAACCATTAACGGAATACAAAACAAGGACCGCAGTTACATTTATATACCAAAAGAAGATCACCATTATTTTCCTGAACCAAATGAAAAATTCAAAATAATCGACTCAAAAAATAACAAAGAATATATCGTTCATCTTGAAAATTCTTATCGCATTCCCGGTCTCAAAAGTTTTTTTAAATCGCATACAGAAATCGGAAAAGGCACAAAAATACTAATAGAAGCTATCGAACAATTTAAGAGTTATAATATTTATGTAGATCACATCCCCGACGAACTGGATCAAACTATCAGACAAGACTTAGAAGTTATTGAAAGCGAGAATTTTACTGAAGGTGGGATGTCTTTAAGGCTTGTGAATTATTTTGAGAGAAATCCTGAACTTCGAACGGCTGCCATCCGGATCCATGGAACGACATGTCTGGCATGCGGATTTAATTTTGAGAGCAAGTATGGCGAGCATGGTAAAGATTTTATTGAAGCCCATCATATAAATCCGGTTAGTCGTAATTTGGAGGAAAAAATTGTCGACCCAAATAAGGATTTGGTCGTTGTTTGTTCAAATTGTCATAGAATGATTCATAGAAACAGAATGAAAATTTTGAGTTTGGAAGATTTGCAAGAATTAATTAAGAAAATCGAAAATTGAACATGGCAATCCAGCCGACTCGTTTCACTCTCGGCTGATTTCGTCGTTATACTAATTAAAATAGGAGGGGCATATGAAGGACAAAAATTATTTTTCAGTTTTATTTTTTGTTTCAATAGGCATTCTTGTCGGGATCTGTTTTTCTAACTACTTTAAAACGAATAACACTTTGGCTGGAAATGTACCTTATTCAAACTTGAACTTGAATTGTGAATATCTAAATCAAGCATCAAATGATCTAGGTGTGGGTTATCTATATCGATGTAAAGTTCCCAATGGATGGCTTCTTATACATGACAACAAAAAAAATGGTTTAAGTAATACTTATATACCTGACCCATCAAACACATGGAAATAAGAACTTTACTAACACTTCAATTCAGATTCCGAATGTTGAAGGAGTAGGCAATAAAATGCATGATAAATGGTATAACCGGTCAATCTAGCCGATCGCTACGCTCCGGCTGATTTTTTCGTAAGTTGCTCACGTGGAAATTTAAACTCGTTTTAAAAATCCCAACTCCTGTAAAATCTCTCTTGCCCTCTGAGCCTCGTCGGCCTTAACCATAAGACGGGCATAGGCTCCTGCGGCGATGAGCATAATAGAGCTTTCCCCCTGAAAAAAATATGTGATTCCTTCACCGTCAAGAACGGATTTTATAAAAGCGATATCGCCCTGTTGATAAGTGGAGAAAACCTCTACGAATTCTTCATCGCCGAAATCACCGGCCGGTTCAGGCGGTAGTTTACTGACCAGATCAACACCGCAATCCGCGCACTTTAAAAAGTCGTCTCTGTATTCGCTTTTACATCGGGGACAAAACATTACAAATTCCCTTATTTAGCCAGCTTGATAAAAACCACCGGTTCATCCCAGAGGAAGAATGATTTATCGGATGACTCGACTAAGTTTATTATATTTTTCGCGCTGTCAGTAAGACTTACCGTGGATGTATCAAATGATAGTTTCCCGTTTTCCTGCTTTTTCTTCTCTATCGTTCCTTTGATTTTACGTTCTTTTATCGCCTTGGTAAAAACTTCATTGGAGGGATGCCAGAAAATAAGTTTGTTGTCCTTTATTTGGAATCTACCCCAGATATAGTCGTCTTTACTATCTTTCTCCGGCAATATATTGAAATACAGCCAGGAATTGCCTTTCATTATTTTCAGCATTAATGTTTCAACTTTTTCTTTATCTTCCAGAAAAACAATTTTTATAATACCTTTTTCGGGATCAATTGCTTTGACGAGAATTGCCCCTTCGTCGTTTATCCATGTGCCGTCTATCTTTTGCGCATCCAACTTGAAATCCTGCAATCCGACGATATTTTTTGAAACGACGGGACATCCCATTAGAACCGCCAAAATTAATATCAAAAGTAATCTTTTTGCCCCGCTGCAGAAAGCTCCCGGCTTCCGCTGGAGGTTAAATGCTTCCTGCAAGCCGCGGGATGTCGCGCTTGGAAAAGTAGCCTCCGGCTCTAGTAACCTAAAGGTCATCTGCGACCGGAGAGGCTCCACTGTTTTCATTGAAGTTACCTCACGCTAAATGCATAAACAATTACTGCTTGAGTAATTCTTACACTTCAACTTTGTTCTATTATATCCCCACCGATTGGCTTCGTCGTTCCAGTAGAATAACATCACGCCATATCCCAGCAAGAGGGCCGTGCGTCATCTTGCCTAACCGCTCGCGCCGACCGATTTCACGAAACCCATGTTTTTTGACAAGAGCCAGACTTGCTTTGTTTTCACGGAATATCCCGCCTTGTAGAGACCATATTCCGGACTTTTCAGAGGCACCTATCAGAGCGGTCATAAGCGCTGATCCTACGCCTTGCTGACGTTTCGCGGCACGGACGTACAAACTGACTTCTGCCACGCCCGAATATACACGGCGTCCGGAAACCGGACTCAAGGCAGCCCATCCCATTATGGCATTTCCACCTCTTGCTACCAATCTGCAATCAAGCAGGTGTGCCACATTCCATTTTCCCCAGTCAGGAGTATCCGCTTCAAACGTTGAATGGCCGGTGGCGATTCCCTCTTGATATATACTACGGACCTGCTCCCAATCGTCAGGCGTCATCTTATCTATTACATATTCCATTATCTTGCCTCATCCTTCCCTTTGTAAGTATCTTATCCTTCTGCTTTTCCGTTAACTTTAAAATTTCATACCACTTTCGCGCCTCGCTCCAAAAGCAGCGCGCGAAGCACCGATCTGTGACAGCGCCGTTCATCGGCGCAATAGCAGCCAATGGAAAAGTTGGATTCGCGCGAAAGAGCGGCGAGCAGATCAAGAGTTCTACTATTCTCCGGGCTTGCCATTTCGGCGCGAAATTTTCGTAAGAAGCCTTTCCATTCATTTTCAGTCTTGGCGCTTTGTCTAAGTTTTAATGTTTGAGGACTAGGTGACAGATTGGGGAACCATACATCATACCAATTCTGAGAAGAATACTCACTTTTAGGCACGCCGCGGGGCGGACGCCTGACCGTTCCAATGCGAATGCCTTCATTGGGGACTTTCTTAGTTCCGAGACGAACTATATGTACTGTCATCATCAACTCCCTAATGATCAGCGAGGTCTCGAATTTCCGCGTTTTCAATTACCCGCCCCCGAATATTTTCTAATGTGGCTTTCAACATGGCCCGCCCGAGGTCTTGTCCATTCACGTAGAGGCTGCGGAATGGTTTCAATAATCTAAAGAGCGGCCTTAAGACCCGATATAGCCGTGGACTACTGCTCGATGATTCACCGTCAATGAATGCGGGACGCCAGCAGACCGCATTGACAAGAGACATAAGATCACGCTCGGTTTCCGCTTTCACATGCGCCCACAGGAAGCGACTGTTCATACTTGTGCCTTTACCGCTGATGAAATGGAATACAGCAGTTGGACTATGTATTTGTAGCGTGCTGGCCGCTGCGAGAGCGAAGTCGTGCGTAATCTTCCGATATTCCTCCCCGGAGACCTGTGTTGCGGAAATGCCCAGACAAAAGAGACAGGCATTGACATCCACGAAAGCTTCTTCGATGGACGCGTAATTTAGGTAATCATTGTGAATAAATACACGAAGTTTTTTGTGGGTGAAGCGAAGCGGACGCCGGGTAATCGCGCGAATCTCCTTGACAGCCGGCGAGGAAAAGCACGCCCGAAGAATACTACCGCCGGCGGAACCACTTGCGCCAAAGATAAGAACATTCATGGCCTATACTCCTCCTTACACAAACAAGGAGCGGTTTATGCTATTTCTGAATGGAAGTGACGAACCATGCTCACTACCCAAACCACAATACCCGCCAGAAAACAACCCACTAAACCGAGAATCATAGGAGTCGAAAGGTGTGCCGGTGTCAGACTGTTAGCTTGAATGATCAAAAAGTGAATCCCGATGACAAAGCAAACAGCCAGGCAAGCAAAACAAAGGGAATGACTCAAAAGATAAGAAAATGTTTCGGATCGTCGCTCCGGCGCGAGCCAATAATCGCGACGAGGGATGTTGTAATATCTGCCTGGTAAGAACCGGCCAATAAAACATATAGCAACAAGAAACAACGGGAAGGCAAAACCAAATACTGCCGTAAACAGCAGATAAGTGGACCGATTCATCCAACCGTTGGGCTGCCCGCTGCCATTAAAATGAGTAGCAACACAATCGGGCAAATGTGAACCCGAAACCAACAAGTAACTAAAGAAACACAAATAGAGCAGCCCAAGGATGAATGCCTGTTTGCTTAATGTTTTCATAGCGTTTAAAGTCGCCTAACAATTAATATACGAACTTCACTTTTTCCGATTTTTGATACATCTTTAAATTACCTCAACAATTTAACTTTTGCAATTGTTATCCTCAACTAGCTATTGTGATATTTCGTATTTTATCTATAATCACGGGTATGAATCGAAGCAATGTTGTAGCAACCTGTGATATGTTATACTCTCCGCTGCGCGGGATTGCCCCAATAGCCTTTGGCTATGGGATTAATTCAGCTAACAGATATTACTGCACTGCGTTTGTAATATCTGAGTTTCATTAATTCGAACAGCAAGTTTCGGCATGTGTGACCTCTTGTGACCTTCAGGTTATTAGGTTATGCGCTTCGCTTTTGACATTGGAGTTTCACAATAAAGTAGCGAACTTTTAAAGGTTAAATAAAATTATGGCGAAGCTGACATTAAATGAGTGGGTCGCCCGCTTAAAGAAAAATAAAAGTTTTCTTCATAGTGCCGCCGCTATTGTTGATATTCCCGAAAAAATAGGCGATTGGGAAGATTATCCATCATGGGTTAATCCGCAGTTGCAGTCGGTTTTGAAGAAACACGGCATGGAGAGACTCTACAAACATCAGGCGCAGGCAATTCGTTTTATCCGCAACGGTAAGGATGTTGTGCTGGTTACGCCTACGGCCAGCGGCAAGACTCTTTGCTATAATCTTCCTGTCCTCCAAAGCATTCTGGAGGAACCGGAAACACGCGCCTTATATCTTTTTCCGACCAAAGCGCTGGCGCAGGATCAAATGCATGAGATTTACAGCCTGATTACCGACCTGAAAGCCGATATCAAAACTTTTACTTATGACGGCGATACACCCGATGATGCCCGCCAGGCTATCCGCAAACAGGGACATGTCGTCGTTACCAATCCGGATATGCTGCACGCGGGAATCCTGCCGCATCATACTAAATGGCAAAAGCTATTCGTTAATTTAAAATATATCGTCATTGATGAATTACATATTTACCGCGGCATTTTCGGCTCGCACTTTGCCAATGTCATCCGCCGGCTGGTGCGGATTTGCCGTTTTTACGGCGCTAATCCCGTTTTCATTTGTTGCTCGGCAACCGTCGCCAATCCCCGTGAACATGCCAAAAAAATATTGGAGCGTGAGGTTGCTCTTTTGGATAAAAGCGGCGCACCCACTGCGGCAAAAACATTTATCCTTTATAATCCACCACTGGTTAACCGCGAGTTGGGTATCCGGCAGAGCGCCATGACGCCCGCGCGCAAGATTGCCGCTGATCTCATCGAAAACGACATTCAAACAATTGTTTTTGCCACCAGCCGCTTAAACGTGGAAGTGCTGACCAAATATCTGAAAGACAAATTCGTGCGGACAAAGCCTAAGGATGATCATTTTGTCACCGGTTACCGCGGCGGCTATCTGCCGAATCTGCGCCGTGAGATCGAAAGCGGCCTGCGGGAGCGCGAAGTTATGGGAGTTATCAGCACCAACGCACTGGAGCTAGGCATTGATATCGGTAATCTGGAAGCGTGCATTATGGTGGGCTATCCCGGCTCTATTGCCAGTACCTGGCAGCAGGCGGGGCGCGCGGGAAGGCGTACAGGCCGCAGTCTGGCCATGCTCATTGCCCGCAGTAATCCTTTAGATCAATTTATCATGGAAAATCCCGATTACTTCTTTGCGCTCTCGCCCGAACATTGCCGCATCAATCCTGATAATCTACTTATTTTACTGCACCATATCAAAAGCGCCGCCTTTGAATTGCCCTTTGAAAAGGGAGAAAAATTTGGTGGTGAAAATCTGGAAGAATTCCTCCGCTATCTCGAGGAAAAAGGAGTCCTGCATCGCACCAACGACCGTTGGCACTGGGCGGCGGAAAGTTATCCGGCGGATGAAGTAAGTTTACGAGCAATTAACCCGGAAAATGTTGTCGTGGTGGATACCACGGAGGCGGGCAAACACAAGGTGATTGCGGAGGTGGACTGGGACAGTGCCTTTACCGCTGTGCATGATGAAGCCATTTATATGCTGGCCTCCGAGCAGTATCACGTGGACAAACTCGATCTGGAAGGGAAAAAAGCTTATGTGCGCAAGGTAGATTCCGATTACTATACCGATGCCATGACTTACACCAACGTCAGGGTAATCGATTCTTTTGAGAATCACAAAGATGCCGGAGCTATTGTAGAGCACGGTGAAGTTCAGGTGGTACGCAAAGTAGTCGGCTATAAAAAGATTAAATTTTACACTTCCGAAAATCTCGGTTACGGCGATGTGAATCTGCCGGAAAAAGATATGCACACGACCAGTTACTGGTTTACCATTCCGCGCGATCTTCTCCGTAAACTTAGCTTTACACCGGCGGAAATTATTGATGGCCTTTCCGGCCTGGCCTACACTCTACATCATTTATCCGCCATGTATTTGATGGCGGATACGCACGACATCGATCGCTCGCTGGGCGATAAAAGCGGAGAATGGTTTGTCAACCAGGGTAAAGCCGGAAGGATAATAACTTCTTTTGGATCCGGACGTCCAGAAAATTTGGATGACAAAGCAGGGGCCAGAATTGACGAGTTCGATCCGACCATCTTTATCTTCGATTCCTATCCGGGAGGCATAGGATTTTCCGAACTCCTCTATCGCGAACACGCTAATTTGCTTTCCGCCGCGAAGAGCCTCGTGGAGAAATGCCCATGCGCTTATGGTTGTCCATCCTGTGTTGGTCCGACATTGGAAGTAGGAAAAACTGCCAAAGAAATTGTGCCTAAAATTGTGGAGTTGATTATCGGCAAATGAACTCGCTTGAAAAATTAAAACGTCTGACCGGCGAAAAGACCAAAGCGCCGGAAAAGCCTTCGTCCAAACAAGTCCAAATCGATGAATTGCGCCGCCGGATTGATACAGTCATATCGCGAAGGCCGGATCGGCATCAAAGTGCATCTGAAAAAAAATTTGACGCTGATCAGATCAATCTATCGGAAATTGTACCTGGCGAAGAGACCGAAAACGATCACGGCAGATTTTTTCTGGCAAGCGAAGTTGTTCGCGGCAGCAGCCGCCATGGGCATCGTAACATCAGGGAAACTTTTGGTCTGGACATGAAAGCGGCGGCATTACTGGCCAACGAGCCGAGCATTGCTTATTTGAACTCTTCCGATGCTCTGTTTCTGGATACGGAGACGACAGGGCTTGCCGGAGGCACGGGAACAATGGCTTTTTTAATCGGCCTGGGTTGGTTTGAAGACGGCCAATTTCACATCCGGCAAATTCTGGCGCGTGATTTTGGTGAAGAAAAAGCCGCGCTAGCCTATCTCGGTGAAATAGCCAGTCAAAAAAAATTTCTGGTAACATTCAACGGCAAAGCATTTGATGTTAATCTTCTGACCACACGTTTCATTTTAAATCGATTACGCAGTGACCTCTCTTCGCTTCCCCACTTGGATTTGCTGCATCCTTCACGCCGCATTTTAGGCCATCGTTTAGAGAACAGCCGTCTTGCCACTCTGGAAGCCGAAGTGCTGGGAGTTGAACGCGAAGACGACATACCCGGCTGGGAAATACCACAGCGTTATTTCGATTGGTTGCGCCATCGTGATGGACGCCTTCTCGCATCTATCTTTAAGCATAACCGGCTTGATGTAATTTCCATGGCGAGCCTCACCGCCCATCTGACGGAAATTCTGACGGCGCAGGAATTAATGCAAAACGTTCATGCCGCCGATTATTTAGCCGCAGCCCGTCTTTTATTAAAACGCCGCGATGCCTGCGGAGTAGAAAACATCCTAAACATGTTTGATGACCGAAGGCGTAACGAAATCTCCATTGTTTCCAAAAAAGAGCTTTCCTTTTTATACAAACGCAACGGCCGCTGGCGGGAAGCGGCTCAAATCTGGCAGGAATTAGTCAACGCGATGCCGGCAGATTATTCAACAATCTCGGAGCTGGCCAAATGGCTGGAGCACCATGCTCGCGATTATCTTCAGGCAAAGATATTGGTTCAGAAGGCTCTAAACCAAGGTGATACGTTGTCGGAGAAAGAAAAGGAGTCGTTATTACACCGTTTGCGGCGTTTAAACGACAAACTGAAAACTGCCCGGTAATTGTTTTAGAGATGGCCTCGTCATGACACAAAGAATTATAAGGGTTTGTCTTTTTTGGCGGAAAAAATTTGTTCGATTCTGCGGAAGTCAGTTTTACCGGTAGCTGTTCTGGTTATTGAGGAAACGATTTTTATCCGGCGCGGCATGGCATAAGGTTCAAGCTTCTCCTGCATCATTTTTTTCAGCTGAATTTCTGTCAAATTACCGGCAACTAAAGCGGCAATAACGCTTTCCCGTCCCTTTTCCGCAGGTAGAGCAATTACGACGGCATCGCGGACAGTTGGTAATTCTAATATCTTATTTTGCACATCCAAAAGATCCACTCTTTTACCGGCAACCTTGACTATTCCATCGGCCCTTCCCAATAAAACAAAACGATTGCCCTTTTCCTGTTGAACTTCATCACCGGTCACACAGAATCCGTCTGCATCTCTTTCCATTTCCGGCGAAGCAAAAGCGGATTGAATGGAAAGCCTTTTGCCGGAAATTTTCCAGGAAACAACATCAGCGGGCTTCCAGCTTTCGGTGTGTTCGCTGATGCTGCGCGAGGCAATGCCGCCTGTTTCCGTGGAACCGTAAATTTCGGTTATACCCAGACCGGTTTTTTTCTGAAAATGAATGGCATCGGAACGGTTCAATACACCGGAAGAAGAAAATGCAATTTTCAGCGAAGGCGCAGATAAATTATTCACCTTCAATGCCCGATAATGAATCGGAACACTGACCAGCACGGTGGCTTTATGTTTATTGGTCGTGGAAATGATTTCCTGGGGGAAGGTATAAATATCGGGTAGAACTTTAGCGTGGGCAACAAAAGGAACTAGGACTGAAAAAAGGAGTCCGTAAATATGGTAAGGAGGAACCGTAGGAACAAAAAGGTCTTTTTCTGAAATCGCGAATTTTTCCTTCAAATAGAAAGCTTCGGCAAATAAATTGCGGGGTGATTTTGACCAGACTTTTGGTTTCCCCGTGGAGCCTCCGGTAAAAAGGCGGAGAAAAGGTTCATCAGGATTACGGATTTCCTCGGGAATAATATCGGCCATTGAACCGGGAAGAGGAGTGATTATTTCTACCCCTGAGGGTATTTCTTCAGGATGATCAGAAATAGCAGCGTTAAAACCGACAGCTTCATACATCTCCATCAAGGCGTGAGAGGAAAAAGAATAAGGCAGAATCAGTTGGCAAGCACCGCTAAGTGAAGCCAGAATACAAGCGGCAGTGACGGCTTTCTTTTCGGTGCAAAGGCAAAGAGTTTTCTCCCCGCCGCGTCTTGATAGAATCTTCTTTATGCCGGCAGCCAGTTCAAAAACCTCACCATAGCTGTATCCGGAAAGAGTAAAATCTTTATGGCAAAGAGTTTTGGATGGCGCCAAAATTTTATTATATAAGCTCGTAAAATGATCTTTTTGCATGCCGGCCATAGTTAGAATTATTTCATTAAACATTTTTTTGTCTATTTATCGGAAAAAAGGGGAAAAATCAATGCGGCATTTTTGTGTTTATTTTTTTAAAATAGACAAGCCTTTTTTCTAATAATAATCAAAAATAATGTTTTTTGTTGACTTCTATGTGGTTTTTTCATTAGCTATAAAAAAATTTTAAAAAATGATTATGCCGAACATTGACATTGAAAGCCTTATTCCACATCGTGAGCCGATAAAGATTATCAGTGAAGTGATCGAGATAAAAGAAGACTATGCCATTACTACCGCTATTGTAAATCCTAACTGGCCTCTTTTTGATGGTAATGCGGTAGATTCACTGGTCCTCATTGAGGCCATTGCCCAAACCGCGGCCATTGTCGAAGGTTACAAGAGAAGCAAGCAGGGCAAAGCCGGTGTTAAGGGCTGGCTTGTCGGCGTCAAGAATGCCGAATTTAATGTGGCGAAAATTCCCATTGATACCCAATTGACCATTTTCGTCAACAGTAAGTATTCGTTTGATAATTACGGCGTCGTGCAGGGAACTATTAAAAGCGGCGAAGATATTTTAGCTACAATAGTTCTTCAGGCTTTGCGTTTGAATGAAGACAGTCAGTAAATAGATATTATTTGAGGGGATTAATTAAAAACATGAATGAAAAAAAAGTAGCAATAGTTACGGGCGCAAGTAGAGGCATCGGCAGGGCAATAGCTGTAGAGTTAGCCAAAGCCGGTTACTTTGTAGTTATAAACTATAAATCCAATGAGGCGGCGGCAATAGAAACTTTGAAGCTTGTAGAGTCTACCGGCGGAGCGGGAGAAATTATACAATTTGATGTTGCCGATGGAACACAGACCAGCAATGCTATTAAAGCGATTGTCGAACGCCATAAAAAAATCCATGTTCTTGTCAATAACGCCGGAATTACAGCCGACGGCCTTTTTATGATGCTGGGGGAGGATGAATGGGATAATGTAATTAACACTACCCTAAAAGGTTTTTACAATGTTACAAAACCGGTTTTACGGGAAATGGCTAAATCAAAATGCGGCTCGATTGTTTCCGTTTCGTCGGTCGCGGGAATATTGCCCAACCGCGGCCAGACAAATTACGCGGCGGCAAAAGCGGGAATAATAGGAGCTTCCCATTCACTGGCTAAAGAAGTGGCAAGGTTTGGAATAAGGGTGAATGTTGTCGCTCCCGGTTTAATTGAAACAGAAATGATCAAAAACGCGCCGGTTGCCGAAATCAAAAAGGTTATTCCGATGGAGAGACTAGGTAAACCGGAAGAAGTAGCGAGCGTCATTCGTTTTTTGTGTTCAGACGATGCCTCTTACATGACGGGACAGGTTATAGGCATAAATGGAGGAATATGCTGATGCGAACTCGCTATTCTTTATTTGGTTTTCTAGGCATAATATTCGGCCTATTTTTAGTTATTATCTCTTTAACTTCTGCTGCTGCCGATAATTTTGATCAATTGCGGAAAGACGCCGCCAATATCAAAACCATTAAAGCGCGCTTTGTGCAAAAAAAATCCATGAAAATTTTATCCAAACCTCTTATCTCCCAGGGGCTGTTTTATTACGTCGCCCCAGATTCTTTCCGCTGGGAGTATTTGAAGCCATTAAGAAGTGTAGTAATAACGTATAAAGGCGACACTAAACGTTACATCGCTTCCGGTGGAAAAATGATTGAAGATAAAACAGGCGGTGTGCAGGCAATGAAAATAGTTCTTAACGAAATAGCCGGTTGGATGAGCGGAAAATTCGATCAAAATCCGTCATTTGCGGCAACATTAAAAGAAGGAGCATATACGGAAATCACACTGACACCGGTCGGAAAAAGCATGGCCGGGATGATTGAAAAAATTAAAATTACCCTTTCTAAAAAAGATATAGCGGTCAAGTCTGTAAAAATTATAGAAAGCGCAAATGCCTTTACCCAGATAGATTTCAGTGATGTGCAAATCAATAAAGTAATTAGCAATAAAACATTTCAGGATGTTGAATGAAGCGGATATTCCCGTTAATTCTAATACCTATATTTCTTGCATCCTGCCAAAGCCTGCCGGTAATTAATGCACCTGCGCCGTCGGCAGACGGGAAGATTTCCGCTTGTCCGTCTCCCTTTTTAAAAGAAAGATACAGGCTGATACATGCGATTGAAATCCGAACGGCAGGAGATACCCGGGGAGCAATTATCGGTGTAACTTTGGCCGATCCGGCCACCCGCTTAATTTCGTGCGCCATTATGACAGCGGAAGGAATTGTGCTTTTCGATGCCGAAGAAGACGCAGGATTGCTCAAAGTTAATCGAGCACTGCCGCCTTTTGATTCTGCGGATTTTGCGCAAAACATGATCGATGACATTAAACTCATCTTTTTCGCACCGGCAGGAAAAATTGAGCAGAAAGGCAATCTTCCCGGAGGAGCTGTCATTTGCCGCTGGCATGAAAAAAACGGCGGCTGGATCGATGTGTTATCCAATCAGCCGAAAGGCATAGAAATAAAACGGTATTCATCGTGTGGCAGTTTGAAACGCCATGTAAAGTTCGAAAAAACAGGTAAAAATATTTATCAAAACATTGAATTGCAAGCCAATGAGCTATATAGTTATTCGCTGCTGATGACGCTGATTGAATCCCAACCGGCAAAAGAAGAATTACACATAAATAAAGCCAAAGAGAAGAAAAAATGAAAAATCCTATAGCGGGTAAAAATATCGTTATTATTGGTTCAGGTATCGGCGGATTGAGCGCGGGAATTCTTTTATCCTTGTTGAACTTCCAGGTAACTATTGTGGAAAAAAATCCACTGCCGGGCGGATTGATGCGTTCCTACCGGCGCGCGGGAATTGACTGTCCCGTTGGTGTCCACTATGTAGGCGCCCTGGGAGAAGATGAGCCTTTAGGAAAAATGTTTCACGTTATGGGCATACCGGTAGATAAGCTCTTTGCCCGAATGGGGCAGGAAGGCATAATTGACCGTTATATCTTTGATAAATTCACTTTTGACTTGCCTACCAGTATTGATTTCTACGAGAAAAATCTGCACAACTCTTTTCCTCAAGACGCCGCGGCTCTGGACTTAATTATGAAGAATTTGCGTGAAATATCCAAGCGCATGTTAAAGACATCCTTTTTACTCAATCAGGGTGATCCCTTCCAAAATATCGATTATTACCAATCCTTGGGTGAATTTTTGGATAAGCTAAAAGTTTCCGCCGGTTTGCGGGTGGTATTGTCTATTCCTGCCCAGCTTATCGGCGTTCCTCCGGCCGATTGCCCGGTTATTTTTCATCACATGGTTTTAGCCGGTTATTTATTTTCCTCCTGGAGATTAAAAGAGAGCGGCAGCAAAATGGCCGATGTTTTTGTAAAACGTTTTCAGGAGCTGGGCGGAAAAATTGTCTTAAGCGATGGCGCTGAAAAAATATTGCTGAAATCAGGAAAGGTAGCAGGAACAAAGCTAAAATCCGGCCTCGAATTGCCATCTGATGCCGTCATCGCCGATGTACATCCGAAGGTACTGTTGGAATTGCTCGAGGCGGAAGCTCTGCGCAGTTCGTATCGGCAACGCATATTAAATTTAGAGGAAACCGAAGGCGTTATTTCCATTCAGGTCGGCGTTGATGCGTCCGCCCATCCGGAAATGACGCATAATATATACCGGCTCAGTACGGATGAAAAAGGCAAGATACAAGACGGGATATTTTATCAACTGCGGCGGGGAAACAACAATTTAAACTTAGTTTCGATCATTGCTAAATCGTCATACAAAGAATGGAATCAGTGGGAAAATACGGTTTCCGGACAGCGCGGGAAAGACTATGAAGAAAAAAAACAAAATCTTGCCCGTGGACTTTCACAAAAAGCAAATGAAGTATTTGGAGGGTTAAAAAATGCCCGCATTCTGGATGTTTTTACTCCCCTAACTCTTCGGGATTATGTAAATTGTCCGGAAGGTTCCTGCTACGGAGTACTGCGTTCTTCACGCCAATTGCTTAAAGTTGCATCTTTAAATAATATTCCCATACCCGGCCTTTGCCTGACTGGGCAAAATGCTTTGGCACCTGGAGTTTTAGGCAGTATATTAGGTTCTTTTAATGCGGCAAAGCAAATTGCCGGAACCGAAAGATTTACCCGGGAAATCAAGTGGGAATTTTAATACTGTGGACGTAAAAGCCATTTTATGCTAATTTTTATCTGTATTTCGGCCAAAAGTGAAAATCAATAGGATACGCGGTAATCCGCGGCGGCGGATTACTACTTCGTCCTTCGGCCTAATCGGAAAAAAAATATAAATTATAGAAAAATAAAACGATATTTGTTAAAAACAAAAAATTAAATTCAGGAGTTAAAATCAAAGCGATGACACGTCAGGAAATCGAGCGAGAAATTAAGAATATTTTCCAGCGCGAGTTTGAAATAGAAAATCCCGGCATGGATGATGACCTGAGGGAAACGTATGAATTTGACAGCATTGATGCCATTGAACTTTTATTGGAAATAGAGAAATTTTTAGGGTCAGAACTTAGTCAGGAAGAAAAAAAACAGGCCATGGACATTCGTACGATAAATCAGATTTGCGACTATATTGAAAGAATTATCCAGACAAGAAAAGTATCGGTGGCAAAATAATATATGGAACGAAGAGTAGTTATTACTGGTTCTTCGGCTATAACGCCTATAGGTCACGGGAAAGATCAAATAGTTGAAAGCCTGTTGAAAGGTGTTTCCGGCATAAAACCATTGCGTGAAGATGCGTTGATCAGCCGCTTCATTCATTCCCGCGTTTATGGGACAGTCGATTATCCTATCAATTATGAATTTAAAAGACAGCACCGTAAAACGATGGGGCCTGTTGCTTATTACGCCTGTCAGGTAGCCAAGGAAGTTCTGGAGCAGACAGGCTTGCCCGAAGATTTCATAACATCAGGAAAGATGGGAGTTGCCTTTGGTTCCATTCATGGCTCTCCGTCAGTACAGCGTGATATTTACCGTATTTTTTTTGAGGCGAAAGAAAAATCAGCTTATCAAACCATCGGCGCTGTTGATTACTTGAAATCAATGGTACACACAACGGCTGTGAATATCACCAAGATGTTCGGCATTACCGGCCGCGTTATATCTTCGGGAACGGCCTGCACAACAAGCAGTCAATCCATCGGCTATGGCTATGAAGCCGTCAAATACGGCTTGCAGGAAGCCATGCTTTGCGGCGGTGCCGATGAATACGATACAATTACGGTCGCTGTTTTCGATAATTTATTGGCTTGCTCCACGGCCTTCAATTCCGAACCGCACCGTACTCCCCGTCCGTTTGATAAACTGCGTGACGGGCTTGTGGTCGGGGAAGGCGCGGGTGCGGTGATGCTCGAAGAATATGAGTTTGCCAAGAAGCGCGGCGCCAATATCCTAGCGGAAGTCATTGGTTTTGCCTGCAATAACAACGGCGGCGATTTAATTTTACCTAATCTCCATGGCATAACCGAGACGCTTAAACTCGGCGTGGAAAATGCCAAAGTTAATCCTCAAGATGTTGATTTAGTAAGCGCTCATGCTACCGCAACGAAAATGGGCGATATTATTGAAGCGCAAGCTATCGGCGCCGTTTTTGGGTCTCATCCTTATGTTGTCGGTTTGAAAAGCTATATCGGACATACAATGGCCGCTTGCGGCGCAATTGAAACTATTATGTCTCTTTACATGATGCAGGAAGGTTTTATCGCGCCGACAATTAATCTAGAAGAAATCGACGAGCGTTGCGCGATGATTAAACACGTGCAAAAAGTATTACAGTATCCGGTTGAAACCGCGGCCATACAAAATTTTGCTTTTGGCGGCGTCAATACCATCCTGCTGATAAGGAAGTTTTCCTGAGATAACATGCCCCCAATGAGAATTCTCCAAAATGCATTCATTTTGTTTATTACTTTACTTTTGTGGGCGTATTTCATTTTCGGTTCGGTTGTTTTTTTCTTTTTGTTTTACATACCAGCATATTTATTTTCGTCAAACCGCGTAGCGGCTTTTCAAAATTTAAACCACATTCATATGAAGAACTTTTTTGCTCTGACGCGTTTCCTGATCCCCAGCACAAAATTTGACATCCAGAAGGAAATTCGATATATACATTCATCCGTTATTGTCTGCAATCACTTATCTTATCTTGATCCCATTTTGCTCATTTCGCTTTTCCCAAGGCAAATGACAATAGTAAAAAGCACTTTTTTTAAGGTCCCTTTTTTTGGCTGGCTTCTAAAAACTTCCGGTTATGTTCCCTCCATGCCCAGTGAGATGTCGGGTCCGGCGATGATCAAAAATCTGGAAGAAATCAAGAAACATCTGGCGGCAGGCGGTAATTTATTTGTCTTCCCGGAAGGCACCAGAAGCAGGAACGGAAAGCTTGCGCCCTTCAACAAAGGCGTCTTTGGAATTGCCCGTTACTGCAATGCTCCGCTAAAACTAATTTTTATTAAGGATACCAATAAGCTATTCCGGCCGGGTTATTTTTTATTTAACACTCGCGGTTTCAATAAAATTCGGCTGGAACTAATCGGTTCTTTGGATCCGGATTATAACGGTAACACCTTTTCCATTTCCGCCGTTGCTGATCAAGCCAGAAAACTATTTGAAGAGAGATTACAAAAAGATAAAAGCTAAATAAAACAAAACATCATCCCCGGGTTACAGAAAAAATTAGAAACAGATATAAAACAGGTATGGAGGTTAAACTATGGAATTGCAAGAAGCTATTTTAAAACGCAGGAGCGTAAGAAAGTTTACCGAGGATCTCGTAACTGATGATGAGCTTCGACAAATTTTCGAAGCAGTACGCTGGTCACCATCCTGGGCAAATACCCAAGTGTGGGAATTTATCGTTGTGCGCGTCAAGGCGCTGATAGAAAAGGTAACGGGCACTTATGTCGAAAAAAACCCGGCAACTAAATGTTCGCTAGCCGCATCCGCCCTGATTGTGGCCTGCGCCAAGACCGGTGTCTCCGGTTCTTATGATGGAAAAGATGCTACGGCGATTAAAAACTGGTACATGTTTGATCTGGGTCTGGCTGTCCAGACACTTTGTTTGAAGGCATATGAATTGGGTTTAGGTACTGTTGTAATCGGTTTAATGAACCATGAAGCTTGCAAAAAAATACTTGCCGTTCCTGATGGTCATGAGGTTGTGGCCGTTATTCCTATCGGACGGCCTGTATTGCCTTTAAGAGAAGGCCCTCCGCGCAAATCTGTCTCCGAAATAGTGTATCTTGATCAATTTGCCAAAGCAATATTTTAACACAAGGAAAAAATAAAATGGCGAAATTCGAAAAATATGCAGAGTTGGCAAAATCGCTCAAAGCGATTAACGCCAAAATTATATCTCCTCAGGATATTTGTTTTGATATTCGTGCTATATTGAAGTGCCGATGGGGGTGTGAATATTTCTCTCCGGATAACATCAAATGCGCAGCGAGAGAGACCAGTTATCAGGAAAGAGTAAAAATGGTCAAAAGTTATAACCATATTCTCTTGGTTCACTCCGCTGATGCCGGAGAATTGAGCATTGCTGTTCTGGAAATTAAAAAAACTGCATTTCTTGACGGCTACTATTTTGCTTTCGCAATTCGAACCTGTAATCTTTGTAAGATTTGTGCCGTACAACAGGGTAATCCCTGCCCAACCCCGGAGAAGGTAAGACCCTGCGATCAGAGTTTCGGCATTGATGTATATAAAAAAGCGCGTAATTTAGGACTGCCCTGTAAAGTCCTTCAAAGTAAGCATGATATACAAAACCGATATGGCTTTGTTCTGCTTGATTGAGTGGAGACAGAAACTAAACAATTTGTTCATCTATCCTTTCGGGTAAGGTTTATGCCTTACGAAATTAAGCCGAATTGCAAAAAAACAGGATTCAGCAAAAGCTTAAATATAACTTAGCCGCAACATTAAACAGAATATGAAAAGGAGAAAATATGAAGCAATTTGTCATTACTCCATCGGCCGGTAAAAGGCTCATAGGTAAAGCAATCGCCAAACATCCTGCCGTCAAAGAAGCGCTCAAGAAGAGTACCGTTGTAATCATCGCCGGAACGACAAACGGGTACGTTGCCGAAGAAATACTTTCAGCGCTTGGGGGGGCAAAAGACTTACGGCGGGAGCTTTTTTTTCGTGGAATCACCCTTCCACCGAATCGCCCTGCCAAATCCAAGCAGCTTCCTGATGAAAGTGCTTTTCCGGGGGACGTGGTAATCAAGGATGGTGTTTGGCAGAAAGGCAAAACAATATTTGATGTCGTCAATGATCTGAAAGAAGGGGACGTTATTTTAAAGGGAGTCAATGCCGTTGATTTAGTACAAAAGCGGGGCGCAATTCTGATCGGTCATCCGAAAGCGGGAACAATCGGCGTTTCTTTGCAGGCAGTGGCCGGTAGGCGAGTACGTCTGATACTGCCGGTCGGATTGGAAAAACGCGTGACCGAAAATCTGGATGAACTGGCAGCAAAGATGAATCAACCGGGAGTTCAAGGCGCAAGGCTTCTCCCCGTACCAGGTGAGATTTTCACTGAGCTTGACGCGATCGCGTTACTCACCGGTGCCAAGGCCCAACTGGTTGCGGCAGGCGGAGTTTGCGGGGCAGAGGGAAGTGTATGGTTGGCCATAAGCGGCAAATTTGGCGAAGAAAATGCCGCCGTCACCCTTCTCCAATCTGTTGCCAATGAACCGGCATTCAGCCTTTAAAGGTTCCAAGTAGTAAAATCGAGAAAAACTTATGGAAGAAAATAAAATCAACGCCGTCATCAAAATTTTAAAAAAAGAACTGGAAGTGGGAACACTGCCGATTGTTTCTCATCTGGCGGAGGATCAGCGCAACCCTTTTGTCATTTTAACTTCCACGCTCTTAAGCCTGCGGACGAAAGACGAAGTTACCGCAGTTGCTACCGAAAGACTCTTTGCTCTTGCTTCCACACCGGAAGAAATGCTGAAAGTTTCTTTAGATAAAATAGCCCAGACGATTTATCCTGTTGGTTTTTACCGCGTCAAAGCGCGAACAATTCATCATGTTTGCCGGGAATTGATCAAACGCTTTGCCTCAAAAGTTCCGGATGATATTGATGATTTGTTAAGCATCAAGGGCATTGGCCGCAAAACCGCCAATCTCGTTGTAACGCTTGCTTACGGCAAAGATGGCATTTGTGTCGATACACACGTGCATAGAATTTCCAACCGGCTGGGCTACGTTAAAACAAAAACACCCGACGAAACTGAATTTGCTCTACGGGACAAACTGCCGCGCCGCCATTGGATTATTTATAACACCATCATGGTTGCTTTTGGACGGCAAACCTGCAAGCCTGTTTCTCCGCTTTGCAGCCTATGCCCGGTAAATAAATACTGCGACCGTGTTGGAGTCACTCTCAGCCGCTAATTATGCCCGGTTGGCACAAATAAAAAAAGTTGACGAGTTTACAGCGTTTTGATATTGTCCGCACGTTTTTAAGCGGAAAACTTAGAAAATTAATACCCCGGAAAGAAGTAAATAAAGTGCAAGAGGGATCAGCAAAAGCTGATTTAGATTATAATTTTTTAAAGAAGAGAATCTTATGCATACATTAGTGACGATTTTACATGTTTTAGCTTGCTTTGTTTTGATTTTGGTTGTGCTGTTGCAGGCAGGCAAGGGAGCCAATATGGGCGCCGCGTTCGGTGGTTCCAGCCAAACAGTTTTTGGCTCCTCAGGAGCCGGTACTTTTTTGGGAAAGTTGACCGCAACGGTAGCTATAATTTTCATGCTTACATCGCTGATACTTACCTATACGGCAAGCCACAGAGGCTCTTCGTTGGTGGAGCGCTCTAAAATTCCTATCAGCCAGCAGGCGCCTCCGGCAGCGAGCCCAGATGCGGCAAAACAACCGATACTACCTCCCGCAACTCCGGAAAAGAAGTAAGTTAAGTAAAATGTTTAAATTATTTTTGATGCCGAAGTGGTGGAATTGGTAGACACGCTATCTTGAGGGGGTAGTGGGTTACACCCGTCCGGGTTCAAATCCCGGCTTCGGCACCATTATTAGAGGCCTTTTCCAGCCACCGATCAATTCATATTAATCACGAAAAAATTCCCATGATTGTTAGAAGTTAAGCAAATTAACTATCTTTCTCCAGTTTAACTTAGCGCTTCGTATCCGTAAAAGCCAGCTCCTTCAAAAGCTGTTTTGTTCTCCGCAATTTTTCGTCTTTAGAGATTTTCATATTATCCAACTGCTCACATTTTTCAGCAATCGTTGTACATCTGTCCGTCCATTCTTGGGAATGAAAATCCATTTCTTTCTGTCGTTCGGACAGTGTCCCGCTTTCTACAACCAGATCGCAATTGTCTTTTGAAGGCCGGGTTGTTCTTCTTCTTTCTTTAAAAATCATTTCCTTCAAAAGCTGTTTTACCTGCCGCCACTTTTCGGCTTCGGTGATTTTCTTTTCATCCAACCGGCTATACTTTTGAGTAGCCGTCCTGCATCTTTCCTCCCATTCTTTAGAAAAAAAATTAATCAAATTGTGTTGTTCTAACATTACTCTGCCTTCCTACCGTCGGCATTACCACAATGATTGGTAATAACAATAAGAACTTCTTTTTTGTAGTGATGATTATAAAATGAGATTAATTAGGATGCAAATAAAATTTTCGCGGCTTAATTTGACATTTTTTACAAAATCAAGTTCTGACTTCACATTTGAGGGAAATAGCATCTGTGAGCCACTGTAAATCTTCCCTGTTCTGTTTCAAGCATTTTCAAAAACTCTTGTGGGTTTGTAGCGGCAAACTCTTTTTTCGGTGTTCTTTGATAATTTGCTCTATTTCCGCACCGCATAATTTGATTTTTTCCTGCGATAAATATTCTTGGAGATTATTATGATCTTGTGCAAGCTCCAACAAGTTTTTATCCGGCAAAAACATGAATATAGCACGGTTTTGTTCTTTGGCCCGCTGGAAGCGCCAGAAGTAAAGCCTTTTGAACAATTCTTTCTGCTCTTGATTTAGGCAATAGTAGCCTTTGATTTTTGTGTGTCCATGCCGGTCGACTCTTTTTTCCCGCCAGTTGGCGGCGGCAATTTTGGCAAAAGCCTCTCCGGCAACATCTTTCAACCCTTTTATACCCAACTCCGCCGCTTGTTTTTCATAAAGCGCCAGAAGGTATGTAACATCCTGAACGGCGTATTCCAGTTGTTCCTCAGTCAATGGCCGGTTATCCCAACGCGAACGCTGCATTTTTTTGCTTTTTTTCAGCTCCACGCCCACAAATTGCGTAATCATTTTTTCCAGCGAAAGCTGCTTAAAGCCCAAGAGTAGCGCCGCCCGATGCGTATCAAAAATATTTTTGAAATAAAATTTATAATCCCTTTTGAGAAGACGGATGTCATTATCCGCGGCATGAATAACTTTCACGATTTGCCTGTTATCAAAATATTTACCTAAAAAAGACAAATCCAAATTATTCAAAGGGTCAAAAACATAGGTCGTGTCATTGGCGTGAATTTGGATGAGGCAGAGTTTTTCTTTAAAATAGCGGAAAGAATCGTATTCCGTATCGATGCTTAATACCGAAGCCTGTTCAAAATCATCAACGGTGCGCAGTAATTTTTCGGGTGTATCTACCAGAAGCCATTTTGTATCCATGAAGAGCAACTTAGCTGAAATAATAATTTAAAGCTATAAAAATGACACTAAAAATACCAAGAAAAGTAAGGGCAAAATAGTCGGGGGAAGTCAGCCTTAATTCCACCAAAGAAGTGCGCTCTTGGCGCCGATAGTTCCTTCCTTCCATCGCCAGAGCCAGTTCATCAGCCCTGCGGAAAACGCCCGACAAAACAATCATGACTAAAGATAGAAAAGCTTTAATCCGCATAATAAAACCCGACTGGCGCAAATTATATCCTCTGGCCTTTTGGGCAGTTTCAATCCTTTCCTTTTCAGTAAACAAAATGGGCATGAGCCTTAAAGCCAGCATAATCATCACGGCGATATCATCAACCGGCACATGCAGAATTTTCAACGGCCGTAAAAAATGTTTAATTGCTGCAATCATCTGGGAGGGTGTTGTGGTCAACGTCAGTAAAATCGCGGCCACAATCAGGCACAGAAAACGCCAGACCACGAAAAAACCCTGTTGTAATCCTGTATAGGAAAGAGAGAGCCCGAGACGAGGGATACGGACAAGAGCCTCACCTTCATTAAATAAGGCATGAGCCAAAAAAATCAAGACTATAAAAAATAAAAGCGGCTTTAGGGCTTGCCCGATTGTCCGTAAATGTATGCCGTTGGCCAGCGCCGCGCAAAATAAGGCAATACCGATAACAAATGCTGTAAGCGGTTTCACCCAAAGGATAAAAACGCTTAAGCAAATAGTGGCAGCAAGTTTTATGCGAGGATCAAGATTATAGATGAGCGATTGGCCTTTTATAAAAGAGCCGGTATGATACATGATCAATCCTTAAATTTTCCCGCTAAAGAGCGGATTTGTACCAAAGCATCTTCCATTTCGACAATATCTGTGCGCACGGGGAGGCCTGATTCTTTGAGTTTAATTAACAGCTCGGTAATCGGAGGCAATTGCATTCCTATTTGCTTCAGCATTCCGAATTTAGCGAAGATTTCCCGCGGAGTACCGTCAAGGTAAACGCGGCCTTCATTCATGACTACAATTCTCTGCGTGAGAGCCGCTTCCGCCATGTTATGTGTAATATGAATTATCCCCACACCCTCACTGTGAAGTTTGTCAATAATCTTCAGGACTCGAGTGCTTGCGGCAGGATCAAGAAAAGCAGTCGGTTCATCAAGCGCGATGTAACGCGGCTGCATGGCCAAAACACCCGCAATCGCCACCAACCTTTTTTCACCGCCGGATAGGTTTTCGATGTTGCGGACGACAAGCTCTGATATACCTACTCTTCCCAACGCTTCAACAACCCTCTTTTTAATTTCCACCGTCGGCAGGCGTAAATTTTCCGGACCGAAAGCTACATCTTCTTCCACTGTCATACCGACTATTTGATTATCTGGATTTTGAAAAACCATCCCCACCAGTGATCTGATGTCCGCTTGATGTTTTGGCTCGTTTGTATCGTGTCCGCCTACTGTGACTTTGCCGCTTGTAGGTAAAAGCAAGGCGTTAAAATGTCGAATAAGCGTGGTTTTGCCGCAACCGTTCGGGCCGATTAAAGCTAGGTGTTCGCCGTCTCTTATTTGCAGAGAAACACCGCGCAAAGCCTCAATTCCTTCCGGTTCATATTTATAATAGACGTTTTCTAATAGTATCACTTAATAAATCCTAAACTTTAATACGTCCCTTGAGCCGCGAGCTGATAATAGCGGCAAGCAAAATTTTTATTATATCCCCCGGAATAAACGGCAGTACACCGACAGCCAGCACCTGGGGAAAGCTTATCTTAGCCACCAAAGAAAGCTGAAGGCTCCCCAAAAAATAGATTATCAACATTCCGATAAACATGGAAAAGATATTCCAGGAAATACCCGCGCTTTTTTTCATTTGATTTATCATCCCAATGACAAAAGCCGCTATAATAAAGCCCAGCAAATAACCGCCGGTGGGGCCGAAAATAACGCCCAATCCAGCTTTCCCCCCCTCAAAAACAGGTATCCCGACTATTCCCAGCATCACATAAATAAATTGGCTTAAAGCTCCCAGCGATCCACCCAAAAGCACAGCCGCAATATTTAAGAAAAATGTTTGCGCGGTGATTGGCACAGGCGTCAGAGGAATAACTATAAAAGCCCCCGCCGCAGTGAGCGCTCCGAAAAGCGCCGCGTAAACCAAACCTTTAATCGATGCTTTGTCAGCAGCCATATATTTCTCTACCTTTACTAATCAATATATTTAAAACGTGACTCGTGCAACCTTAAAACTCAAAAGAAAGTCCTCCCTTAAACGCGATCCCCGGCATGGGATAATAAGTATTAGGAGCCCCTGCTCCATATGCCGGAACATTATACGAACCCAATGACGCATAATTTACATTTCCAAGATTTTCCACTCCGAAGAAAGCCGTCATGTGGATTTTCCCAAAAGATGGCTTGTATGAAAGATAAAGATTGATGAGAGTGTAGCTATCTAACTTTTCACCAGTGTTATCGTAGTCCTGGGATAGAAAGCAATCCCCCACATAGCGTACTTCAGGACGTAACATCAGATTATAAGGTAAATAAATCTCCAAGCCTACATTTGCCATCCAGTTGGGTACGAGCCACAGCTCCTTGTTATTGTAAGCTCCATCCGTATAAGTGGCTTTATGATATGTAAAATTACCATACAGCCGGGCGTATTTTTCCCATAAGTAGGAAAGGGAAATTTCGGCGCCGTCATGTCGCGTTTTCCCAAGATTTTGATTTTCACCTTCCCCTGGTCCAGTAGAAACCCACTGGATTTCATCTTCCATGTCCATACGAAAAATGGTCAGGCCTATTTTCAGGTTATTCAGCGGATAGAATTCAGTGCCTACTTCAGCACTCTTACCTTTTTCTTGTTTCAGGTTGATATTAAAAGGGGTGCCTTCATTAAAGCCATTAAAAGAGGCGACTTCATCGAGAAAAGGAATGCGGTAAACAGTCGCGTACTTCGCATATACTTTTGACTTATTTCCCCAAAGCCAGGTCAGCCCCGCTTCATAAGCTTCGGCATTATAAATATTTTCCGTATTTGGAAAACTGTTGCTGGGTGTGAAAAAATCTGTATTGGAACCGCTGATTTCTGCCCGTTCGTACCGGTAACCGCCGCTAAGAATGAGGTTCTTTAATAGGCTGAATTCATCGCGGATATAATATCCGAGGCTGTCTCTTTCAAGATTGGCCGTGCTTGTATTTACGGTTCTTTCCCGATCGGGATAGAAATCCTTCGTGTAAGGTTCATAATAATAATCCACCCCGACAATGACTTTATTTTGAAATCCGAAGATTTCTTTGGCCAGAATATATTTCGGTGTAATGCCATATGCGTTGGCGTTGACATCGGAATAGGAAGACCATGAGGCCATATTCGTTTGATTATATTTATTACCATACAGAAAATTGATTTCCAGCTGCCCCCATGAGCCCCAGAAAGATTTAATGCCGAGATTGATGTTGGTATATTTATCCCTGCCATCGTCATCGGGCGTTGCGGTACTATACAATGCCGGTGGATAATTCTGGTATTGCCGCGGGTTCTGCTCCATCTGCTGTTTCGTCAGGGCACCCGGCAATTGATAATCTGCTCTATTAAATGAGACACCCAGCGAAACATTCAATAAGTCATTGGCGGAATATCCCAAATCAAAGCCGCCACCCTGAGCGGAATATTTCGAACGCTCCCGATAACCGAAGTTAAAGTTGTTTTCTCCATTCAAAGCGTAAGTCCATTTGCCTGTGGCGCCGGTTACACCAGCCCTTTCGTCGTTGAGACCATAACTCCCCATAAGAACAGACGCGTTGAATTTCGGTTCACCCTTCCCTTTCTTGGTGATGATGTTAATCACGCCGCCGATAGCGGCATCGCCATAAAGGACACTACCCGGTCCCCGGACGACCTCGATTCTTTCTATGGTGTCGAGCGGTATCTCCAGCCAGTTGATCGAAGCCATGTCCGTTCGGTTTAAACGGCGGCCATCCAGCAAGATCAGTGTTTTCCCAAAAGGATTATCACCCCCGATACCGCGCATATCGATGTACGCTTGGCTGGAATTTCCACTGGAAGTGTGAAATTGAATGCTTTCGAGCTTATCCAGGACTTCTACTACCGTTGTTGCGCCGGACTTACTGATTTCTTCGGCGGTAATGACGGTAACGTTTGCCGGAACCTTACGGATTTCCTCCTTGTCGCGCGTGGCCGTAACAACAACTTCTTCCATTGTTACAGGCGCATCATCATTTTTACTCTCAGCATGTAGTGGTGAAAAACTAACCAAAGAAAACAACAGAACTAAAACAAAGACCTTTTTCATGGGACTTCTCCTTTCCCCCTCGGGATTAAAGTAAGTTGGACTCCCATAAAGTTTCCTGGCTTGCGGCTCCCTACTCTCCACTCCTTCCCGATACCAAAGCATCAGTGGTTTGATGTGGGTTTCGTTCCGCTTACAGTTGCGGGGCAGCGCCGGACTTCAACCGGCTTCCTTTATTTGGCAGTCTCACGCCAATTCCTTTCTTCGGCTAATTTTGTTGGCTACGCCGTCGGCTTCCTCGACGTATTAGTAATACGCCTGTGGAGCCTCCACCTTGCCGCCTCATTATCCTTTGAAAGTGAAATGGCTCTATCTAGGTCAACAACGTCATTCTGGGCAATCCGCTTTGCGGATTTTTATCTATCAGAACACCGACGTCGTAAACCTCCTTTATGTTCGCCGCGGTAATAACTTCCGCGGGTTTTCCTATAGCATAAATTTCCCCGGAGTAAAGCAAAATTATCCGGTCAGCATTTTGCGCGGCCAGATTGATGTCGTGGGTAACAAAAATTACCGTGAGTTGTTGAGCTGTGTTTAATTGCCTCAACAAAGTTAGAAACTGAAGTTGATGTTTCAGGTCTAAAAAAACGGTACTTTCATCCAGAAGCAGAACTTTCGGCTCTTGAGCCAGGGCGCGGGCAATCAAGACGCGCTGGCGCTCCCCGGCGCTAAGCTCATCGAAACGGCGGGTGGCAAAAGCCAGGGTATCCGTTTTTTCCATAGCTTCATGAACTATCCGGTAATCTTTTTTATCTTCAAAACGGTAATTGCTTAAATGTGGAAATCGTCCCATAAGCACAATCTCTTCCGCATAAAACGGAAAAATTACGGAAGTCTCCTGCGGCACGATAGCTACTTTTCTGGCAATTTCTTGCCGAGACCATTGTCCGGTATCTTTACCGTCAACAAGCATTTGCCCGGAATTGGGAAAGAGTGTGCCGTTAATAATTTTCAAAAGAGTTGTTTTACCGGAACCATTAGGGCCGATAATTGCCACAATTTGCGCCTCATCGATGGCAAAAGAAACATCTTCCATAACCGGTTTTGCGGCGTAACTGAAACTAATGTTTTCGGCATTGATTATAGGCATGGCTAAGGAGCCTTCCTTTTTAGAAGAAAAATGAAGTAAGGCGCGCCGCAGAGCGCCGTGATAACCCCGACAGGCAGTTCGGCCGGCGTTAAAACTACTCTGGCCAGAGTATCGGCAACAACCAAGAAGCAAGCGCCAAAGAGAGCGGCAGCCGGTAACAGCAAGCGGTGATCGGAACCGAAAACAAGGCGCATCAGGTGCGGCACCATAATGCCGACAAAGCCGATAATGCCGGCCAAGGATACAGCCACAGCGGTAATAAGAGAAGTTACAATCAACAGCCATTGTTTTGTGCGCTCTACGTTGACGCCTAAGTGCAGAGCCGTTTCTTCACCTTGCACAAGTAAGTTCAGTTTGCGCGCCTGCGCGTAAAGAAACACAAAACCGGCAATAAGGCAGAAAGCGGTCAAAGAAATTTCCTCCATGGAAGCCCTTGATAGATCGCCCATCAGCCAAAAAGTGATGCTGTGCAACTCCATACTATTAACAACAGAGAGGAAAAAGAGAATGGCCGCAGAAAAAAAGGCGTTCACAACAACACCGGAGAGTAAAAGCGAATTATCCAAAAGAGGGCCTCTGGTTCCTCCGGCCACAACAAACACCAAAAAAACCGTGGCCAGCGCTCCTAAGAAAGCCAAAAGCGGTATTCCTAAATAAAAAGAACCCGCGCCGGTAACTATTCCCACAATCGCCCCCAGTGCCGAGCCGCCCGATATGCCCAGCACGTAGGGATCAGCCAGCGGATTACGCAGCAATGCTTGGAAAATAACGCCACCTAAGGAAAGGGACGCGCCGACAATTCCCGCAAAAATAATCCGCGGCAGGCGCACCGAAAATATAATTAATTCCTCCTGAGAAGTTATGGCGAAATTCCCCTTAAGCGCCTTGGCCAGATAGCGCAATACATGATCAAAATCGATATGGACACTGCCGACACAAAGGGAAACAGCACCGATGACCAAAAAGACTATAGTCATCAGGGCGCTGATTTGCAGTACTCGTGACAAGGTTACGCGGCGGTAGATAGGCGGCTTCCTCCTCTGTTATCTTTATGTTTAACGGAGATTTGCATATTAAATTCTCTACTTCAATATGTTTTCCAAATATTTAATGTGCTTTTCATAAACCCGGGCTTCCTGTGCATATCTTTGATAATTTTCTAAATCTCGTAACAGTTCCTCTACTTTATTATCGGGAATATGCTTATTTATATTCTTGCCATTATCTCTGTATTTTAGATAGCAATAAGAATACACAGTTTTCTTATATTTTTTTTCCCTGATATGCACGGACCCCTTCGGAAGTTTTTCGAGAATGGACAAAAGAGACTTAAGCGAACTCTTATTTCTTTCGAGTTCTTTCTTGAGCATTCCTTCTATCAATCTATCTTTTTCCACCACATTCATGCCTGTAATATACTATATGTGGTGGAAAGATGCAAGAGCCATAAGTCAACGATAGGCATACGTATCTGCTCAATATTTACCGACAGGGGCAAGATAGATCGTAAATTCCTTTTCGCCGTCAACTCCGAGAAGCTGGTCGCACGCACTCTGATTATAGGCGGCAATCGCGCAGCATCCCGCATCAATACTCTGGCAGGCTAGATAGAGATTCTGGCAGACATGACCGGCATCAATGGCAATTACTTTGTGCGCGGCGAGATCATAGCGCCACTCCATCCGTGCCGGAATCGTCGTCCAGAAAAAGGTCACGGCAGAGGTGGCGATAAAGTTTTGGCCGAAGCAAGCAGCTGCCGCCTTGCGGCCGATGTTTTCATCAACCGCCAGTCGAGCAAGCTTTTCATCGAATGGCAAATAGCGGTAAAGACCGGCAGGCAGATTTTCAACCCGATTGATAACGAGATATGTTTCAAAAGCATGGCGCGCTCCCGCGGAAGGCACGGAACGTAGCGCGGATTCCGGACTCACCAAACAGCGGACACCTTGTGTCGCCCAGAGCAAAGCAGAGATTTCCTCCAGATTCAATGGATCGGGCTTGTATTGACGCACACTTTCCCGAAAGGCAATCGCTTCACCGACGGGCATTCTCCCTAAACGCGTCAGCGCTTCTCGACCATTAGGCAAATCAATTCTTGGCACATCGGCAGGACAGGGCTTTTGTAGAGGCGGAGCAGGCAGGTTTTGACTTTGATCTGTTTGCGAAAAATCAACTTGCTGCCGGATGGTATCCTTCAAAAAGAAACGGTTCGCTTCAAAATGCTTCTTTTGCATTTTATTTTCTCTATTCATCAGTCACTTCAACTGGTTTCGTAACATCAATAAACTTGTTACGATTCATACTCAGTTTTGAGCCCTTTGACATACTTATTCCTGTTTGCATGTTTTCAAAGATACAGTTCTTAATAGTTGCTGCGCTTCTCTCTAGTCTTATCCCGGTGCCACTTGCTTCTTTAGTTATATGATTATTTTCGTAAGCTCCATCGCTATCCCATGATTTTCTTGAACTGCTAATTATAGGGGAATTGAAGCTACTTATTATACGCTCGGTTGCAAATCCGCAGCTGTTACAGGGCATTGCACCATCACGCGATTTGATTGAACGCAATACTTCAGTAATCTTTCCACACTTCAAACATTTATATTCATAAAGTGGCATTAAATAGTCACTCCAATAATTTAAGGTAAACTGAAGACCGCATCCGCACTTTTCACATATGAGCCTTTCATATCAATCTCGCATCCATTTGCTAATAATCGTATTGTTCCATCCTTTTTAATCAGAATGCCTGTACCTTGAAACGCCATGTCGAGATACTGAAGTTCTAATCCATGCGGCGGCCTAGCCTCTACTTGAAGCATAACTTTATCCCGTTCTGTGCGCACTACAAATGAGGACCCAGATACTTGCAGATCCCATACGCCTGTGGCGCAAAACCACTCGTTTTGACGAATCTCAAGTTCAATCTTGCCAGTTCTACCAAAGAACTTCGCACTCAACCGTGGAGGTGCTTTAGGATCCTCTGGTGGCTCAAAAGAAAACCATTCTTCACCATTTCTTTTTCTAACGATGCAACGAATGTCGTTGAAAGAGTTGCTACCGACTTTTAATTCAAAGGGTGTTTTGAAATCGAAAGCATCCCTGGAGACACCCCGCACAAAAGTTATCGGCCTTCTACGAGCTTCTAGAACTTTATTTTTTGACAAGAATCCTCTTGTTACGCGATCGTGACAAGAGCCGCATAAGAGCGCAATTCTTTCTGGATCATGAGTAATAGCTTCGGAGAATGGGGGATCAATATGCTCATATTGAGTGATCGCCAAGCCGCAAATAACACATCCAAAGCCACATTGCTGGCGAACTTGACGACGAATCGATTCAGGAATATTTCTGTCTAACCCATGCTTATTTTTCATAATAATTAATACACGGACTTCGCTTTTCTCATTTCAACAAAAGCGTAACAAATCTAATTTCTTTGTAAAGAACAATTTGTAAGAAAATACGTATTCAAAAATTACAGAATTTCTTCTGGATTACGGCCTACGAGATTGTATCACAATGTCTGGGGGCTGTTCAAAAATGTTCAGATGCAAGGCGCGCAAAAATCCGAACCGCGAGGCGTATATTTACATACGTTGAGCGGTGCGGTTTGCAGCGCAACACAACAGATGAGCGTTTTTCAACAGCCCTTCCGTGTGTCATTTCATTTCCAGACAGTACTTATCAATTTTTTCCGGGGGAGCGAGGGGATAATCGCCGGTATAACAGGCCAGGCAAAAGCAGTCTTTATCCATGCCTGTTGCTTTAACCATGCCTTCTACCGTCAGGTAGTGCAGGGAATCCAGCCCGATGAATTCGGCAATGGCTTTTTCATTTCCCTTTTTCGCCGCGATCAGTTCTCCCTTGGAGGAAAAATCGATGCCATAGGGGCAGGGATAAATTGTCGGCGGACAGCTAATCGCCATATGTATTTCCTTCATCTTTATTCCCCGTAAATTCTGCACGCGATTGCGGCTGGTCGTACCGCGAATGATTGAGTCTTCAACAATCAAAACTTTTTTCCCGGCAAGCAGCGGCTTTACGGGATTTAATTTTACGCGCACACCGAAATCGCGCATGGGCTGTGTGGGCTGAATAAAGGTTCTGCCGACGTAATGATTACGAATCATGCCCATCTCGAAAGTAATGCCGCTTTCTTCAGCATAACCTAATGCGGCATAGTTTCCCGAATCGGGGAAAGGCATAACAATCTCCACATCCGGCTTGTATTCGCGCGCCAATTCGTGCCCCAATCTTTTGCGGCACAAATAAACGTTTTGACCGAAAATCTGGCTGTCGGGACGGGCAAAATAAATCAACTCAAAAATACAGTGGCACGGTTTGACTTTGGGAAGAGGGTTTAAACTTTTATAACCATTCTCATCAATGATAATAATTTCACCGGGGTTGACGTCGCGAATATATTGGGCGCCTACCAAATCAAAAGCGCAGGTTTCCGAGGCGACAACCCAACTGCCGTTGAGCTTTCCCAGCGCCAGAGGCCGAAACCCACGCGGATCGCGGGCGGCAATAATTTTATCTCTCGTCAGCATAATGAGGCAGTAAGCGCCTTCCACGCGGGAGAGGGCGACAGTCAATGCCTTTTCCAAACCGTTTTTTAAATGCGGCGCCATGAGATGAATGATTATTTCGCTATCCATTGTGGATTGAAAAATAGAACCGCTGTTTTCCAGCTCTTCACGCAATTTTTGCGCGTTGATAATATTGCCGTTATGCGCCAAAGCATAATACTCATCGGCAAAATGAACTAAAAAGGGTTGGGCATTGGAAAGAGTGGAAGAACCGGTTGTGGAATAGCGGACATGCCCGATGGCCAATTTACCCACAAGTTTTTGCAGAGTTGCTTCTTTGAATACCTCGGAAGCGAGACCCATACCCTTGTGTTCCGAAACATTACAACCGTCGGAGCTGACGATGCCGGCGGATTCCTGACCGCGATGCTGTAAGGCAAAAAGGCCAAAAAAGGTTACTCTCGCCGCATCCTCATGGCCGTAAATGGCAAACAACCCGCATTCTTCGCGGGGACGGCCGGATTCATCTGATTTTTTTTCGAACAAAGATGACATATAATTTCTCTTTCTATCTTTTTTGATATTCCTGCAATGAACAAACCTGCCAATTCTCACCTTTTATTGCTGATACCGCTTCGCACAGGGCGCGTGCGCCCGCGATGGTCGTGGTGTAAAGAATATTATAAATAAGCGCGCCACGCCTGATATGATAAGCATCCCGCGAAGATTTACGGCCCATGCTGGTATTAATTACCATTTGGATATCGCCGTTTTTAATGTAGTCCACAATATGCGGCCGCCCTTCACTGAGTTTAAGAACCACGCCGGCTTCAACGCCATGATCCTTTAAGTATTTGGCTGTGCCTTTCGTAGCTATTATTTTAAAACCCATGTTCTGAAAAGACTCCGCCACCGATACAATCTTATCCTTATGATAATCATTAACGCTGATAAAGATAGTGCCTTTTGTCGGCATTTTGAATCCTGCCGCCATTTGCGATTTGGCAAAGGCCAGACCAAAAGAGTGATCTATCCCCATAACTTCGCCGGTAGATTTCATTTCCGGCCCTAATAAAATATCAACATCAGGGAAACGATTAAAGGGGAAAACAGCTTCTTTGACTGAGACATATTTAGGTTCCGGCGCTACTGTAAATCCCAACTCTTTTAAAGATTTACCCAGCATAACTTTGGTGGCAAGTTTGGCCAAAGGCACGCCGATCGCTTTGCTGACAAAAGGAATGGTGCGTGACGCGCGGGGATTGACTTCCAGCACATACAACTTGCCGTCTTTAATGGCATACTGAATATTCATGAGGCCGACGACATTTAATTCCTGCGCCAGCATTTTTGTCTGCTTTTTAATCAGATCCAAAAGAGGAGCGGAAATTGTCATGGGCGGCAAAATACAGGCGCTGTCCCCCGAATGGATTCCCGCTTCTTCGATATGTTCCATGATGCCGGCCACAACTGTAGTCCGGCCGTCGCTGATCGCGTCCACGTCTATTTCTATGGCATCCTCTAAAAATTTATCAATAAGAATGGGATACTCGGGAGAAATAAGTAACGCCCTTTCCATGAAGGCGCTGAGCGTTTCCGCATCATATACTATTTCCATAGAACGGCCACCCAATACGTAAGATGGCCGCACCAGTACCGGATAGCCGATGCGTTCGGCGGCCTGCAACGCTTTCCCCACATCTCTGGCCGTATCATTATCGGGCTGATTGAGGTTCAGTTTGCGGACAATTTCCTGAAAACGGTTACGATCCTCCGCCCGATCAATAGAATCGGGGGATGTTCCCATTATTTTTATTCCGGCCGCCTCTAATCCCTTGGCTAAATTAAGAGGCGTCTGGCCGCCAAACTGAGCAATTACTCCCTCGGGCTTTTCTGTCCGCAGAATGTGTAAAACATCTTCCAGCGTTACCGGTTCAAAAAAAAGTTTATCGGACGTGTCATAATCGGTGCTGACCGTTTCGGGATTGGAGTTGATCATGATACTTTCGCAGCCCTCTTCCCGCAAGGCAAACGACGCATGGACGCAGCAGTAATCAAACTCGATCCCCTGGCCGATACGATTGGGGCCGCCGCCGATAATCGCGACTTTCCTTTTAGCGGATGGCCGGGTTTCGTTTTCCGTTTCGTAAGTGGAATAGTAATAAGGCGTATAGGCTTCAAATTCCGCCGCGCAGGTATCGACAAGCTTATATACCGGGATAATTTTTTCACGCTCGCGCCACTGACGAATTCCCAACTCCGTCATTTTCCAAAAAGAAGCCAGCGCCCTATCAGCAAAACCTATTTTCTTTGCTTCTCTGAGCAGCTCCACGGATGGAGCAGAATTTTTCAGTTCTTCTTCCGCGTCCACGATTTCTTTGATTTGATGCAAAAACCAGGGATCAATTTTTGTTAATTGATAGAGTTCATCAATCGACATCCCGTTTTTCATAGCCGCCGCAATATAAAAAAGCCGCAGCGAGTTAGGTTTAATTAGTTTGCCTTTCAGGAAATCCTTTTTATCCTTTATATCTTCCGGCAGAGCCTGACCCAGGCCGAAACGCCCGATTTCCAGGGAACGAATTGCCTTTTGCAGCGCTTCTTTGAAAGTGCGGCCGATAGCCATGGTCTCGCCGACGGATTTCATTGATGTAGTTAAAAAATCGTCGGCTTGAGGAAATTTTTCAAACGTCCAGCGGGGAATTTTCACGACGCAGTAATCGATCGTCGGCTCAAAAGAAGCCATCGTCTCGCGGGTAATGTCGTTGGGAATCTCATCCAGCGTATAGCCGACAGCAAGTTTCGCGGCTATTTTGGCAATAGGAAAGCCTGTGGCTTTCGAGGCCAGCGCGGATGAACGTGAAACACGGGGATTCATTTCGATTACAACCAATTCACCGGTATGCGGATGCACGGCAAACTGGACATTGGACCCACCTGTCTCCACGCCTATTTCCCGCATGATGGCGATGGCGGCATCCCGCATGATCTGATATTCCTTATCAGTCAGAGTTTGCGCCGGCGCGACAGTAATCGATTCACCGGTATGCACTCCCATCGCGTCGAAATTTTCAATGGAACAAATGATGACGACGTTATCGGCCTTGTCGCGCATTACTTCCAGTTCATATTCCTTCCATCCCAAGACCGATTCTTCGATCATAACTTCCGAAATCATACTGGCATCCAAGCCGCCTTTGGCGATTTCCATCAGCTCTTCGCGGTTATAAGCCACACCGCTGCCGGTTCCGCCCAGCGTAAAGGAAGGCCGTATAATAAGGGGAAATCCAATTTCATCGCCAATTTTTAAAACATCACTCATGGAGCGGGCAAAGCCGCTCTTCGGTATACGCAAGCCGATGTTTTCCATCGCGTGCCGGAATTTTTCGCGGTCCTCCGCTTTATGGATTACTTCCAGCGACGCGCCGATCATTTCCACGTTGTATTTTTTAAGAACACCGCTTTCGGCGAGCGCTACGGCTGTGTTCAACCCTGTTTGTCCGCCTACAGTGGGAAGCAGTGCATCCGGCCGCTCACGGGCAATGATCTTTTCCACCGCTTCGGCTGTAATGGGTTCGATGTAGGTTCTATCGGCCATTTCCGGATCGGTCATAATTGTAGCCGGATTGCTGTTGATTAAAACAACCTTGTAGCCTTCTTCCCGCAAAGCTTTACAGGCTTGAGTTCCGGAGTAATCAAATTCGCAGGCCTGGCTGATGATAATCGGCCCTGAACCGATAAGCAGAATTTTTTTTAAATCTTTTCGTTTTGGCACTACTTTTACTCTTTAAATGTATTTTATCCCGTTAGAAATTTTACCCGCCTCTATACGATTTTGGCTACCGATTAGGACGATTCACACGTAGGATTCAAATATTCCGTATGAATTTCTAACGGGATTTACTCCCACTCAATCGTGCTGGGCGGCTTGGAGCTGATATCGTAAACAACACGGTTTACACCACGCACTTCATTAATAATGCGATTGGAAATACGCGCCAAAAAATCATGCGGCAGATGCGCCCAGTCGGCCGTCATGGCGTCGTCACTGGTTACCGCGCGGATAGCCAGAATATTTTCATAGGTACGTTGATCCCCCATTATCCCCACACTCTTCAGGGGCAGCAGGATGGCAAAAGATTGCCAAAGTTTGTAATAAAGGTTATTCGCGCGGATTTCTTCGAGCAGAATCGTATCTGCCTTACGCAATACCGACAATCTCTGCGCGGTAACTTCGCCAATAATGCGAATAGCCAGGCCGGGACCCGGAAACGGCTGTCGCCAGACTACGTCATCAGCCAGACCCAACTCTTTTCCCAGAAGCCGTACTTCATCTTTAAAAAGATGCTTAAGCGGTTCGATGAGTTTTAAATTCATTTTTTTCGGCAGGCCGCCGACGTTATGGTGCGATTTGATGACAGCGCTGGGACCGCCGAAAGCAGAACGCGATTCGATTAAATCGGGATAAAGAGTGCCCTGCGCTAGAAATTTCACGTTTTTTATTTTATGGGCCTCGCAGTCAAAAACCTCTATAAAAGTACGGCCGATTATCTTGCGTTTCTTTTCCGGATCGGTCACTCCCTTCAATCGCCGGAGAAACAGCTTCCCGGAACGCGCAAAACGCAAATTTATGTGCAAATGTTTTTTAAACATTTTTATTACACGCCTGGTTTCGTTTTCGCGTAAAACGCCGTTATCTACAAAAACGCAGGTTAAGTTTTTGCCGACTGCCTTGTGCAGTAAAACGGCGGCCACTGAAGAATCAACTCCACCGGAAAGGCCCAATATTACTTTGTTCGAGCCAACCTGATTTCTTATCTCCTCAATGACACGATTGGCAAATGATTTCATCGACCAGGTTTTTTTACAGCCGCAAACATCAAATAAAAAGTTAGCTAAGATTTTTCTTCCGGAATGGGTATGGACTACTTCCGGATGGAATTGCAAGCCATAAAAGTGGTTTTGGGAATCTTCAGCCGCCGCTACGAGCGTATTTTCCGTGGAGGCGGTAATGACAAATCCAGCAGGCAGTTTGCCAATCTTGTCGCCATGGCTCATCCAGCATTGAGTTTTTTTATCAATACCTTTAAAAATTCCCTTTTTCTTTTTTACTAAAAGCTCGGCAAAGCCATATTCCCGTTTTGCGGCCTGCTCCACTCGCCCGCCTAAAGCGTCAACCATGTATTGAAGGCCGTAACAAATGCCCAGTATCGGAATGCCGAGTTTAAATATACCGCTGTCCACCCGCGGCGCGCTCTTACTGTAAATGCTTGCCGGTCCGCCCGACAGGATTATTCCTTCCGGATTTATTGACTTGATTGCGGAAAGATGGATACCCGGCGGTTCGATTTGGCAATATACATGGTGCTCTCGCACTCGACGGGCAATCAGCTGATTGTATTGTGATCCAAAATCAATTATTAAAATCACGCGGTTTTCCGCCTTTTTTTCCGCAGCATTTGAACAAACTGCATAAACAAATAATCCGTATCATGTGGACCGGGCGATGCTTCCGGATGATATTGCACGCTCATGGTCAAAGGCATTTTCATGCCTTCGGAGGTTGCATCATTTAAATTATCGAAGGTTTTTTTCGCTTTATTTTTTACCGATTCAGGCACAACGACAAAACCGTGATTTTGAGACGTGATTTCAATACGCCCCGTATCCATATTTTTTACCGGCTGATTAATGCCGTGATGACCAAATTTCAACTTGCTGGTATAGCCGCCAATTGCCTGACCGATTATTTGATGTCCCAAACAAATACCGAATATAGGAAGCTTCCCGACCAAGGCGCGAGAAGTCTCCACAATATAAGGAAGGGCCGCCGGATCGCCGGGACCATTGGAAAGTAAGACACCGTCGGGTTTATAGGACATAATATCCGCACCGGTAGAAGAAGCGGGAACAACAATTACTTCACAGCCGTTTTTTTCTAAAAGCCTTAAAATATTGTATTTAACGCCGCAATCAAGCACGACAACCCGCAATTTTTTGCCAGGCTTTGTAACGGAAATTTTACCCCTATGAGCTGTGCCATTTTTCCATAGATAAGGTTTGGTGCAACTTACTTCGCGGACTAAATCACGTCCGACAAGTCCGGGATATGCCTTCACCTGCTTAAGAAGCAAGTCAATATCTTTTGTCTTTGTGGAAATGATGCCTTTCATGGCGCCGGAAAGACGCAGGCGGCGTGTCAGGGCACGGGTATCGATTCCCTCTATGCCGATTTTCCCGTGTTCTTCCAGAAATGATTTCAAGCTTTGGCGCATCCGCCAGTTGCTGGGATTGGGCTGGTATTCTTTAACGATGAATCCTTCCAGATGAATACCGGACGATTCCATATCCTCTTCATTAATGCCATAATTGCCGACCAGAGGATAGGTCATTGTCACAATCTGACCTTTATATGAAGGATCGGTAATGACTTCCTGATAGCCGGTCATACCCGTATTAAAAACGACCTCGCCCATGGTTTCGCCGTTTCCCGCGAAGGCAAAACCTTCAAAAACACCGCCGTCTTCCAGGACAAGCAATGCTCTTAGCTCTTTATTTAACAAGGGCATTTAAATCTTATCTCCCGACTAAACCAACATCCGGAGTCTTTTCCAGACCAATCAAGACTATATTTGGACCAAAAAGGAAAGGAGTTGACGAATAATTGGTTCTGGATATTAGGAAGCTCCCTTTATTGCACCTTACATGACGAAGCTTCTTAACTTTTTTTTCCGGCTTCGTCAATTATTAAAGCATGGGTAAATAGAGATTAATTCCATATCGGCTGATATAAGTATCGAGATTGCCGGCCGTAGTGTCAGAATCTCATGAAAATGCATCGCCCTTGGAGATATCCAGAAATGAGCCTTTAATTAATTAGCTGATGAACAGCGTTTCTGAGAATTTAGGCAGCGGCCATAATTCGTCATCGACCAGATTTTCCAGCTCGTCAACATATTCGCGAAGTTCGTCCATTTTGGTTTTTACTTTGTTGCAAAGTATATCCACTTTTTTCGATTCATCATGGATTAAAGATACCGATTCAACTTGGGAAAGGATTTCTGATTTCTTTATTAGTCGAATAGATTTTATTAAGCAGCTCTAAAATGAGAGAAAAACCTTTGCTTCTATGAGAAGACTTTAATTTGATTTTAAAGCTTATAATAGGATTAAAGGTTCTCGGGCTTCAAGGATTCAAATAAGGCTATTATCTTTTCATTTGACCCCTTGAACCTTCGTATCCTTGACCCACCAAGCCGCCATCGGCTAAAGCCCGATGGCGGCTTGGTGGGTTTATTCTATTAAATATCGTAATAAAGCATGAACTCATACGGATGCGGCCGCAAGTCCATTGCCTCAACCTCATTCACCATCTTGTAGTCAATCCATGTATCAATGACATCCTGGGTGAATACATCTCCCTTAAGCAGGAAAGCGTGATCCTTCTTCAGGGCATTCAGGGCATCACGCAGGGAACCGGGCGTCTTGGCTACTTTGATTGCCTCTTCCGGCGGAAGATCATAGATGTTCTTATCTAAAGGTTTACCCGGGTCGATCTTATTCTGAATGCCATCCACCGCTGCCATCATAATCGCTGAGAAAGCCAGGTAAGGATTACAGGCAGGATCAGGACAGCGGAATTCCAGTCGTTTTGTCTTGGGTGAGGTGCTATACATGGGAATGCGCACTGCGGCACTGCGGTTGCGCTGTGAATATGCCAAGTTGACCGGGGCTTCATAACCTGGTACCAGGCGTTTGTAACTGTTAGTTGTCGGGCTGGTCAAGGCCAATAACGCCGGGGCATGTTTAAGGATTCCTCCGATAGCATACATGGCCATCTGAGAAAGCCCGGCATATCCGTTGCCGGCAAATAAGTTCTTACCGCCCTTCCATAAAGATATGTGGACATGCATACCGCTGCCATTATCGCCGAATAGCGGCTTCGGCATAAACGTTACCGTCTTATTGAACTTCTTGGCAGTGTTCTTGAGGATGTATTTGTATTTCAAGAGGTTATCCGCCATTTCTACCAGAGGTGAAAACTTCATATCAATTTCAGCCTGTCCGGCAGTAGCGACTTCATGATGCTGAGCCTCAATCTCAATCCCGATGTTTTCAAGAGCTATAGCCATTTCACTGCGCAAGTCCATCAGGCTGTCGGTAGGCGGCACAGGGAAATACCCCTCTTTATGGCGGACCTTATAGCCCAGGTTTGGATTCTCAACCCTGCCGCTGTTCCAGATACCTTCTACGCTGTCTATATGATAGTAGCCCTCATTGGTCCTCTGATCATAACGTATGTCATCGAAGATAAAGAATTCCGCCTCTGGCCCAAAATAAGCTGTATCGGCCAGGCCAAGCTTCTTAAGATATTTTTCCGCTTTTCTTGCTATGTTGCGGGGGTCTCTGGTGTAATCGGCACCGGTAACAGGATCCTGGATGTTGCATATCATAACCAGGGTCTTAACGGCAGTAAAGGGATCAATAAATGCAGTGGAAGGCACCGGCATGATAAGCATATCAGATTCATTAATCGCCTGCCAGCCGCGGATTGATGAACCGTCAAATCCCAGCCCCTGGGTAAACACATCTTCATCAATCTGACTTATAGGATAGCTGCAATGCTGCCAAATTCCGGGGAAATCCATGAATCGCAGATCAACTATCTTCACATTTTCCTTCTTAATTAATTCCAGAACATCCTTAGGTGTTTTTATCGCGGCCATAATACTCTCTCCTTTGTGCTAAATTTTTTTTATCCGATAATTAATAATATCATTATAAACATTTTATGCGCTGATACACCAGATCAGAATTCCATAACTTACTATAAAATAGCCTGCGGATATAACAGCAACAGCTATGCCAATTCCCATCTGATAGGTAAAATAAAAAAATCAATAAAACAATTGATATTTATTGATCTTTACTATAAATAAGACAAACTTTAAGTTCTCATAGAGAACAATTTTGTATTGTCAATAACGACAAAGAACAATATTGTAACAATTTATTCGGCGATTATTTCTTGATTTGACTTCTCGAACTTAATTGACTCAGTATAAAGTTTTTTATTGTATATTAGGCAAATTATTTTTGTTGTTCTATTGTTGGCAACTTCAACTATCCCTTGGTTTCTATTGAATATAGAATCCATTTGGGGGTTATTTTGCTCACATTTTTTGTTGGCATTTATATTGCTTTATAACCCTCGCTGCAATATATATTTTTCGTGTTGCGCTGAGAACAAAAAAATCTGAATATTATAGTTATGGAAGAGATATATAGAATATGAAACTGGCTGAGGAATTCAAGAAAATTGCGGGCGATATAAAAATTATCGATAAAGACGAAGAAAAAGAAATGTACAGCCATGATATGGGTGATGTTCCTACGATCATGACCAAAATTTTGTTTCAAATACAACCTGATTTTGTCGTTCAGCCGAAAAACGCCGAAGAAATAAAAAAAGTTTTGGCATTTGCCACCGAAAAAAAAATACCGGTTATCCCCAGGGGCGCGGCATCGTGGGGATTTGGGGGAGTAATTCCGACAAATGCGGGAATAGTTATTGATTTGTCCCCTTTTCGAAAAATCCTTTATCTCAACAAAGCGCAAAAGACCATAACTGTAGAAGCAGGAGCAAGATGGAGCGATATTGACATTCTGGCCAAAAAAGAAGGTTTATGTCTGATGACGTATCCATCGAGTAAGTTTTCTACAGTCGCCGGTTGGATTGCCACAGGTGGTTACGGCATTAACAGTTTTCGCTATGGCCACTTATCCAACCAAATTGACTCGATGACGGTCATAACACCATCCGGTCAGTCTAAAAAGCTTAATCCCAGTGATCCTGAGTTCAATTACTTCGTTTCTACGGAAGGTGAGTTTGGAATCATTGTTGAAGTAAACCTCAAATTACGTGATGTTCCTCAGGCGTCCTATTCGCATCTGTTCTATTTTGAAAGTGACAAAGAAGCTTTCATGTTCATTGAAAAAATCATCAAAGCAGGACAGGCAGATGCACTGAAGCCTAATGCAATCCGTTTTCTTGATGAGAATCACTTAAATGACATCAATGAAATTATGCATTCGAAGGTATTTAAAAAGAGTGCGGGAGTGTTGATGGAATTTAGCAGCTCTGAAGAAGATAAAAAGTTTTCAACAATCATAGGGCAAAGCGGTAATCTCGAAGAAGCGCCTCGCTATGTTGCCAGTTATTTATGGAATGAGCGGCTTTTTGGCATGAAGACAAAGCGCCTCGGACCATCAATTCTGAGCAGTGAAAGTATTATACCCATAGGGTCGGCTGCGGGATTTATTGAAAAAGCAAAAAAACTGGGAGCCAATTTTGGCGTGGAAATATTCATTGATTCTCAGATTATTGATACTAAAATGGCTCTGATCATGACCAATTATCTTTGCGATTCCAGAAAGTTTAAATATTATATCGACTTACCATTGGCGATGATGCTTATCAAGACGGCTGTTTCTATGGGAGCAGAACCGTATGGATTAGGTATTTGGAATGCAGGCTTTTTTAATTATCTATACGACAGCGAAAAGAAACAAAAACTTCTGGCATACAAAGCTAAGGTTGATCCGAATAATATCATGAATCCGGGTAAGTTTTTCGGTATCAAATCAAAATTTTTCAATATTCCGGCGGTCGTTTTTCGTCCGTCCATTTTTAGCTTTTCCATAAAGATACTGATCTTGCTGTCACCAGTTATTGGGAAAATTGCAATACTGCTTATGGGCAAGGATAAGAAAATCGACAGTCTCGATTTTGAGCTGACTACTCATGCCTGTGCCAAATGCGGAAACTGCATTGCCGTATGTCCGGCTTATCTTGTTACGGGAAATGAAGCTCTGACGGCAAAAGGCAAAATCGCTCTGGCGAAAAAGATTATTGAGGGTAAAAACGTTACGCAGGAAGAAGTGGAAAATGTATTTATGTGCATGCATTGCAAGGCCTGCGAAGAAATATGCCAAACTAATCTTGAGCTGATGATGCTCTGGGATGCACTGGAAAAAAGGATTGAGGGGAAATTCGGTCGCCCCGAAGATAAAATTGACGAATTTCTTAAAGAGGTTGACGTTAGCAAGGATTACTGGGAGATGGTAGAGCGAAATAACTGAATCGACGGTAATAACTTTATTATTTAAACGATGAGTTAAGAACTATGCCAAAGAAATATCATATTAATTCTAAAGTAACGCCGCTTAATCTGGATTATGTATTCAAATTTAATATTGAGCGGGGGGAAAACTGCATTAATTGCGGCAAGTGTACAAAGGTGTGCATTTACGAGGCGCATAAGCGACGTAAAGATGACCCGCGAAAAATGGCCGATCCCAACACTGTAGTCTGCAGAAACTGTTTTAGGTGCATTCAAGAATGTCCAAGAGGAGCACTGGAAAAATCTCTGGACAAGGACTTTTTGAATATCGGTGGTTCATACTGGAAATCTGATATATTTATTACCTTATGGAAGCAGGCAGAGGACGGCAAGGTTCCTGTTACCGGTGCCGGTTACAGAGGGCCGTTTACCGGATCAGGGTTTGACGGTATGTGGACCGACATGTCCGAAATTGTCCGGCCGACGCGCGACGGAATTCATGGGCGGGAATATATCAACACATCCGTCGAACTGGGCCGGAAACTCAATCACCTGACGTTTGATGAAAAAGGCAAATTGTTATCGAAAGTTCATGATACGGTTGATATTCCGATCCCCATAATCTTTGATCTTCCACCAGATAATCTAAGCCCGAATGTAAAGGCCGCATTAGTAAAAGCAGCTGTAGAGCTCAACACATGTATTGTTTTGCCTGCGGGTGATATTGCGTCTGATAGAAAAAAATACATTAAAAACATCATCCCTTTAATTTCTCATAAAGAAATCGACAAGCATCAGGGATTGATTAAAAATACAAGAATTGTGGCCATTGAGTATGCCGATGAACTGCTGAGTAATTTCCCGGCAGCAAAAGATAAAATTAAAAAAATAAGTAATGCCCTTACGATCATTCGAATTCCGGCAACGAAATCCGTGGAAACCATTGTTTCCAAGCTTACGCAAAATGGCGCTGAGATTATTCATATCGTAGCCGATTACCGCGGTAGGGAAGTTAATGGTTCAACTGATTACAATCGTCGGCTCCTCAAGGATATTATCCGTGCTGTTCATCTCAAGCTAATTGATGACAGGATTCGCGATGAGGTTACGATTATTGCCTCCGGAGGTATTGCCATGGCCGAGCATGTGCCCAAAGCAATGATCTGCGGTGCGGATTTAACAGCCGTAGATTTACCGTTGCTTATTGCGCTTGGTGCCCGCCTGTATGAAGAACCGGAAAAACTACTTATTATCCCCGAAGGACTGGAAAAAATTCCGGTACGAACTTTAACGCAGAGGATTATTAACCTTATGGGTGCATGGCATTCGCAGCTTTTGGAGGTAATGGGCGCCATGGGTATTCGTGAGGCACGCCGTCTGCGCGGTGAATCTGGAAGAGCAATCTTCTTTGAAGAAATTGATAATGATACCTTTGGAAAATTATTTAAAAAAAGAGAAACAGTAAACGTATGAAACCACCTTCGGCTGTAAAAATTAAAAAGATGCCTTCGCGATTCAAGCACCAAGTGGCAAAATATAAAGTCACCAGGTCTAACACGTGTATCAACTGCGGTACTTGCGCCAAATCATGCCCCTACGGAGTTCATGAAAGGGTTGAAGGGCATAACCGGGTGAGACCACCGATTAACTATAAATGCATCGGCTTCGAATGCCAAAACAACGATTTTTACTGCGTTGCCAAGTGTCCACGCAAAGCATTGAGCCTCTCCCTGAATCCCATGTATGAAACACTGGGAGATTATCGCTGGACAGCGGACATGATTACCGCGACCTGGATCATGGCGGAAACCGGCTATCCGCCGGAGCGAAAGGATCTTGAATATAATATCGGCAATTCCGGCGGCGGCTTCGACAAGCTGCGGTTTAAATTTCCTCCCGGCCGGCCCAAAATTGATAAGTTGGAAATCTCCACGGAAATTACGCTGAACCGCAGAAATGATGGCCGGGCAAACATTGTCATTTCCACGCCCGTCTATGGCGGCGGGATGTCCTTCGGTTCGGTAAGCCTGCCCACCATGCTTTCCAAAGCACGCAATGCTACGATATGGAATACCTTTACCTGTACCGGTGAGGGAGGATACCCGGAAATGCTTCAACCCTATGACCACAACGTTATTACTCAAGTGGCAACCGGTCTGTTTGGTGTACGTGAAGAAACAATACAGCGGGTGAGAATAGTGGAATTTAAGTACGCTCAAGGTGCAAAGCCGGGACTTGGCGGTCATCTCCTGGGAGAAAAAAATACGGAAAGCGTTGCCCGAATGCGCGAAGCAGTCCAGGGTACCTCGTTGTTTTCGCCTTTTCCGTTTCACTCGGTGTATTCCATCGAAGATCACAAGAAGCACATTGACTGGATCAAAGAAATCAATCCCCAGGCCTTGGTCTCTGTTAAAGTTTCTACTCCTAATGATGTAGACATGGTTGCCGTCGGTTCGTACTATGCCGGCGCGCATATTATTCATATTGACGGCGGTTACGGTGGTACCGGCGCGGCACCAGACATTGCCAAGAAGAATATTGCCATGCCGATAGAATATGCCATAATAAAAGTTCATAATTTTTTAAAGGAAGAAGGTGCCCGGGAAGCAATGACGCTCATTGCATCAGGCGGTATACGGACTGCTCATGACCTGGCCAAAGCAATTTGCCTGGGTGCAGATGGCGCGGTCATCGGCACAGCGGAATTGGTCTCGCTGGAATGTGTCCGTTGCGGAAACTGCGAGTCGGGACGCGGCTGCGCCCGTGGTATTGCCTCAACTGATTCTGAGCTTTCCGCCCTCTTTGGGGAAGAATGGGCTACACAACGCCTTGTTAATATGTACCATGCCTGGAATGTCCAGCTTGTGGAAATCCTCCAGAAGTTCGGTATGAGAAGCGTCAGAGAGCTTGTTGGTCGGACGGATTTGCTGGAGCACATAGATTATAGCGCGCCCCGTTAGAGCAGCGGGCGTTTTGCGATTTCAGATGGCGGCATTAAACAGCCGGCTGTCTTACAGGATTTTAATCCCCAACAGGAGTTGGGACTTTCTCTAACGAGGTAAATAAATCCCGTTAGAAATTCATGAGAAATATTATTTCTAACGGGATAAAGCGGAGTTTGCTAATAATGGATAATGTTGAAAAAATGATTAAGTCACGTGCTGAACTTTGCAGCCAGGTGCCGCCTTTAAGTCCGAACACTGAAGAAGAAGGCGGCTGCGGCGTCACCGGTTTTATCTGTTCTATTCCGGTAACCGGGAAAAATATCTTCGAGCCATCCGTGCAGATGCACAACAGGGGTAATGGAAAAGGCGGCGGCATCGGGGCCGTCGGGTTTATTCCTGAAGCACTGGGTGTTTCTAAACAGGTGCTGGAAGAAGATTACATGTTGCACATTGCTCTCCTTGATGCAAGCGTGTATGAGGAGCTGGAAAATACATTCATCAAACCTAATTTTAAGATTGATAAATCGGAAAAACTCGCCACAATTGACGACTATCGCAGTATCGGATTGGATGTCCGGCCTCCGGATGTCATGCGTTATTTCGTCCGCGTCAGGGATGACGTACTGGATAAATTCATTAAGGACAATAAATTTTCCTCTATGGACAGGCGGGATGCCGAGGATGAATTTGTCTACCAGAACAGCTTTAAGATTAACACGCACTATTACGCATCTCTTGGCGAAAAAAAAGCATTTGTCATGTCCCACGGCAGGAACATGATGATCCTGAAAATCGTGGGATATGCGGAAAATGTTGTAAAATATTATAAACTGGAAGATTTCAAAGCATATGCGTGGCTTGCCCATCAGCGATATCCCACCCGTGGCCGTGTTTGGCATCCTGGCGGTTGCCATCCATTCAGCGCTCTCAATGAAGCGCTGGTGCATAATGGCGATTTTGCCAACTATCAGTCCGTCTTAGAATATCTTAAACAACGAAATTACTACCCACTATTTCTTACAGATACCGAGGAAGCGGCTCTTCTGCTTGATTTGTGGAGCAGGGTATATAAATATCCGCTGGAATACTTGATCGAGGCTATGGCGCCGACCTCAGAAATGGATTTTGATATGCTTCCGGCTGAAAAGCAGAAGCTTTATAAAGCCATTCAAACGAATCACGTCAATTCTTCGCCTGATGGGCCGTGGTTCTTTATCATTGCCAGAAATGACGTTAGAAACGACCAATTCCAGCTAATCGGCATTACTGATACGGCTATGCTTCGTCCTCAAGTGTTTGCCCTACAGGAAGGGGATGTCCAAATCGGCCTGATTTGTTCGGAAAAGCAGGCCATTGATGCGACATTGATTTCGCTGGAGCGGGAAGATCCGCGTTTCGGGCCCATTGCCGACAAATATTGGAATGCCCGCGGCGGCAGTTATACCGACGGCGGCGCTTTTATCTTCAGCCTGAAAGATGCGGCAGATGGTAAAAAGCTTATTTGTACCGACAAATTCGGAAAAGTAATTAAAACCCCGAAAGGCAAATCCGCCTGTGATACAGCGAAAAAGATAACAGTTACAGAAGATTACAAGTCTATAGAAGGAGAGATTGCTGTTTTATTTACTGAAAATGATTATGCGGTTGTTGCTGATAAATTGTTTACATATGTAAAGGACAGTATTGGCAATTTTAACCCCGATAAGCTCAGATTCTGCATTGAGACAATCAAGAGTTACGCGCTAAGAAGTGACAGAGGCAAACAAGCAGCGATCACCGCATTAACGCTTTTGACTGATCGAAGATTCAATACCGGTTCGATAAAAAGACGCTCCCTGCTCCATGTTGCAAAGATAGCTCTGGATGAGATTTTTGACTCCATTCCATTGATTACAGAAATGTCTCAATCACGATTCAGCCGCATCAATTATGCCAGTCGTGATCAACTTCGTGCGCCGAAAAATAATGAGAAAATTCTGATTATTGATGCCGGACAATTTGAACCGGAAGGCGACAATTGCGATGCGGTAATGATGGTGAAGGCCTTTAAATTCGGCTGGAAGCATTTTATTGTTTACAAATATCGCGGCCAGAGATTTACCGGCTGTGGTTTGGGCCCGGCAACTCAGGGGGTAAGAATTGATGTCTACGGCGCTTCCGGTGACTATCTGGCATCAGGCATTGACGGTATGGAGATTTATGTTCACGGCAATGCTCAGGACCAGCTATGCCAGATTATGAAAGATGGAAAGCTCGTGGTGTTTGGCGATGTCGGCCAGACATTCATGTACGGCGCCAAAGGCGGCTCTGCTTATATTATGGGCAACGCAGCGGGAAGACCTCTAATTAATGCTGTCGGCAAGCCGCGCGTTGTGATTAACGGCACCGCTCTGGACTACTTGGCTGAATCTTTTATGGCGGGTGATCCTCTCAACGGCGGCGGTTTTGTAATTCTCAACGGCATCGGCTTTGACGACGAGAACGGAGAGATTCGCGAATATGATTCGCCGTACCCCGGTTCGAATATATTTTCTCTTGCTTCCGGCGGGGCGATTTATGTCCGTGATCCGCACAGAAAACTTGTTGATGAACAGCTCAATGGGGGAGAGTTTGCCGAGATTACCGATGCCGACTGGAAACTGATCCTGCCGTACCTTGAGGAGAACGAAAAACTTTTCGATATAGCCGTAGACAGGCTTTTAACGGTTGCCGGTAATAAAAAATCTCCGCAAGCAGTCTACAGAAAAATCAGGCCTCAAAAGGCGGCTGTTCTCCCAAAAGAAGATGACGGACTAGAGGAGTAAAGAAGCTCCTATTGTTTTATTATTAGATAGAAATATGTTTTCTAAAATCATGATCATTAATAATGCCGGTATGGCATTGGCCATTTTGTTGAAGCCGGCATAAAAAATATCAGATATTTATCCTACTCAGCTTCATTGACGTATTTATTCTTTTTACGGAAAAATTTCGGATCAATTCCCAGTTTAGAAATTTTATACTGAATGATGCGTTTGGTAGTTCCCAACATTTTTGCGGCTTTGGTTTGATTTCCCCTGACTTCTTCCAATGCATCTATAATCAATGATCTTTCCTGTGCCTCCACAACATAAGATAGCTTCCCCCGTTCTTTTTTGTCCAATTCCTTTTCTCTTAGCTGCAAAGACGGCGGCAAATGCATACACTCAATTGTATCACTATTAGATAAGAGAACAGCCCGCTCTATGCAGTTTTCCAATTCCCGCACATTGCCCGGCCATTTATGGGATAAAAATACTTCTATGGCCGATGTAGAAATTCTTTTAATGTTTTTGGCCATTTCCTTGCTGTATTTCAGGATAAAATGATCGGCCAATAAGATAACGTCACTGCCTCTTTCGCGCAGAGGGGGTAAATAAATAGGAAAAACATTCAAGCGATAAAATAAATCGGCACGAAAATGTTCCGCTAAAATATCTTGCTCTAAATTTCTGTTTGTTGCCGCAATAATGCGCACATTAACATTAACAACCCTGGAAGAGCCCAACGGTTGAAACCTCTTTTCCTGTAAAACACGCAAAAGTTTTACCTGAGCCGCAGCGGAAAGCTCGCCTACTTCATCCAAAAAAATTGTGCCGCCGTTGGCTTCTTCGAATCTTCCCCGCCGCTGCTGTAGTGCGCCGGTAAAAGCTCCCCTTTCATGACCGAACAACTCGCTTTCAATCAAAGTATCGGGAATAGCCGCGCAATTAACCTGCACTATTGGCCCTTTGTGCCGCGGAGAGTTCATGTGGATTGCCCTGGCGATTAGTTCCTTGCCCGTCCCGGTTTCGCCGGAGATTAAAACAGTTGTGTTGGAATCGGCTACCTGGGCGACTAAACCAAATACCTCCTGCATAGGTTTAGAATGGCCGATAATATCTATCGAAGGTGCCCGCGTACTGCCGACAATTTTCTTCAGTCTTTTGTTTTCCTCTTCTAGCGCTCTGATGTGCACAAATTTGGCCATTAATTCCGCAACCGCTGAAAGCATCGCCAGTTCCTTATCCAAATTTTCTACTTCGCGCGCGACTTTATCGGCCGATAAAACTCCCACGACATGGTCGTCATAAATAATGGGAACACAAAGAAAAGCCAGTTCCGACCTGTTTAGATGACGTCTTGCCCCCGTACGGTCTAAAAAATGAGTGGCATGCCCCAAATTGGCCACAGCCATCGGGCGGCCCGTCTGGGCAACTTGGCCGGTAATGCCTTCACCGGGTTTATAAGTTACATCCAATCCTTCTATATTTACGTCATGGGCAATATCCAGCCAGGCTTCCTTTTTTTCGCGATCCAGGAGCGAAATCATGCCTCGCTGCATACCTAAACGCAGGCTCATTTCCTGCAGAACTTGCTCTAGTTCATCACGCAAATCTGTAGGTTGGGCTAAAATTTTAGATATAGCGTGCAGTGCGGCAAGCTCTTCGTAACTGTGTATGCTCAATTTTGTATCTTCCCCAATGGAAGTTTTTTTGGAAACTTTACTCATGTTAAGGCCTGAAGAACCTTGGAAAAGTATTTTGTTACAAAATTGTGCTAAAAGCAATCAATTTTTTGTGCTTCAGCATATAAAATGCAAGGAATGAACCAATTTTGATCTTTTTTTGATAATTATGACCCAAATGGTAAGGATTTATGACAATAGAAGAAAATATTAAATTTGATGTGAATTATTCACTTGACTTACCTTGGTTACTAAGGTAACTTTACTAATATGAATGCGACAGCCAAATCTAAGACAAAGAAAACATTTCCGCTTGAGATCGAAGAAAATCTACACAAAGCTCTCAAGCACAAGGCTATTGAGTCGGATATGTCTCTTCATGCCTACATCCTTGACGCGCTGGTTTCGCGGGTCAACGAAGAAACCGCCGTTTACAACGCCGGTGGTAAAACGAAAGAAAACCGGAGGGAAAAGTGAACGCTTCCGCAGAATCCATAAGCTGCTTACAGTCAGATATATTTTCCGGAACTAACCCAGTTCAGATTATCCACGGTGACGTTCGACAGAAACTTTCTTTGCTCCCAGACGATACCTTTAACTGCTGCGTCACTTCTCCACCCTATTGGGGGATGCGTGATTACGGGTACGAAGGACAAATAGGGGCAGAGACGGAGATCAATGACTATATCGCGCATCTGGTCAAAGTATTTCGCGAAGTTCGGCGAGTACTGCGGTCCGATGGTACGCTCTGGCTCAATATCGGTAACACATACACGTCTGGTGGGAGAACCTGGCGTCAATCGGATGCGAAAAACATGGGACGTGCAATGTCCTATCGTCCTGATACCCCGACGGGACTTAAACCTAAAGACCTTATCGGTGTTGCCTGGATGCTGGCTATGGCGCTTCAACTTGACGGCTGGTATCTGCGCTCAGATATAATCTGGCACAAACCAAACTGCCAGCCTGAGTCGGTCAAAGACAGGGTAACCGTGTCGCATGAATACATTTTCATGCTCTCAAAGAGCGAAAATTATTATTTTGATCAGGAGTCAATCAAAGAGCGAACAGCTGACGGCAAGTCCCTCAAAAACAAGCGGACTGTTTGGCAAATCAATACAGAGTCTTGCAAAGAAGCCCACTTCGCCGTTTTTCCAAAAGCGTTGGTTCGTCCTTGCATGCTGGCAGGCTCACCAAAAGGCGGAATAGTTCTGGACCCCTTCTTCGGCAGTGGCACCGTAGGCATGGTGGCCATTGAGACGGGGCGCAAGTGTGTCGGCGTCGAATTGAAATCCGACTATGTTGACATTGCCAAGCAACGCTTGTTGACGGTTACACCAACTCTCGATCTTGATTTTGCTGAGGGGAATCAAACTGCCAAGAGGCATGAACCTTACATAACACCTTCCTTAAGCCTTTGATCTGCAATTTACGCTCTCCTCCTCCATCAAAGTAGAGACTGAAAAGAAGCTCTCCGGCATTTTCAACAAAACAATACCCAGGTTTTGGGTATTGGGCGCTTTCTATTCGCATCTCAAGGCGCCCCGCTGACGCTCTTTTCAGCAGATCCTTTGGTATCTCTACAAGTTCATACAGGTAATCAGGTTCACCTTTCCTCAGCGCCCGTAGCACTAAAATACGGTCAATGCCTGCAAGGTTATCCAAAAACTGATGACGAAGACCAACCAGATCATTTGGGTCGTCTCCCCATTGCCCACCACCAAGCTCCATAAATTTTGAGATATGCAGTATATCAGCACGTATAGCTTTAGCGGCCTCGGTCTTGAGTGAAACATTGTGCCCACTTATCTTTATGTCATAGCCTCGTCTGCCTCGCGGCGCCAACTCTGCCGCCACACCTGATGCTCTGAGAACAGCCTCCAAAGCAAACTCGAACTTATCCTTGGAAAAAGGCTCTCTTGAAAAGCAGTGATGAATTCTCAAGACGTCGCCAAAATCCAAAAGGGCAAATTCTGAAATGATATCAGAATCAGATACCCTCTTGATTATCCAAGGTTGCGAGAATACCTGCACCATACTTTGAACGAGACCAAGTCGGTAGTCGCTCAACCCAGGTATTTTTGCAATTAATTGCGTGATTTTCTCCTCACGAGTCATTATTGGAAAGCCCTCTTCATATTCAATTTCTGACACGGTAGCGCTATTCTAACAAACAGCGTTGGACTTGCAAACGAAATTTAGCTTCTCTTTGTCTTTTCCTTCTTTTTTCGCCTAACAATTAATATACGAACTTCTCTTTTTCCGAATATTTTAATAAAAATATAACTCAGTAGATTTTCTTATTCAAGCCAATAATTTCATAAATCTGCTTTATCTTTTTCTTTTTTAGAGAGACCTGCGAGTTCTTGTTTCTTCATCATAATCAAAACAGCCGAGATGGCGCCTTCGGTCATGCCGGGGATTCTTTCCATCTGGCCGATAGTGGCGGGGGCGATGCGGGTCAGTTTGGCCTGAAGTTCGTTGGAGAGGCCGGGGACACAGGAATAATCAAAGTCCGGCGGAATTTTCTTTTTCTCCTGTTCCTTCAAACGCTGGACGGATTCGAATTGTCTTTTGATATAGCCTTCATATTTAATTTCTATTTCTATCTGCTTTTTAACGAAGGAATCATTTTCCGCCTCCCAGCCGGGAAATCCGGCTAGATTGTCATAAGATATTTCATGCCTTTTGAGCAAACCGTAAAGAGTGGTGTGATTATTCAAAGGCGGTGATTTAAGTTTTGCCAGTTGTTCATTGATTTCCGGCGACGGTTTGATTGGTGAAGCTTTTAGACGTTTAATACCTTGCTCTATCTGCCGCATCTTCTCCTGCAACACCGCATAATGCTCAGGGGCGATCAATCCCAACTCACAGCCCTTGCCCATCAAGCGGATGACGGCATTATCTTCCCGCAGAATAAGCCGGTATTCCGCACGTGATGTAAACATACGATAGGGTTCATCCACGCCGCGCGTGACCAGATCGTCGATCATGACGGCCATGTAGGCCTCCGAGCGATCCAGAATAAAAGCGGAAGTGCCCTGCACCGCGCGCGCGGCATTGATCCCTGCCCAGAGGCCTTGTGCCGCCGCTTCTTCATAGCCCGACGTGCCGTTGATTTGACCGGCCAGATAAAGGCCGGAAATTAGTTTGGTCTCCAGAGTCAGTTTCAACTGGCTGGGCTGAACGAAATCATACTCGATGGCATAAGCCGGACGCATGATCTGGGCCTGCTCCAAACCTTTCACGCTATGGACAATCTGATACTGTAATTCCAGCGGCAGGCAGTTGCCCAAGCCTTTGGCATAAACTTCCTGCGTGTCGAGTCCTTCATGCTCCAGCACGACCGGATGGCTTTCGCGCTCGCCAAAGCGCATGACCTTATCTTCCAGCGAAGGACAGTAGCGGGCACTCACTCCTTTAATGACACCGGCATATAAAGGCGAGTATTGAATGTTCTCTCGAATCACACGATGCGTTTCAGCGGATGTGGCACTGAAATAGGAAGGCAGGCGCTCTGTTCGCAAAGCGTTGGTGGTAAAGGAAAAGGGCTGGGGGTCGGGGTCGCTGTCCTGCCGCTCGAGACGGGAAAAATCAATGGACGAGGCACGCAGACGCGGCGGGGTTCCGGTTTTCATTCTGCCCATTTCAAACCCCAACTGTTTGAGGTTGTTTGCCAGTCCAATAGACGCGAGTTCCCCGGCGCGGCCGGAAGCGGTTTGAGAAGCACCGATATGCACAAGTCCGTTTAAAAAAGTGCCGGTGGTTATAATGACCTTTTTCGCGCCGTAAAAATACCCGCTTTGATCCAGCACACCTTTAACCGCGCCATTTTCGATGACCAGGCTTTCGACCATGGCCTGCCGGATGTAGAGATTCTGCTGATTTTCGACTACCGCTTTCATCGCCAGGCGGTAGAGTTGCTTATCGCACTGCATCCGGGAAGAATGAACGGCAGGCCCTTTGGAGGCATTAAGCATCCTAAAATGCACAGCGGTTTTGTCTGTAATCTTCCCCATTTCACCGCCGAGAGCGTCAATTTCCTTAACCAATTGTCCCTTGGCCAGGCCGCCGATAGCCGGATTGCAGGACATGAGCGCAATAGAATCCAGATTGATATTGAACAAAAGTGTCTTACAGCCCATGCGTGCGGCCGCGAGTGCCGCCTCGCAACCGGCATGGCCGCCGCCGATTACCAGAATGTCATAGTTATCAGACAAATTATTTCACCTCTTATTTAACCCCTAACCAAAGCTTGCGCTGGTATTAAATCAATAGTAAAAGCTCATCAAAGCCTTGAAACCGCTCAGGGTTAATTCAATTGATGTTTTTTACGGCATAGACTGCAAAAATACAACATAAAAAAGAGGCTAGATTTGGCAAAACCGGTGTTCTGGAAAAATTCGAAAAGATACTATGATCTGAAAAGTTACTGGCGTAATTTGTTCGGCTGCAATGTGCACAAATTGCCCATTGACGCCGGTTTTACCTGCCCCAACCGCGACGGCCGTGTTGCTTACGGCGGATGTATCTATTGCGATGGGCGCGGTTCCAAACTGCGCCAGAAGGGTAAATTGCCCTCTGTTGCCGAACAAATTCAAAGTGGCAAGAAGTTTTATAAACCTCATGCATCGAAATTTATTGCTTATTTTCAAACTTTTACCAATACATACGCACCAGTTGAAAAATTGCGCATGTTATACGACGAAGCTTTAAGTCAGGAAGATGTAATTGGTCTTTCCATCGGCACCAGGCCGGATTGTCTCGCGCCGGAAACAATTACCCTATTAAAAGGGTATGCCCAAAAATATCATGTCTGGCTGGAGTTAGGATTGCAATCTATCCACGATAAAACATTGCAACTTATTAATCGTGGACATAATTCCCAGCAATTTTTGGATGCCATTCATGCCTGCACCGGTCGAGGTATTAATCTCTGTGTTCACATCATTATCGGTTTGCCGGGTGAAAGCGATAAAGATGTATTGCAAACAGCGCAGTCCATTGCCGCACTGCCTATTAATGGAATCAAGATTCATTCCCTGCTCGCGCTGGAAGGAACTGCTCTGGGCGAAATGTACAAAAATGAATCAATTAAACTTATAACTAAAGAAAAATATGTTTCTTTGGTGGCTGACGTTCTGGAAATTCTGCCGCCGACGATGGTAATCCAACGCTTAACTGCCGAAGGTTATCGTGATATTTTCCTTGCACCTGACTGGGCAATGAATAAATTAGATGTGTTAAACGCGATTAATCGGGAACTAGAACGCCGCGATACTCACCAGGGCATATACTATAAAGGATAAAATTGATCGTTTTGCGCTTTTTTGTAACTTAGAATACTGGATTCCGGCCTTCGCCGGAATGACAAAAGTGGTGTTAATGAACTTTTACTCGAGCATTAAAATTAGCTGTAAATTTAGCATAAAAATTGTTAAACCCTCTTCAGCTAATTTGGTAATAAAATTATGATTGCGATAATAGACTACAAAGCAGGAAACCTAACCAGTGTGGCGCGCGCGTTGCAAAACATCGGCGAAACTTACATGGTGACGGACGATATAAAGAAGCTTGATAATGCCAGCCATGTAATATTCCCGGGAGTCGGCGCGGCCGGTGAAGCGATGGCATATCTGCGCCGAAAGAAATTGGATAGTTGGCTTACAGACTGGATAAAGACAGGCAAGCCGCTTATGGGTATTTGTCTGGGCACTCAAATTATTTTCGATTACAGTGAGGAAAACGAAACCAAGTGTATCGGGCTTGTCCGGGGTTTAACAAAGCGTTTCCCCGATGATTTAAATATTGCCTGCCGTAAATTAAAAATCCCTCACATGGGCTGGAACAGTGTCACGTTGCATCGCGATCATCCGGTATTTAGTGATATATCTAAAGATGCCGAATTTTATTTTGTGCATTCTTATTACCCTGCTCCGGCTGACAACTCACTAGTTTTAGGTGTTACCGATTACGGAATAACCTTTTGCTCTGTTCTCGCCACGAAGAATTTGGTGGCCATGCAATTTCATCCGGAGAAAAGCGGCCGCCCCGGTTTGCAAATCTTGCGCAATTTCTGCCGCTGGAGGGGAAATGCTTAGCAAAAGAATCATTCCTTGCCTTGATGTGCGCGATGGAAAACTCACCAAGGGCATTAAATTCAAGGGCAATGTAGATATTGGCGATCCTGTGGAAGCGGCACGGGAATATTACGAGCAGGGCGCCGATGAAATCGTGTTTTATGATATTACTGCCTCAGCGGACGGTCGTGATATAATGATTGATGTAGTTCGTCGTGTGGCGCAGACGATTTTCATTCCTTTTTCCGTCGGCGGTGGTATCCGTAATCTGGAAGATATGCGCCGAGTTATTCTGGCCGGAGCGGAAAAAGTCAGCGTTAACTCCACCGCCGTGACCGATCCGAAAATTATCACGCAAGGCGCACAGGCATTCGGCAGTCAGTGCATAGTACTGGGTATGGATGTAAAAAAAGTGGAAATGTCCGGCAAAATTCCTTCCGGTTATGAAATTGTCATTAACGGAGGACGAAAATATATGGGTATTGATGCTCTCTGGTGGGCGAAAGAAGCGGAAAACCTCGGTGCCGGTGAAATTTGTCTAAATTCGATCGACGCCGACGGCACCCAAAACGGCTATGAATTGAATTTAACGGCGCTTATTTCCGAAAATGTTAATATTCCGGTTATCGCATCGGGAGGAGCCGGAAAACCCGAACACCTCGCGGAAGTATTAACCGAAGGAAAAGCCGATGCGGCTCTGATCGCTTCAATGGTGCATTACCGCACCTATACAATTGCCGGAATCAAAAAATATCTGAACGAACATCAAATTAAAACAAGACTTTATTGGTAGTGTGATAATGTATATGATTGACTAAATTCCTCTTGTTTTTTAGAACTAAACGGTCAGGTAAAAAATATTTAACTATACAAAGTCGATATGAAGTATTAATATTTAGCTGTTAAGTTAGGAGGCGATTTAAGGTGGATGCAAAAAGACATGAATTAAATATCCAACTGGCGCAAATGCTCAAAGGCGGCGTCATCATGGATGTGACCAATGTAGAGCAGGCAAAAATTGCCGAGGAGGCAGGCGCTGTCGCCGTAATGGCACTGGAGCGCGTACCCGCGGATATCCGCAAACAGGGGGGCGTGGCCAGAATGTCCGATCCGGTTATGATTGCAGAAATTAAAAAAACCGTATCCATTCCGGTAATGGCAAAGGCGCGTATCGGCCATTTTGTGGAAGCGCAAATTCTGGAGGCATTGCGTATTGATTATATTGACGAAAGCGAAGTGCTGACTCCAGCCGACGAGGAATGCCATATTGATAAGACAAAATTTAATATTCCTTTTGTTTGCGGCGCGCGTAATTTAGGCGAAGCCCTGCGGCGCATTGCCGAAGGCGCGGCAATGATCCGTACCAAAGGCGAAGCGGGAACGGGAAATGTTGTGGAGGCTGTTCGCCACATGAGAACGATGAATCGTGAAATCCGCCAGTTAGTTGATATGCCCAAAGAAGAAGTAACCGGCTTTGCGAAAGCCAACGGTATGCCTTATGAGCTGGCGCTGAAAGTCAAGGAATTGGGGCGTCTGCAGGTCGTGAATTTTGCGGCGGGCGGCATCGCCACTCCCGCGGACGCGGCCTTGATGATGCAGCTGGGCTGCGACGGAATTTTTGTCGGCTCCGGCATATTCAAATCCGCCGATCCGGCACTACGCGCAAGGGCAATAGTCAAAGCAACAGCTTATTTCAACGATCCGAAAAAAGTACTGGAAGCTTCGATGGGACTGGGCGAAGCCATGCCCGGCCTAGAAATATCTCAAATTCCTCCTGATCAGCTTTTGGCCGGCCGCGGTTGGTAGGCAAATATGACCTTACGTCTGATAAAAAATGCACCCGCGGCAATTGGAGTTCTGGACTTACAGGGCGGAGTTCATGAGCACTTAGACCATCTGGAACGTTTGGGAATCGCTCATAAGAAGGTAAAACAAGAGGCTGATTTTACGGATTTGGCTGGGCTGATTATTCCCGGGGGTGAAAGCTCCTGCATTGCTAAACTGCTCAATATTTTCGGAATTAAAAAAACTATTCTCAACGCGCACCGCAGGGGCATGAAAATTTGGGGCACTTGCGCGGGCGCTATTTTACTGGCCAAAAAAGTAATTAACGAAACACCCTGTCTTGGCCTGATCGATATGGAAATCGAACGCAACAGTTTTGGCAGTCAACTTGATAGTTTCGTCAATGAAGCGTTGATTCCCGCTGTCGCTGGCGAGCCGATACCGCTAACTTTTATCCGGGCGCCGAAAATCACTAGGGTTGGTAAAGATGTCCATATCCTTTTGAAAATTGACGACTATATAGCTGCTGCGGAAAACGAAAATATTTTGGTGACGGTATTTCACCCGGAATTAACCGGATGCCTTGCCCTGCATCGCTATTTTGCTCTCAAATGCGGTTTGCAGCCCGCGTCCAATAAACAAGATTGTATTGATCGTCATTGGGAAAGTTCCAGTTGGACCAGACTTGCCCGCATTAACTGATTTGTACGCATTAATAAACTTAGCGGTTTAATTTCCAGCAGTGCCCAAAAGTCAAATCTAACTTAAGGCATTATTTCTGTATAGGCAACTTTTTAGCCGGTGTAATAATTCAACAACCTGAAAGGAGACAATAGTATGGAAACTAAGGACGCATATGTAAAGAAACTAAAAACCCAAATTGATGAATGGAGCGCAGAGATAGACAAGCTGGAGGCCAAGGCAAAAAAGACTAGGGAGGAATATGAAACTCAAATAAATGCATTACGCCAGCGGTACGATTCAGCGAAAACCAAGATAGCAGAAATTCAACAAGCGAGTGAGGCCTCCTGGCAAGATCTCAAGCAGGGAGTAGAAAGCGCCTGGAGTACTTTTAAGCAAGGGTTAGACAAGGCTAAGTCTCGTTTTAAATAACATATTAAAGTTCTAGAAAAGCAAACTTACATTTACGTGAAGACGAATATTGGTAATGCAGTTTATTGAATCCATCGAAGAAAATTCTTTTGCCGTCGGCCGTTATTGGGGAAGCTTAAATTCTTCGTTGACTCAGGCGGGATCAATTTGGACAATGAACACGGGCGTATCTATTTCCGATTTCAACTGGGTCTGGAATGAAAAACCATTAACAAATAAAGACACAAAGTCAATCGCCGATATAAAAGAGATTTACGAAAAATTAAATTTGCGTTTCTGGTGGTGGATATATCCCAGTGGGCAATCGCCGAAAACCAGAACCATTTTACAAGATGCCGGATTGTGTTTGATTGAAAAAGTTCCTTGTATGGCCGCGGCTTTGAACGATTCAGCGTCAGAAAAGCAAATCCATAACAATATAACAATTTCTCCGGTTAAAGACAAAAATGATTTGCTCATCTGGGAAGACATATCTTTTCATGGATTTGAAATGCCTCAGCGCGCCAGAGAGCAGTATGGCGCTTTTGTTTCATCGTTTGACCTCAGCATCGCATCACCGCAAAAACTTTTTCTTGCCTATTTAGATGGAAAACCTGTAGCCACATCTTTACTATTCGTGCATAACAACACGGCGGGAATCTACTATGTCTCTACTCTTCCCACTTACCGGAACAAGGGGTTAGGTTTACTTATAACTTTGGCCGCAATGCAAGCCGCAAAGCAATCAGGATTTAAAAATATTATTTTACAGTCATCTAAATTTGGATTGAATGTTTATAAACGGGCGGGTTTTAAAGAATACTGCCATGCGGATATTTACCGTTTTAAAACTTCATAATCTTGAAACCTGCTTTCATTAATGATAGCAACTCCTCTGTTTACTGACGGCAATAATGGGTGACCGACTATTTACCTTCGTGGGAAGCTTTTTTAATTTCCACGATCTGGTTTTAGATGATGGATGAGTAGCAAGCGTCTGTTGATTGTATAAGCTGAGGTCATATCGGCTGTCTGTTCTTACTAAAAATATTTCTATATCATTGTGGTAAAGTTATAAATGTTCTGTTATAAATATGTCATAATTATTTATAATTTCTCGATTTAAAAAGTAATAGCAATATAAGCAAGCAATAACGCTTCTATTGCCGGAATTAAAAAATCACGGGTATTAATCCCTAAAGCAAGTTGCGGTATTATACCCTCCGCTTTGCGGGATTGTTCAACTTATCAATTCCGACGTGTGACCTTTAGGTTATACGCTTAGCTTTCGGAATTGGAGTTTCACTAATAAAGAGAGCATATCATGCCTACAGAAGATCTAAAAAAACTGAAGATTGAAAAAGCGGATAAGGTCATCATTACTGCCGGACGAAAAAAGAAACCGTTCATCATCGCCGCTATTATCCTTATGTTTTTAATATTCGTCATTCTTTACAGGGTGGGAATCATTGCCCCTGCAATAACCGTGGATGTAACAACCGTCTCTCAGGTTTATCCTTCCCAATCTCTTTCCATACTGAACGCCAGCGGCTATATTGTTGCCCAGCGCAAGGCAGCGGTAGCCTCCAAAATGACAGGACGTCTGGTGGCGCTGAATGTAGAAGAAGGAAGCAAAGTTAAAAAAGGACAGATAATTGCGCAGATGGAGAGCGCGGATGTAAGCGCGGCAAAAGATCAGGCTGCCGCGAATCTCAATACTGTTCGCGCCAATCTGGAACAGGTCAAAGCGGATAGAGATAATCTCGAAAAGGACCACGCGCGCTATCAAAGGTTGGCCGAAGGTGGTTATGTTGCCCAATCTGAATACGATGCGCTCAATACCCGCTACAAGCGCGCTATCGAAGGAGTCAAAGCGGCAGAAGCCGCTGCAATGGCAGCAGCCGCGTCTCTTACGGGCGCCAAAGCTAACCTTGACTACACTTTGATCCGGGCTCCATTTGACGGAGTGGTACTGACTAAAAATGCCGATGTCGGTGATATCGTGACTCCGCTGGGAGCCGCCGCCACAGCCAAAGCCGCTGTTGTAACAATTGCCGATATGAGCTCCCTGCAAGTAGAAGTAGATGTCTCGGAGACCAGCATCGCATCCATCCGGGTCGGCCAACCTTGCGACATCCAGCTTGATGCTTTAGCGGATATGAGATTTCGCGGCGAGGTTCACGCCATTGTGCCGACAGTTGACCGCACCAAGGCCACAGTTTTAGTCAAGGTGCGCTTCCTGGATAAAGACCCCCGCATGCTCCCGGATATGAGCGCAAAAGTTTCCTTCCTTTCCCGCAACCTCAAGCCCGAAGAACTGAAACCGCGCATCGCGGTAAGTCAATCGGCATTGATCAATCGTGGTGATCAAAATATTGTTTTTCTTCTCCGGGGCAACCACGTTCAGCAAACATCGCTCCAGCTTGGCGAAAAACTGGGCGAAATGATGGAGATCAAAGCGGGACTGAAACCGGGAGACCGTGTCGTCATAAATCCGCCCACGGGTTTAAAGGACGGATCAAAAATAAAAATCGCGGAACGATAAGATTCATTTTTTAAATCCCCCTTTATCTTGTGCCCTTTAGAGTATAAAAGGGGGCTGAGGGGGATTTATTAAATGCTGCCCTTTAATAAGAAACTCAAACCGTTCGCCCGGAATTTAAGAAGCAACATGACCGATGCTGAACGGCTTATTTGGTCAAAAATCAGGAGGAAGCAGTTAGGCGATTTTCAATTCTATAGGCAGAAAAATATCGGCCATTACATTGTGAACTTTTACTGCTCAAAGGGAAAGCTAATCGTGGAGATAGATGGCGGGCAACATTATGAGAGTGATGGAATGATAAAAGATCGTGAAAGGGATCTATACCTTCAGATGCTCGGGTTTACCGTGCTGCGTTTTTCCGACATAGACATTCTCAAGAATATTGATGGAGTAATCGAAAGAATCCTTGAACATTTAAAAATCCTTCCTAGCCCTCCTTTAGAAAAGGAGGGGATAACGATAGACAATAAATTATGACTGATCAGAAAAGCACTATCGTTGAAATAAGAAATGTCTACAAATCCTATCACCGGCAAAGTCTTATTGTTCCGGTCTTGTATGATATTACGTTTGATATTGTCGAAGGAGAATTCCTGGCACTCATGGGGCCATCCGGTTCCGGAAAAACCACGCTTTTGAATCTGATTGCGGGAATCGATAAGATCGATAAAGGCACAATCCGTGTCGGCGATGTCGACATCACCACGCTTTCGGAAACTGAACTTGCCCATTGGCGCGCCAACCACGTCGGCTTCATTTTTCAATTCTACAACCTGATTCCCGTGCTGAAGGCCATCGAAAACGTGGAGCTGCCACTCCATCTAACATCATTATCGAAAAAAGAGAGACATCTGCACGCGGAAATGGCACTGACGATGGTCGGACTGGCCCACAGGATGGATCACTACCCCGGTGAGATGTCTGGCGGTGAGCAGCAGCGAGTGGCCATAGCCCGCGCCATTGTGACCGATCCCACAATTCTTGTCGCCGACGAACCCACGGGGGATCTCGATCGCGTCTCTGCTGAGGAAATTCTTTCGATGATAGAGAGGCTCAACGCGGAGATGGGCAAGACCATTATCATGGTAACCCATGATCCGCGTGCAGCACAGCGGGCGAAAATCCTGCGGCATCTGGACAAGGGATATCTGAACGATGATGCTTCTCAAAATCCTCTTTAGAAATGCTTTTCATAATAAGCTGCGCAGCAGCCTCACCATCCTGGGCATCGCTGTGGCAATTCTGGCCTTCGGTCTTTTACGGACGGTAATCAGTTCCTGGTATTCCGGCGTCGAAGCTGCTTCAACCACACGCCTGGTCACCCGTAATGCCATTTCGATTATTTTTCCGCTGCCTATTGCTTATCAGGAGAAAATCCGCCAGATTGCAGGAGTAAAAACCGTTTCCTATGGCAACTGGTTTGGCGGCGTTTATATTGAGGAGAAAAACTTTTTTCCTAATTTTTGTGTGGACCCTAAAACCTATTTTCAACTCTATCCAGAATTTGTTTTGGATCTGCTGCAACAAAAGGCGTTTCTTGCCGACCGCAAAGGCTTTGTTGCCGGCCGAAAACTTGCGGATAGGTTCAGCTGGAAGATTGGAGATACGGTAACCCTCAAAGGAACTATATACCTCGGAAACTGGGACTTTGTGCTCCGCGGTATTTACCATGGTCGTGACGAAACCATCGACGAAACCCAGTTTTTCTTCCACTGGAATTACCTCAATGAAGTGATAAAAAAAAGGTCTCCTAACTGGGCTGATAAAGTCGGCTTTTACATGATCGGAATCAGCAGGCCGGATATTGCGCCGGATGTGGCTTTGGCTATCGATAATGCATTTAAAAATTCTCTCGCCGAAACATTAACGGAAACGGAAAAGGCCTTCAATCAGGGCTTCATCGCCATGAGCGGAGCAATCGTTACGGCCATCCAAATGGTTTCTTTCGTCGTCATCTTCATCATCATGGCGGTAGTTGCCAACACCATGGCTATGACGACACGGGAGCGCACTGGTGATTACTCCATTATAAAGACGCTGGGCTTCGGCGCCAAAGATATAACTATTCTTATTTTTGGCGAATCGCTGGTAATTACCGCGACCGGATGCATTATCGGCGTGATCCTGACGTTTCCCGCGGCCAAAGCTTTCGGCCATAGCCTGGCTAATTACTTTCCGGTCTTTCTCGTCTCTGCGGAAACGATTTATTATGATATTGCGGCCGCGTTTCTTATCGCGGTTCTGGCGGCGATCATCCCCACTCGTCACGCAATTCGCATTCGAATTGCCGCTGGCTTAAGGAGGATTGGCTGATGGCTGTTCCCATTTCCTACAGCATCCGCAACCTCTGGAAACGCAGATTGACAACAGTGCTAACCGTGTCCGGCATGGCGCTGGTCGTCTTTGTTTTTGCCGCCGTGTTGATGATGGCCACAGGCCTACAAAAGACACTGGTGGAGACCGGATCGAATAACAACGTCGTGGTCTTGCGCAAAGGCTCAGCCTCGGAAGTCGTTAGCATTATAGAACGCAATCAGGCCTCTATTGTGGAAATGCTGCCACAGATGGCGATGAGCGCCGATGGAAAACGGCTGGTCGCCAAGGAATCCGTTGTTCTCATTGCCTTACAAAAACGCGGTACAGAGAAGACAGCAAGTCATTCCAACGTCGTGGTACGAGGGGTACAGGAACAATCGCTTCCTCTACGACCGCAGGTGAAGCTTGTTGCCGGACGCATGTTCAGAATGGGATCATCAGAAGTTATTGTCGGAAATAGCATTGCCAAAGGATTTCAGGGGGTCGGGCTACAGGGCACACTGAATTGGGGTATGCGGACATGGACGGTTGTCGGTATTTTTGACGCGGGCAATACGGGTTTTAGTTCCGAAATCTGGGGTGACGTAGATCAGATTATGCAGGCCTTTCGACGTCCTGTTTATTCATCGCTGATTTTCCAATTGCAAAACTCCGCAGATTTTCCGCAAGCAAAATCTGCCATTGAAACAGATCCGCGATTGAAACTGGAAGCCAAAAGAGAGACGAGGTATTATCTTGATCAATCGGAAATGATGGCGAAGTTTCTACGGATTCTTGGTATGTCGCTTACCATCATCTTTTCCATCGGCGCGATCATCGGGGCAATGATCACCATGTATTCGGCAGTGGCCAACCGCACAGCGGAGATCGGCACATTAAGGGCACTTGGTTTCCGCAGACGCAATATCCTCCTGGCATTTCTGGCCGAATCGCTTTTGCTGGGTTTTATCGGCGGCTTCGCGGGATTATTCTTTGCATCATTCATGCAGCTCATCACCGTTTCCACCCTAAATTTTCAGACCTTTTCCGAACTAGCCTTTAAGTTTACTCTCAGTGCTCGCATTATTCTTGAGGCGATGGCGTTTGCTTTGATCATGGGACTCATCGGCGGCGCGTTACCGGCATTGCGCGCCTCACGCCTGAACATCGTCGATGCCCTAAGAGCGGCATAGATAATCAGTGGATACAGCAAAATTTCATTCACCCTACCTGCTTCTTAATCATATTGATCAATGGATTTTAACCGCATTTTCATCAAGTACGGTCATCCTTCATTAAAGAACAAAATTGTTCAATTTCGTTTTTTGAACGACATCTTTGTAATGCTTTGTTGCTTCTCCCCAGAACTATATTTATAAATCATCCAATATAATTCCAGTATTACCTATTTGGCATTCCAGTTACAATTTTGGCATTCCCATTGCAACGAAGCTTTTATTTATTGCAATTTGAAATTTTTTTAAGGAGGTTAATACAATGATCAATAGTGGTGATACTGCGTGGGTTCTTATATCTACAGTATTGGTATTTGCGATGACTATACCAGGTTTAGCGTTTTTTTATGGAGGATTAGTCAGGAGAAAAAATGTTCTCTCTATTTTGATGCAGTGTTTCATTATCATGTGCGTGATCAGCCTCCAATGGGTGTTGTTTGGCTATTCCCTTGCTTTCGGGCCCGATACCGGATGGGGAATTATTGGAAGCCTTAAATGGGCTGGTCTAAATTTTGTGGGCAGCCAGCCAAATCCCGATTACGCGGCGACGATTCCTCATTTTGTTTTTATGATTTTCCAGTGTATGTTTGCCGTGATTACTCCGGCTTTGATTATCGGCGCATTTGCCGAGCGCATGAAATTTTCCGCGTTTTTGATTTTCTCTGTCCTGTGGGCTACTTTTGTTTATAGCCCCCTTGCCCACTGGGTCTGGGGCGCGGGCGGCTGGATGAAAAGTCTTGGCGTCATGGATTTTGCGGGCGGCATTGTCGTCCACGCTAGCTCCGGTGTGTCGGCGCTGGTTATGTGCCTTCTTTTGGGCCGAAGAGTCGGCTATCAGCATCCCCCTTTCCGGCCTCACAATCTGCCTTTTACTGTCTTGGGCGCCGGCCTGCTCTGGTTCGGATGGTTTGGCTTTAACGCCGGTTCTGCTCTGGCCGCAGATGGAATAGCAGCCAATGCTTTTATAACTACGCATGTCGCCGCGGCCGTGGCGGGGTTAACCTGGGCTTTAATTGAATGGCAGCAAAATGGCGCACCGACGATACTCGGAGCATGTACAGGTGCCGTTGCGGGGCTTGCCACTATCACGCCCGTCTGCGGCTTTGTGAACCCCATAAATGCCATCTTTATCGGCATACTTGCCTCCGTATTTTGTTATATCGCCATCGCGGTTATTAAAACCAAACTGCGCTACGACGATGCTTTAGACGCGTTTGGTGTTCACGGTGTGGGAGGTATTTGGGGTACAATTGCCGTTGGTCTTTTCGCGGAAAAAGCGGTTAATGCCGCCGGTGCAAATGGTCTTTTCTTCGGAGACGCCCACCAATTCCTCGTGCAATTAATGATGGTGGCTGTGGCGTCGGTTTTTGTGGCAGTAATGACCTGGATACTCTTTAAGTTTGTGGACGCAGTCGTCGGTATGCGGGTGGAAGAAAGACAAGAAGTCATCGGCCTTGACCTGACTCAGCAGAGTGAAGCTGCATATACAGTTATTGAATAGGAGGATATAATAATGAAGCTCATAGTAGCTATTATTCAACCGCATAGATTAAATGAAGTGAAAACGGCCTTGGAAGCCATTGAAGTA
>Ga0208820_1000077_pt1 | contig 108465 bp, 90 predicted proteins | sample June2015DPH_16_5_FD_184713 | JGI IMG/M metagenome (GOLD analysis project Ga0208820, IMG submission 184713) | Peatland microbial communities from SPRUCE experiment site at the Marcell Experimental Forest, Minnesota, USA - June2015DPH_16_40... | ecosystem: Environmental > Terrestrial > Soil >...
ATTATCGATTCCACCAGCGCACGGGCGTGCTCCGCCGGAACTTGACCGCGGGCCTGGGGACCAGTCGACGCCTGGGTATCCAGCAGGGATCTCAGGTCTTTCATGGAAATCTGGCCGTCCTTATTCTGCATGCCCTCGCACGCCTTTTTGGTTTGCGCAGGATATTGAAGGTCGCCCAGCACCGTCTGGGCGATGGCGGGGTTGCTGACCATGAGGCTTAGCTCTTTTTTGGCCTTCGATTTTATCTCGCTTATCTTCGTCCTGGAATCTGTGGCGCCCTTGGGCTCCTGGGTTGAAGGCACGGTGCTGCTTTTCGTTTCAGCACCGGCAGGTGTCTCCCCGGCGGAAGCCTTTGACCCCCAATTAGCCGCCGCCGCAGTCTCGGGCTTTGCCCAATTATTCCGGGCAGAGGACCCGACGCCCTTGGCCGGCGCAGGCATGAGCTTTTGAAGCTCGCCGGAAAAATCGCCCTGGGCTATAGTTTGCCCGATTTTCTCATTTTCGTTTCCCAGAAAGGATGCCAGCAGTGGGGCAGCATTTACTTGTCCTGATTGCATTCTCACATCCGATCTAGGTCAGATAGCGTTGTTTAAGCCAAACGCGGCATTATCTTCCCATGGATTTCACAGGCTTCAGGATAAAGTTACAAGCAAGCTTGATACCAAAAAAACTTGCTGCTAAAATGCCATTAAATCAATAACTTACAATGATGGATTTTCTTTGGAGAGAACATTCCGGGTTTAACGAGGAATTTTTTTCTTGGTGTACACGCAAATATTTCCCTTTCGGGTCGGATTAGGCCCTTAGACCTTCGGAACTGATGAACGGATTGGAGAGCATGGCAAGGGCCATCTTCCCCTCTTCTCTGAAACGGCTTCGGACAGCCGCCCTGACATGCGGTACGGACGACCCGAACTGACCCGCCCGCATATCGTAGATGGAGCCGATCAATTGGGCTATTTTAACTCCACCGGTTTTGGCTTCTGCGCGCTTGATCGCCTTGGTGAAAATCTTTGCCGCGCCATTTGGCCCATGCTGAACGGCCGTGCTCCAGAGTACCTCCTGAAGCGCCCTGGGGGTTTTTGAGATATCCAGACCGGTTCGATCCGAAATTTCCTGAACGGCAGGAAGATAATGGTTGCTTTCGATAAAATCGTACTGGAGTTTAGAAAACCGCTCAGGATCTTCATCTGCTACTTTTTTCCATACGGCGGGCATTCTTCCGAAGGTGTTGCCGGTGTTTGCAGGTCCGGCGGCTTTCAGTTTACCGGCGATGTCGGGCGCCTGCTCAGACAGGTAATTGATAAAGCCCTTCATGGAGCCGACCTTGGAGGAAATCTGGTAGGTCCCGTAGGATGTCCCGCCATTATAGTCATAGCCGATCGCCCCCGGACCTTTTTCGCACGATTCGAAATGAGCGGACAGAACGCCTATTCCCTGCCCTGGAGACATCATTGTCCCGGCTTGCGGCGTCGATCCGCAAACCCCGCCCATGCCGAAAGTCCCACCAAGCCGGCTGAGCCCTGGGCCCCCCGGACAGCAGCCGCCCATACGGTTCGGACCTGATGACAAGGCTGCGATGGCGATCAGAGTAGATGCCGCCAGATTATTGACATTCTCCGAGCTCAGGCCCGGCGCTGGACGTGGGTTTTTAGTGGAGCTGTGATAATCGTGTTTGACCAGCTCTGAGGATGCAGGCCTGTTTCGCAGACTCTGGACCGGCTCGCTGCTGTCTTTGAATTTTAACTCGCTCAGAAGGGCTTTAAACACATTGGTGTTTTCGGCTTTCTTATCAGAGGTGGATTTAGTGGTATGAGTGGCCTTGTCGCTCGTTTCAACCCGGCCGGTTTTGTGGAGATCTACTTTGACTGTCATGACCACACGCCTCCAGATAGTTGACTTACTAAAACCGTATGCAAAAGACGTGCTCGCCGACGGAGGGCGCAGGATAGAGATAAAGGGCCTCCCGCTCCCGCCCCGTTTCGCGGGGGGGGGTGAGTGGGCGGGCTGTCTAGAATGACCGGCCGGCCTCCGCGCTATACGCACGGTCGCCGCTTTTGCTCAGTCCTCCGTGGCGCGTACAGCCTGGCGAAACAGCACTTTCAGATTGCCCAGGGCCGGGCCGAAGGTGCTCAGCCCTGTTTCTCTGCTCAGCGCCTGCTCCACTACGAGAACCGGGGTCCCCGGCTCTGCCCATCTGAACAGCGCTTCCGCCTTTTCGATCGGCAGAATCACGCAACCATGCGAGCAGTGCGCTCCAAAGACATTTCCCGCGTGAATCCAGACTGCTTCGTAAATGTGGAGCGAAAACGGCATCCAGGCGGGAGACCCAAAATCATTTGGGTAGGAGCTTGAAGTGTGTTCAGCGTCTTTTTCCTCGACCCGGTAGGACCCGGCCCTGGTATCCTGACCGCAAACCCCCGTGCAGGCCTGGCTGTCGCCGACAAGCACCCCTGATTCATACCATCCGACAAAAGCAATGTCCTTGACCACCAGAATAAGCTTCGGCGCGCAGAGTTTTTCAGGCAGCCGGACCGGCAGTGGGGTCCAATCCCTGTAGGCGTTGAAGTCCCTGGGAACTTTGAGTTCCCGGCCCTGCCGGATATCTTTGCGAATGTAGAAAGATTCCTTATTATTGAGCCTGGCCAGTATCTCGCGGCAGGTATTCAGGTCCAGCGAGGGGTCCGATATTTCAACGGCGAGCAGTTCCTCCTCGGAAATGACCCTCTCAGTCCAGGAAAGATCGGGGTGATTGGAGGCGGCAAAGCCGATCTGCCCTCCAGGGAGGCAAAACCAGAATATCGAAATAAAAAGACAAATAAGCTTCATTACGCTTGCCGGCTTTTCAGAATTTGTCCTGATTTTTGTTTCTCCTCAAGTTTGCCTCCTCCACTTGTGCCATATTCTACAACGTTTCGCAAGGCCCATCGAGCCCAGTTGGGTCCCAGCCTCAAACACCGGATGAACGCAATAGGCCATCCGCTTTTGCTCAGTCCTCAGTGGCGCGTACAGCCGGGCGAAACAGCACTTTCAGATTGCCCAGCGCCGGGCCGAAGGCCCTCAGCACTCAGTCCTGACAGCGAGCAGGGGTCTCGACCAGATGTTCTAATCCGGTCTCGAATGATTACATTAAGTCAAACTGTGTTCGATATCTGATTCTTGCAGCATACCCGTTGCATTTGCTCAATGCCTTGTAGGAGGCCCGCGACATGGAAAGATACTTTATGAATATGCCGGAGGATATGTTTTGCGAGGTGTGCTCCGAGAAAAGAGGCATAAATCCCAATACTCTCAAGGAAGTCATCATCCTGGCCGTGGAGATCGCTCGTGAGGGCCGGGAGGGAAGAAGAATCGGGACAATGTTCGTCGTCTCGGACTCGGAAAATGTCATGAAGCATTCTCGAAGCCTGATTCTGGATCCTCTTCTGGGGCATCCCGCTAAAGTGAAGCAAATTTCCGATACCGACATGCGTGAAACGGTCAAGGAACTTGCGCAGCTCGACGGGGCTTTCGTAGTCTCCGATGAAGGGACGGTCGTTTCGGCCTGCCGCTACCTGGACTCTTCCTCAGAAGGAATTGACTTACCGCTTGGCCTTGGCAGCAGGCACATGGCGGCGGCATCCATAACGAAACTTACCAACTCGGTAGCGGTGGTTGTCTCCGAGAGCTCGGTAGTCCGAATCATCGACGACGGGGAAATTGTCTCTGAAATAATCCCCGAACTCTGGATGTTCAAGAGATATTCCGCCCTCAGCAAGGGCAAGATGTTGGAACAGGAAATAATAGTTAGCACCATGGAGGACTAAGAAGCAACACTCCCCCAACGTGCAGGGGCCGGCCGCGCCGCAACCTGATATCAATACTGCCCGTAGAATTTTTCCTGGTGCGCGGCCATGTGAACGAGAATGGGCGCCGGCTCAAACCTGCGGCCGTGAGTTGAACACAGATTTTCCATTTCCGAGACGACCCGCCCCATCCCCGCCGAATCCAGGTAGCGAAACGGTCCTCCCAGAAAAGGCGGAAAGCCTAGACCCAAGACCGCTCCGACGTCTCCGTCCTCGGGACTCGATATAGTCCCCTGCTGCAGGCACAGGGCCGCTTCGTTCACCATGAGATATACAAGTCTTTTACATATTTGCGAAGAATCGACGCTCTTTCTTCGCCCTCCGCCAAAAAAACCGTAGATATTCGAATTAACAACCATTGCAGGTTCCAAGCCCCGAATGCGCACCATGTCAATCAATCGCGGATGGTAGTCGTAGAACCCCACCCCCTTCTTTTTGCCCGCATACCCCGATTTAAGTATGGAACCAAGGCCCGCAGGCGCGTGGAGATCGCGTTGGACAAAAAACTCTTCGAGTTCGCCCGCAACATGCGCGGCCACCTCTATTCCCACCTCATCCAGAAGCCTAAGCGGCCCCACCGGGAAGCCGAAATCCCTGATTGCCGCATCCACATCCTCAACAGCGGCCCCTTCTTCGATCAGTTTGATCCCCTCGAGCAAGAAAGGCACCAGTATGCGGGTTGTATAAAACCCCGGTCCATCCCTGACTACGATCACAGTCTTGCCCTGTTTGCGTCCCACTGAGACGGCTGTCGCCAGGACCCAGTCCTCACAGCTCTCAGTCACGATCACTTCCAGCAGTGGCATCTTGTGCACGGGCGAGAAATAGTGCATTCCGATCACGTTTTGCGGGCGTTTGGATGCCTCGGCAATGCGGCTTATAGGAATCGCAGATGTGTTGGAGGCAAAAATGCACTCCGGTGAAATGACAGACTCGACTTCACGCAGCACCTGATGTTTTGTCCCAAGGTCTTCGAAAACCGCCTCAATGACCAGCCCTGCGCTGGCAATACCGGAGTAGTCGGCGGCTGGAACAACCAGACTGTAAAACTTGTCCCTCCGGACCGGCGTGAGCTTCTGGGATCGGGTCCTCCGGTCCAGCGATTTCCAGATTTCCCTAAGGCTAACCGAAAGCTTTTCCTGCGATACGTCCTTAATCGCCACCCTGTACCCGCTCTCGGCCGAAACCGCCGCGATACCTGTCCCCATAAACCCGCTTCCAACGACTCCAATCAAATCTACCAGCCCCGGCTCCGCCCCATAGTGTTTCTTTCTCAGTCCCGTCTGAGCAAAAAACAGATGTCGAAGAGACCTGGACTGCTCTGATACGACCAGTGATCCGAACGCCTTCATTTCAGCCTTGAAGCCATCGGACATGGTGCCGGCAATTCCTGCTTCCACACAGTCGATCACCTTGAAAAGGGCCGGATAGTGGTCGTCGCTCTGTCTTGCAACCCGCCTGCGAGCGGTATGAAAATAGATTCTGCGGGCCGGCGGCATAGTTGCGAGCACCCAGTCGAGTGAAAACAAGGCCCGATGGGAAATTTTCCTGGGGAATTGCTTTATGAGAAACGGTACGCACCTTTTTGCCGTATTTGCCAGGTCCCCCGGATAGACTACAGTATCGACTATGCGCAGAGCTCTTGCCTCGCCGGCGCTCAGGCTTTTTCCAGTCAGCATAAGCGCCAGTGCTGTTCTGATTCCCGCTGTGCGGGTCAGGCGCTGAGTCCCCCCCGATGCAGGCACAACCCCGAGCGTTACTGCCGGCAGTCCCAGAACGGTCTTAGGGGAGTCGGTCGCAATCCGGAAATGACAGGCAAGCGCAAGCTCCATTCCCCCGCCCAGACAGGGCCCGTTTATTGCCGCAATCGATGGGTAGTGCAGGTTGGCGATGCGGTTGAAAAGAGTATGCGCACGGGTGAGGATTGTCCTTGCACGCCCCGGTTCGCTCATCTCCTGGATATCAGCCCCCACAATGAACTTGTCTTCCTTGGCGCTGATGAAGATGAGGGCTTTTGCGAAATGGTCTGTCCCCACCTCGTCCAGCACGTTTTCGATCTCTGAGATGACAGGTTCGCTCAGCGTGTTTGTCCGGTCGTGTGGATTATCGATGAAAGCGAACAGGACGCCATCTTCATGCTTTTCGAGTCTCACAAATTCCATGAGTCCTCCCTGTCTTGTTCTCTATGCCGGTTCCCGGATACCGGATAAAAACCGGCCATTCGGCATCCGGTTTCAGCTCAAGCGCTCTATGAGCATTGCATGACCGAGGCCGCCGGCCGCACAGCTTGCGATAATGCCCAGACTGCCGCTTTCGCGCCTCAGCCTGTCGCAACAGCTTATGAGAAGGCGGATGCCCGTAGCGCCGAACGGATGGCCGATTGAAAGAGACCCTCCTCTAGTATTCAACCGGTCCATGTTTACTTCGCCGACTTTTGAAGGCAGGCCGAGCTTTTCGCGCGCAAATGCGTCGCTATCGAGGGCGTTCAAGTTCGCGAGGACCTGCCCTGCAAAGGCTTCATGGAATTCGAAAACATCGATCGACGAAAGTGCGGCGCCGGTCTTTTGGAGCAGCTTCGGGACCGCATAAGCCGGACCCAGTAGAAGCTCCTCGTCCGGATCGCACCCGTGGAAACAGAATCCGGCAATTCTAGCTACAGGCGCGTACCCGAGGCTTTTCGCCTTTCCGTAAGACATTAGCAGGACCGCTGCTCCACCATCGCTGAGAAAAGAGGAATTCCCCGCGGTTGCCGTCCCAAAGGGAAAATAAAAGGCTGCCGGAAGCCGCGCCAGCCTTTCCAATGTAGTGTCGCCCCTGATTCCATTGTCTTCTTCGATGCTCTTGAACCGGGGCGGGATGTGCACCGGCAGGATTTCATCCGAAAAAAGACCGTTGCGGGCCGCCTCAGAGGCCAGGTGATGAGACCTCATTGCATACCGGTCCTGCTCCTCCCGGCTGACGCCCCACCGGGCCGAGATCCTGTCACAGCTCTGGCCCATGCTCAATGAGTTTGAAAACTCCGCAATCTTCGGGACCTCCGGGAGAAAGTGGCCGAACCGCAGGCCTGAGGCCCATTTGATCCAGTCGACAGGATTTTTGAGGCTGCGCATCTCCATCAGTTTGTGCCTCATGGGGCGCCTGAGCAGAATGGGTATATTGCTGAGGCTCTCCGTTCCACCGGCTACGGCCGTAGCGGCCTGACCGCTCCCAATGAGCACAGCGGCCTGTGAAATCGCCTGAGAACCGGATATGCAGGCCATCGCAATGGTATGGGCCGGGATCTCAAGCGGCAGGTTCGCTCCAATCAGTGCCTCGCGTGCAACGTTGCTCGTTGCTGGTTCGTTGAGCACGCATCCGAAAAAGACGTGCTCGATTTCCCGGGCCGGCAGGTTCGCTTTGTCTACAACACCCTTGAGGGCCATACGCGCCAGGTCATAGGTGAGAAGATCTTTAAAACCGGTCCCCGAACGCAGAAAAGGCGTACGGCAACCAGCCACGATCACGGGAGAAAACTCATTTAGTTCGCTCAGCATCTTATTTTCCGGATTAAGGCCTCACTTGAAGACGAACATACACAAATACACCGCTCAACCTGCCAATCAAAATAAGTCGGGAGTTTGACTTATATAATACCTTGCTCGAAAAAAAATGCGCCTGACATGCAAAGGAACAGTGCTGAGGACTGAGGACTGAGGACTGAGAGGGCAACCTGGCACCATTGTAGTTTAACATTTGGCTTGCCTTCAAATGCACCCGGTGTCATGCTTATACGTTCTGCACGGCAGTGCACACGGTGGCCGCTTTTTCTCCGCACTCAGTCCTCAGTCCTCAGTCCTCAGTCCTCTTTCTTCTTCCGCCAAGGGGTCATCATTATTCCCGAATTCAGAAAACCTGAGCGGTTGGCAGGAATTCTCTTGCATTTTCTATCGCGTTTTATGAGAATCCAATGGCCTGTTTGACGGGAACTGATCGAGGGCGGTACCCTTCGACACTAGCGCAGAAGGATTTGTTCCTTCCTGTATAACCGGTCCAGCCGGCCTCAGGAGAAAACATGGAAGTGAAACTGCTCAACATCGGTTTTGGAAACACCGTGATCGCTAATCGCGTCGTAGCGATCGTATCGCCTGCCTCCGCCCCCATGAAAAGGCTAAAAGAAGACGCACGGCAGGGAAACAAATTGATAGACGCGACTATGGGCCGTCGCACCCGTTCAATAATTGTCACCGACAGCGACCACGTAATCCTGTCCGGCGTTCAGGCCGAAACCATTGCCCAAAGGCTTCTTCTGGACGGAAACGCCAAAGAGGCCAACCTGGTAAAGTAGCTTTAGAATCCCGATACCCTGGGACAGGTATATGCCCCCTCCAGCCACTACCGGGCAACTCTTCATTGTATCGGCCCCTTCGGGGGTCGGAAAATCTACTATCATCCGCAGGGTAATTGCAACCCGGCCAAAACTGAAGTTTTCCGTTTCCTCCACCACACGCCCGATCCGCTCCGGAGAAGTTGCCGGAAAGGATTATCATTTCCTGTCCATGGAGGAATTTCTACGCGGAATAAGCTCTGACCGTTTCCTCGAGTGGGCTGAAGTCCACGGTCATCTCTACGGAACAGACCGGCGCCCTGTCGAACAATGGCTTAAAGCCGGAAACGATGTGCTCCTGGACATAGATGTTCAGGGAGCGCGTCTTGTCCATTGCGCCTATCCGGCCGCGCAGACCATCTTCATTCTGCCTCCCTCGATGCAAGTGATGGAGGAGCGGCTCCGCAATAGGGCAACCGAGACCGGTAAACAGCTCGCCGTCCGGGTTGCTGCCGCCCGGCTCGAGATTCTGGAATCGCCATGGTATGACTACATCATCATCAATGACAACTTGCAGGAAGCGACCGAGGACCTGAAGGCGATCCTGCGGGCGGGCCGATCCAGCCGGGCAATCCGGGCAGCCGGGCTAAAGGATTTTCTTATGGGGATGAGGGATTGAGAAATCTTTGACAGGATCAACAGGATTAAGAAGAAAGAAATAGAGATAGGCTGGCCTGCTGAGGGCTCGATACCCATCTTGGGAGGCTGCACCGATCGAAAACAGGGCCGTCCAGGACTATTTTCTAATCCTGTAAATCCTGAGCCTCTTGCAAAAGTCCTTCAACGTCATTCCGGCGGGGCCTGTCCCGGAAGTGTCCTGTCCGGGAGCCGGAATCCAGGTTTTTCAAGGTCCACTGGACCGCGGATGTCACCGGAGTGACGGTTTTGTTGAGTTCTGCAAGAGGCTCTCCTGTAAATCCTGTCAAATAAGTCTTTTAGCCATGAAAAAAACTCATTCCTCCGAACGCGAAATCTGGATTTCAGGAGCCAATCCCGTAAGGGAAGCCCTGTGCGCGGATAAAATAGCCGCAGGCGAGCTTGTGCTTTCGCGGAGCGATTTAAGAGGCCAGGAGATCGAAGAGCTTGCTCTAAAACGCGGGATACCCGTGACCCGAAGCATCCGCGAGCGCATAACGCAACTCGCCGGCCACACCCACCACCAGGGAGTTGTCCTCAGAATATCGGAGTTCCCCTACACTGAACTTGAAACCCTGCTGGAAAAACCTCTTGCCGGCCGGGAACCGCTTCTTGTCCTGGACAGCATACAGGACCCGCAGAACCTTGGAGCAATGCTAAGGAGCGCCTGCTTTCTTGGTGCAAAGGGGGTAATAATCCCCAAGGACCGATCGGCGAGTGTGAGCGCCGTCGTGATCAAAATTGCGGCTGGGGCTACAGCTTATGTCCCCGTGGCACGGGTTACCAATGTGGCCAGGGCGCTCAAACAGCTCAAATCGGCCGGTTACTGGGTGGCGGGCCTCGAAGTTAAGGGAGGCAAGAGGCCATATGAGGCGGATTTTACCGTTCCGCTCTGCCTGGTGATTGGAAACGAGCAAAAAGGAATACGTCCATTGGTCAAAAGCGAATGTGACCTGCTGGTCCAAATTCCTGCCGCCGGCCCCCTGGATTCGCTCAATGCCGCAGCCGCCGCAACTGTCGCCCTCTATGAAATCCTGCGCCAGAGGCTCACGCCGGGAAACACAGATGATTAGCGATCAATATTTATCAGTTTCTGATCCATCTGCGCCGCCTGACAAAAAGTTCAGCGGCCCTCACTTTTTGCTGGTCCGCTGGACCGGCGTGTAAGTCGCTGAGTCGAACGGGTCAAATCGAGAAGAGACCTCAATGCCGTGTTCACAGAAACTGAATGATGGAAAGCTTCTGCTATGTCTGGATCGAGAACCGCAACATTAGCTCCTTCAGCCAAAAGCCGGCTATAGTATTTGCCACGGACAGCCTTTGAGTAGTCAAAACTGTATTCGGGACGCAATTCATCCTTGAGTTCTTTATGGTTATCCTTCACTCTTCACTATTCACTATTCACTATTCACTCTTCTTTATTCCTGCTCCCAAAAAGGGCAGTCCCGATTCGCACAAGCGTCGCTCCCTCCTCTATGGCCACCTCAAAATCGCCGCTCATGCCCATTGAAAGCTCGGTCAGCCTCTCCGGCAGGGGCGACTCGCATCGGAGCGAATCCAACAACGAGCGCATCTGCCTGAAGTAAGGCCTTGCCCGCTCCGGCTGGTCGAAAAAGGGCGGAAGGGCCATCAATCCCCGCACATCAAGCCATTTAAAACCGCACGCAAGTTTAAAGAAAGAACTCAGCTCGCCGGGACGTACGCCGCTCTTGGTCTCTTCGCCCCCGATATTCACCTGGATAAGGACCGGGACCTTTCTGCCCGCAATCCCGGCCCTGCGGTCAAGCTCGATTGCAAGGGGTTCACGGTCGAGCGTTTCGATCCAGTCGCAGCACTCGACGGCCGACCTGGCCTTATTTGTCTGCACGTGCCCGATACAGTGCCAGGAAACCCGAAGTCCTGCCAGCGCATCCCTCTTTCTCCTGGCCTCCTGGATGTAATTCTCGCCCAGAATATCTATTCCGGCTTCTATTCCCTCGCGGATTCTCTCAACAGGGACCGTCTTGGTCACACCTACCAGCTTTACCCCTTCCGGGTCGCGCCCCGCACGCGCGCAGGCGGCCCTGATGCGCTCCCGGACATCTGCCAGATTGCCGGCAACCTCTGTGCTCGCCTCACCAATTCTTCCCATTAGCCCCCTCCGACCAGCCTGACAATCTCCAATGAGTCGCCCGATTCGACAGGTTCACTTTCCATCAGGCTTCGGGGAACAATGCTGAGGTTACGCTCGACCGCCACTTTTTTCGGATCGATGCCAAGGGAGCGAAGGAGTTCGCCCAAAGTGGGCAGCCCCGGGTATTGGCTGCTCTTGCCGTTGATCGTTATTTTCATTACTAGACCTCAAAAACTTCCCGTCTTTGTTTTTTCTCTTAACCTTGTTTCAATCCTGTCAAAGATTCTTCTCCAAAAAAGCCTCATCCCAATCCTTCCAGACCGGTTCATAACCTTTTTGCCGAATGACCTCGGCCACTGTTTCAGGGTCCCGGTGGTCGGCAATTTCGAACTGAGCTTCCGCGCCGTTGCTTTGCGGGTGAGTATAGCCGCCGGGGTCTGTCTTCGATCCGGCGCTCATAGAGGTGATGCCCAGCATGATCAGGTTGTCTCGAAAATCCGCAGGCTCCCTTGTGGACAGGGTGAAACCGGTGTCGGGCAAAAATAGCCTCAAGGCGGTGAGCAATTGCACAAAATTCAAGTCCGATACCGGGTGCGGAGGTTGAAAAGACCCCGCTGCGGGCCGCAGCCTCGGAAAAGAGATGGAAACCTGTGATTTCCAGAATTTTCGCATTAGGTATTTGGCGTGCAGGCCCATGTAAAAGCCTTCCACGCGCCAGTTCCCAAGACCCAGCAAGGCGCCCAGCCCGATTCGCCTAAAACCGGCCTCACCTCCCCTGTCAGGTGTTTCGAGCCTCCAGCGGTAGTTTCGTTTCTTTCCCCCGGGATGGAACTGCCGGTAAAGCTCTTCGCTGTAGGTTTCCTGAAAAACGGTCAGGCCGTCCACACCACAGGCGATCAGGGCTTGGTATTGCTCGGCGCTCATAGGGTAGATTTCAACGGCAATAGATGAAAAAAGAGGCCTGAGAAGACCGACTATCCTGGTGAAGTAATCGAGGGACGCCACTTTGGGCTGCTCACCGGAAACCAGCAGCAGGTTCCTGAAGCCGAGCCGGTGTATGAATTCGCCCTCATCCCTGACCTGCTCGGGCGTCAGCGCCAGGCGCCTAACCGGGTTTTTTGAATTGAAGCCGCAGTAGGCGCAGCTATTGGAGCAAAAGTTTGAAACGTATAGCGGTGCAAAAAGGGAAACGGTTTTCCCGAACCGCTGAGTGGTAACATTATGCGCGTGCTGGGCCATTTCTTCGATACAACTTTCAGCCGTCGGGGAGAGCAGGCTCATGAAATGGTCAAGGTCGATTCCGCCCTGGCGGACTGCCCCGAGCGCCGATTCGACATCGGCTTCCGTGCGGACCTGTATTTCTCTTTCGATTTCGGTCCAGTTCGTCCGCTTCATTTCGTCATAGAAGCTCATTCTGTTGTTGTCCCTGTTTTCTGCTTCGCTTCCCTATTCACTATTCACTATTCACTATTCACCCTTCCTGCTTCCTTCACTACCGCTATCTCAAAAAGCCCGTGAGCGGACTGGATGGCTCCGCCAGTTTGCTGGACCGTCCCAGTCCAGCCAGAAAAGCCTCTCTGCCCGCCTCAACACCCTTTTTGAAAGCGGCGGCCATTGCAACCGGGTCCCCGGCCACGGCAATCGCAGTGTTAACAAGCACGGCGTCGGCCCCCATCTCGAGCGCCTCCGCAGCGTGGGATGGGGCCCCAAGACCTGCGTCTACGACCACCGGAATATTTGCCCCCTCTATGATGATCTCGATTGAGTCCCTGGTGCGTATTCCCCGGCTTGAGCCTATGGGGGAGCCAAGCGGCATGACGGTCGCGGCGCCCATATCTTCGAGGCGCTTTGCCAGAATAGGGTCGGCATTGATATAGGGCAGCACGATGAAGCCGTCCTTTATCAGTATCTCCGCCGCCTTGAGCGTCTCTACCGGATCGGGTAAAAGGTAACGGGGGTCCGGAGTGACTTCGAGCTTGATCCAGGGTTCGCACCCCGCAGCGCGGGCAAGCCTGGCAAGCCTCACGGCCTCGGTCGCGTCCCTTGCCCCCGAGGTGTTCGGCAAGAGCAGGTATTTGCTCGTGTCTATGGCACTCAGAATGCTGTCCTGAGGGTTGTCCAATTCGACGCGGCGCAGGGCGACCGTTACGATTTGCGCTCCGGAGGCTTCAATGGCTTTTGTCATGACCTGCGCAGAGGAGAACTTGCCGGTTCCCATGAGAAACCTCGAGCCGAAAGCGCGTCCGGCAATTATTAGCTGTTTGTCCATGTGATTGATCTCACTGAAAGATTATAACACCAAATAAACTGACCCCCTTGCAAGAGTCCCAAGCGCACTCATTCCGGCGAAGCCTGCCCCGGAAGTGTCTAATCCGGGGGCCGGAATCCAGGTTTTTCAAGGTCATCTGGATCACGGATGTCACCGGGACGACGGTTTTGTTGAGTTCTGCAAGAGGCTCAACTGAAAAACAAAAAGACCGTCCCCAGCTTTGGGAAACGGTCTTGTGGAAAGCTAAAAGGTTTTTTCCCCAAGCCATTTCCCTACGCTGGCATTGCCCAGATCAGGTATTTAGGGTTTTTTCTCAGCCCGGCGTTCGCCAGGCACCCCTAACGGCTGTCAGTAGAAATAATCCTAACGCGAGTCCGCAATATTGTCAAACAACATCTTGGTTTGCCACCCCCTGATCAGATTGGCCCGTGCGCGGGCCGGCAGATGCGGAGGTACCCGTAAATCCGTCCCCCGTCTTCCGTCTTCCGTCCTCCGTCCCCCTACCGGTTCGGCTGGAACCCGCACGCGACACCCGAGATTATCAGTTTCTGCACATTGGAGGTCCCTTCCACAATCTGGAAGGACTTAACGTCACGATAGAAAAGTTCTATTGGATACTCGGTAGAGAACCCATAGGAGCCAAAGATTTTCATTGCCTCATTAGCCGCCTTGACTGCGGCTTCCGAAGCAAAAAGCTTCGCAACCGACGTTTGCATCTGGTTGGGCAATCCCTGGTCCTTCAGGCACGCTGCCTGGTACACCAGGAGCTGAGCCGCATGGTGTTCCATCACCATTTCAGCTATCTGCCCCTGTACGAGCTGAAACTTGGAAATCGGCTGCCCGAACTGGGTCCTTTCGTTGGCATACTTTATGGCCAGATCGACGCATGCCCCGCCGGCCCCAAGAGCGCCGGCCGCGCAACTGATCCTGGTATTGTTCAGCATCCACATGCAGATCGTAAACCCGTCGCCCGGCTTTCCCAGGATATTCTCTTTGGGGATTTTCGCCCCTTCGAAAATAATTTCCCCTGTGGGGGAACAGTGAAGTCCCAACTTTGTCTCAATCGGGATGGTGGTAATGCCCGGCCCGCTCAGGTCTACGATGAAACAGCTTATGCCCTTATTTTTCTTTTCTCGGTCGGTGATGGCGTAAACCACTCCAGCATTGCCGACATTGGCATTGCTGATCCACATTTTCTGGCCGTTCAGTTCCCAATGGTCACCCATGTCCTTGGCCGTAGTTTTCATACTGGCTACATCGGAGCCGGCGTTAGGCTCGGTTATCGCGAAAAATCCTATCGACTCGCCGGAAACCCACCCGGGGATGAACTTCTCTTTCTGCTCGCTGGTCCCGAACTGATTCACCGTTACGGCCGGTCCTATGTTCTGAAGATTGAAAGGAAGCCGCCAGGACGGAGAAACCATGGCTAATTGCTCGGTCATCAGGACTGACTCTAAATACCCCATCCCGTTACCGCCGTATTCTTCGGGAATGCAACACCCGAAAAAGCCCAGTTCGCCCATCTTTCGCACCAGCTCCGGCCGGTAAGTGTGGTTTTTTTCGTCTTCCTGCATTGTAGGCCGGACTTCCTGTTCGGCAAAACGTTTGGCCTGGTTTTGAACTATCCGCTGTTCTTCATTGAGGTTGAAGTCCATCTGAATTTTCCTCCCAAAAATGAGTTGTCACATTAACGGTTATCTTCATCAACAAGGCGGCGGGGTCCCACCGCCTCAGGCAGCCTTCTGCGGATCGTACAATTTCTCCTTTATGAAAAGCGCCGGAATGATTCCCGTCATAAAGTAGGCGCCGCCCATCACGATCAGCCCGGCCCCAATGGAATACTTGGTCGCAATGAGGCCTATGGCCGTAGGCGCGATCGCCGCACCCACACGCCCTATATTGTATGAACCTCCAACGGCTGTTCCCCTTATCCTGGTCTCGAAGCTTTCGGTCAGATAGGTGGCGGCTACACCGTAGGGCATACCATAGAGAAAGCCAAAAAAGGTAAGCAGCAGGACGATGTTTCCAGGGCTGTGATAATTGACGATAATGGGCAGGAAAACAGCCGTTGCCACGCCGCCTAAGGCATATATCCAGCGGCGTCCGAAAACATCGGCCAGGTAACCCGCTACGATTTTGCCAACAATCATTGCAGTGTAAGTACCTACAAGGTAGCCGGTCATTGTTGTGAAGTTGAATTTAAGTTCGTTCACAATATAGGTCGGAAGCCAATTGTTCACCCCGTAGTAGCCGAACTGCAAAAACCCGGCTGTCAAAGTCCATAGAATGAACACCTTTCGATGTCGCGGGTCGGCGAAAATAATCTTCCACTCGTTTTCTTTCTTGGTTTTTTGCTCTTTTGCGATTTTTCCGGCCGCGGCCTGTTTTTTCAAAAGCTCGACCCAGACTGAAGGCTCCGGAACGATGCGCTGCATCAGGACAGCAAAAATCACCGGTACGATAGCCGTGCCAAACAGAACGCGCCAGCCATATACCGGGATTATCAGTCCCGCCAGGACGGTAGCGACCACATAACCGACCGACCACCCGGCCTGCAGGGTCCCAAGAACTGTGGTGCGCCTGCTGGTAGGCACGTACTCGGACATAAGGGTATTGCAGACGACATACTGCGCTCCGAGCCCGATGGCTGAAATGAACCTGACCACGGCAAACTGCCAGTAGTTTTGGGTCAGACCCAGGAAAGCCGTTCCGACTGAAAAAAGAATCATTGTCCAGACAACCGTGCGAACCCGCCCGAACCGGTCGGCGCACCAGCCGCCCATAAAGCCCCCAACCGCCATTCCCATGAGCGAGTAGCTAGCCAGCGATCCGGCTTCCACCTTCGAGAGGCCAAGGGCCGGCATCAGGCTCGGAAGGCTGTAGGATAAAAACATCAGGTCCATGCCGTCGACCATCAAACCCAGGAAACTGAAAATGAATACTGCTATCCAAATTCGCTCGCCCGGTTGACCGACAGCTCCGCCCGCCCCGGAAGGGGACATCGCGGTGAAATTAACGTTCTGATCGCTCTTTTCACCCATTTTTTCGAACCTCCAGCTCTTCTAATTTGAATCAGGAGACCCCTTCCAGGATAATTGCCACCCCCTGGCCTCCGCCCCCGCAGATTGTCTCAAGCCCTAAAGTTGCCCCCCGCCGTTTCATTTCATTCACAAGGGTCACCATACGCATTGTGCCGGTAGCCCCAATCGGGTGCCCAAGCGAAATTCCCGAACCATTCACGTTTAGTTTGAGATCGCGTTCCCGCTCGGAAAGGCCCATGATCTTGGCGTCCGCAAGCATTTGAGCGGCAAAGGCTTCCTGAATCTCGATCAGCTCGAAATCATCCAATACCAGGCCGGCTTTGACAAGCGCCTTATCGACCGCCGTTTTGACGGCCGGATAGGTCAATGTTGGATCGCAGGCCGCATTCGCACCCGCTATGAACCGGGCAAGGGGTTTGATTCCCATTTCGCGTGCCAGGCTCTCAGCGGCAAGCACGACGGCCGCTGCCCCGTCGTTTTCCGAAGAAGAATTCCCGGCCGTGCATATGCCGCCGGGATAGACCGCTTTGAGCCCGGCAAGTTTCTCTATGCCGGCATCCGGGCGAGGGGTTTCGTCTTCGCTGAAATAGCCTTTCTGACCTTTTGCCAGTGAGATCGGGACCGGGACGATTTCTTCCCCGAACTTGCCCTCCTTAATGGCGGCACAGGCCCGCTGATGGCTTCTAAGTGCCCACTCGTCGGCGGCCTGCCTGGTAATGCCCTCTGCTTTGGCCGCCGCTTCAGCCCACGTCATCATTGAATTGAGCTCGCCGTAGCGTTCGATCGGCTGAGACATCACGCGGGCGCGCTGAATGCGGTCGAAAAACGGGACCCCCCACATCGCAAGCGCGCCGTGGCCCCTCGGCATGAAGCCCCATTTCTTGTCCATGCGGCCTCCCAATCCCCACCGGATGTCCCCCGGCAGGTAAACTTCGGCCTGGCTCATGGATTCCAGGCCGCCGGCTACAACTACCCGGGCGTTACCCGTCTGGATTTTGAGGGCGCCTAAAATGATGCTGTCCACACCCGAGCAACAGCGCCGGTCAATGGTCAGGGCGGGGACCGTTTCAGGCCAACCCGCAGCCAGGACAGCGAATCTTGCGGCGTTGGCGCATTCTCCATTCTGGTAGGACTGGCCCATAATGACCTCTTCGACCTGGGCGGGTTCAATACCGGCCCGCCTGACGGCCTCATTGAGGACCAAGGCCCCTAGTTCATGGACCGGGACGGCCTTCATACTTCCTCCGAATGCGCCAATGGGCGTGCGCACCCCGGAAAGAATCACCACTTTTTCCATTTCTCGACCTCCATGCGGAGCAGTGAATAGTGACTAGTGACTAGTGAGCAGTAATGATCTGACTCTTCACCCCCGCTTCTCGCTCCTCGCTTCCTGCTTCCTGCTTCCCGCTTCCCGCTTCACTATTCACTCTTCTTCATGCTTCCGTCCTTATTATATTCGTACCAGCCTCTGCCGGTCTTCCTGCCCAGATGTCCCATTTTGACCTTTCGCCGAAGGACGGCCGGCGGGTAGAAAGAAGAATCTCTGGTTTCCTCATAGATTGACATCAGGGCGCCACAGGTCACGTCCAGACCTACCATATCGCCGATTTCAAAAGGCCCCATTTTCCTTCCGGAGGCCAGCCGCAGCCCCTTGTCGATATCTTCCACTGTGGCCACGCCATCTTCGACCAGGCGCATCGCCTCGATATTAGCCCTGTAATTAATGCGATTGATCACAAAGGCAGGGACATCGCGCTGAACCAGTATAGGCTCCTTTCCAAGCCGTCTGACGAAATCCACGCCGGCAGCAAAGGTCTGTTCGCCGGTGTACATCGCTCTTATCACTTCGGCGGCGGGCATCATCGGCACCGGAGAAAAGAAATGGATGCCCAGCACCTTGTCGGGTCGCCGGGTCTCTGCGGCCAGGTCGGAAATGGAAATCGCGCTCGTATTGCTCGCCAGGATTGCACGTGGGTTTACAGCATTGTCCAGCTTGCGAAAGATCTCTCGTTTCAGCTCCTGGTTTTCGAAAACCGCTTCGATGACCAGATCGGCCTCACTTGCAGCTTGCAGACTATCGGAGGTAGTGATGCGCGAAGTGATCGCCTCCGCAGGGCCGGCCACGGCTCCCTTTTCTACGAATTTGCCGACCGACCACGATATGCTTTTCACGGCCTTTTCGAGAGCATCGGCTTTCACATCGTGAAGAACCACGCTAAGCCCTGCCTGGGCGCACACCTGTGCTATCCCGCTGCCCATCAATCCGCTTCCAACTATGAACACCCTGTCCACACTCATCTTGTTCCTTTCCTGTTTACACCACTCCAGTAGCACACCCAGTCCCCGCCAGCGTTCCCGTACGCTAACTATCGTACATTCACCACAGAGGCGAGGCATAGTCCGGTCAAGGAGAGAACACGGACCGGTGAAAAGGTTACATAATTCCCCGACGTATGCCGTCCTTTAATACCGGCACATTGAAGTTGACGATCAGGCCGAGCTTCCAGCCTCCCAGTTTCAGGTAGGTCAGAAGTTGTGCTTCATGAATCGGTTCGATGGAGGACACCGATTTGATTTCGACTACGACAGATTGTTCGACGAGAAGGTCAACACGGTAAGCGCAATCCAACCTGGCCCCCTTGTATTCAACCGGCAACGGCAACTGCCTCTCAACGCCGATGCCGCGAAGCGCCAGCTCTCGACATAAACACTCTTCGTAGGCCGACTCCATCAGTCCCGGCCCCAATACCTTATGCACTTCAATCGCCGCCTCAATGATCCGCTCTGTTATAGTATTTAAATCCACCTCTGTGTCCTCTCCTTGACCGGACCATGTCCCGTCTCCGTGGTGAAAGGGTCCCACCGCCCCTACTCGGCGGGCGCCCCCAGGAGCAAACGCTGAGGATCGACTTCATCCCGCAGGATCCGAAGCTCTTCACCGGTTGGGGGGTCAAAAGGCAAAGCCCGGCTGATGTCGATTGGAAACCCGGTGTTTTGCACAATTTTCTCAGGCTCGATTCCGGGATAGTACTCGGCCAGGTACATCTCTTTGCTGAGCTCGTCAAACTTCATGACGCCCATATTGGTCACCACTGCCATCGGCCCGCCTCTTTTGAAGCCTGCCTTCCTGCGGGCATCCCCTCCCGTCAACCATCCGGGGCTGCTGAGGTAGTCCAGCTTTTCGACAAATCTTCGTTTTTCATGGCTCATAAAAACCACCATGCCATAGGCAAAGCTGAACGCATCGCAGGCGCCGCCCGCCCCGGGAAAGCGGGTTTGGGACTTGGGGTAGCCGCCAAGGCATGTCGAATTGACGTTACCGAATTTGTCGATCTGGGCAGCCCCCACGAAGCCAATTGTATGCAGCTTGGGATGAGCGAGAAGCGACAGTGAGTCGGCAAGGCCGGAATTAATCGATGTGCCTACCATCACTCGGGGATCTGCCACCGACAGAGGCAGTTCCTCTAGCGACGGATCTATTCCGCCTGTTTCGAAAAAGACCACCGACCCAGGTGCATGGATGCGTTTGGCCACTGTGGCTGCAAGCAGGGACACTCCAGTGCCGGCAAACAGGATGTCGCCGTCCTTGACAAGGCGGCCGGCGCTGATGGCCATTATCTCCCGAGAGGTGTAGCTGCCCATGTGTGCCTCCTAGCGTCTGTCAAGACCCTGCGCATATCCGATAGCCGGATTGGCTTTTATTTTCAAAAGCTCCTCGATTCCCACTTTGGCCAGGTACTCTTCCTGGGTTTCAAAAGGGTAGACCCACTCATCGAGGTACTTTTGGAAGTCGTCGTCCTTTTTGGACATTTCTGCGCAGATGCGCAGGTGATTCGAGTCGTAATCATAGAAATGATGGCAGGCAGTGGGGTGGGCGCCGTAAGGGGCTCGCACCACCGCATCGACCAGAAAATGGGGGAGGCTGTTCTGGTCAGGGTCCCGGCGAATGTATTCGGTCGGAACGATTTCCTCACAGGTTACGATAACAAGTTTTGCAGCCTTTGCCTCTTCCAGGTCCGCAAAAGTGAGACCTTGTATGCGCACGGTCCCATCCTGGCCGGCATATTGAACATGGAGAAGGGCCACATCGGGGTTTAGGGGCGGCAGCAACACGACGTCGCCTTCTTCTTCGTTCCAGGGATTGCGCATCACCTTGAGTTTGTGGCGGGGGACCCGGCCTTTGCCCCGGATTTCTTCCGGGAAACCCATCTTTTTAACGATGTCGGTCTCAAGCCCCGAGGTAGTGGCTATAAAAGGAAGTCCCATGGCGCCGGCCATAAAACGCAGGATCATTTGGAAATTCGAATAGTCCTCAACCTGCACCTGGCCGGAGCAAACAGCCTTCCTGAACCGAAAGCCCGTCGGTGCAAAACGTGCCACACCCCCGTAAGCCAGCTCGATGCGGCCCACGCAGCCCGCGCCGATCATAAGTTCCATGCCCTGACCATGAGAGTGCACTGCAAGGTAGATGTCCTTCTTTTTTTGACGGATTATCTCGCGGCACAGGGCCATGGGATTGCGGTTGGTGGTGAACCCGCCCAGCGTAATCTGATCGCCGTCCTTGATTAAACTCACGGCCTCTTTGAGACTCATGAATTTGCCGCCTTTTAATTGAGCCTTGGCCTCCATATGCTTCCTTTGCAAACCAGGTTGGCGGATGATGAATGTTTGAGTTCCGGCTCACATCTGGTCTTTCCAGTTTGACCGGACATTTGAAAAATGATCCCGGACACACTGGTCGGCTCTTTGGGAATCGCGTGCCCGCAATGCGCCCAGTATCTCCAAGTGGTCTGCCACCGATGAAAGCACAAGGACAGGGTCCCGGTAGTAGGCGCGTGTAAGCCAATACCATCCGGGTGATCTCATGATGCTTGCTATGGTTTTCTTTAGCACCGAATTATCGGCTGTCCTGATTATCAAGCTGTGGAATTCAAAATTGAGTTGAGTGCAGGAGGCGATATTGCCTTTTTCATACTCTTCTTTCATTTTCTCGATATTTTCTCCAAGCTCGCCGAGTTGTTCGTCCGTCAGCCGGCCGGCCGCAATACCGGCAGCAAATCCTTCCAGGCAGCCCAACACCATGTAAATCTCCTGCAACTCCTTGTGAGTGAGTTTGCGCACATATTTCTTTTTGAAGGCGTTCACCACAACCAGGCCTTCGGACTCGAGCTTGCGGATGGCCTCTCTTATGGGCGCACGGCTCACGCCGAACCATTCCTGCAGTTCTATTTCAGTTAAAGGTGTTCCCGGTTGCAGTTCCTGGTTGAGAATGGCATCGGATAAGGACTTGTGGATCTGTTCGACTATGGAAAATGGTTTGGTGAATTTTTTGGGCTTCATAGACGAATTCCGGATAAGCTTGTCTATTTTGTTGATTGTCGACAATTGGAATACGTTAATCCGTGCGTCGCTGTCAAGTCGAAAATGCTCCCGAGGCCTTAAGCCGGGACCTGGTGTGCTAAGTGTGGTGCATGAGGATTTTTTTGTCGCTCGGCGAGCGTGCAGAAGGCTTCAGCGGTTGAGCCCCAGGGATTTACAGGCATTTATGGAAGGAACACCCGACACTCGTATGCCGGCGAGTGATGGTTCTGCATCAAGGTTGCTTTTTGCCCTTTGCTGGTCACACTATTTCTGCACGTGAAAGCGATTGAGAAGAACCGTGTGCGACGAAGAGAGCACGTTTGCTTTTCCGCTCATCGACTCGACGACAATCTTTACTACAGCCGTCTTCTCGATGTTCTCATTTTTCATTGGGGAAAAGGCTTGATTTGCAGGCACGAACTTTTGCACCAATTCGTCCAGGATTCGCATCTTCTCAATCGGCCCTTCCACAAATTCAGCTTTTCCAAAACAGACAACGCTTCTGTAAATCTGACTGATCCCGCAGCCCTGTTCCCAAATAACCTGAGGCCCGACATCGTCCACAAGAAAGCACACGCGCGAATCGGCCCGAAGCGCCTCCATCTTTCGGCCCGCCTGCCCACTATGAAAGTAAATGTTGCCTTCAAAAAATAAGTAGTTCACGGCAACGATGTACGGACCATCCTCGGTCGTGACAGCCAATCGGCCCACCGGCATGCTTTCGAGCAGAAGTTCCATCTCCCGGGTGGTTTTTATTGTCCGCTCCTTACGCCGAGGTTCAGTCCTCATGATAATTCTCCGTGACAGTCCAACAAGTTATTGTGAAGTCTCCGTTAAAGTCTCCTGACCCATTCGCCAACCTTATCTATGGCCTCCTGGGATTCTGGAAACTCGCCTAAAAAGAAGAGCTGCCATACGTGGACCATGCCGTCCCATGCCTGAAGGGTCGCGTCACCCCCTGCCGCCTTCACTTTTTCGACAATTTCCCGCGCATCTTCAAATAATAATTCGGGCGGCGTTGCCTGTACGAGCAAGGGCGGAAATCCCCGCAGATCGCCAAGAAGTGGGGAAACCAGGGGATTTTTGATTTCCGCAGCATTCTCTATTCCCAGGTATGCGGCGGCCCACCAGAAAATGCCCAGGTCGGCAAGTATGGGATCAGTTTCTCCACGAGACAGAGATGACATACCGGGGCGGGTCTTAGGAGAAAAACATACCGCACCTTTGGGGAAAGGGACCGCCTTGTCACGAAGTTCGAGGATGGTCGCCAAAGTGAGGTTCCCTCCAGCGGAGTCACCGGCGATTATGATATCTGATGCCTTGATGCCTTGGCGTAATAGCCACTGGTATGCTTTCGTACAATCCTCAAGGCCGGCCGGGAAAGGATACTCGGGAGCGAGCCGGTAGTTTATGCTGAGCGCCCGCATTCCCGCAGCCTTGCCAAGCGCGGCCGTCAAGGAGCGATGGCTATATGAGGACCCAAGAATCCAGCCCCCTCCGTGTAAGTACAACAGTACCTTTTCCTCAGACGCTCCAGGAGTGGTTTCCCACTCTGCCGGCACCCCATCGGCGTCCACACTCTCAATCCTGGTGCCTTGCGGAAGCGGGTTTCGTTGCATCCTCATCGTCGATGCTTGCTCGAACACATGACGCGACATGCCGGCAAGCGCCAACATTTCTTCCCTGGAGATTACCGTCCAGAGATCATTGAAAGTCGTTTCGCCCTTAAACAATTTCTCGTTATTCTCGACTACCTTCCGCCAGATTGTCGCTATTTCCGGCGCCTTATTCACTACGTACTCCATGGTGATCTTAGCCTGAATCCCCGCTGCAATTGTCAGGAATTGACGGATATCTTCTCGAAACGTATCTAATTTTGCTACAGGCATAGTAATCCTCCGGGTTCGATCTGGGTATGTATCCAATACAATCACCCTGGCGCCATGCAACTCTTGTATCTTCGCGGCTTCGCGTGAGGTCCGGCGCAGCCGTTGATTCCACGATCCGCGAACCGTTTGTTGTTTTTACTCAACGCTGCGAAAAGGGCCTGTATTGTCCTCGCATGGACAGTCTGAAGGTGAGTACGTCAAAATCCGCCTGCTAATACGAAATAATCCACGTTACACTGTACTGCGATCACAAGGCGTTCCTCACCAGGTGTCATTGCGTGAAAACATCCCGGTAGATCTTGCGCATGTCTCTTTTGAGAATCTTGCCGCTGGGGGTCTTGGGCAACTGCTCGCGGAACAGCACCATTTTAGGGACTTTGAAGGGAGCCAGTTCCTTTTTACAAAGATCGATGATCTCCTGCTCCTGAATCGTTTCGCCGCTTTTCGGCACCACCACGGCGACGACGGCTTCCACCCATTTGGGGTGACTCAAGCCGATCACCGCCACCTCCTGGACGCGGCTATCCTGGTAGATCACTTCCTCCACTTCACGAGTAGAAACATTCTCCCCGCCGGTCTTGATCATGTCCTTCTTGCGATCCACCACCTGAATATAGCGATCCTCGTCCAGAATGCCCACATCCCCGGAGTGAAACCAGCCGCCCCTCATCACGTCTTCAGTCTTATCCGGTTCCTTGAAGTACATGACCATGGCGTGCGCCCCTTTACCGCAAATCTCCCCCGGTCTGCCGACCTCCTCGATGGCTTTTCCCAGTTCATCTTCCAACCGGCTTTCCATGTTCAGGCCGGCCATGCCGGCAGAGCCCAGTTTGCTCAGGGCATCCCTGGCCTTGAGAATGGTATGGTAGGGGGCCAGTTCCGTCTGGCCGTAATAGTTATAGATTTTGGTTTTTGGAAATGTTTCCAGGATTTCCTTGAGGATCTCTACCGGCATAATGGAGGCGCCGTAGTAGCATTTCTTGAGACTGCTGAGATCGAATTTCGCGAAATCCGGATGTCTCAGCATGCCGATCCACACGGTGGGAGGGGCAAAGAACATGGTCGCCCGATACTTGGCAATGTTCTTGAGAATCAAACCCACATCAGGGACCGTGAGCACGTTGGTGCCGCCGAGCCAGAAGATGGGGTTCATGAACACGTCCCGCTGGGCGCAATGATAGATGGGAAGGGCGTTGATGTTGAGGTCATCGTCTTCGTACTGGCCGTCCACAATGGCCCCCATGTACTGAGCCATCAGGGCCTGGTTATTTAAGATCACCCCCTTGGGCAGAGATTCAGTGCCGCTTGTGTAGGTCATCTGGCAGGGATCTTCTATGTGCAGAATAGTGTCCGGCTCTTTGGGCGAACAATTCTTATACCAGTGGTCAAAATCCCGGAACCGCCCATCCACCGGCGGTTTACCGCCGCCCTGATTGGACCAGATCAAGGTCTTAACGGTGGGCATCTCCCCGAGGACATCTTTAACCGAATCATACAGAGCATCTTCCACGATAAACACCTTGCTCTCGGAATGGTTGATGCAATAAGCGATGTCATGGCCCCGCAACAAATAATTGACCGCCAGGTAAATGGCGCCGGCTTTGCAACATCCAAACCAGGTTAACACATGGTGGATGGTGTTGTGAGCCAGAATGGCCACTCGGTCGTAACGCTCAATCCCCAGTTCCAGGAGGCTGTTGGCGACCTTGTTGCAGTCGTCCTCGAGGGTGCTGTAGGTGAGGGTTTGATCTCCGAAAATCAGTGCAGGCTTATCGGGAAACCGATACCGGCTCCGCCGCAGCATATCCGCAATCACCCAGCGGTTGGCATGGTTGTACCGATTCATGATGAACTCCAGGTTGTCCTTGTTGATCGTATGGTACCTGGCCTGCTCCGCTTCGCTCAAAGGTTTCCAAGTCTCCATTCGACTCTCTCCTCTTATGAAAATCATGGTTTAAAGAAAAAATATGGACTGTCGGCACGATCTTTCAGCCGTCTATTCCAAGTGGTCCAACACTTGTCTGACCCTTGCTGCAAGCTCATCGCTGCCGAAAGGTTTCTGAAGGAAATTTAGTCCCTCGTCCAGAATGCCGCGATGTGCAATAACGTCGGCGGTATAGCCCGACATAAAAAGGCACTTTAGCTTCGGGCGGATGACTCTAAGCTGTTCTGCCAGATCCCGGCCGTGCATCTGCGGCATCACCACGTCCGTGATCAGCAGGTGAATGTCGCCCGGATGCTCCTCGACAAGCCGTATGGAGTGCACCGGGCTCTGCGCCGCAAGGACCGTGTAACCCAGATTTTCTAGAATCATCCTGCCGAGGTTCAGGATCGCTTCATCGTCCTCGACGAGCAGGACGGTTTCCGTACCTGTCGGACTCTTGCCGGTAATCTCCTCAGATGGGACCTGTGCTGTTTCACCCTCGAACCTCAGCAGGTAGATTTTAAACGTTGTTCCCTTCCCCGGTTCGCTGCCAACATAAATAAAACCGTCGTTTTGTTTAACGACGCCGTAAACGGTGGACAATCCCAGCCCTGTACCCTTTCCAAGTTCCTTGGTGGTAAAAAAAGGCTCGAATATCTTCTCGCGGACTTCCTGGCTCATACCCGTTCCGGTATCGCTCACGGTTAACAGAACATATTGTCCGGCAATGAGTTCGGGGGTCTCCGCCCTTTTCGAATCATCGATCACAACATTCTCGGTCCTCATGGTGACGGCGCCGACTCCTGAAATGGCATCGCGGGCATTGACCACAAGATTGGCCATAATCTGGTCGACCTGGGAGGGATCGATTTTGACCTTCCACAGATCGGGGCCCGGCGCCCAGAGCAGGTCGATATCCTCGCCGATGAGCCGCCTCAGCATCTTCAGCATCCCCGAGATCGTGTCGTTCAACTGCAGTATCTTTGGGATGGCGGTCTGTTGGCGGGCAAAGGCCAGCAGTTGCCGGGTAAGGTCCGCTGAACGCAGGCCCGCTTTGAGGATCTCCTCGAGGTGGTGATGGAGTTTGTCAGGGGGAACGTCCTGTCCCAGGGCCATTTCCGCCCTGCCGATGATCACGCCCAGCATGTTGTTGAAATCGTGCGCCACGCCTCCCGCCAGCCGTCCCACCGATTCCATCTTCTGGGCCTGGAAAAGCTGTTCTTCGAGTTTTTTTCGTTCCTCCTCTCCTCGCTTGCGTTCGGTGATGTCATGCGTAAGGCCCAACATATACTGCTGCCCGGCCATCTCGATCACCGCCGCCGAGATAAGCACATCAATGATCTGACCGGATTTCCTGCGGAACTTGGTTTCAAAGTCCTGTAGCCTGCCCTGCTCTTCCAGTGTCTTGAGCATCTTGGAGCGGTCTTCAGGATTAGCCCATATTCCCAGCTCCAACGAGCGGCGGCCGATTACCTCAACGCGTGTGTAGCCGGATAAGCCTAGGAACGCATCATTGGCGTCGACCAATTCGCCGTCGCTCAAGCATGATATACTGGTGCCGACGGGACTGACGCGAAAGAACCTGGAGAAACGTTCCTCGCTCTCGCGCAACGCATCTTCGGCCAGCTTGCGCTCGGTGATATCGGTCACCATTGCAAACGAACCGACTTTGTTCCCTGATTCGTCAAGAAGGGGCGTTGCATTAAACAGGCAGCAGACATTTGACCCGTCAGGACGGAGGAGGGCAATCTCATATGTACCTACTTCTCCCTGTGCCCTCAATCTCATCTGCCGCTCGAAGACGGCCTTATTTTCACTGTCTACGAAATCAAAAATCTTCCTCCCGAAGACCTCTTCCCGATTTCTGCCCAGGATGGCGCACATTCTTCGGTTGAGATCCATGGTTGAAGTGTCGTTATCTATCAGCCAGAATCCTTCATTGACCGTTTGCAAAATGGTTCTCAGGCGAAGTTCACTCTCACGCAGAGCCTCCTCCGTGTGTTTGCGTTCGGCTATTTCCTGATACAACCTTTCATTAGAAACTTTGAGGGCCGATAAGGTCTCCTTGATGCCGCTTAGGTCCCTTGCGACTCCAATACTCCCCAGATTTTTGTTTTGGCTGTCTTTGAGCAAGCCAATGGAAACTTCAAATGGGACAATGCTTCCATCCTTTCTCTCCATTCTGATTTCCCATTTCTTAACCGAGCCTTCCCCGCGCAGGCTAATAAGCATCTTGTCGAGCTCATCTTTATCCGCGTATAGATCAAAACAAGGCTTGCCCTTCATTTCTTCAAAGGTATAGCCGTAGAGGACCTCCGCCATTTTGTTCCACCTGATAAACTTTCCATGATTATCCACAATGGCGATGGCATCGGGCGAATTGTCAAAGATATTCTCGAGGTAGGAGTTCGTTTGCTTGAGGTCCTCTTCGGCCCGCTTACGGTCGGTGATATCACGGGTAATGACGATCATTCTCATTGGACTGCCGTCAGGAGAATAAATGACAGAGGCGTTGACCTCTCCGATAAAACGGGCCCCATCATCCTTTCGCAGTGTAAATTCAGTAGGTGTGAGTCTTTCTTGTGTCAGCAGACGCCGTATATTCGCATACGCCTTTTCCTGCTCTTCGGGGACAACCGAAGATAATATACTGCGTCCAAGCACCTGTTCATCGGACGGACGTCCAAACATTTGCTTGGACTTAGGAGAACTGAAGATGAGCAGGCCATTCATGTCCGCCACCGAGATCGCGTCGGGGGATAAGCTGACAAGAGTGCGATACAACTCCTCGCTCTCTCTGAGGCTGTCTTCGGCCTTTTTGCGCTCCACGAGCATCCTGTTTGCCGATTGTCCCAGGAGTTGGAATTCACTAAAAAAGATCCCCTCGGTGGCAATCGGTTTGCAACCGGTTTCCGCCTCTTTGAAGAAGCGAAAAAAAAGATCGAGCTGCCGTTTGAGGTAGTGGGAAAGACTGTAGCCAATCAAAAGTGCCGCTGCCAGTATTGCTGTCAAAGCGAAGCCAAGCCGATAAATGTCCTTCTGCATCTGCCTTTTAGCTGTGGTCTCCATTGCTGTGATGACAGGTTCAATATCGTCCAGATAGACCCCTGCACCCACCATCCAGCCCCACTGAGGAAATCCCTGCACAAAGGAGACCTTCGGGCTGATTTTCTTCGTAGAGGGTTTCTCCCAATGATAATGGACAAAATCTCCCTCTGTCTTTTCAGCCCCTCTGCGCAGTTCCTGGATCACCTTCACGCCATTGGGATCGGTCATGTCCCAAATGTTCTTCCCGATGAGCTCCGGTTGCATGTCATTCATCAGGGTGACCCCGTCGTAGCTGACTACGAAGACATATCCCTCCTTGCCGAACCGAATCTTGCCTATTCGCTCCAGTACCTCCCTCTGGATAACCTGCTCCATATCATCCAGGTATTCACTGGTGCCGATAAAGCCGTCGAATGGAGCAAAATATCTGGCGTAGGCAATCTTGGGAAAATCTTTGCCCGCAACGTTCGGCTTGGTCCACGAATATTGGTAATAACCTTCGCCTTCCCGGCGAATAAGCTCTATCATGTGCCGTATGACGTATGCACTTTGCGTATCCTGAGTGTCGAGCATCGATTGCCCCTCCAACTCAGGACGGTCTGCATCGAGGATCTGCACCCCATCGAGGCCGGTTGCAAAGTAGTACCCAAGGCCGTGATTGAAGCGGATGGGGCGAAGGGCCTCCAGGATGATATTTCGCGTTTCCTGCTCTTTTACTCTGCCGTGATTCACCCGGTAGAGATTGGTTGCGATATCAAAAGCTTCATTGGTTCGGTCCTTGAGATCCTCCCGCAGATCTTCCGCAGCCTTCGCCCAGTTGTATTGGATATATGCTACGACCTGTTCCACTTCCTGTTTGATCTGTTGCTGTTGGCTTGCAATGTATTCCGCGCGCAGATGCAGGGCTTCCGCATTGAAACGCTGGTAATCACGAGATATCACATAGTATCCGATTCCAGACACAATGAAGATTGTCGATACGGCAAATCCGGCAAAAAGAAGCCATACCGCACTGCACTTTTTTAGCATATCTCTCATATTCCACCCCAAATCCGAGATGATGCAGCAATCGTTTTGCGACCGAAGTCAATTTTGTTCATTCTAATCTACAAGAGTGGGAAAGAGAATAAGACGGTTTCCAGCTTATCAGCGTGATGAAGAGGGGTTCTCTGGTGGGAGAAACGCCTGAAAAATGAAAAGGACTGGCCGCCAATATATTACGGCAGGCAGTCCTTTAAGATCATTTTATTGAATGTGAGCGGATTAAATTCAGTTATTTGACTTTTTCACTGAGAGTCTTGCCTGCTTTGAACTTGACAACTTTTGACGCCGGAATTTTTATCTTTGCGCCGGTACGGGGATTGCGGCCTTCACGTTTAGACCTTGTCGCGACGTTGAAAGTCCCAAAACCTACCAGCGTAATCTTGTCACCGGCTGACAAGGCGGCGGTAACAGCCGAAACAAATCCTGCCACAGCTTTATCAGCCTGTGATTTGGTAAGTCCACCTTCACTTGCGATTTTACCAACCAATTCAGCTTTTGTCATTTTCTTTCCTCCTCTAAGTTAGACAATGAAAATCTCTCCTAAAATCTCTTAACAATTCCATGTCCCACAGCCTAAACCAGGAAAACTGCGGTCTGGATTCCACTACCATTGATGAGTCAGATTCGGCTCCGCCCATCCTTTGCTTGCAACAAAATCCACAAAGCTGCGAACCTCCTTGCGTGCAGTAGCAGCAGTATAGAGATAGTATGGACGTCTGAGAGGATAAGTTCCATCCCCGATCGTTTCCCTCGACGCGCTAACCGGCAAAGAATGTTCATCTTTTCTGATTTTCAGGAGCTTGATCCTGGACGCGGGGCCGGGGAATGGGTCCCTCATTCTGACGTAAGCTATGGAGCCTGCTGTTTCCGCAACCTTTTTAATTATCGCCGGAAAGTCCGGTATTGTAGTTGCGCTTTTGGTAATAGGAACTCCGCCGAGGATGTCGCTCTCCACAAACAATACCGTGCCGGGATGCTTCTCGCCCGATTTGAAAACTGTAACGGCTTGATCTTTCCCGTTAATATCCTTCCAGTTGACGATCTCACCGGTGAATATCTTTCTTACCTGCTCTATCGACAGATCATCTACCTGGCTCTGCAGATCGGTTATAATGACTATTCCGCCGTATCCTATCACATGTTCTTCGATTTGAAGCCCCTTGACCTTTGCCGCCTCGCTTTCCTGAGCGGTGATTTTGCGTGAGGCCATCGCCACATCGGCCTCACCTGCAATGAGCGACTGCATCCCTTCATCCACAAGCGAATTGGCGGATACGGCTATATCGACCTGAGGATGATCTTTCATATAGAGCAGGGCAAGACTGCGAACTCGGCCCCACATGGAATCGGCGCCTTTCACCTTTATGGGGACCTTTGTCTGAGCGGCCGACGGCAGGCCGCCGGCAATGGAAAATGCCGCCACAATGACCGCAATTATCAAGATCTTCTTCACTTGTTATCCTTTTGCTTTGAGTCGCCCTTTAGTTACTCCTGATGCCAATCACTTTAACGGGATTTTGTCCGGTTATGTTCTAAAGTTAGAGGCAGTGGCAGAGTTTTCAAGCATCTGCGCATAGACCGCAATGATGCGTCAAGCTGTGCGCTATTTATCCAAATCGCATTTTCGGGTCGGATTCTGCCACAAAAACTTCCGAAACAACCCCAAAGCCCGCAAAACCATACGATTTTCCAATCGAACATGCAAGTGGTATCTCAGTTAGATGAGACTGGTTTTTGCGCTCTTAGAACACTCGGCCATCCTTTTGAGGTGTATTAGAAAGAGGAGGCGAACGGGGCAAGACGTCTTATTAAAAATCCATGATGCTTGTTGCGACATGATCCGAATAGGTAACCATGCCTTCTTTCCATTTGACGAACCGCACCAGCCGGTCCTGAGAGACTACAATAGCGATTGCATCATGCACGGCATTGCAAAAACGGAATGCAGACCGGTGCCGCGCACCGAAGCTTCCGGCGTGTACCTGTTCTGTGTGAAACCCCTCTATATCCAATGCGCGGGCCACTGTCCTGACCCCCTTGAGTCCCAAGGATATCATGGCCCCAAACCCCAGCAACTCGAACGCCCCGGTGAATACTACCGCACCATCCACCGAGGTCAAATCTGCAAAAAGATGCGCAAGATCAAAAACAGCCTCATCCAACAGAGCAAGGGATTCTTCGCTGCTGGCCACATACTCTTCCCATCCAACAGGCTTGCCTTTGTTCGCCTTCCGGCCATAGACCTCGGCAAGCGTGTTCATAAGGTCCACCAGCAAAGTCTGAAATCTTTTTCGCGTGGCCTCATCAGTTACCCTGTATTCAATGTTCAAGTAGGGGTTTTCCTCGATTACCTGCCCAACCATTTCCGGAGGGACCACGAGGATTGTGCCGCCGTGCCCGGCATTTCTGACCGAACTGATAATACGCCTGGCTACTTGTTGAGCAATTATGTTCACAATACCGGGATCGAGATCGGCCCAGGGCTTTTTCGCTGCATCCCTTGCCGCTATGTGTGACTCCCACAGCCTGGAGCGAACTGAGGGAAAACTGGCGGAAAGCCAGGCTGAGTCAAAGACTTCGTGTGTAGAGGGAACGATCTGACCGCGATTTAATGTTGCAATCGTCAAAGGACCTTTGCATACGGTTATTCGACAGGGATCAGTAACGTAAACGACAAGCGAGAGGGGCAGAGCGGGTGCGATCATCCTTCCGCCATACACATTCTGGACCCATCGAGACCCGGAGTGGACAATGCCCCAGATCTGCAAGACCTCTCGATCGCCATGTCTTACTCCAATCAGAGATCGATAAAAATCGGTGGCAGGAGACAGCCTCTGCAGTTTGCCCTCATCAAAAGGTTGCGGCTCGCCAAACTGAAGCCGATGCAGACCTGTGGGCGGCCCGTCATTGCTGTTGAAACAGCCGGGCTCCTTTAAAATTAGACGGAACCGCACCGGCCTGTCTTCCTCCCTCATAAGGCTTGCCTGATAACAACATGAGATGAGATGATCCAGAGTGTTCTGATCGGGCAGAGCGTCCTCAGGGCCGGGATCGATTGCTCTGCCCAATTCGGATAACCGTGTATCGCCCCAGTGGTCGGTAACATACAGGGCGAGGTCCCGTGCATTTGCATGCAACATGTATATTCCTCACAATTACTGTTGATCGACTTTCTGGCGAAGTTTTATTAGAAGGGAATCAAATGATTCATGGGTCAGAATTGAACCGACCTGACCCCGGTAGTTGCCGACGAAGCTGATTCCCTCGACTACCACGTCATAAACTTGCCACTGTCCTCCATCCCGGTGGAACCTGTATTCGATCGAGATGTTATTATTGCCCTGATAAAGAATGTGAGTTTTGACGATGGCGTAGTCCCCGTCCAATTTTTCAGAATCAAAGAAGACCCGTTCGTTCGAACCTGTGTAATTCTCGATCCGGTTGATATACGTATTGAACAGAAGCTGTTTGAAAAGTTGAACGAATTCCTGCCGCTTTTCAGGGGTTTGCTCTTTCCAGGGACGGCCCAGCGCTCTTTTCGCCATTTCCTCGAAGTTGAAATATTCGTTCACAATAACCAGGATTTCATCCTTCCTTTGCCGCAAAGAGGGCGCCTGCCTGCTTTGAGACTCATGCAAAATCTTGAGCGTCCTTTCCGTGCCGCTCTGTATGAGCGCCATTGGGTCCTGTTCGCCTGGGAGAGCGGCGCGAATGAATTGTGCAAAGACAAGCACCAACAGCCCCCCAAGCACGAAGAAATACCTACCTTCTTTCAATCGCCGCAACACTCCTTGCCTCCTCCAGTATTTTGTCGAATTCTTTGCCGGATTGACCACTTTATAAGGACTTTCGCTCTTTCGGGTGAAGAACCCCTAATATCGCTCGATTAATCCGAAATAGTCAACTGGTGCATGATACTCATACCGAACACGTCTCTTAATCAATTAATAATTTATTCTCTAATTGTCGGATCGAGACGTTGTAACGACTGCGGCCTGCGCCTCCCCTGTGCCGTTATTTCCCCTTGAACACGGGAGTTCGTTTCTCATAGAAGGCATTAATGCCTTCCTTGTTGTCCTCGGTCTGCATGCATATCGACTGGGCAAAAGCCTCATACTGCAGGATATCATCCAGGCTGCTCTCCCAGCTTTTCGAAAGGATCATTTTCCCCAGACCGTAGGCGATCGCCGGTCCAGCGGCAATCTCCCCTGCCAGTTCGAGCACACGCGCTTCCAGTTCCTCGGCAACGACTACCCGGTTTACAATGCCCATCTGTAAGGCTTCCTCGGCCTTGATCATTCTCTGGGTCAGGATCAGTTCCTTTGCCCGGTGCATTCCCACCACCCGCGGGAGGTGATACAACCCGCCCAGATCTGGCACCAGACCCACCTTTCCGAAGACCTGCCCGAAGACCGCGTTCGATGAGGCGATGACCAGGTCGCAGGCTATAGCGATATTGCAACCGGCGCCAACCGCCGCGCCATTGACGGCGGCAATAATCGTTTTCCTGATGCCGACGATCAACTGGATAATTTCATTAGCCTCCTTCATGAATTCCATGCCGGCACAAGCATTCATGCCCTTCTTCATTTCCAGGAGGCTCCCGCCGGCGCAGAAAGCCTTGCCCTGACCGGTCAATACCGCCACGAGGCTTTCACCGTCATCGCGAAACTGCCTGAGAGCATCTTTGAGACTAATTATCAAATCTTTTTCCAGCGCATTCATCGTCGCGGGCAAATTCATCCGGATAATAAAAACGTGTCCTTTTTTTTCAGTTATGATCGCAGACCCCATAATGACTCTCTCCTTTTCTATTTCGTCTTGTCGCTTTACAAATTTCCTCATCGCCTCCTCTTGCGCGCTGCGTAGAGCTGCCCCGGCAAGAAGTTCTTCATACTTTGCCCTGACGAATTTTGCTGCAAAGCCGGGTTTTTTCAGGTATTTGAGAACTGACCGGATAAAATCATTCATCATCTCTTCTAAAGTCTTTTCTACATCCTTTCGGTCGACGAAGTTCCGTATTCTAAAGGTGTCGAACTCAACCGGGCCGGGGCCGGCAAGCGACTTGAACCGGCCAAGCGCCTCTAAGGGGTCGGGGTAGTTGCTGAAATGGTCCCCTGCCGGTTCCACAACCGCCCGAACGAGCAATCGGACCTGGCAGCGCCCGGCAACGGGCTGGCTGGATCTGTCGATGAAACAGACTCTCAGGCTGTTTTCCAGATGCAGGCGGCCCAGAATGCGCTCTTGAGGTTCCGTTCGTTCGATCTCCTGATATTCAGGCATCTCCTGCCCCTTTCAAAAATTGAGAACAAGGGAAACATTCCGTGCAGTGGCAACCTGATAAGCATAAACCATAACAGGGAAATGCGGCACTGCAAATAAAAGATCAAGAGGTTGACTCGGGGCCGCTAAAAAAGCTATTAATGTGGATCAAAAAATTAAAAGGCTGCAAGTAATTGAACGAAACGAGGTCATCGGCAAAATGAACAATAAATACATCGAGGTGAGATGGCACGGCCGCGGTGGTCAAGGCGCGGTCACGGCCGCTGAGATCCTGGCTCAGGCCGCATACTACGACGGATACAAAGGAGTAACGGCCGCTCCGTTCTTCGGGGCCGAAAGAAGAGGCGCTCCTGTTATCGCCACAAACAGGTTTGCGCGCGAGCCGGTGAGAAGTTTCTCCCTGGTTCAGAAGCCTGTGGTGGTGGTCGTGCTGGACGAGACAATAATGCGCGTCGTGGACGTTTCAGCAGGAATCCGGCCGGATGGTATCGTGCTTATAAACAGCAAGAAATCGCCCGATCAGATCGTTTTACCGTCACACCTGCGGGTTGCGGTAACTGACGCAACGCAGTGGGCCACAGAAGCCGGTCTCATTATCTCCGGGGCGGTCCTGGTCAATACGGCCATTTTGGGCGGCTTCTCGAAGGCCACCGGGCTTATTGGCATCGAAAGCGTCGAAAAGGCCCTGAGAAACCATTTCAAGGGTGATGCGGGCGAAAAGAATGTGCTCGGCGCGAGGCTGGCCTACGAAGGCACTTCCGTTTCCGAGGTTCGGGACTAGGCCTGCGCCTGATCTTTCAAAAGGCCCGTCGGCTTTTGGAATCCTTGAGCCGCAAATAGAGTTGGCGCTCTCCAGATAATAAGGAAGATTACATGGCATACACCAAAGCTTATAAAGACCCCTTTACAGTGGCCAGAGGAAAACTTTGCAAGGCTGAAGGCGGAAAGACCGGCGACTGGAGGTCCTCGCGCCCCGAAATAGACTGCTCGAAATGCATTCCATCCAAAACAGGGAAGAAGTCCTGTTTTCTTTGCTGGATGTATTGCCCCGAGGGAGTCGTCACGAAGTCCATCCCTGTGAAAATCGACTATGATTACTGCAAGGGATGCGGCATTTGCGCTGAAGAATGCCCTGCCAAGGCGATCCGGATGGTTGATGAGAACAAGGGCCAATAGATACCCGCCTGGTTTTTAACACGAAAGCGGTCTACGGCGCTCTCCGGCGGTCCATCCGCCCCGTCTTCCGGAACGCGAAAACAGTCCGGTCAAAGTATTCATCCATATTTTCCGCGACCAGATCACACGTGGTGAATCCGCCGGCTTCGAATAGGGCGCTCAATTCGCTTTGCGACAGGGCGCCGCTCATGCACCACGCCCATGCGTCCGGCTCGGACGCAAAGTAGTCAGGAAGAATTCCCCTCCGGCAAAGATCGGCCCCCGCCACGACCCCACCCGGCTTCAGCACGCGGTAAAGCTCTACGATCAGTTCGCCTTTCTCCGGGAAGAGATTGAACACTCCATTTAAAATTATCCACTCAAAGGAACCCGGCCTAAATGGAAGGCTGCCCCCATCGGCGCAGACGAATTCAAACTCAAGACCCGGGAAAAACCGTCCAGCAAGGGCGTGGGCCTTTATCAACGCCGGGATCGCCGAATCCAGGTTCACTATCCTGCATTCGGCGCCGGCGCAGAGCTTCAGGATAATTGAATCGATCCCGGCCCCGCACCCAAGGTTAAGCACCCTGTCGCCCGGTTTTGGATGCAGATAGTGGAGCACGTTTCCGCAGGGCAGGGAATCTTCCCACATCTCATCAGGAAGGCAATCAATAAGGCCGGCGGGATAACCAAGTTCCACGGCCAACCGTTTGCCTCCCAATCCGCGCGCCATGACGCGCTTTTCCCCCAGGTACAGTTGCTCATAATATTTTCGGATATGTTTCTTCAATTGTGTGCCGGGTCGTCTAGCATGGTGATGCAAAAGGGTTGAAATTCCCACTTTGCAGTAAAAACCCCGTGTGGCCGTCACCCCGACGAAGGTCGGGGTCCAGTGTTTTGCTTTAAATATCAAATAGTTCAAAAAAGCTCTGGATTCCGGCTCCCGGACTGGACACTTCCGGGACAGGCCCCCCCGGAATGACGAAATCACCCTTCTCTTTAAGGCTCTTTTCCCACCAGAGAACCCTTTTTCAGCACCCTGCTAGACAATCATTTAAACCTGGAGCCTCTTGCAGAACTCAACAAAACCGTCGTCCCGGTGACATCCGTGATCCAGATGACCTTGAAAAACCTGGATTCCGGCCTTCGCCGGAATGACGTTGCAGGACTTTTGCAAGAGGCTCCCTGGATAATGGTTTAGCGGCTGACAATTTTGCTGCGTTCCATCCAAACTTTGATATTATAGCGCAAATTAACCAAACTCAGGATAGATGTCTGTCATGATTAAAAAAATCGCCGTAGTAGGTTCCGGAACGATGGGGCATGGTATTGCCGAGTCTTTTGCCATGTATGGATATGATGTCAATCTATACGACATAGATGATGCCAGGCTGAAGGCAGCGATAGGAGAAATCAGGGAAGAGCTCGATCTGTTGTGCGAGGAAGAATTCATTGAGCCCCATGTAATAGAAGCAGCCCTTCAGAAAATCAAGACATTCACGGATCTGAAAGAGTCGGTAGCGGACCGCGATTATATAATAGAGGCAGTCCCTGAGAACCTGGAACTCAAACAGCGCTTATTTCAGCAACTGGACGGATACTCCCCGCAGCATGCCATTCTGGCCAGTAATACGTCCAGTCTGAAGTTAAACGATATGATGGCTCGCCTTGGTGATGAGCGCAAACAGCGGGTGATGATAAACCACTGGTATAACCCGGCCCACCTCATGCCCATAGTGGAACTGTCCCTTTTCGGCAATATGCCTCAGTCGATCTACGAGCAGGTCGAACAACTTTATGCCGGGATAAGGAAGCAAACTGTCAAGGTCCTCAAAGACGTCCCCGGTCTTGTGGCAAACCGGATTCAGCAGGGTGTCGCCAGGGAGGCTTTCTCGATCATCGAACAGGGTATCGCGGCGCCCGAAGACGTGGACAAGGCCCTTAAGTTCGGGCCGGCCTTCAGGTACGCAACCACCGGACAGCTTGAGGTGGCCGACTTCGGCGGGTTGGACGTCTGGTGTATCGTCGGTGATAACCTGCTGAAGGTGATGGATAATTCCCAGTCTGCCAATAACCTGTTGAGGCAGAAGGTAAAGGAAGGCAAACTGGGCATCAAGACAGGAGAGGGATTTTACAGGTATCCCAAGGAAGAGGTCTCGAAAATCAGGAAGAAGTTTATGAAAAAACTCATAAACCAGTTAAAGGCATCGACCTACTATGTTTGATCGTCGAACTGAAAGGATAAGTACACTACCAAACGGAAGTGAGGTATGAAAAGATGATCAACAGAATTCTCATGTTTTTCGTAAACCTGATGCAAAAGTATCTTCCCGACCCTTTTGCAATTGCCTGGATCATCTCGCTGGTAGTCGTAGCCATGGCGATGGGCATAACCCACAAAGGCCCCGTGGAGATAGTCAATTACTGGGGGCAGGGATTCTTCGACATCCTGGCCTTTACCATGCAGATGACGCTTATAGTGGTTACGGGCTATGCTCTGGCCTCGGCCCAGATCGTGCGCAGGTTTTTGCAGGCTATCGCGCGCATACCTCGTACTCCCTGGCAGACCATCCTTTTCATTGGCTTTGTCTCAATGGCTCTCTATTACCTGAACTGGGGGCTGGGCTTGATCGCAGGCGGCCTGCTCGCTCGAGAATCCGCCAAACTGCATCCGGATGTGGATTTTCGCCTCATGGTCGCGGCAGCTTGGTCCGGTGTCATCATTGTGCATGGCGGCCTATCGGCATCCGTTCCCCTGCTCATAAACACCAAAGGGCATTTCCTGGAAAAGGATATGGGGCTCGTTCCTCTCTCCCAAACCATCTTTCATCCTCAGGCGCTGTTTATCACCATTACCCTCGCTATCGTAATTCCCTTTGTGCTCCTGCTGATGATTCCGAAAAAGGAAGATACCGTTTTCGCCGATCCTGCGCTCCTCCAGGAAGAACAGGTTGCAGTCGTTACAGGCCCTGTCGAAAAGCAATTGGCAGACCGCATTGAGTCCAGCAAAATCCTGAACTACTCACTGGGATTGATGGGGCTTATATATATTATTTATTATTTTGGGAAAAATGGGTTTAATCTCAACTTGAACATAATCATATTCACGTTCCTGATCCTTGGGATACTTGCCCATGGTACGCTCATGAACTACTCAAACGCTGCAACCAAGGGAAGCAGTACTGCCGCCGGGATTATTCTGCAATTTCCCCTTTATGCCGGCATAATGGGGATCATGAAAGGAAGCGGCCTGGTCTTCGTGATATCCGGCTGGCTTTTGACGATGTCCTCCTACAAGACTTTCGAGCTGTGTTGTTACTTCTCTTCTCTCATTATCAGTGTTTTTATTCCTTCAGCCGGGGGGCACTGGGTTGTGCAGGCGCCGTTCATGCTGCCCGCTGCCGCGCAGTTGGGTGTCGAGCACTGGAAAGTTGCCATGGGTGTTGCATGGGGCGAGAGTATCTGGAATGTTGTCTGCCCCTTCTGGGCATTGCCCCTGCTGGCAATAGCCAAGATAAGCATTCGTGATTTGATAGGTTTTACCGTCCTGTTATTCATTATAGGCAACATCGTCGCCATAACGGGTATCGTGCTGTTTCAATAGCGGGAAAGGCGTAGAAGGCATCCCAACGCAGAATTTGAAAAAATTCAGGGAAATCGCCCTGGAGGTGAAACTGCACTCCAATACCGGCCTGAACAAATTAATTTAAAGTTCATATTATGCTCTCGCCGCCTGCTGCGTCATGCAGTAATTCGCAAGTCCGATATCCCCTCCCCATCTCCGCCCATTTGACTTTTTTGCGAAGTTGGTTCATTTTGGCTCGGTTATACTAAAAACCAGCTCTGTATTCCAATTTGGAGGAAGCGATGAAGATCGAGCAGATCCCGGTGGGTTTTATGCAAGTCTTTTGCTATCTGGTCTACGATGAGGAAACTAAAGAAGGCATTCTGATAGACCCGGCCGGAAATGAAAACGAGCTCTTGGAGCATCTCAGGGCAAAGGGTGTAAAACTTCGCTATATCGTCAACACGCACGGGCATGCCGACCACACTTGCGGAAACGAATCAATACGCAAAGCCACCGGCGCAAGCGTGGTCCTGAACGCAACGGACGATCTTTTTTTCCAAAAACCTGAGAGCAAGATGTTTGCCAGCAGCATGGGCTTTCCGATCTCCGGACCCGCCGACGTCCAGGTGCATGACGGCGATGAGCTTTCGTTCGGCAACCTGAAGATGCGGTTCATTCTCACACCAGGTCACACTGCGGGGTCATGCTGCATACTGATAGACGGAAACCTGTTCACCGGCGACACCCTTTTTGTGGGAGCGGTCGGGCGCACGGACCTTCCCGGAGGATCGTTCAAGCATTTGGTCAAATCGCTTCAAATGCTCGTGAAGACGCTCCCGCCGGATACCGTGGTATGGCCCGGCCACGATTACGGGGACCGGCCCAGATCGACCCTGAGGCGTGAAGCTGAAACAAATCCATACATTGTGGAATACATGGATGAATAGCAAACTTGCACTAAATTATATCACATTCCAGACCCCGATCGGGTGGCTCGTGGTCGCCGAAAGCCCGGATGGAATTGCGCTGGTTGACTTTCTCGGACAGGGTTGCCCCGCCCGGGAGGCTGTAATCTCGGCCGTGCTCAGGTATTATCCTGATGCTGCGCTGTCGCCGGGCGACGACTCGGGGCCGGCTGGGAAAACAAAGGCATATATTCTGGCATACCTCACAAACGGCGCTCCGCCTCCCAAGGTCCCATTGGATTTAAGAAAAGGCACCCCTTTTGACCGCAAGGTCTGGAGCGCGATCTCTTCCATTGCTTTTGGAGAGACCCTGTCCTACAGCCAAATCGCAGCCCGGGTCAACAGCCCCGGTGCTTCCAGGGCCGTTGGCGGAGCATGCGGCAGAAACCCGGTCCCCATTCTCATACCATGCCACAGGGTAATTGGGAGTGGAGGGAAACTGGGCGGCTATTCGGGCGGGCTTGATATTAAAAGGGCCCTGCTGGACCTGGAAAAATCGTGAAGCGGGAAGCCGGAAGCAAGAAGCCGGAAGCGAGAAGCTTTTGCTCCTTGCTCCCTGCTCCTTGCTGCTTGAGGATATGGAGGGTATGTGTTGAAAGCCGGGAATTTGAAAAGGGGCGAGCAGATCACGCCTCCGAAAGGCAAGCTTGGAATTCTCATATCGGGTATTGGAGGCGCTGTCAGCACGACCTTCATCGCAGGCGTCGAACTTGTGCGGCGCGGCCTGGCAGAACCGGTAGGCTCGCTCACCCAGCTCGGCGCTATCAGGCTGGGGAAACGCTTTGAACACCGGAACCCGAAGATAAAGGATTTCGTTCCCCTGGCGAATCTCGACGACCTGGTTTTCGGCGGCTGGGACATATATGAGGCCAACTGCTTTGAGGCCGCCCTCTACGCGCGCGTGCTAAACCGTGAACACCTCGACCCGGTAAGGGATTTTCTTAGCGGCATCAGTCCCATGAAAGCCGTTTTCGACCGCCGGTTTGTCAAGAACCTGGACGGAACTCATGTTAAAAGCGCCACGGGGTTGCGAGGCAAACTCGATGAGCTCAAGGCCGACATAGCGGATTTTAAGGTGCGAAACAACCTTGACAGGTGCATCATGATCTGGTGCGGAAGCACGGAGGTGCATCTGAAGCCCATGGAAATCCACCAGTCGATGGTTGCCCTGCGGAAGGCAGTGGACGCGAACGACCCAAGAGTCCCACCGAGCATGCTCTACGCCCTGGCCGCCCTGGAAAGCGGGATACCGTTCATCAACGGCGCGCCCAACCTTACGCTCGATATTCCTGCAATGATTGAACTGGCCGACTCCGTCGGGGCGCCTATAATGGGAAAAGATTTCAAGACGGGTCAGACGCTTATGAAGACGATCCTCGCGCCGGGCCTGAAATCCCGCATGCTGGGTCTGGAAGGATGGTATTCGACAAACATCCTGGGGAACCGGGACGGCCTGGTCCTCGACGACGCCGAGTCTTTCAAAACCAAGGAGGAAAGCAAGCTCTCGGTTCTCGAGTACATATTGCAGCCACACCTCTATCCGGTTCTCTACAAGAACTACTATCACAAGGTGACGATCAACTACTACCCGCCCAGGGGAGACAACAAGGAAGGGTGGGACTCCATCGACATATTCGGATGGCTCGGCTATCCGATGCAGATAAAGGTAGACTTTCTTTGCCGCGACAGCATACTGGCGGCGCCTCTTATCCTTGACCTCGTGCTTTTTATGGACCTGGCGCACAGGGTAGGAATGAGCGGCATCCAAGAATGGCTCTCCTTCTATTTCAAAAGCCCGATGGTAAAAGAGGGCCTCTACCCCGAGCACGACCTTTTCATTCAGTCCATGAAGCTCAAGAACACGCTTCGCTACCTCATGGGCGAGGAGCAAATAACCCACTTCGGCCTTGACTACTACATGAGCCAGGAGGGGGAATGAGGGATTTAGGAATTCAGGAATTTAGGGATTTAATTCCTCAATTCATGAATCCCATCTTGCCTCCCATCTGGATATAAGATATATTATATCCAATTATGGATTGTGGAGGTCCTCCGATGAAGGTGCTGGTTTCGATCCCTGATTCTTTGTACTCGCGAATGACGGCTGCCATCCCGCAAAGGCAGCGGAGTAAAGTCATTGCAGGGCTGCTGGAAGATGAAATCAAAAAAAGAGAGCATAAGCTTTACAAAGCGGCCCTGGCGGTTGAGCAGGATGAAGAACTCAATTCTGAGATGAAAGATTGGGATGTAACGGTGGGTGATGGAATCGAGTAAGCTCTTGAGGGGCAGTGTATGGTGGGTCAATCTCGATCCAGCACAAGGCTCCGAGATCAAAAAAGTGCGCCCCTGTGTATTGGTCGCAGCATCCCCTATCAATCAAGCTCGAAGAACTGTTCTGGTGGTCCCTTTTTCTTCTTCCGGCAGCCCGCCGCAGCCGCCGATAACAGTAAAGGTTTCCTGCATGGGGAAAAATGTCCTGGCTGTGTGCGATCAATTGCGGGCAGTGGACAAAACACGCCTTTCAGGCTGGATTGAAATGATGGATCAGGAATCTTTGGATGCCGTCAGCAAAGGGCTTCAGCAGGTCTTATCCCTCTAAGAGGAACTTGTTATGCTTCACAGAGCAATAATCTCTTTGATGTTTCCGCTTTTCCTGATGGTCCTGTCCACCGATGTCATGGCGCAAACTTTGTCCGGAGCCCTGCAGCTCGATCTCCAGGTGCCGATATTAACGGCCCCGACGCCCCCTAAAGCTCCCGAAGTTCGTTATACGGTTACCGGAAAACTGGCAAGACAAATGGCCATCGGCGGTGAGACGACGGGATGGGCCGTTTACCTGGATGGACCACGGGAAATTGGAGGCAAGACATTAACCCGTATCGAGATCGATCCGGCGGGAAACAAAGTGGATGATTTTGAAAACAGAACGGTTGAAGTCTCTGGAATCTTGGAAAAACGGTCCGGTATTGAACGCGGAGAATATTGGGTCATTGTGGTGGATACAATTCGTCTTTACTAGAATGGATCGTGCTCAATCATCCCCATTCTTTTCCCACGGCGGATTGAATATATCATAGTCGATTTTGGGTTCGCTCGGCTCTCGTGAAGGAACTCTATAGGGCAAACGAAACATTGCTCCCAGCACATAGTAGAGCGCGGTTACTTCGGGCAGATCGAGGATCTCTTTCGCGCTATCCCATTCTTCAGGGACCCTTTGCAATGCAGCCTGTACTCTTGAGCACTCTCCCAAAAATACCGTCTTACGGCCCTCAGACGTCCTTTGATCTAACTCAGCCTCGGTACAACGAAAAAGCTGTGCTCCATCACCGGCTTCCGATAACATCGGGACGTTGGTGAGTTGTATCGACGTGAGGTGTTTTTGTTCCTGCCCCAGGTTGAATTGGTGCAGTGCAACGCGGTGTGCTTCCGGAATTATGTTTGAATACCAGGTATCGACGATAGTGCTCAGTTCCACGCATTTTAAAAGCATATCGTCGTTTTGCCTGTGCTGCGATTCCGTCAGGCCGTAAAACTTAGCGGGAGCACCGGATTTCAGATTGCGAACCTGCTCTCCGACAAGGACCAAAAATCCGGGCCTTCCCATGTAAGGCCATTCAACACCCCCGCAAATGCGAAAGTAATCGCGGTGATTCTCTGAATCCGAATAACCCGAAGGGGCGCCTGCATCATTGTTCCGGCGTGTGATTTTCGTAATGTTCACTTGTCGCTACGCTCCTTTAAATGATGAATGCAGAATGCGGAATGATGAATAAATACACATTCCCCGGACTCATCACTCATCATTCATCATTCATCACTCATCATTCATCATTCATCACTCATCATTCATCATTTAACTTAAATCGTTATTGGCAAACCTCCCCGCAGCCCCATGCTGCCTGGCCATAGCCTCATAGTTGAAAGCATGGCGGAAGTGATCCGGCCCCAATCGCACATAAACATAACGCTTCGAGCCGGTCTGTTCGTCTTCTTCCAATTTCTTGGCTGTGTTGGCGCAATGTTCCGCGAATTCCCGGAGCATATCGGACTCTCGGGGCAGCGATATCCTTGCGAACTGAATTTCCACGTGTGAACCATCCAGCGACTCTGTCCGGTTGCTGTGAACGGTCAGGTCGCCATCGTTCCATTTGTAGCCTGATTTTTGATGCTCGCTGTAATACGAGAGAAAAACCTTCCCCTTGTGCTTCTCTGCAAAGGCCCTGGCGTTGCGGGTCTCAGGAAGCGCATCCACCACGCAACGGCTCACGTTGAAAACCTTCATGAGCCGGTCGAGTTCTTCCCATGCCCGATATTCGCCCACATGGACGATCTTCCCGGCCCTCCGCCATTCGCGCCGGCCGATCACTACGTGCAAAAGTTTCCCCTGGTCGACTCCCATGCTGCACGGCCCGGGATCGCAGGAGGCTATCCTTTCGTCTCCACACAGCGCCAGGACCTCTTGCACGGTCAGCCGGTTTGTGGCTTCCACATAGGCCATGCCTAGCTTCAGGTTGTAAAACTCGGTCAGGTTGTTAGTGCTCCTGAACTGGTCGAGGATTTCGGCGGGGTCAACATAATGGCTGAAAAGCTGAGAATAATGGTAGCCGCGCTTGTCGGTCACGCCCGGACGCTTTGCAACCCATTCGCCGATCGATGGGTTAAGCTCGGCTTGGCACTTCCGGCAGACCCGGATGGCTCTGCCGCCGATTTCAAGAAGGCAGTCGGGAAAGGTTTCCTCAAGGCAGGTGTATCCGCCGCATTTCCCGCACTTCACATGCCAGAAACGTTGGTCGGTTTCCTGGAAAGCTTTATCAATCCCGTAGTCGGGCAAGGTGGGATTACTGAGCTTGAGTACTTCCCGAAATTCGCTGTGACTCATGCGCTCCATTGCCATATCGACGGCTGCCGGGCTCGCTTCGTCCATTTCGTCGAAGACGAGAAAATCTACGGGAATGCTTTTTAAGCCCACGCGCGACTTCATGCCCCGGAGGTACAGGAAGCAGTTCCAAATCTGTTTGATGTTGGCCGAATCTGTTTCCCGCAGCCATTGGCCCAAGCTATCCGGGTTATCCTCGATCAGGGGGTCGATCCGGCCCTTGGCGAATTCGGTGACATCGGTCCTGCTTGGGAAAAGATAGAGAATGCCCCGGAAATTGCGGTATCTGGCCGAGTGCATCGCTCTTAGCATAGCCTTAGTGGTAAGCCCCATCTGCGCCGCTTTGATCTCAACCACGTGAGGGTGATTGTCGGCATAGGGGGTCATAAGGTATTCGTGCTTATGAAAGCTGAACGGCCGGTCATCGAGGATGACAGGCGTCTTCTCGGCCCAGGCCCCAAGTGAGCCGTAAGCCTTTCCGTCATCCCGGCAGAACTTCTGCTCCATTGAGGTCAAGAGTCGATCGTAGAGCATTTCTTTCCGTGAGCCGGCGAATGATCTCATCTCTTGCTTCCGTTGAAACACTCCCGATTACCTCCAATACTTCCGCCTGAAATTGCTCGACCGCCTTCATATCGAAAAGCGCCTGGAAGATTTCGAGCTGCAGCTTCAGTTGTCCCCGGATCTCCTGCATGGCCTTTAGAGCGAGTTCGCGCGGGTCCTTGAATTTGTATTCGGAAATTTCCTCTTCCTGTCCCCGGACCTTGATTTTTCGGACCGGGGACTCGAGTATCCGCAGGGCCTCGTCTTCTCCCCGGTTCCAGCGCATGAGCAGGTCGAGCAGCTCGTTTGCGTCCCGGTTGATCTTCTGCAATTGGTCCAGGGCATTGATCTCGCGGTCAACGATCTTCTGGGCTGACCGGATGGCTACATTGCGGTTTATGGCGATATCCAACGCTTTCAACCGTTGAGATACGGCCTGTTGGCTGACTCCCATCTTGCGGGCGGCCTCTGTAGCGGTGTCGCCGTTCCTGATTAATTGAACCAGTTGCTTATCATCGATTCGGTTTCTCATGTAGCGAGCTTTCCTTTGTTGCAAAAATTCACCGCAGAGCCGCAGAGAACACAGAGAAAAACTTTTTAGACAGGAGAGCCTCTTGCAAAAGTCCTTCAACGTCATTCCGGCGGGGCCTGTCCCGGAAGTGTCCAGTTCGGGAGCCGGAATCCAGGTTTTTCAAGGTCCACTGGACCGCGGATGTCACCGGAGTGACGGTTTTGTTGAGTTCTGCAAGAGGCTCAGGATTTACAGGATTAACAGGATCGGCAAAAATCGCTATTTTCAGCTCTTGAGACCCCAGTCGATCTTGTTTAATCCCGGTTTTCTCCGCGTCCTCTGCGACTCTGCGGTGAACCCTTATGTGGCCCTTCATTCACGACTTGATTTGGTATTACTTGTCGTGGCAACATTTTGCCCTGCCTTCGTCTCCCCCGTAAGTGTCGCGGGCGGGATTTGGATACTGGGGGTGTGGTAGATCAGTGCCCCATCCGTATTTACGAGCCAGGGGCATAACGGAATAGGCCCAGATCGCTGGACAGGACTTTATTGCGCGAAAATGCGGCGAGTCGCTCCAGCGAAATAAAATACGGGCAGATAAGCTGGGCGTCTTGTCCAAATTCGCCGGCTGGGTTTCGGCGGAAATCGGGCAGAAAAATTCAGTGCAGGTTAATTTTTTTCTCGGCGGCTTGGTACTTTCGCGCAATCCATTTGCGAATGGTAGAATCTGGAACGGAATGCTCCCATTTATCTGAGAGCTTTTTCTTTGCGCCCCGCAGCGTCGCGGCCGGTGAAGGTTTTGGTTTTTTCTTTAATTGCGCATCGCAAAATTGTTCCACCGAAAGTCTCTCAGCGTGATACCTGGTTTGGTATTGGCGGACAGCGGCCTGCGCGGGTCCAAGGGGCTGTTTGTCATGACCGGGTCTCTCTTTATGTTTTGCCGCCTCATAGTCAATTGCGTCCGGAGGCTGTCGAGACGGATCGGCGTCATAGGCTGCGATTTGCGCTTCAAGGGCCGGGATTGCCCCCTCGGCGAACCGGACCCAAAAATGCGAGTCCAGCAGTATATCTATCGCCCGGCCTTTTTCCTCCTCGTCTGCCGGATAGTAGCATTCCCACATCCGAAACGGGTAGCCAACCTGGTGTATGAGTAAGGCTAATTGACTGCGAAAGAAATCAAGATCGGCCTTAGCTCCCTTCAGGCGGCCGTAAGCCTGTCGGTCGATCTTCGGAATCCCACGTACAGCTTCCAAGCCCAATTCTATCGCCGCCTTTCGCTTGTTAAATTGCAGGTCACGGACAGCCTTTTCCAGTTTCTTAATCGCCTTGAGTTCACTCTGGCGCCCTGGAGGGGCAATGGGGGTCCCGGTTTTTTTATTGCGCGGGCAAAATTTCCCGCGATAGCGGAGGTCATCGAGCAGGCCATAAGGGGGGATATTCAACCGTTTGATGAGGTCCTTTCCTGAAAGAATCTCTATCTGCTCCATTTGCGCCTCCCGTGCGCACTTCCGGTGAGGTCCACGGGAAGACCGGCCCTGCTGCTTCCCGCTTCCCGCTTCTTTCTCTTATTTCTACCACAAAGCCCGTCAAAAATCATTTCACCGCAGCAGAGGAAAAGCCTTTTGACAGGATTAACAGGAAAACAGCGTGTAGAGATGGAGAATGCTCCCCAACACATTTCCCATTGCCGAATCGATGGATCGAGGAATTAAATCCCTGAATCCCCGGGTTTGAAGATTTTTAAATCCTGTCAATCCTGTTAATCCTGTCAATCCTGTCAAAAAGATTTTGACTTTCTCCCCTTCTCCGCAATTGACAGCTCATTTAATGAAATTGTATTGTATGCCCGTTGTACAATGGCCAACCAAACTTTTGCCCGGTCGGGTCTGCATCGGGCCAGCCTCTTATTTGATCGAGGAGAATCCTATGTTGAAGAAAACACTGGTATGTGCAGCGATTCTTTGCTTTGCGACGAGTTTTCTACAATTGAATGGCGCACTGGGACAAGATTTGGAAATAGGTAAAATACTTTACCAAAAAAGTTGCATGGTTTGCCACGGCCCTAAAGGTGACGGCAAGGGGAGAGGAGCTATTTCACTGAAGCTCCAACTTGCGGACTTCACCACGGATAAATATTGGGAACACCCAAAAGTCGACGAGAAAGTCGAGCAAACTATCCAGGCCGGCGTCAAAGGGAAGATGCGGCCGTATAACTACCTGTCGCCCCAAGATGTTCAGTCCATTGTCCTATACTTGAATAAGATTCACAAACACCAATGAACGTCCAAAAAGTATCCGGCAACAAGACACGCAGGGGAAAATGGTGCTCAGACCCTCCTCGCCTCTGTTGCTCTTAAAATGAAGCTGCACTGGAGGTCGAACCCTATTGGAGAAGTGCGGAAAAACCTGCCTCTTTGAAAGATTTTGGAGCGGCAAGAAATTGACGTAATTTATTCGGACCTTCCGGCAAATGCGTACCTGTGTTTGGGTTCTTGCCCCGAAGAGGCTATAATAGCCCACGGTAAGCGGAGCGCCACCTTGGGGTTGTGACGCCAACAAGAATCAGTCTTTACCCTGTGTAGGGGTTGCATAGCTAATCCCTTGTCCTCAGTCCGCAGTCCTGCTTAAGGGCATGGCTGCGAGCACGGTCGCAGCCCTTATCATGTCAAGCGCATTTTTTTCATCAGGGGTATTATACGAATCTATCATACAAGGCCTCGAAAAATTAAATCCCTGAATCCCTGGTTTGGAGATTATTTAATCCTGTCAATCCTGTTAATCCTGTCAAAAAGATTTCGACTTTCTCTTCTGCCCCGCGTCGGTATTCACCGCCCCGCCTCTGCGGTGGATTTGAGCGGGCTTCTATTGACAGCTCTTTTCATGAAATTATATTGAGTGCTCGTTATGCAACATTTCGCCAAACTTTTGCCCGGTCCGCTCTGCATCGGGCCATCCTGTTGTCGTATCGAGGAGAATCCTCTATTGAAGAAAACACTCGCATGTGCAGCAATTCTTTGTTTCTCGATGGGTTTCATACGATTAAATGGCGCACTGGGAGCAGATTTGGCGAAAGGCAAAGAAATTTACGAATCAAGGTGCACGACTTGCCACGGCCCTGCAGGTGACGGCAAGGGACAGGAGCTGTTTCCCTGAAGCTCGAACTTCCGGACTTCAACAGGAAGACGTTTTGGGCAGAACCGGGCATCGATGAGAAAATCGCCGCAGCGATCAGGGACGGCGTCAAAGGGAAGATGAGGCCTAATACCGACCTGTCGCCCGAAGATGTTCAGTCCATTATCCTGTACTTGACTCAGACTTTCAGACCCAATTAACGTCAAAAACGCGTCCGGCAACAACACTCTTTATCTTTTTGCCCGGCTTGCATTCCGATCCATTCCTCCATTGCTTTTGAAATGGAGTTTCACGGTAAGTTGAACCCTATTTGAAAAGTGCGGAAAAACCTGCCTCTTTGAAAGATTTTGGAGTGGCAAGAACTTGACACAATTTATTTGATTCTCCCTAATCATATGTTATATGGGTCAAAAGATTGAGGCCCATATCCAGAGGTGCTCCTAGAATCGAACTGACAGAGCGAGATCGGATCGAGCTTGAGAACATCGGTCGCAAACCTTCTACTTGAGTCCTTGGTGCGAAACACTCAGGATCGCCGAAGGGTAAGGCAGGCGGTCTGCAAGGGGTGCAAGTGAACAAATTCAAAGACTCCGGACATATCGTGCGGCTTGCGATCGCGTTTGCGGTTGTGTTCCTGGTATTTTTGCTGATCCGGGCGCACTTTATTCCCAAAAGCTTTGGACAATACGGCCACTACCGCGGAAATGCTCTGGCCGAACTTTCGTCCAAGCCGATCTCCTATGCCGGTCACCAAGCCTGTGAAGACTGTCATGGCGAGGTTGTGCTTATGAAAACGGCGGGCAAGCATACGGGCGTGAACTGTGAGGCCTGCCACGGACCGCTGGCCGGGCACGTCGAGAATCCGGCTGTGGTGACGCCGCAGTTGCCCGATACGGCGGTGCTGTGCGCGCGTTGCCACGAAGCCAATATAGCCAAGCCGAAAAACTTCCCGCAGGTGGTTAGCGCCGAGCACTCGGGCGGGGCCGTCTGCAAGAGCTGTCATCAGCCGCACAGCCCGCTGCTGCAGCCAGGAGGAAACCAATCGTGATCACGCGGCGCAAACTGCTCATGCTGCTTCCAGCGGCGGCCGTCGCCTGGGAATATGTGATGGCTGGCGCCTCCGAGAGCGCGCCCGCCTATGACCGCGAACAACACTGGTGGGGCATGCTGCTGAACATCGACAAGTGTATCGGCTGCGGTAGCTGCGTGCGCGCCTGCGCCAACGAGAACGACGTTCCCGAGGGATACTTCCGCACCTGGATGGAGCGCTACCACGTCTCCGGCTGGCAGCAGGAAGTGCCGCAGGTGGATTCTCCCAACGGCGGCAAGAATGGTTTTCCTCCCGGCGAGGCCCAGGGCGGCAAGAACTTCTTTGTCCCCAAGATGTGCAACCACTGCGTGGATTCTCCCTGCACGCAGGTCTGCCCGGTGGGCGCCACTTTTCATACCCCCGACTCGGTTGTGCTGGTCGATGATACCTACTGCCTGGGCTGCCGCTACTGCATACAGGCCTGTCCCTACGGCTGCCGCTTTCTGCATCCCATCAGGCGCACGGCGCAAAAGTGCACGCTGTGCTATCACCGGATTACCCGCGGGCTGACCACGGCGTGCTGCGAGAACTGTCCTACGGGAGCGCGCCAGCTCGCGGACCTGAAGGACCCGAACGATCCCATCCACGAATTTCTGAGGACCCACAGCGTGCAGGTTCTAAAGCCCCATCTGGCTACCGGCGCCAAGGCCTTCTATTACGACCTGGATGGATCGGTGCGTTAAGGAGAGATTGCGAAGATGGTGCACGTTGACGGTTTCATGTATCCGAATGAAGTCGAGCTGGCGTGGAGCGTGTTGATCGTCGTCTATCCGTACGTGACCGGGTTGGTGGCCGGCGCCTTTATACTGGCGTCGCTCGAGCGCATCTTCCATGTGTCGGCGGTGAAGCCCACCTACCGGCTGGCGCTGCTGACGGCGCTGGCTTTCCTGCTGGTCGCGCCCTTGCCGCTGCAACTGCACCTGGGGCACCCCGAGCGTTCTCTGGAGATGTATCTGACGCCGAACCGCAACTCGGCGATGGCGATGTTCGGCTTCGTCTATCTGTGGTACCTGATGGTCGTGATTCTACTGGAGATCTGGCTGGAATTCCGGCGCGACATCGTGCTGCTGTCGCAGAGCACCACGGGCTTGAAGCGGCTGCTCTACCGGGCGCTAACCCTGGGATCGAGCAACATCAGCGAAGGCGCGCTGCGCATGGATGAGAAGGTGGGCTGGGTGATCACGCTCATCGGCATTCCATCGGCTTTCCTGCTGCACGGCTACGTGGGATTTATCTTCGGCTCGGTTAAGGCCAATCCGTGGTGGTCCTCGCCGCTGATGCCGGTGGTGTTCCTCTTCTCGGCCATGGTGAGCGGCATTGCGCTGGTGATGCTGGTATACATGGCGATGATGAAGATCCGCCGCCGGCCGATCGACATGCGCTGCGTCGATACGGTGGCGCAGTATCTGCTGTATATCTTCATCATCGACTTCGGCCTTGAGATGCTGGATTTAATCCAGCGCATCTACGAGGCCGACGAATCGTTCCGTTCGCTGGATTTCATGCTCCACACCCAGTTGTTCTTCTCACAGGTGATTTTGCAGATCGTGCTGGGCACGTTGGTGCCGATCCTGACCCTCGGACTGATTCAGATATTCACGGTGCCGGAGAAGCTGCGCCGGCTGGCCTATTGGGTGTGCGGATGCCTGACCCTGGTCGGCATCTTCGCCATGCGCTGGAACGTGGTGATCGGCGGACAACTCTTCTCGAAGAGCTTTCTTGGTTACACCACGTATAAGGTGGATCTGATCTCGCGAGAGGGCGAGCTGATCGCCGCCGCTCTGCTCATACTTCCCTTCTTGATCCTGGCGGCGCTCATGAAGATTCTGCCGCCATGGACCGAAAGCGGGGCTGCAAACGGAGGTTGAAGACGGAGGCGGAAAGAGTCATGGACGAAGACCTGTTCGCCCTCAGGCCCTTCAACCGGCTAAACCTCCAATCCGGATGGCGCCGCTTGCCAAGGTGGGCGCCTGGAATATATTTATTCGACTCTACCATAAATTTGGCATGTTGTTGACAGGGAGCGTTTGTAACTCTATCTTACCTCTTCTGGGAACCGGCTGCATCGAGTGGGCAAAAGCCGGCTGTCCTTTCACCAACCAAAGGAGAAAAAATGAAATCTGCAATTACGATCTTTTTTGTGCTGTTGTTAGGAATTGCGGCGTATGCAGGTGCACAGGGCGATCAGGCGGAAAAAGGGAAAGCCCTTGCAGACAAAAAATGCGCACTGTGCCACAAGGAGGGCGGCATTGGCAAGCCCATGGCAATGCTTGCCGTGAAACAGACCGATGCCTTCCTCAAAGAGGCAATCACAGACCCCAAAAAAGCCATTGATCCCAAAGTCCGAATGCCGGCAATCAAGTTAACCGATGAAGAAATGCAGGACGTTATCGTATATCTTAAGTCCATTGCCAAACCCTGACGGTTATGAGCGGCTCCATACGCTCTTTTCGCATTGACATGGAAATCCTTCATGAACGAGCATAAGCATCCGGGTCTCCAATGGGTTTCGTCCCTGGCCGGCAACTGGGTCAGCATCTTTGGCCTTGCGCTGGCCACGTTCGGCCTGTTCGCTGTAATTTGCCTTATAGCAATTGACTTTTTTCACGGTTTCAGCCACCCCTACGTGGGCATCTTGACCTACCTGATTCTCCCCTCATTTATCTGGATGGGCCTTGTTCTCACGGTAGGGGGAGTATGGCTGCAACGCCGCAGACTCAAAAAACCGCAGGCAGTTAAGCCCCCCGTTGAGCCGAGTGCCTGGAGGAACACGCGCAACCTGATCGCGGCGCTTGCCTGCGGGTTCCTTTTTCTTATGTTCAGTGCGTTAGGAAGCTACCGGGCGTTTCAGGAGACTGAATCGGTCCGGTTTTGCGGCGCTTTGTGCCACACGGTGATGAAGCCGGAATACATCGCATACAGAAGCTCTCCCCATGCAAGGGTAAGATGTACGGAATGCCATATCGGCCCGGGCGCCTCGTGGTTTGTCCGATCCAAGATCTCCGGCCTCTATCAGGTATATGCAGTCGTTACCAACAATTTTCCACGGCCCATTCCAACGCCGGTCCAAAGCCTGCGGCCCGCACAGGAGACCTGCGAACAGTGCCATTGGCCGGAGAAATTCTACGGGTCCCTGGAGCTGCGTCGCCAATTCTTCCTGCCCGACAAGGAAAACACTCCGTGGGGCATAAGAATGCTGCTGCATGTTGGAGGAGGAGATACTACCCAGGGCCCGGTTGGAGGCATTCACTGGCATATGATTGTGTCCAACCGCATCGAGTACATGCCTGCTGACGAAACCCGGCAAACCATACCCTGGGTGCGCCTCACGAATCCAAAGACGGGCGAGGTGACCGTCTTCCAGTCACAAGACGATCCATCGACCCCCGAACAGAATACTCAGCCCGTGCGGGTTCTCGACTGTATTGACTGCCACAATCGTCCCACCCATATTTTCTATTCTCCTTACCGCGCCCTGGATGTTTCTCTGTGGCTGAATCGTATCGATCTTTCCATTCCCTTCATAAAAGTGAAGGCGGCCGAGGCGCTTGTCGAAAGCTCCGGGGCCGGTTCGCAGACCGGTGGGATTGACCTGATTGCTCAAAAACTCTCAAGAGAATACTCTGATTACCAGGACCAGCCAAAGATCAGGCAGGCGATCTCCGAGACGCAGAGGATCTTTCGAGACAATTTCTTCCCGGAAATGAAAACGGACTGGAAAGCGCGGCCCGACAATATCGGCCATTATATTTGGCGGGGTTGCTTTCGATGCCACGATGGTTTACATGCCGACAAAACGGGCCGGACCATCACCAATGCATGCAACACCTGTCATACCATCATCGCCCAGGGCACTCAGCCGGAACAGGGAGCAGTGAGCCTGCAAGGGTTGAAATTCGACCACCCTGGAGGCGAAATCCCCCCTGGGATTCTTTGTAACGAATGCCATAGCGGCGCGCCTTAAGGCTTGTCAGTAAATTAGCCTCTTAGGGATTGCGCCGGATTTTGAGCGAGAATAAAGGATCATCCGGCAATTGAGTGCCTATGGTCTGGATTTTCCAGCCCTGAAGGGGCAAAGCCCTTTCAGGGCAAGAGAAACTCCAAAAACCACACAGGCCGAATTAGCTGCAGACAGATACTGCACTTTCTCGACCTGCTGATATTCGTTTGCCGGATGACCCATAATAAAGACAGGTTTTCTTTTCTCCATTCCTAACGTGCTTGACACACCGTTAAGGCCACTGGATCCTTCACTTTACAAAATTTCCATTACCTTATACCAAGTTGCGATCATAGTGCTTAAATTGCGGCAATGGCTGAAATGCCCCCAAGGGGCTTAATAAATCAGCCCGGGGTGGCTTCCTGCTCCTCGCTTCCTGCTTCCCGCGTCAGTCCCGCCCCTAGCTGGACGCCTCCCCTGGGCATGGATGCACACAGGTTGAACGCAACTTGGTGTTAGGCAGTTTCCGTCCCAAGCAGGATTAGATCATATGGCTGACGATCGGGAAGAGTACAGTTTTATCAAAGAGATGCTGATCGCTTTCATTGGCGGGGGGTCTCTGGGACTGTTTGTGCTGGTTGCCGCGATAGCTTTGGTTGAGTTTCTGAAAAAATGACCTGAAGCATGCGCCACAAGATTAGCGATCCACTGGCCGATAGGGGCATTCAGGACGTGATGGCTTGCTGCAGAGGAGGTAATTCGATTGGCTGCCGATCTGTTCTCAAGAAGAAATTTTCTCAGCCGTGTGGGTTGGCTTGCCGCCTTTGGGACCTTTGGCGGACTTACGGCGGCTTCCGGCCGGTACCTGTTTCCCAACGTCCTCTATGAGCCGCCCGCAGAGTTTAAGATTGCGCCCCCTGAGGAATACCCCGAAGGTGTGACTTTCGTTTCCGCCAAACGAATCTTTGTGATTCGGCAGCAAAACCTCATAAGGGTCGTCTCAGGTGTGTGTACGCACATAGGGTGCACGGTGCGCTGGTCAGAGGAGCGCAATAGGTTTGAATGCCCCTGTCATGGAAGCTTTTTCGACGAAAACGGGGCCGTCACCGCCGGGCCTGCCGGCAAACCGCTGCCCTGGTATGGGGTCTCTGTAGCCGCCGACGGCAGACTAATTGTGGACGAGCATAAGATTGTCCCATTCAGGCAGGCGCTCACCGTTTGAGTGCAGGGCCGCAGGTAGTCTCTTCGAGGAAACTGATATGGCGGTAAATACTACACGGAACGCATTGTTTGAAAACCGGTTCTGGAAATCGGCCTTTCGAGGGGCCCCTCCGGTCAGTAAATGGCTCAGAGACAAAATATTCGGGCTTGGTCTTATCAACCTCTCACTGTTCATCATCCTGAACGTGACCGGAATCCTCCTGATGTTCTACTACGTTCCTTATACCGATAAGGCCTATAACGTTATCAAGGACTTCCAGTTTGTGGTGAGCTTTGGGGCTATCTTCCGCAACATGCACCGCTGGTCCGCTTATGCAATGATAGTATTGGTATTTCTGCACATGTCCAGGGTCTTTTACATGGCGGAGTATCGAGAGCCGAGAGAATTCAACTGGGTGATCGGCTGGGTCCTGTTCCTGTGCACCCTGGTTGGGGCTTTGACCGGTTATCTCCTGCCGTGGGACCAGAAGGCCTATTGGGGAATGACCATCATGTCTAACGTGATGGCTTCGGTGCCGGTTATCGGAGAAAAACTCAAGTTTGTTGTTCTGGGCGGCGACGAAATCGGCCAGAGCGCCTTAACTCGAGCCTATGATATACATGTCAAAGTGATGCCTCTGATCATGGGTTTGCTTATTGCAGTTCATGTTATCAGAGGCCGCACAGACGACCTGCTCGCCGGCTCTCAGGCGCACGGCGAACACAAATCAGCCGCTGCCCCTGAAGCAGATAACGGGTCCGATACGGCAGACTGCGCCTGGTCCGATATTATAAAACGGGAGCTGGCAAAGTTTCTTATAATCCTGATAATAATTATGGGGACATCCATTCTTTTCGGCGCACCACTCGAGGAAGAGGCCAATCCGTCGGTCACACCCGTTCCTGCAAAGGCGCCCTGGTTTTTCCTGGGCCTGCAAGAGCTGCTGTCATGGGGCGCACCCTTTTGGGGGGCGATCGTTGTTCCCAACGCAGTGCTCCTTTTCGCTTTTCTCGTCCCTTATATTGAACGCGGAAAAACCGGCAGCGGCGTATGGTTTCACCCCAGCCGGCGGCTTCAAAATATCCTGTTCACCGCCTTTGTAACGGTGGCCATTGGTCTCATCATCGTAGGCGCGTTGTTTCGTGGACCGGGCTGGCGGTTTTATTGGCCGTGGCAACCTTGGCCCCTCCACTGAGCCCTATCCGTATCGAATGAAGCAGAGGGTTAGATGAACGTCTTCCAGAAAATATTCCCGTTTCTTGCCCTGTTAAGCTTTCTCCTGTTTATAGGGGTGGTGTGGAAAGACTATGACCGTCCCTACCTTGAATATCAGCGAAAATTCAAGGCGCTCCTCGATCTGAAAGCCGCCGGCTCATCCAGGCCCGCTGAATTTCAATTTGGAATCCGGCAACGATGGATCAAGGAACTTGGCATCGCAGACCGCTGCGAAACCTGCCACCTGGGTCTTGAAGATCCAAGATTTAAAGATGGTCCGCAGCCTTTCAAAACTCATCCGGCGATAGCCGAACACTCCTATGAAAAATTTGGCTGCACGATGTGCCACGGTGGCCAGGGTATGGCAACGACCTTGGAGGATGCTCATGGACCGGCTGAGAACTGGTACAGGGCCATCTACCAAGCCAAATTTATGGAGAATTCATGCTCCCAGTGCCATGGCGAGTCCATTGAGAATCAGGCCCCCGTCCTTTACCGTGGACAGACCATGTTTTATGAGTATGGCTGCCGGGGCTGCCACAAAGTCGGCACAAAACCGCGAACGGAGATCGGGCCGCCGCTCGATGAGATGGCCAAAAGGGTCAAGACCGACTGGTTGTATAGATTTTTGAAGGGTCCTAAAAGTTATCTTCCGCTGACGAAGATGCCTGACCCCCTGTTCTCCCCGCAGGAAGCTGCAGACGTTGCGGCTTTTTTCCTGCAAGGACCCGGACCGGAGGGTACGGTCATATCGGGCGATCCCGCTCTCGGGAAGACAACTTTTCTGGAATCGGGCTGCCTGGCCTGTCACACGGTGAATGGCGAGGGAGGCGACGTTGGGCCCGACCTCTCCATGGTCTCATCCAAGGACTATCCCGAACGGCTCTTCAAGATCATCAAGGACCCAACTGCGTTGTGGCCTGAAGGCAAGATGCCGGTCTTAGGCATTCCCGATCAGGACATCCGAAACATCGTAGCCTTTTTGACGCAGGAGTGTACCGGCCCGGCTCTTGACAAGAGCACTGTAGCCGACCAGGATCAGCTTGTCAGGAATGCGAGCAAAGATCGGGGCCGGGAATTAGTCGTCAAACAGGGCTGTATCGGATGCCATGCAAAAATTGAGGGAGTTACGGAGATCGGCGAGTTGGGCCCGGACCTTACAACATTCGGTGCGGTCCATATCAGCTTCCTGGATTTCGGCCATTTAAATGTCCCTGTCAAGGACCGTACCGTACCCACCTGGATCTACTACAAGGTGAAATCGCCAAGGATCTTCAAAGAGGGATTGAAGATGCCGGATTACTACTTCAACGAAGAGGAATCAGTGGCCATCACAACCTACATTCTTGGCCTGAAAGGAAAGGAAATTCCCGCATCTTATGTTCTTCCCCTGGGCAAGCGGCCCTGAGATTATGGACCGCAGGGAGCAGCCGGCATTTATTTTCTCCCCCCTTTCCTTTAACAAGGGGGGAGATTCAACCTTGGCCCCCTGCTTGGGGGCCAAAACTAGAACTTGTACTGGATAAGCGCCTCGACAATATGCGCCGTGTAATTCGTGTAGAACCCGTCCAGAGTATTTAAACTCTGATTCACCGTCCCACTGCCTCCCGCACTGCTTCCCGCCGTCAGGTAAAGGTCTTGGTACGCGTTGGTCATGTCGAACCTCTCGTATATGTATCCCAATTTTATAGCCGTACACTTGTTGAGCTTGTATTTGAGCCAGGTATCGACATGAAAGTAAAATTCATCCAGATTGATGATGTACGGGTTGTGGAAATCCGACTCCGAAAAGGAGACGCTTGCCTTGGACAGCAGGCTCAGCTTGTCGGGAACGAGCACAATCTCCGCACGGGCGCTGACAGTGTCATATTGATCGGCGGTGGTTAAAACAGGGCCCAGATCACCTATGGCCCCATTACTAACGACCCCGGCACCAGTATAAGTAACACTGGCGAGTTCGTTAGTATTCGCATGTTCATGGGAGTATCCAAGGGCAAATAAGACGCATTTACACGGCGTCCAGCCCACATCCGCTCCGGCCGCCCAGCCATTGTCGCCGGTCATTCCAAATTCCGAGCCACTATACCGGTCATCGTAGAGGTTGAAATTGACTGAGCAGGTGACATTATTCACGGGTGGTATGAACTCTGCGATGAAATTGACGAGGTTCCGTTCGTCGTTCCCTGCGTAGAATTTGTAGGTCAGCGGGGCCCCTGACGTAGCCGATGTCAGGAAATCATCTCCTGACCGGCTTACGTACGCATAGTCGGCTATCAGGGTCATCCAGTCACAAGGATAAAGCCTGACGCCCACTTTGGGCGTATTGGTCGCGGTAGTGCCCAGGTCTTCACTACGATCGGTTGTATCGTAAGTGTATTCGACATCGGCGGTCACCTTGCTGTTGATTTTATAGTCGGCGCCGATGGTGAAAGCCTGCCGCAAATACGAATACTGCTCCTGCCTTATAAGGGCAAGAGAGGTGCCATTGGTTGCCCATAGAGCCAGAGCTTCAGGATTAGTCAGGTTATCGTTCTCAAAATCATAAAGCCTGTACGAAAACCTCAGGGTCAACGGGTCGCAGGGACGGCTTACGACTGACAAATACCCGGAGGCAGTCGAGGCGGTGAGGTCCGTATTGCCGGCTATAGCACCCTTCTCGGTGAAGATGGTGCCGCCCTGGTCGGTCAGCCAGCCGTAGGTAAACGAGCCGGTGACCCTTGTATTGCCGGGCAGGTTGCTCACTGCCCCCGAACCGGTAACGTACTGCGCCATATTGCTCATGGGCATGGATGTGAAGGCGTTCGTAACGCCAAACGGCGCTTGAATCAATAGGTTGTCATCTTGAAAGAGCGAAAGATCATACCCCAGATGAAACTGACACGGATACTGACAAATCTGCTTAGCGTAATCCGCTCCGAATTTATAGTCGTTTTGCGTATAATCCACCGGTGCGAGGAAAGGGGTAAAACCATAGGCGGAGCCGGTAGTAGCGCCCGGGCCCGCGTTATGCACCCACGGGAGTTGGCCGTCCTTCTTTAAAAAAGTGTAATCGCCATAGAGATCGCACTCGGGTGTTGGCGTGTAGTCACCGCTGATCCGGAATCTCTGCCAAAGGACCATGATATCGTCTACAGTGGGATTTACCGTGCAGTAAACATGCTGGAGCTGGTCATACTCGATTTCGAACTTGTAAAGCCCGATTCTGCCAAACTGGAGAAGGAAATCCTCGTCCGTGTCTCCCGGATGGCTCATAAAAAATTTATAATACTCGCTGCCGTCGTCATTCGTCCGCAACAAATGCATTTGTTCCACGATAGCCCCTGCGCCAAGAGGGGTATACTCTTCTAAATACCCCCGGGACGCCGGGTTGGGGGAATTGATGAGAAATCTTCCTCCAATTTCGACGTCGCCGCTCCAATTGTACCCGCCAAAGGTCGTTTGAGCGAAGCCGCCCGCAGGGGTCAAAGGGAGAAACATGACTGCAAGAAAAATGACCAGGATTGCTTTCTGAATCTTCATGGCCCCCCCTCCTTAGTGGAAAAATAGATTGCCGTTTAGATTGTTGCTGCCGTGGATCTGCACGTGGCAGTTGGCGCACGCATTGCCCATCATTTGATTCATCCTTTTCGGCTTGGCGCCCGTAGTAAAATTGACTGCGTGGAAGGTAATGTGGCACTCCCGGCACAACCTGATCGGAGGGGCTTTCAGTAGGCTGGGATATGCGCTGCCGTGGGGCTGATGGCAATTGAAGCAATCCTCAAGAACGGGAGGATGCTGATAAAGGAACGGACCTCGCTTCTCGGCGTGACAGGTAAAGCAAAGCTCCCTGTTGGAAAGCCCCTTTACGAGCTTCGGCGAAACTGTCCCGTGAGGGTTGTGGCAACTTACGCAACTCATTTTTCCCTCGCGCAGAGGATGATGCGAAAACCTCAACTCCTCGTTGACTTGCTTTTTATGACACGGAGAGCACGTATCGTTTACGTTACAACGAGCGAGCTGATTACGGGTCTCCATCCCCGGTCCCGTGTGGACCGTGTGGCACTCAGTGCACGCGATGCCGTTGTTATCATGAGGGCTTCCCTCCCAGAAAAGCCTCTGCTTCTTTTCATGGCACTTGAGGCAGACCGCGTTGCGCGCGGCAACAGGCACCGGCGTCCCCTGTCTAAATCGAACCATGTTACCGAATTCACTGCCACTTGAAGCGACATGCTCATTTCCCGGTCCATGGCACGTTTCACACCCAAGCCGTTCCTTAGCGTCACGGGGGTGCTTCACAAACAGGATGCCCATAGCTGTCTTGGTCAGATTGTCGTAGACTTCCTGGTGGCACATTTGGCATGATTCCACACCGGCATACTTGTCTTTGGCCTCTTTGACATTTTGTGCCGGCGCTTTTGAATAAGAGAAAAGGAAAATCAGGATCAGAAAGACAAGGGTCAGTCCGGATATAAAGATTCTCCGCATAGTCTCCCCCTCGATTTGAATTTTTGGGTTACGTGGGTCTTGAAACTTGGCCGGCGTTCAAACAACGTCAAAAAAACTCAAAAGACCTTATAGAACTGCCGTCAGCTCGTCATTACAAATCAAGACAAGCGTCCGCAGGACAAAAGCCCCTGGTCTTTCATGAAAATTCGATAGATCGGAATTAAAAAGAGTGGATTACGACTCCTAATCCCCACACCTAGCCCCCGGGGATGATGGAATCGGTGATTCTTAGCCCCTTGCAGGTCAAAACCCCTTGTTACCAACCTCGCAAGAAAAATGTTTACAGCTCGATTCTATTATTCTATCAGGTATTCCCCTGTCAACACTTTTTTCCACACCTGCGCACAAATATATATCAAAAAAGTATGGATTCCACTTGACCCCTACGCCACATCTCGTCGCCCCAGGGATGATGGAATCGCTGATTCTTGGCCCCTTGCAGGTCAAAAACCCCTCGCTAGTGTCGACCTGGAAACACCGGATGAGACACTCGCAGTTTCCGATTTGGAAAGGAGACATTTTTCGCCCTGGCCAGGAAATCAAGGGCTTGCGCGGAGGCGTACATAGGTACGCCGCACAAGTAAGCCCGAAGATTGACACCGCCAGGACGGAAAAGGACCCTTTCCGGACGGAAACTAGCTGACCAACCGCGCAAGAGAATTTATCCGCGCTAAACTATTCACTTGGGTATTGTCCGGTCAATACCTTCTCCCACATTTTTTCTCCTGCACAAGAAAGACTTTCAGCAGAAAAAAATTTCAGCGGGACACCTGCCATTGACCGTAGAAACAGGGCATAGTCCGGTCAATGAGAGAAAAACTTTATTAGACGGAATTTACAGGACTACCAGAAAGGCCTGTTAGGGAATTCAGAAACTCGATCCCTCAATCCCTCAATCCCTCGATCCCTCAATCCCTCAATCCCTCAATCCCTCAATCTGTGTCTATCCGCGTTCATCCGTGGTTCACCCTTGAATTTCCCCATGGCCTTCGTCAGTTCGATGATGACTCCCAGGCCGTCTTTGACCTCGGAGGCCCTGCATGCGGACAGAAGGCCGATAGGTCCGAGCGGCTTGCACTCGGAAAGGTCCACTTCGGCAGGCAGTTCGGCCAGCGTCTCAAGGAACTCTCTGGCCTGGGGGTGCCTCAGCTTTTCGGCCAACCCAAAGAGTACAACAAGTCCGTCACCGATTTTATCTATATCTTCAGGAGTGTAGGCAGCCGCCATCTTGCTGCGCACTCCGAGCATGGCGTTTAGTATACGGAAAACTCCTCTCTGTTCCAGCTCATCCAGATATTTGATGAACGTGGGTACAGTGGATTTGAGCAGGGGTTCGATGGTAAACAGGAAGTCGGACAGATTTCCAAGCTGATTGAGTGAGAAGGTCAAGTTGCGGGTGTTCCTGAGGACAGCTTTGATAAGTGCAAAGAGGTCCTCGAGTTGAAAGCTCGAATCTACGGTTGCCAGTTCCCTTATCAAGACTTGGACGCTCTGATTGACCAGGGGACTGATATCTTCTTTGAACTCCTTCATGCTCCTGGCCGACGCGCTAAGAGGAGCGAGTTGGGCTTCTATTCTATCAAGCCGCTCAAGGATCATATCTTCCTTGCTCATGGCAGTCTCCCCTTCCTATGCGAGTACCGGACGCATTTTGCCGGCCAAAGTCATCTGGGATTCAAGCGGCAACTCATTGCCTTTCATCATCAGGTTCCAGTAGACCCACTTGAACATCATCTTGCCCCAATAATTGAAATCGCTTTCTCCCAAAAGCGTACACGGGCCGAGACCCGGGAAAGGAAACTTGCCGGGAAGAGGTTCCACCTTGTAGTTAAAGTCGATCAGCACGGCCTTCTCACGCCCCGAGACAATGAAGCACGTGGCATGGCCGTCATAAGTGGGTTTTGGCTGCCTGCCGTCTATTTCGCGCAGGACGTTTTCCACGACGGTTTCGGATTGGTAGTGGGCAACCGCACCGGCTTTAGAGGTGTGCACATTCGTGGCGTCCCCTATGACGTAGATTCTTTCGTACTCCTTCGCCTTAAGGGTGTAGGGATCGGTATCGAGATAGCCCATCGGATCTCCTATACCGGACTCCTCAATACACTTGGCCCCAAGATTCGGTGGGATCGTCACCAGCAGATCGTAGGGAATTTTCGTCCCTTTGTGTGATTCAATGGTTTTCTCTTTGGCGTTGACCTGGGCAATATCGAAATTGGGGGTTATCTTTATGTCCTTCTGCTCCGCTAAAGCCGTCAGCATTTTACTCGCAACCGGTTTGGTGAAAATTCCGGACAAAGGAGTGACAAGCTCGATCTCCACTTTGTCCCGCAACCCATTTACCGTGAAAAACGAGTCGGCCATGAAAATGAATTCCAAAGGCGCCACCGGGCACTTGTAAGGCAATTCGCAAATATTCAGGACCAGGCGGCCGGACTCAAAAAATTTCAATTTATTGCGCAGGGCAACGGCCCCATCCAGGCTGTAGAAGGTATGGACGCTGCCTTTCCAGTCATCCGTCATGCCATCCACTTCCTCGGGGGCGATCCGGCAACCGGTTGATACAATCAGCCAGTCATAATCGTAGTGGCCGAGTTTGGTCGATATTCGACGTTCTTTGGGATCGATCCTGGTAATCTCGTCCAGTTTGAAGTCGACCCCGGCAGGAATGAACTCCTGTTTTGGTTTTATGCAGTCAGCGGGACTATAGATTCCAAAGGGGATAAATAGCCAGCCCGGCTGATAGTGGTGATTTTCGTCATGATCGATGATGGTGATCTGCCAGTCGGATTCGGGAAGCTCCCTGCGGAGCTTGTTGGCAACGATAGTGCCGCCGCAGCCTGAACCAAGAATTACTATCTTTTTGATCATACAACAAAACTCCTTTCGAATGCTTTATCCTGTAAACTATACGCGAATAGTATACTTTGGCAAAAATTCCGAAGTCAACCTAATTTCACGAATCATTAGCGGCACATAAAGAATGTCGGAAAGGAATCGTCCTCTGAGGCCGCTCCATGTAGCCTTTAGTGACCGACTTCATAAAATCCTGCAGCTAATTTCACGGTCGAGATGGTCTGACGGAATTAATGAGAAGAATGATTTGTAACGTGGGATGGGGCAGATAGCGCAAAGTACGGGCATTTTCCGAACGTCGAACGCAGGTTATTCGCATTGACCGAGGACAGGGGATCGTCTGATGGAAGAATATCGTGCCGGCCGTGACAGGAGGCGCAGGTGTTGGGGATGGTTCTGCGATTGACCGGAGAGGCCGGGTTCCGCAACGCTCACTATGAGGGTTTTCTCAAACCGTTGTGACTGCGCAGGTACCGTTGGCTGCCGCAGACGCCTCCACCGTTTCACTCTTACCGGTACGCAAAGAGCATGGCGTAGATGATGCCCACCACAAGGCTTAGCCCGATCCCGAGAGCGATCCAGGCCAAGGTCCTGATGGTCCGCATGGTGTTCAACGACAATGGATACGCCAAGTGTCGTTCCAGTTCACCGCTCGCCACGAGTTCCTCGTATTCGGCGGGCCGTTCGCGCTTGAACTCTTCAAGCGGCACCCGGCCGGTAAAGACCACCGTGTCCATCGGGAACTTCTCCGGGCGGAAATGTGTGTTGAAGAAGTGGATGGTGAAGATGAAACCTGCCGCCAGCAGGGCCTCGTCGCTGTGGATGATCGTCGCCACGTTGATCAGCCACCCCGGCAGGAAGCGCGTGAAGAACTCGGCGAACCAGAGCATCAGGCCCGAACCACCTATGATCGCGATCCCCCAGAAGACTGCAAAGTAGTCGAACTTCTCCCAATAGGTCCACCGCCCGTAGCGGGGCCGCTCGCCTTTCCCAAGATACCACTTCAGGGTCTGTCCGATCTCAGCGAGGTCCTTCAGAGTGGGGAGCATCGTGTCCGGGCCGAAGATCATCGCTTTCCATGTTCCGAACTCTCTCTTCTTGCGCCGCAGGAGGTCCCAGATGTGGATGCAGAATATCCCCAGCAGGACCACAGCGGCGAAGCGGTGGAAGAAGCCGGTGACCTCCGTTCCGCCCAACAGGCGCGATAGCAACGTAGCCCACTTCGTGTAGGAGAACTTCATAGTCATGCCGGTCGTCGCCAGGGTGAGGAAGCTGACGACCATTGTTGCGTGCAGGCAACGGTTCAGGAATGTGAACCGCACGTATTGCTGCTCGCCTGGATCAATTGGCGCCGGGGGATGCTCGCGCCGCATCTGCAGGGAACGCGGCAGCCACATTAGCGTATGGATGATGCTGACGATGAACGTCCCCACGAGGAGGGCGGTCATCGACCAGAATGTCAAGAAGATCCATGGATATTTGTCCGGATCATGGTGTGTGGCGTGCGTCAGGTACCCTGCGAACCGCCTCGGCACGCCGGGATGGCACTTCTGGCAGGTGCCCACTATATTCTGGCGGCTTACGTGAGAAAGCGGATTCAAGACCGGCAGGATGTCGTGGGCGCCGTGACAGTCGTGACACTTGGCGGCCTTGGCATACCCCAGCTTCGACACCTTGCCATGGAAGGTGTCGAAATACGTCTCCGCAATGGTGAGGTGACACTTGCCGCAGACGTCCATGATTTCGAACCGGAACGTGTCCTGGTCGGTCCTCTTTATCTTATGCGCGGAGTGGCAGTTGTTGCACACCGGCAGCTTATCCGCCGGCGCATGCTTGTCAGCCTCGCCCGGCTTCTGTACCACCGAGTGTACGCTGCCGATATACTGTTCATAGACGCCCTTGTGGCACTGTGCGCAGGTCCCGGCGATGTTGGCCCGGTTGACGCTCGATCGGGGGTCGGAGGCCGGCAGCATGTGATGCGCGGTATGGCAGTTGGTACACATCGCCGTGACGACCAATCCGCTCTTGAGGAGGCCTTTGCCGTGGATGCTCTCCGCGTAGTTCTTGGGGATCTCGTGCTCGGAGCCCTTATAGCGCATCGCCGCCTTGCCGGTCTCTCCATGACAGGTCGCACACAGGTTCGGGACATTCGTCGGGAAGGTGGGGGACCTCAGGTCCTTCTTCCCCATGACCCCGTGCGTGCCATGGCAGTCCGCACACACCGGCGCGTCGGGGTTCCCCTCGCTGTGCAGGGTGCCATGTTTGCTCTCCTGATATTGCTCAACCTGCGCGACGTGGCAAACGGCGCAGTCGACCTTGTTCTTGATCGTCTCACAGGCCCGGGCGTGCGACGGGGTGACCTCCGTGTGGCATTGAGCACAGGCTACTTTGACATGCATGGAGTTCTTGAGCTGTTCCGCGTCAACGAACAGGCTACGGCCGTCCGCCGAGGCTTTGATGTCGGACTTCCCATGGCACAGCAGACAGTCCAGGTCGGCCACCCCCTGTGCGTAGAATACCTTGCGGACCTTGTGCGGCTGATGGCAGTCTATACAGATTGGGATGCTCCCGGGGTTCTTCTCCCATAGCTCGCCCCGAATCACCTTCCGGTGCACTTGCTCGATCTCCGAATGGCACTGCTCGCAAGTGGCCACCACGTTCTGCCTTGCGATGGTCGACCGGGGGTCGGTGTGCGGGAGGATATGGTGTGAACTGTGGCAGGAAACGCAAGTGGCGCTGACGCTCAACCCTTTTTTGAAGAGGCCTTCCGCGTGGATGCTTTCAGTGTAGTTACTGAGGATCTGGTCCTGGTGAATCTGCCGCTGACGCTGGACGCTCGTCCCCTCGCTGTGGCACGAACCGCAAACGAACGGTATCCGGAGCGGCGAGACGCTCGAATGCTTATCCTTGACGGGCAAGATGTCGTGATGCCCGTGGCAACTCCAACAGCGTGGAGCCAGCGGGTCCCCGCGCGCAAGCGCCTTCCCGTGAAGGCTCTCAGAGAACTTGGCCTGCATAGCCGCGTGACAGGCGCCACATTTGACCGGCGCCACCGGGACCGCATGGGGCAGCTCGCTCTTCGCCAAATCCGCGTGGCACGTGACGCACGTCAGCTTTCCGTGGACCGACCGGGCGTACGGGCCCTGATCCACGTAAAGGGAAACCGTCTCCCCGTCACGCTCCGTCGTGAACGACGCTTCGCCATGACACATAAGGCAGTCGCTGTTCTTATTGACCGGCGCGCTCTTCGCTCCCGTTCCCTGCTGGGGTTGCTCTTGAGCAGCGAGGCAGTCGCTTTTCTCAGGGGCCGGCGCGCTCGGGGCGCTTAGCAACACCATGGCAAGCGCCGCCAGCGCCATGCGCAGGAAGCGTCTCAAAGGGCCACGAACGTCAGTTGAATGACTCGGCAAGCAGGGCAACTCCCTTGGGGTGAGGTGATAATGTTATAAGAAGACGCCGGAGCGTTTTTGGATATCACCTGTCGTGGATTCTGTCAAAGACATTCTGGCGCCGATTCGCAGAGGGTTTTGTTCGGCAAAGAACGAAAGGATTTCAAGGCCGCAGGGTTAATTTCCAAACAAATTCAACTGGTTTCCAGCATAAACCGCTTCAGCAGTTTGCTTGAGAGCCTCGGAATCCAGCAACATAATTGGCTTTTTCTCAAATAAATGGATGGCGTACAATCGGGCAAAATCGACATAGCCGCGATCCATCGCATAAATGGCGTCTTCGCTGACCGACATCTGGTCGAGCATTCTGACGTCAGGGACCTTGCCGGACGTAACCGCCACGAACGTCGGAATCGACCCTCGCAGGTCAATGAGCGTGTGCAGCTTGAGCGCAGCCTTTGCCGTGCGAAATTCGGCCCCAGGAAATAGAAAGAGGCAGAGGTCGATGATCGTGGAGTCGAAGGCATATAGGGGCTGCTTCAATTCGACGCTCCTCAGCTCGCGCCGATTCCCTCTAGGCGCTATCCCTCTCAGGTTTTTCGCCATTTTCGTTCCGGAGCAATCTGCCCGTGAGCCAGGCCCAGTTCATCGGGTAGACGTCGGGGTCGAAAATCACCCAGTAGAGATGCCAAACGGTGATGGCAAGACAGGCCAGCACAGCCTCGTAAAAGTGGATGAGGGTGGCCAGGTCGGTGACCCACAGAGGGAAATACCGCAGGGCGTAATCGCTGAATAACAGGAACGAACCGGTGGCCACCATCACGATTGCCCCCCAGATGAGCGAGAAGTACTCCATTTTCTCGGCAAACGAGGGATAAACAGGCTGCGGCCTGGTTTTCTTAATCCCCAGGTTGTAGGCAAGCATGAGCAGCGGATCGGCCAGATTGCGCAACTTCGGCAGAAACCGGCGCCAGAGGTCCCTGCCCCGCCGGGTCCCCAGCATGTATGCCGCGTGATATAAGCCCAAGGCCACAAGGCAGAGCGCAGTCCAATGGTGGATACTCTTGCGGACGGCCTCTCCTCCGGCCAGGTTGAACGGCGTCGCCCACCATGCATCCTGGAACTTCAAGGCGAACCCGGTATAGGCAAGTATGACAAAAGTGATGGTCAGAACGGCGTGCTGAATCCGCTCGTTTGGGGTCAGGCGCAGCACGCTCGCCTCCTCTTGAGCGATTTCCGGGTGAGTTTGGCTCCGGCTTCGGCCCGACAGCGCTTTGCGCAGGTAGTCTGCCAGGTTGTAGAACAGCATGGAGCCGATCAGAAGCGGTATCAGCCAGTAATAGAACAGCCGTACAAAGTTGATGAGCCGCCGCCCTCCCATGGGCCGGCCTCCGTGGATCAAACCCTGAATGTTTCCTTTATCCGCACCGGAATGGCATTTTCCGCACGTGGAATGCAGGTTGTTCACATTGACCGAGGACATGAGATCAATGGACGGAAGAATATCGTGCCAGCCGTGACAGGAGGCGCAGTTTGCCACCTTCAGGTCCCCGCCCTTTGCAGCCAGGCCGTGATAGGATTCCTGATAAGTCTTGAGACGGTCTGCGGGCAGTCCGAATTTTTGAATAATCCTCCGGGATTCATGGCATTCCGAGCAGGTCTTTGACACCGAACCGGCCCAGACGGAGGAGGTAGGGTCGCTGACACGCCGGATGGTGTGCTCGCCATGGCAGTTCGTACAAACCGGCGCCTCCTTGATTCCCGCCTTCACGGCCTTTCCGTGAACACTCTGCCAGTAAACCTCGCTCACGTTTTCATGACAGCGGCCGCAGGTCTTCGGCACATTCATGCGGTTTACCTTTGAACGCGGGTCGGAAGAGGGGTGCAGATCATGAGTTCCATGGCAGTCGGAACACACCGCCGCGGTGAACTGCCGGTCCTGGAAAGCCTCGCCGTGCACGCTGCTCATGTAGCTGAGGAGTTGTTCCTTTTCGGTCAGTTGGAACTTTGCCATCTTTTCGGTGTCGCCGTGGCAGGAGCCGCAGGTGTTGGGGATGTTTCTGCGATTGACCGGCGAAGCCGGGTTGCGAGACGAGAGCAGCGTGTGGGTTTTTCCGTGGCAGGAGGTGCAGGTTGCGGCCTCGCTGACGCCTTGGGATAGGACCCGCCCGTGCTCGGAGTTAGTATAAAGTGTGGTTTCGATCCGATGGCAAGAGCCGCAGGAGACGGGCGCAAGTTTTTCTGCATGAGGCAGGTTCTTTACATCCGTGTGGCATGAGATGCAAAGATTTTTCCCATGGATCGAACTTTCGAATTCTCCTTGCGCAACAAAGGGAATTTCTTCCGTTTGTTCCCCGTGACAGGAAAAGCAGGTCTCGTTGTCCATAGCGTAGACGGGAGGGGCGGAGAAAAGAATCACGGTGCAAAAAGCGAAAACAAGTGCCAAAACGATCATGCAAGATCTGGAATTCATGGCACACTCGCGCGGTTCTTTATCAAGGGAAACTCAATCGTCGATCGCTTGCACATCCCCATAACATTTAGCGTTTTTCTTTATCATTCGCGTAAGGCCGCGGTCAAGTCCGATCGATAAAAAAATCCTTGCTAAATACCCTAACCCGTAGCCATTTCTTTTAATCCTGCCAATCCTGTCAATCCTGTCAATCCTGTCAATCCTGTCAATCCTGTCAATCCTGTCAATCCTGTCAATCCTGTCAAAAAAAAGGCTTTTCTATCCTTGACCGGACTGCGCTCCGCTACACCCTTCCCGCTCCGTCCTCCGTCCCATCCTCCCCATGAGCCGGGGGAACATCTCGTAGTCCGTATGGGGGAGGAACAGAGCGGCAATATAGTGAGCCATAAAGGATGGTGTCTCGGAGAGTTCGAAGTTCGTCATCTTTTTCATTACATTGACGACGTCTTTTCTGATTCGGTTAGTCAAAGCACACATTCTTGCGCCCAGAAGCGAACCGTTCCCGATGTACGTTACTTTGTCCGGATCGATTTCAGGAAGCAGCCCTATAGTCATGGCCATTTCTATGTCAACATGGCTGCCGAATCCGCCGGCCAGCACTATTCTGTCGAGGTCCGCGATCTTGAGGCCCACCGCCTGGAGCAGGGTCTGGCACCCGCTGTATATGGCGCCTTTTGCGCGGATGAGGTTCTCGATATCGTTTTCAGTAATGACGATGTCCCTTCCAATCGGAGTCTTTTCTTTCCGAGCCAGTATGTATTCATAGACTCCGTCCATTTCCCTGAGCCTGTATGATTTCAGTTCGCGGTTGAACTTGCCCCGGTTGTCGATAATTCCCGCTTCGAAAAGCCTCGCCACAATATTGATCAGGCCCGACCCGCATATGCCCCTGGGCCTCACGTCTCCCACTGTCAGGATCATCGGCTCCAGGGTATGCGGATCGACCGAGAAATCCTCGATTGCCCCCCGGTCCGCACGCATGCCGAATTGGACACCCCCGCCCTCGAAAGCCGGTCCGGCAGAACAGGCGGCGCAGGCTAGCCAATCCCTGTTGCCTATCACGATCTCGGCGTTTGTGCCTATGTCTATGAAAAGCGAGATCTGATCGGAGAGATATATTCCCGAACCCATCGCACCGGCGACTATGTCCCCTCCTATGAAGCTGGAAATACAAGGAACGACCAAGGCGTTCGCATGGTCAACCAGGTCGATCCCGAGGTCGACGGCCCGAACGGACGGATAAAGAGTGGCCGCAGGCACGTACGGATGCCGCCTGATGTACCTGGGGTCGATTTTCAGAAGGAGATGCGTCATGGTGGTATTGCCTGCAAACGTAATCGTAGAAATCTGCTGGCGATCGACCTGGGAGACCTCGATTACATGGTCGATTATCCTGTTTATGGTCCGGATGACTACTTCGTTGAGGGTATCGAGTCCACCAGGCTTTTCCGCGTATATGATCCTCGAGATAACGTCTTCGCCGTAGCTGATCTGGCCGTTGAAGTCTCCATGCTCGGCAAGCACTCTTCCCGTAATGAGATCCATCAGTTGTCCGTAAACGGTCGTGGTGCCGATATCGACGGCTATCGCAAAATTTCTGCCGGTGGTGTCTCCGGGTTCTATGTCAATGATATGGCTTTGCCCGGTTTCGAAAACCGGCCGGTCGAGGGTCACGGTAATTTTGAAGCCCGCTTCTCTCAATATCTCCGGAATCTTGCGAATGACCGGAAGCCGCACCACCAGCCTGTGTTCATCGTGTTCACGCCTGAGAAAACGGACAATACGTGACGCATCGGCGAGATTGTCGGAGCTCGTCGGCTCAGGCAGTTCAAGGTACCTTTTCTCAACGGGGGGTATAAAAAGACCCTTGCTCTTGAGGTCTTCCAGGTTCATCTGTTGGATTCGGGCGGTACGCCTGGGGGGGACCCTGTTCAAGACACTCGCGTCGATTTCCGATTCGACAGGGACCCGAACGGTCAGGTCACTCTTGATTATGCTTCGGCAGGCAAGCCTGTAGCCTGCATCTATATCCTCCCTGCTGAGATGCTCCGAGATACCCCCCTCTATATTTCCTTTTTCGATTATTATTCTGCACTTCCCGCAAAGCCCCTCCCCGCCGCAAGACGCGTTCACGTGAACGCCGGCTTCCATGGCGGCGTGGAGGACATTCCCGCCCTCCGGAAAGGTTATTTCTTTGCCGTGGGGTAGAAATTTGATCTTATAAGTTTTCATTTCGAGTCGTCCGCTCCTTGGATTGCTCAGCCGGTTTTACCGACATAGATGCGCGGCACGCGCCCGGAGACGGCGCAGGTCAATTCATAGGGGATCGTCCCTATTCGCTCGGCCACGTCAAGTGTCTGGATCACCCCGCCTGGCGATTCTCCCCACAGCAAAACTTCATCGCCGGCCTCGACGGGATCGCTTCCAACATTAACCATGATGTAGTCCATTGTGACCGTGCCAACGATCGGATATAGCCTGCCCCGGATCAAAACTTCCCCGTTATTTGTAAGCCTGCGGCTCAGTCCGTCTGCATATCCAACCGGCAGCACGGCGATCCTGGTCGGCCCGGGCGTTATCCACCGCCTGCCATAGCTGATGGGATGTCCCCCGGGCATTTCCCGCAGGTGAGCGACGTATGATTTCAGGGACATGACTTGCCTGGGCACGATACTTTGGGAGGTCTCCTTTGACGGATAATGACCGTACATAAGGATTCCGGGCCGTACGGCATCGAAATAGCTCTCCGGGAGGTCGAGAATCGCACCGCTTGCAGCCATGTGAACGATCTTCGGCCTTTTCGCAAGCTGCGGAAGCATGGCAAGCACTTCGCGAAACCTTAAGAGTTGAAGGTTCGCAAAGGTCTTGTCACTTTGGTCGGCTGTCGAAAAGTGCGTGTAAAGTCCTTCCCATATACAGGCCCTCGATTTTACCAGCCGGGCGAACAAATCCGGGGCCCTGTGCAAAAGCAGCCCTACTCTTCCCATTCCTGAATCGAGTTTGAGATGCACCGAAGCGGGCAAGCCACGGGAATGGTCGCAGGCCTTCTCGACCCAGCCCACGTCCTGCTCCCCAAAAATGCTCAAGGTCAAGCCCGCCTTTAAAGCCTTCGCAATATCATCGGGAAAGAGCCGGCCAAGGAGAAGGATACGCTGGGAGATGCCGCTTTCTCTTAGCTCCATCCCCTCCTCGAACCGGGCCACGGCGAACATGCCGCACCCTTCCAGGGCAAGCCGCTTGGCGACGGATACCGCGCCGTGCCCGTAAGCATCTGCCTTGATTACCGGAATAACCTCTGCGGACCCAACCTTTGCGCGAATGCATCCGATATTATAGGCAAGGTTATCCAGGTTTATTTCCGCGTAAGTCCTCAAGCTCATGAAACCATCTCTTTTCGGCATGGCTTACCGGCCAGCTTTTCCACCGCGTTCAGGTATTCCTCAGAACGGTCGAGATAAAAAGAAAGAGGTTTTGCGAATCTTTTCCCCACTATGCCGTCCAGGAGCAATTGACTGACCTCCGGCTTTCGTTTCAGCACGGATTGCGAACGCAGCAGGATTTGGCGCTCTTCGTGCGACATCCTCTGGAACAGCGTGCAAAGCACGTTTGGCGCCTGCGGCTGGTGCATCCAGAAATAAAGCATGTCCAGGGCGTTTATTATAATGATCTTCTCGAGGTCACGGGCCTCCGAACTTAGCTTTAGCATGAAATCCCTGGGCGATTCCAGCATCTTCAAAACGTCGGCCTCGGGATACATTAGCTCCAGTTGCGCATATGCGTCGAATAACTGAGCCAGCTTGGCAGCATAGTCGCCCCTGCGCATCTCGATAAACTCATGGCGGTCCGCAAGTCCTTCGATAACCCCGCCGACGCAATCCGAAGCGGCTTTGGATATGATGGCTGCCCACCTCTGGAGCATGCCGGACACACCCACGACGCCAAAAGCGGCCATAACCCCTCCGGCCGCAAGGTTCAACAAAAAGGCCAGTGGAATCGACAGGACTGTTCGGAAAAGGAGGTTGCCCGTGGCAGCGGCCTTTGGAAGTCCACGCCACCTGTTGTGGCTATACATATAGATTCCATTGGCGATTGCCATGATTGTGTAGAGAACCACGGGATTGGTGGAAACGGTGACCCCAAAGGAGCGGTCCAGGAGTAGAGTCTTGACGACATATTCGAGCAGGGGGACCGATAGACCGGTGAACAGAAGCGAATCGCTAAACCTTCCCCAGTTGATATAGCTGTCCCACTTGAGACGAGGAGACCTCCTGATTCCACCCGCGCCGAAAATCGACTGCACTATATTTCGCAGACCGGTTATTCCAAACCAGATAAAGCCCCCGAACCATGCAAGCACCCACCAGTCCGTTGTCAGAAAGAAAGTGAGGAAAGCCGGGATAAAACCGGCCACGATCTTCATGCCGTCTCTGAGGATGCTGTTCAGGTAATTCCATGATATTTGCGTTTCAGGCGCACTGGTTGCCGGAAGGACCTCGAGGCCGTTGCCGGTGTCCTCGCTGACGCCTCCCAGGGTAACAATGTTGCCCTTGGCGGCTATGCGAGTCGATAGTTCGCTGATTTCCCAGCCTTCCTCGCGCTTCTGCCCCATGCGGTGCAGCCCCGGTATATAGCCCGCAATTCCGTAGAGCAGGCGCAGGAAACCGTAAGACCCTCTTTGCGGGATATAGGTGTTGCTGAAAAAAGCGTCGATCCATACAGGAATTATCAGCCTCTGAGGACCGGTTGAGAGCCGGACCTCGCTTTGCGCTCTCGCCGGTAGCGTTTCCAACACGGCAAGCCCCATTCCGTGACGCCGCCGGGAATGGCCGGTGGAATCGCTTCCGATACTCGAACGCAACGGCCCCTTTTTATAGTATGCGTGCAGGGTCGAAATGTTTCGCAGGATTTCATGGAATTTTGAGGTCCGCTCCGGGCTGCGCCCTTCATCTTCCATGCGCACGATCATTGCGCGGATAAGTTTCTTCAGGGCTATTACATTTCCGTCGTTAATGGCCCTCTGCAATTCGTTTATTTCGAAGTAGTCATCAGTCTTTCCGGAGGAAAAATCCTTAAGATTGAAAATCTCGAGATCTCCTATCGCCCCTTTACAATCGTAGAGAAGCTCCAGCACATCTTCGGCATTGAGATTGCTCAGGTTCAGCGTTATGGAGTAACTCGCCGGCAGCCCGTCCAACCGGTCAAACAGCTCGCAGGGTGTTAACTTGAGCAGATCCGGAACATCGGGACCTTCCCTAGGCACATGCGGATCGGGAATTTCGGGGTTTTGGGCAGGCCTCAGGTAGCGATCCACGAGCGCCTCCGAGTCAAGTTTGTTCATCTCGTCTACAAAAGAGGCGATCTTATTGCGTTGTTCCAGGGGACCCTGCTCGAAGCCGGGCCTGAGCTCTTCAACACGCGCGCGCATTACCGGAAGCAGGCCTTCATGTATGAATTTCGCCAGGTGAAGTATTGAGGGTTGACCCGCGCCGACGTAGGAAAGAAACGCAGCCTGATCGAGGCGGTCCAGGTTCAGCCCGTAGCTTTCATTGATCTCCAGCCGGTGGCGCCGGTTGAATCCCTCGAGGACTGCCACGACATATTGGCGCTGATACGCGGAAACTTTCCTGCCTTGCTCCATAAAAGACGTCGTGCGCCGGTCGGCAAGAAAGGAAATGAAATCTTTCGCATCCGAAAAGCAAGCCGGTACATAGATAAGCTGAATGTAGGCCCCGTGAAACCTGGCCGAAACCTCTACACCGATCCGCACAGAAACGCCCGTTATCTCGGCGGCTTCCAAAAGCTCTTCGGCGGCCCTCGGAGGCACATGGTTGTAATATATTACAGTGAGGCGCCGGATACCTTTTATCCAGGCGTCCATTATAAGATGCGATGGCGATTTGCGTCCTTTGGTGTTCGAATCGTGAACGTGACCGTCGAAAGAGACCTGGTTCCATTCTTCGGGCATCTCAAGCAGATGATACCGGCGCAGAAGAGAGCGAATTGAGCTTGGCCTGCCGATGACTGCCATGCGAAAATCGTGAGCCAGTTTCAGTTGCCGGAGTTTGCCGTCGCGGGTCCGCACCATTTCTTTCATGATTTCCAAAAGGACCCGCGCCGCATTTTTCCGCATGTGCGCCTCCCCTCTGCCCATGACTTCGTCACGCAGGCAGCGCAGGGCTGTGATGCGCTCATCGGCTTTACCGGCTTCCAGAGATTCCAGCAGCCTTAAGGCGGCATAGGCCATTCGCAACCCCGGCGAGGCCGCCAGCTCTTTTATCCCGCGCGGGTGAAGGTGCGGGTAGAGCAGGTTCTTCAGATATTGGAAGGATTCTCTACGGTCGAGTACGTCGTTTACGAGGCCCAGCAGCTCGTAGTCGCGCTTGTCGAAAAGGATTCCCGGGATTGCCTTTCCCATAACACTCTTCCGGTTTGTCTGCGTTGGATGGTATAATTAAATGAAGTTTAGCACCAAATATCGAACATGTACAAGCAAGTGGATTGATCTAATGATAACATCTGATTATCGTTCAGCCTGGACCCGGTATGGGATGAGACCAGGTTGCGATTATGCAGCGCCTAATAACCCCAAACTGAGCGGGGGAAAGTTTCCCCCGCACCCCCAAAGATTTCGGCCTGCACGCGCAAGCGCGTGCGGCCGAGCGCAATATCTCGACGCTCCGCGAGGCGTGGCCGCAGGCCCGTCTCGCGGAACGTCGAGATCGTGAGCCGCGTAGCGGCGAGGGGGTGTGGGGGGCGCAGCTCCCCACGCTTTTGAAAAAGACCACTTGATGCTTTTTGGAACGCAACTCGGTGTGAGACGAAACAGGAATTGAAGCGAATCTGTCCACTCAACTTTCACCTTAAGGAGCTGACATGCGCATCGTCGAAAATGTGGCCGAGATGCAGCGGCTGGCGGACACCTGGCGCGCTCAGGGGGAGCGTATAGCTTTCGTACCTACTATGGGCTTTCTCCACGAGGGCCACCTCGATCTTATGTGCACCGCCCGGAAACTTGGGACAAAGGCCGTGATCAGCATTTTTGTGAATCCGACCCAATTTGCGCCCACTGAGGACTTCGAAAGCTATCCTCGAGACCTTCAGCGAGACGTCGATCTTTCAACCTCTGTGGGAACGGACCTGGCGTTCGTCCCCCGGACGGACGAGATGTATCCGGAGGGGTTCCAGACATATGTAAATGTTACCAAGGTGACCGAAAACCTTTGCGGCAAAAGCAGGCCGGTTTTCTTTCAAGGCGTCTCAACAGTGGTCAGCAAACTGTTCCACGCCGTAAAACCCCATATTGCAGTATTTGGACAAAAGGACTTTCAGCAGCTTGTAACTATCAGGCGCATGGTCAAAGATATGAATATGGATATCGACATCGTCGGTCACCCGATCGTCAGGGAGCAGGACGGCCTTGCCATGAGCAGCCGGAACACCTATCTAAAACCCGGGGAGCGGCCTGCGGCCCTGCGGCTCAACCGTTCCTTGAAGGAAGCCCAGGAGCTTGTCGACTCGGGAGAAACAAACGCAGGGGTGATTTTGAAAGCCGTCAACACTTGCCTTACAACCGGCGGCGGCGCCGTTGTTGATTATGCCAGGCTCTGCAACCCGGACACTATCGAGGACGTGGAGGTTATAAGCGGGCCGACTCTGCTCGCCCTGGCCGTCTGGGTGGGAAAGACCCGGCTCATAGATAACCGCGTTCTGGAGCCTGGGGCATGAATTCTTTTCGGGGGTTGAGTGCACTATTACTGTTTGTTTGGTAACCCACGCCCTGCTATTTTCTTATAAACCCAAAGTAGAAGGTAACCAAAAACAGCACAAAGTGAATGCAGCCTCGAAATCCCAAAAGCTCGGGAGACATGGTAAATCCTGCGAAAGGAACCTCAATGTGGCACCAGGAGAGATACCAGTTCGCCCCCGCTGATACGAAAAAAGCGCCCGATAAAAACTTAAAGACTTCCTTCCAATTGATTCTCATAACCAAAACCTGGGATTGTTTGAGAACTTGTCAACTTGAGAATTCCTTCGACTCCCGTGTGAAAAAATAGAGAAACGTCGCTGCGGCCAAGCCTATAAAAGCAGGAGAAAAAGCGGCCTGGTAGCCTTCCAGTCCTGCCTGTTTTTCCACCGGAACGCATTGGAGAACCCATCCCATCATGTGGATATGCGCCCCCACGCCCAGCATGGTGAAAAAGTTTATGCCCGTAAGAGCCATCCCGGCCATCTCGATAGGCATGACTCCTTTTATGTGTGCATAAACAACGTTGCCGATCCCGGCGAAAAGACCCAGCGAGAAAAAGGTGATCGCCTGAAAAACGGGGTTTTTCTGGCCCAGTGACCAGGTGAGGCACATGGTCGTTGCAACCAGTCCGGCCATACCCAGGATTACCACGTATTTTCGGGAGTCGAACACGCGGTCCGACAGCCACCCACCACCCGAAGAACCGGCGACGTAGCCGATAATGGTCCCTGTTATGATATTTCCGGCCTGCACAGGGGAAAGCATGAAGCACTGCATCAGGTAAGGCCCGGCCCACAAACCCTGGATCGCCATCAAGGTCCCGTATCTGAAGAAAGTTCCGCACGAAATCAGCCAATAGTCACGGTTGAAAAAAAGGGTTTTAAGCTCGACAATCACGCCGGTTCTTCGGGAGGCGCCGGTAACTTCGCCGGAAAGCCCTTGATTCGGATAAGGCCTGTCCCGGACCACCACATGGAAAAAGATCGCAACGGCTGCCGTAAGCACCCCGACGGCTATAAAAGACACTCTCCAACCGACCCGATTGACCAGCAACGCAAGGGGCGTGCTCGCGGCGATACTGCCTATGGTGCCGGCCCCGGTCAGCAGACCTGCCATAGTGGCGAATTCCCTTGGAGAAAACCATTGCGTGAAGAGCTTCATGCCTCCAATGAAGTTCGCCGCCATGCCGAAGCCAAGCAGTGTCCTGCCGATTACCGCTTCATTAAAGTCGGATGCCAGGCCGAATATGACTGCCCCCAACGAGCCTACAAGAGTCAGGGCTGTCATTATGCGCCGTGATCCGAGCCTGTCCAGCAGAAGTGCAATGGGGATCTGGGTAAAAGCAAAAGCATAGAAAAACGACGCGCTCAGCATTCCGAGCTTCTCCGGCGCGAGCGAGAGGTCCTTTTGCAACTGCGGGGCTATGATTGCATTCGACGCCCTGTAGAACATCGACCAGAAAAAGAGGGCCGCGCAAAGTACAAAGAGAAGCAGGTGGTGATAAGTAAGGCGGGTATGGGCTGAAAAAAACCGCTGGGCTTCACTTAAACGCGCCGTTCGACTTGCTTGTTCGCTGATCTCTTTGTTTTCCAATTACCTTATTACCCTTGCTCCCGGTTTTTCCTCTCAAGACCTAACAGGGTGCTGAAAATGGATTGCAATTCCCACTTTGCAGTAAAAACCCCGTGGGGCCGTCACCCCGACGAAGGTCGGGGTCCAGTGTTTTATTTTAAATATCAAATAGTTCAAAAAAGCTCTGGATTCCGGCCTTCGCCGGAATGACGAAATCAAAGCTCTGGATTCCGGCTCCCGGACTGGACACTTCCGGGGCAGGTTTCGCCGAAATGACGAAATCACCCATCTTCTTAAGGCTCTTTTCGCACAAGAGAACCCTCTTTCAGCACCCTGCTAAATCTCTTTTAACCTTTCGACCTTTGTAGTTTTACCCATCTCTGTCAGCCACGCTTTCCAGATTGCCGTCTCTTTTTGCCGGGCTATCCTGCCGGACATCTCGGCCCTTTCCTCCTGAGAAGGCTCACCGGCAGGGTTTTTTCCCTGGAACTGACAGACAATGAACTTGTTGACCAGTTCCAATGGCGCTTCCGGAAAGGGCTTGGAGTCCTGTAGACCAAAGAGACTGTTGAGACTTGGGCCCCGAAGCATGCTCAAGTCTTTATCGGGATCATGCATCGAAAAGAATTCAGTCTGCCTGAGGTTGATATTCCGGGCGCCGGCGACGTCGGCCAGGCTGCCTTTGGTTTTGGCCTGAGCCAGAATCTCCGAGGCCGTCTTCTGCGCAAGCCCCTTGGCCTGGTCTGCACGAAAATCCGTTGTGACTTTATCTTTGATATTTGCAAACGGGATCGGCTGAGGTCTTTTTATCGATTTCACCTGAGCTACTGCGAAGCCCCCTGGAAGCTCCAGCATGTCGCTCACATCGCCCTCGCCGAGTTCAAACAGCTTTGCCTTGACAGGCGCTGGGAGAACAGGCTGATCTTCCGACATCGTTATCCAAACGGGGCCGGAAACCTTCATTTTCATTTCAAGCGCCGCCTTGCCTATATCCTTTCTGGCGTAAGCAAGGTCACGCAGGTTTCGCGCCTGTTTAAAGGCTATATCCTGGGCGCTCTGAGACCTGATATCCTTTATGATTTCATCTCTCACCTGCTCGATAGGAACTGTCCTCGATTCGGTTTTTTGCTCCGACTTGATTATTTCGAACCCATGTGGAGTTCGCACAAGCTCGCTTATCTCGCCCGGCTCCATGGCAAAAGCAGCGGCCGAAAAGTCCTTATCCGTCTGCTTGGAAGTGAAAAAACCCAGCTCCCCGCCCTTCTTTGCAGTAGCTTCGTCCTGGGAGTACTTCCTGGCCAGTCCGGCAAAGTCTTTCCCTTGCCTTGCCTCATCGAGGATTTTCCGGGCCTGCGCCCGGATATTGTCCACTTCGGCCGGAGACGCGTCGGGCTTTACGCGCAACAGGATATGCTGTGCGCGCACCTGTTTTTCAAGCTGAAATCGGGCCGCATTGTCCTCGTAATAGCGATTTATTTCATTCTCACTCGGGTGGATCTCTTTCTCCAGGTCTTCCAAGTTCAGCACTACGTAGGCAATTTCACGCCTTTCGGGTTCCATGTACCGATTCTGGTTATCGTTGTAAAAGCTCTGGAGGGCCGGCTCCGTCACGCTGACATTGTTTTCGAATGACCCGGGGTCCAAGACCACGTATGCGACCTTTATTTGATCGCGGTTCAAATGGTAGTCGGTCAGGATTTCATCTTCAGTGACAACCGCGCGGCCCCTTATGAAAGCCAGGACTTTATTGCTGGCAATATCTTCGGACATCTGCTGCTCGAAGATTTCGGGGCTCATGCGCATCTGCCGCAGCACATATTCGTAGCGTTTTGCGTCGAACTTTCCCTCGGACTGGAAGGCCGGGATCTCGAGAATCTTGAGCCGGACCTCGTCGTTTGTGGCCGTAAGACCGAGATCTTTGGCGCCTCGAATAATCAGATAGTGCTGAATCAGCCTCTGCAGCGCCTGCTCTTTGAGATTCAGAGCGCGCATGAGTTCGTCGGGCACCTTCCCCCCAAACTGCTTGCGGAATTCCTCGACCGTATTGTTGTAGGCCGTGGTGTACTCGGAGGTGCTTATAAAATGATCTCCCACACGGGCAATGTCGTATTCATGGCGGGTCTGATAAAGGTATCCGCCCCAGCCCACGAACACTATTATGACCAACCAGAGCAGAACTTTTACACCCCATGATTTGGAGTGTTTTCTGACAAAATCGAGCATTGGCTAACGTTTCCTTTCAGCGATCAAAGCGGTTGAGTGTTGCGGCGGACCAGTAGAATGTAAAGAATAGCGCCAAGACATGGCAGCGTGGAAACTACCGCAAACCAGATCACTTTGGACTTTGTGCTGGAAAAGCGCCGCCCCGGCAAATCCACAATAGCCCACATTGTCGGAATTACGGGAATGATTATTATAACCATAAGTATCAACAATTTCAATGGATTAAAGGCCATCCACCAACTCTCTTTCTGTCTTGTTGAGGCCGGAATCCGTGCCGTTTGACTGTCAGGCCGGGATATACTACGATGTTAACTTTAAAATCGCAATACCGGCGCTTATCCATTTTGGTGAAACACAAGGCAGGTGGCCAGTGCCCAAGCTATTCATTTCGGAACTGAAACCGAACCTGGAAATCGCTTCCCTGTTTGTCGCCTCGGAAAAACAGTTGAGAACCGCCCGCAACGGAACGGTTTACCTCGATTTGAAGCTGTTGGATAAAACGGGCGATATTAGCGGCAAGATGTGGGAAAAAGCCGTTGAGGCCTCGGAGGGTTTTCAGTCGGGGGACATCGTCTACCTGAGGGCGAGGACCGAGCTCTACAAGGACCGCATGCAGCTCAGCATTTCCGAAATCATGCCGGTTCCGGCCGGGGCGTACGATCCGGCCGATTTTCTCCCGGTGTGCCCTTTCGACCGGGACGAGCTTTTCCAACGATTGGGCAAGCTTTTGTCAGGAATGACCGACTGTTTCGCCCGCCGCCTGTGTGAAGCGATTCTGGCCGACCCTGAACTCATGACCCGCTTTAAACTCGCTCCGGCTGCAAAGTCAATGCACCACGCCTATATCGGCGGGCTTCTGGAACACACCCTTTCTGTTATTACGCTCGTATACAGAATCTGCAACCATTACCCGGACCTTGACCGCGATCTGCTTATAGCGGGCGCTTTTTTGCACGACATTGGGAAAATCTCCGAATTCGTATATGATACGCATATCGACTATTCGGACGCAGGACGCCTGGTGGGGCATATGGTCCTGGGGACCCAGATCGTCGAGGACAAGATTCGAACAATCGAGGGCTTTCCCATCGAGACCTCGCTCCTGCTGAAGCACCTCATCCTGAGCCATCATGGGGAGGCCCAGTTCGGGGCGGTAAGGCTGCCGGCGAGCAAGGAAGCCTTTGCACTGCATCTGGCTGACGATCTCGATGCAAAGATGAACGCCATCAACCGGATACTGGCTAACTCTGCTGCAGGCGACGCTACGTGGACCGGATTCGAGACCATTTTTGGCAGGCATTTTTTCAGGGGTTTTCCGAAACAAAACGATGGCGCCGCCGGAGATGAGATATCGGAAACCGGGGAAATCCCGGGGCCGGCGTAGACACCTCAAAACTAAGGATGATGGTGCCGGTCCCGGATTTCGCATTCTTCGTGCTCTTCGTTAGGTGATTGGATCTTCGTGCTCTTCGTGATCGGAAAAAGCTCCAGGATGAGATTTGGACACGAAGGAACCCTCACCTCGTTCGGATTCGCGCTGGACGTTCGAGCCGACATTCGATGCGTCAAGTTCGCGCCCGATCTTTTGTGAGGGCGCACGAAGGATGCGGAGCATGGTCCGGGCAGGGAGGGCCACGAAGAAAAATCTCGCTCGCGGGGTGTGGAGAACATACAAGGGTTACAGGGTGCTAAAGTGGCGTTAACCGATATTCACGGCCAGCAAAGGGCCATTAGATTTTTGAGGCAGGTTCTCAAAAAACAGGCCGTTCCGCACGCCTTTCTTTTTTCCGGAATGGCGGGCGTGGGCAAGTTTGCTGCGGCCATGGAGTTGGCCAAAGCTCTGAATTGCCTGGATCCGAAGGATCATGATTCATGCGGCTGCTGCGGTTCGTGCCATAAGCTGCAACAGGGACTGCATCCCGATCTGATCCACATCACAAACGAGGGTGTTTTCATCAAACTGGAACAGATTCGCGAACTGATGAAGCGTTTCCGCTTTAGGCCGTTTGAAGGAAAATTCCGCGTTGTTATAATTCAAGACGCGCAAAAGATGATGGAGCCGGCGGCAAACGCCATGCTGAAGATACTCGAGGAGCCTCCGGAGGCAAACATCTTCATCCTGCTTGCCACCGAATCGCAGATGCTCTTGCCGACCATAGTCTCCAGGTGCTGCCAGGTGCGTTTTCAGCCCCTTGAAGACGAGATCGTGGCCCAATGGCTGGCGCGCGAAGGCGGGCTTTCCCCGGACCATGCGTACGATATTGCCCGTCTGGCTGCGGGAAGCATCGAGAAAGCACGATGGTTTTCCGAAGAAGACCGGGTGGCGGGTTGGAAAAAAGTTGTCGGGAAGCTGGAAAATCTCGACGGAATTTCTATCCTCGATTTTTTTCCGATGGTTTCCGATTGGGCGAAAAACCGCGAAAACGCCGAGCAGGACCTCGAGTTCATAAAGCTGTGGGTCCGGGACCTTATTCTGTTTCGGCTCGCCGGGGCGCAAAGTCTCCGGCAGGGTCAGGCGGCGCCGAACTCGGCAGGCGGCCCCGCCGTCTCACTTACATTCGAATTGAACGGCAGGACGAAAGAGGCGGCAAGGTCGGTTGCGCCGGAGCGTCTTTTCTTTTTATATCACAATGTTGAACAGGCGATGCAGGGTCTCAAAGTGAACGCAAATCTGCAAATGACGCTTGAAAGCGTTTGCCTGGCCATAAAGGACTCTCTCTATGGAAAAGGTGGTTGGAATTCGTTTCCGAAAAGGAGGCAAGATTTACCATTTTGATCCCGGCGAATACCCTCTGAGGAAAGACGAATATGTCATAGTACACACCGAACAGGGGACCGGGCTTGGGCAGGTAGTCGAGCCGCCTTGCCCGAAGAACCCCCGAATCCATCCCCAGGATATAAAGAAGATCGAACGGATGGCGACGGAAGATGAAATCCGCCAGCTTTTCAGTAACATGGAAATCGAGGCGGACGCGAAGGGTTTTTGCCTGGAGAAAATTGCCGCCCACCAGCTTCAGATGAACCTGGTGGACGTGGAATACTTCTTCGACGGCAGCAAAATCATATTCTACTTTACTGCTGACGGCCGGGTGGATTTTAGAGAGCTTCTCAAAGACCTGGTCAGACGGCTGCGGACCCGTGTCGAACTGCGGCAGATCGGAATTCGCAACCAGGCAAAGATGGTGGGCGGCCTGGGGAGCTGTGGGAGGCCGTTGTGCTGTACGACATTTTTGAAGAACTTTCATGCCGTCTCCATTAAGATGGCCAAGGAACAAAACCTTAGCCTCAACCCTGTGAAGATATCCGGCGCATGCGGCCGGCTCATGTGCTGCCTCCAGTTCGAGCACGAGACCTACAGGGAACTCAAGAAAGATATGCCCAAAGTGGGCAAGAAGGTCGAACTGCCTGAAGGCAAAGGCAAAGTCGTACGGCAGAACGTTATGGCCAGGTCCTATACGGTTCAGCTTGAAGACGGGAAGGAAATAGACATCGATCTGGATAAGGGCTGCTGTTGCCGGGGGGAGTGCAAGTGTGCGGGTCCTAAGTAGTTTAGTGAGCCGCGTAGCGGCGAAGGGGGTGTGGGGGGCACAGCTCCCCGCGCTTTTAGAAATCTTCTAAAACGAACACCAGGCACAAAAAAGAGGACAAATGGATCGATTCTATATAACCACCCCGATTTATTACGTTAATGCCGAACCTCACATAGGCCATGCCTACACGACAATTGTCGCAGACGTAATGAACCGCTTCTACGAACTGCTGGGATATAAGACCTTCTTCCTCACCGGTACCGACGAGCACGGGGACAAAATCGTCCAGGCTGCCCAGGCTGCCGGAATTGAACCCAAGGCCTACGCCGATAGGATAAGCGCGCTTTTCCGGCAAATCTGGCCCAAGCTCAGTATCGAAAACGACAAGTTCATCCGGACCACCGACGTCGAACATGTCAGGGTGGTCCAGTACGTGTTGCAGAAAGTCTACGACGCCGGGGAAATCTACTTTGACACCTACAAGGGCCTTTACTGTGTCGGGTGCGAGAGGTTCTACACCGAGCGGGAACTGGTTGACGGAAAGTGCCCCGACCACGACAAGCCTCCCGTCGAGCGGGAGGAGGCGAATTATTTTTTCCGGATGAGCAAATATCAGGGCCAGCTTATCGCGCACATAGAGTCCAATCCGGACTTCATTCGTCCCGAAAGGTACCGAAACGAAGTACTGGCGTTTCTAAGGGAGCCCCTCGAGGACCTGTGCATCTCCCGGCCGGTTTCGCGCCTCAACTGGGGCATACCGCTTCCGTTCGACGACGACTATGTGACTTATGTCTGGTTCGACGCTCTGCTAAACTATGTTTCCGCAATCGAATATCCCGGCGGCGAGCTTTACAAAGAATTCTGGCCCGTTGCTCAGCACCTTATAGCCAAAGACATCCTAAAGCCCCACGGAATCTACTGGCCCACGATGCTCATGGCCGCAACCATTCCCTTATATCAACACCTGAACGTCCACGGGTACTGGAATGCGGACGAAGGAAAGATGAGCAAGAGCCACGGCACGGTTGTCCGGCCCCTTGACCTTGTGCCCGTTTATGGACTCGATGCCTTCCGGTACTTTTTATTGCGGGAGATGGTTTTCGGACTCGATGCGAACTTCAGCGAGGAGGCGCTGGTTCAGCGCATAAACGCCGACCTGGCAAACGACCTGGGAAACCTTTTCAGCCGCACGCTTGCAATGACCGCGCGCTATTTCGACGAAAAAGCCCCCCCTTTCGGGTCGCCGCCGGACACGATGGACCGAGAACTTCGCAATAAGGTTGAGCATGCGATCGCGCAATTCCGCTATGAAATCCCCAGGCTCGGCTTTCACAAGGCGCTTGTAGCCATTTGGGAGTGCATAAACGCGGCCAATAAATACATCGACTCCGCCGCCCCCTGGAACCTGGCTAAAGATGCGAGCCTGCTGCCCCGGCTTCAGACTGTGATGAGAACTCTTCTGGAGGTAAACAAAGCCGTTGCCGTGCTGATTTCTCCTTTTATGCCTTCGACCTCGGAAAAGATGCTCGAACGGCTTGGAATCGTGAAAAAAACATCGGACTTGAGGCTTGCCGACGATACCACATGGGGCGGACTGCAAGACGGCGCAAAGGTGCTCAAAGGAGAATCGCTCTTTCCACGGGTCGAAACGGCGGGCAAAAAACCGGGAAAACCCTGTAAACAAGGAGCTGGGATGGCTGATGTTAGCCATGAATCAAAAGAGAAAGAAAAAGCGGCAGCCGAAACCGCCGGCCCCATAATCGATATAGACCTCTTCCGGCAGGTTGACCTGCGGGTCGGCCTTATCAGGCAGGCGGAAAAGGTCCCCAAGTCCGACAAACTGGTAAAGCTTATCGTCGATATCGGGGAAGAACGGCAGATCGTGGCCGGCATCGCCAAAACGCATTCACCCGAAGAACTTGTCGGAAAGCAGGTGGTGCTGGTGGCAAATCTTAAGCCTGCAAAGCTCATGGGAATCGAATCCCACGGCATGATCCTCGCCGTACGCGACGGCCCGGACCTAAAACTTGTCGTTCCCGAAGCCGAGGTGTCGCCCGGCGGGAAGATTTCATAAAGAAGAGTGAATAGTGAATAGTGAATAGTGAATAGAAAAAACAAAAGAAAATAAATCCTTCCGGTTCTATCGTTTGGTGAGGAAGAGTGAAGAGTGAAGCGAGAAGGGGAAAACAAGGAGTGTAAACAGAAAGAGCAAAAGAAAATAATTCCTACTGGTTCTAGTGTCCTGAGTTAGAGATCCACTACATAAGTCCCGAGTGCTTAGGCCGTCATTCCGGCGAAGGCCGGAATCCAGTATTTTAAATAAATTTCAGTCACTTCCGGACCCAGGCGAACCCTGCCCCGGAAGTGTCTAGTCCGGGGGCCGCGGTGACGTAGGCGCCAGCTCAATTCCCAGGCTCGAATTATGTTATGAACTTTAGACTCAGGGCACTATCGCTTCGTGAGAGAGGGTGAAATCTTCACTATTCACTATTCACTATTCACTACTCACTATTCACCATTCACTATTCACTGTCTTTAATAGAGGAATCAAAGAAATGAAAGACAGTGCCAGGTATGTCAAAATCGTCGAGTGGTCAGAGGAAGATCATTGCTATGTCGGTAGCGCTCCAGGATTGATATACGGCGGGACCCACGGCAACGACGAAAAAGCGGTCTTTGAAGAACTTTGCCAAGTTGTCGAAGAGGCCGTTGAGCTTTATCGCAAAGACGGCAAACCGCTTCCGCCGGCAACATCAGGCCGTGATTTCGCCAATAAGATGCAACAGGTTGCCTGACCTGGGGCCGGCTCAGCGCTCCATGGGTGAGAAGTGAAGGGTCTTTGATCTGGGGGGAAGATTTCGTGAGGGACCGCAGTATTTACTGTGCGCTGAGCATTCTGCAAATTTCGAAAAACTCAAAAGCGCGGGGGAAAGTTTTCTCACTTTAAAGATGCCCCGCACCCCCCAGGATTTCGGCATCACGCGCATGCGCGTGAGTGCCGAGCGCTCGGCGCTCGCGGCGGTTGGCCGGAGGCCCCCGCCGCAGCGCCACACTAATACATTGTCAACTTAGTTCCGATAGATAAGGATCTCAAGCCCGTCATTCCGGCGGAGGCCGGAATCCAGTGTTTTTAATAAAATTCAATAACTTCTGGACCCCGCCGAACCCTGCCCCGGAAGTGTCTAGTCCGGGGGCCGGGGTGACGAAGGCGTTGGCTCAATTCCCAGGCTTGAATTATGTTATGAATTTTAGACTCAGGACACTAGGGGCTTGTCCTTATATAAGCCTCTTAGAGATTGCGCCGGATTTTGAGACTGATTTAGTCGCGAAGATTGAGCAAAACCGCAGGCGTAGCTGGGCTACCGCCTCGCGGAGCGTCGAGAACTTGGATGTGCCACCGCCGAAAATTTCGACGCTCCGCGAGGCGTGGCGGTCCCACCGCCTACGGACAAGCCCTAAGGCAATCCGCGGTTTGCTCTTGGTATTTCTCTGTGCGTCCTCACAAAAGATCGGACGCGAACTTGAAGCATGTAACATGGGCCGAAATGTTCAACGCGAACCCGAAAGTAGTGAGGGTTCCTCAGTGTCTCTGTGGTGAAGCTTCGCGTGAAACAAGGCATTCTCTCTTTCCGTCCTCCGCTTTTCTCGCTTCCTGCTTCCTGCTTCTCGCTCCGCGTCTCCGCGTCTCCGCGTGAAACAAGGCATTCTCTCTTTCCGTCCTCAGCTTTTCTCGCTTCCTGCTTCCTGCTTCCTGCTTCTCGCTTCGCGCCTTCGCGTCTCCGCGTCTTCGCGTGAAACAAGGCATTCTCTCTTTCCGTCCTCCGCTTTTCTCGCTTCCTGCTTCCTGCTTCTCGCTTCCTGCCTCCGCGTCTCCGCGTCTCCGCGTGAAACCAGGCTTTGTGTCTTTCCGTATTCCGCCCTCCGCCCTCCGTCCTCCGCCCTCCGTCCCCCGTCCTCCGCTTTTCTCGCTTCCTGCCTCCGCGTCTCCGCGTCTCCGCGTTAAACAAGGCATTCTCTCTTTCCGTCCTCCGTCCTCCGTCCTCCGTGTTCTCTGTGCCTCTGTGGTGGATTTGACTCTTATTCTGATTTTTGTACGTTTGCCACTCATAGGCCAGCTTGACTTATGACCCGTTTAAGGACTATATAAGGACTATATAAGGACTATATTTGGTCATATCTTGAAGGAGATGGATCATGAAACTGTCCAGCCAGATTAAACCGATCAGCTATCTCAAGGCGCATGCCGCAGAGATCGTGCGCAGCCTGGGGGAACAGGGAGAACCCCTGGTCATCACCCAGAACGGCCAAGCCAAGGTGGTCATACAGGACATCGAAAGCTACGAGCAAACGCAGGAGACCATGGCGCTGCTGAAAATTCTGGCACTCGGCGCCGGCCAGGTCGAAGAAGGCAAGGTTCAGCGCGCTGCCGATGTCATTAAAGGGCTTCGCGAGCGCAAGAAGGCCCGCTGATGTCATTCCAGGTGTTCCTGACCGACGACGCGGCCCGCGACTTGGAAGATTTGTACGATTACATCGAGCTGCACGATGTGCCGGGCAAAGCGGACCACGTCCTCGAACGGTTTGAAAAGGGCTTCACCAGCCTGTCCGAAAATCCTCAGCGCGGAGCGTACCCGAAGGAATTGCTGGCCATAGGCCTCCGGGAGTACCGCGAGATTCTCGGCAAACCCTATCGCATCATTTACCGGGTCATGGCCGAGAACGTCTACGTTCTAGTGATCGCCGACGGGCGCCGGGATATGCAGGCGCTGTTGCAGCGACGCCTGCTGATGGCATAACTCCTACCTGCCGTTTCTCTTCCGCCCCGATTTTCCTGATCGCGCGGTTCCTGACCTCGCTCGCGGAAAGCAGGAAGCAGGAAGGGCGAAGGCTGAAGTGTGAGGGGTGAAGAGTGAACTCTTCACTATTCACTGTTCACTATTCACTATTCACTGTTCACTGGTTTTATCTGCTCACTGTTCACTATTCACTATTCACCATTCACTATTCACTATTCACTGCCTCTAATGGCCTTCTAAGCACACAAAGTGCCTGTTTTAAGGAAACTAATCTTTAAATAGCGGGATGTTGGCTTGGTCCGACCCCGGCATCGCCTTCAAACCTTATCGCATCATTTACCGGGTTATGGCCGAGAACGTCTACTTTCTTGTGATCGCCGACGGGCGCCGGGATATGCAGGCGCTGCTGCAGCGACGCCTGCTGAAGGCATAACACCTACCTGCCGTTTCTCTTCCGCCCCGATTTTCCTGATCGCACGGTTCCTGACCTCGCTCGCGGGAAGCGGGAAGCACGAAGGGCGAAGAGGAAAAGCAAAAGAAGATAATTCCTTCTGGTTCTACCGCTTCGCGAGGAGCAGTCAAAAATAACTCCTCTTTGTTCTATCGCTTCGCGAGGGGCCGTTACCTTGGTCCGAACCCGTCGCCTTCCATGCCGACATTGGGGACTATGGCTCAATCAAGATCCAAAACTTCACAAATGAAACGCAAGTCTAAACGAGGTGGTGGAAACTCCGGGGTAAATATATAGGAGAGTTGTATGAACTTTGACGGGGTTGCTCATTAGCCTGAACACCGCGCTATGAACGGCCAAGCCAGCGGGCGAAGCCCACTGCCGAAGGTCAGACTCTGTGCGCTAGTTATGCGCGCCTCCTGGAAGTGAAAAGCGCTGCTTAGCAGTTGTGGTCGGATAAAGCCGGGTTCCGATGAGAATTGCAGATTTGCTGCCAGAGACCACTACCGCAGCTTTTCATCTGGTTTATCAGGCAGGCGTGCGAGCTTCGCGTTGATGTCGTCCGTGTCCCACTTGGGTGCGGGGCGACCCTCGCGCATTGCCTCGAACATCTCCATGGTTCGTGGCATCATGACTTCAATGAGTGCATTAACGTCCATGCCATTCGCTATGGTGGGCAAGGATGGGGAACTTCGATCTGGGTTGTTCCCTGTAAAAAATTGATGTCCTCCGCCGCCCTTGTGGAGACCGTTTCTTCTGTGGCGCCACGTGACAATGCAGCGTGGCCCGACCGAGCCATCCCGGATGCCATTATGGACTTCGTTGTTTAGGCCCGCAAGATGCGCAGTTACAGTGTTTGTCGTTACCTGACCCCGGTCGTGAGCCTTCACTATACGAAGCAGGCTACGCATCCACCTCTTATCTCCAATTAGGTAGAGAGCGCCCGAGCCCGCCACACTCAAACGTGGGGTCCTAGGGACTGCACGAGCTGGTCTGTCGACGACGTGCCGGGTATAGCGAAACCAGAAATTCTTGCGATCAGGTGCAAACACCATATCGATAGTGTAAAGCCTGACTTCGTCGCCCAGAAAAGCTGGAACGACCATGTTGTGAGCGGGAACGGTTTGACCAGCAATGCGGGCCATGTGTCTGGGAAACTGACGCTTCATCGCATCCGCCAGTACACTGAGGGATTGCTCAAGGGAAAGGTTTCGGCCGCGAAGCACTGAACTCATCCAATCGGCCGGCTCCGTTCCAGCAGATGTAGCCCCTAGGCCGGCATATCCAAGAATGGCCACGCCATCCAGTGTTTCGAGGAACATGACTTTACGAGCATCGTCTCGAAGCACGCGCCCCCTAGAAGTGAGACGGCGATCTGCGAGAAGCCAGATTGTTTCTGGCCCGTTTACCGTGACAACAAGCGTCATAACAACTGAATCCTCTCCTTTCTCGGTCGCTACTCACAAGCAGCATACCAATAGTTTGATCCATAAAATCCGACTACTTGTTTCCTGTACGCATAAGATGCCTCCGGTTTTCGTAGCAGATATCTAATCGCCATGTGCATTCCATGACTTGCAAGTGGCTCAGCGATTTGTTTCGGCATGTTATGCAGATCGGCATGGACAAAAATTTTTAGGGTAAGTGTACAGTCTAGCACGCTGGTGTCAACCATGGGATTGTCATCTTCTTCTTTTTCATGAGATCTTGCCAACTCCTGAAGTCCTATCTGGCAAGACAATCAAAGAATACATGATTTGGAGAAGTTGAGGTTTCAGCACTCACTAATGTCCGCCGGTGAGCGGGACGAAGGCGACCGGCAGCGCCCGCCTCGTTTTGATCTTTCCGTCCTCTTGCTTTTCGAGCAACATCAATTGTTGGGCGGCATCTGGTTTGCTGACTGGAATCACCATCCTTCCCCCCGGCTTGAGCTGTTCGATCAAGGGGAGCGGCATGTTGTTCCCGGCGGCGGTCACAATGATCCGGTCAAAGGGGGCTTTTTCCTTCCAACCGCTATAGCCATCCCCGATGCGGACCTCGACATTCATGTAACCGAGCCGCTTTAGCCGCGCTTGCGCTTCTTTCCCGAGCTCTTCCACGATCTCTATTGTATAGACCTCTTTCACACACTCTGCGAGGACTGCGGCCTGGTATCCGGAACCTGTACCAACCTCAAGCACGGTATGCCCCTTTTCCAAGTCCAGCAAATCAGTCATGACAGCCACGATATAAGGCTGCGAGACCGTCTGCCCGTGGCCGATCGGCAAGGGCCTGTTGTCGTATGCAAAGGATCTGAGGTTTTCGCTGACAAATTCATGGCGCGGGACTTTCCGAATGGCGTCAAGTACGCGGGGGTTTACGGTATCACGGCCGACCAGAGAGGCTAAGCTCAGGGCGGTGGCCTCTATCTCCTTTATAAGTGCTTCGCGAGGCTGGGCGTATGGGTCATCATCGACGGCGGCGCTTAAACCCGGCAGCATGCAATGCATGCCAAAAGCGAGCACAGCCGCCAGGAAAAGAAGTTTTGAGTGCAAGTGACCAGGATTTCTCATTGGTATTCCATCCATGGATTCTTTTAAAACCACGTCCGCGCCGTGATCTCTGGTCGACAACGCTTCATTTCCCACAAACTGATAAACGCCGCGGGTTGCCAGGATAACAGGAGTATCCTGGCCACGCAGTACTCAAATCTCTGTCAGGCGTAATTTAACATATTCAATCCAGCTTGCCACGCTACGTAATAAACCCCAGGAGTCGGCACTTTCCATGTTTTATGGAGAGTTTATGTTTCTTGCCAATCCTTAAATCCAATCGAACCACGCATTCACAGAACATATGATCCGCAAAGTGTGAGATTTGGGCACCCTGTTCCGTAACCTTTATGACGGACGGGCCAAGCCAATTACCCAAATAAGCAGCCAAAAGATTGAAAAAAGGGGCGGCTTTTGGTCTTAGAAGGTCAATTTTAACGGTGAAATGGGCGAGGGATTCAGGCATTCAGGGTGAGGGGTGAACCGAAAAAGCAAAAGAAAATAATTCCTTCCGGTTCTATCGCTTCGCAAGGAAGATTTAGCAGTGAGCAGTTAAAAATAACCCCTCCTGGTTCTATAGCTTCGCGAGGAGATGTTACCTTGGCCCGATCCCGGAGCTCCCCACCGCAGCTCCGCAGCTCCAAAATTGAGCAACAAGACCCTCGCCGGCAAGCCCTAAATAATATAAAGTTCTGACTCGGTTATTCCTTTGATTTTCTGACCGTGAGGAGAACGCCTATGTCTCAACAAGAGAGAAAAAAGAAGGGAGCGTTAGATCAACTCGATTATGATGTCCCATTTTATTCCAATACCCCCGATAACACACACTGCTTCCAGGCTTCTCTTAGGATGGTATTAAAACACTTTTGGCCCATACGAGACTTCACCTGGCACGAGTTGGACACCATCTCTGCCAAAGTCCCGTCTTTATGGACTTGGCCAACAGCCGCACTACTGTGGTTACAGAATCAAGGATTTGAGATCAGGAATATAGAGATTTTTGATTTGCATAGATTCTCCCGGGAAGGTGAGAGATACTTGCTTGAATTCTGCGGCCAAGAAGTTGGACAATCTCAGATTGAGCACTGCATTGTAAGCCAGGAGCAAAAGCTTGCAGGTGAGTTAATTAAGCTGGCCACTGTCGAACAGCGAATTCCGACACAAGAGGACGTCAAAGACTGCCTAAGGCTGGGCTATTTGATAATAGCCAACGTGAACTCCTGTATTCTAAACGGTGAAAGTGGGTATTCCGGACATTTTATTGTGATCAAGGGATATAATGACGTTAGCTTTGTTGTCCACGATCCTGGCCTGCCACCCATGGACAATGCGAAAGTTCCATTTTCTCTATTTGAAAGAGCTTGGGCATACCCTGACGCAAACCAACGAAACATATCGGGTATTCGGCTACTGCGCACGGGGTCGGGCCAAGCCAATTACCCAAATAAGCAGCCAAAAGATTGAAAGAGGCGGCGGGTTTTGCTTACACACTTGATCAAAGAATCAACCGTATTGCTCATGACCAAATGGTCGGTTAGAATAGTTTCCGAATGGATACTGGAATGCCAACAGACGCAATAACGGGATCATTACCGCGAAACGCACAAACGCCGGCTGACGTAGCGGTGGTAATTCCAACGGTGCTTCGCCCGTCGTTGTTGCGCGCCGTACGCTCGGTCTTCGATCAAAGTCTGGCGGGACACATCCAGATTTTGATCGGGATCGACCAACGCCAGGGGGATGCCGCCCTACTGGATACCCTGTCCCGCGAATGCCCGGCTAACGTCACCCTCACCATACTTGACCTCGGTTATTCAACCTCACGTCGACATGGCGGTTTTTACGCCAATTACTATAGCGGCGCCCTTAGAACCATTTTGAGCTATGCAGCCAACAGCAAATACGTCGCCTATCTGGACGACGACGACTGGTGGGGACGTCAACATCTATCCAGCCTGCTTTCAGCGATCGCTCACAAGGACTGGGCGTTTTCATACCGCTGGATGGTCGACCGTGAAACGGGATGGCCAATCTGCCGGGACGAATGGGATTCGATGGGGCCGGAGGCCGGTATCAATGAGCAGCGTTTCGGCGGTTTCGTCAGCCCCAGCAACCTATTGCTCAACAAGGATGCCTGCCATTTCATCCTGCCTTACTGGTCACAGTCGCCCTTTGCCGACGGTACCGGCGAGGACCGCCTTGTATTCCGCGAACTGTTGAAACATCCATTATGGGCCGCCACCGGCAAATACACCTGTTATTACGAAATACCCCGTGAAGTCCAGGAGCACCTCCACCATGCATGTGAATTTGCCGCTCGCCACATCAGTTGGATGAGTAACCGAACCCAAATCGACACCATCGTCCAACTGTCAGAAGAGGCATCGGCCGCCTTTAAGCGCCACGACATCGACGCCGCTATTGCCAACTGCCGGCGCGCCTTAGCCTTGAATCCCCACCACGCTGAGGTACTATATTGTTTGGCTCTTGCGCAATGGCGGACAGGGAACATGTCCGAAGCGTTTTCTCACATTGCCCATGCCATGGAGGTAAACGACCACGACCCAAATATCATCGCCCTATGGACAGAAATTACCGAGGCCCGCCAAACCGATATGGCGTCTAATCCCTCTAAGGGCAGCATTAGGGATTTAGGGATTTAGGGAGAGCCTCTTGCAAAAGTCCTTCAACGTCATTCCGGCGGGGCCTGTCCCGGAAGTGTCCAGTCCGGGAGCCGGAATCCAGGTTTTTCAAGGTCCACTGGACCGCGGATGTCACCGGAGTGACGGTTTTGTTGAGTTCTGCAATAGGCTCGGGATTCAGGGATTCAGGGATTCAGGGATTTTTCAATTCCCTAATTGATCGATTTTGCTTCCTGCTCCCCGCTTCCCGCTTCCCACTCCCACGCTACGTATATTCCGCTCACTCTGCCCATCCAGGACCTTCCGGATGATTCTTGAAAACTCATGAATACCCATGGGCTTCAACACAAAGGCGCTAACGCCCATTTCCCCGGCATGTTCCTCCTTTGCCTTATTGTTCGATCCGGTATAGACGATTACCGGCATCCCGGGGCGAATACGCCTCAGCCTCAGGGCCAGCTCATCGCCCGTCATATGCGGCATAGTATAATCGGTGATTACCAGGTCGAAGTTTTCCGGCTTGCGGCGGAAGGTCTGAAGGGCCCGCGCGCTCGATGTCTCAACGACTACCGTGTAGCCGAGATGCTCGAGCATGTCCTTGACGACATGGGTGGCTGTCTCTTCATCGTCGACAAACAGGATCCGCTCTTCACCGCGCATTATCTCCGTCTGCATCTCGCATCGAGAGGAAATCGCCGCTTGCATGGCAGGAAAGTAGATCCTGAAGGTGGTCCCTTCTCCCGGCACAGAGCGAACATCGATTGCCCCTTTGTGGCTTTTCACTATACCGTGCACGACCGCCAGTCCCATCCCGGTTCCTTCGTCGACTTCCTTGGTGGTAAAGAAAGGATCGAAGATGTGCTCCAGGGTGGATTCATCCATTCCGTGGCCGGTATCCGACACAGTAAGTTCCAGATAAACTCCTGGAGTCAGATCCGGAAATTGGTTTACCATTTCGCTATCCAGGCAAGCATCATCCAGGCTCACGGAGAGCCTTCCGCCCTTTTCCCGCATAGCATGGGCCGCGTTGGTGCATAGGTTGAGCATTATTTGGTGGATCTGGGTCGGGTCAGCCAGGACCAGCCTTTTGCTCTGGATCGAGCGTTGAATCTCTATGGTGGACGGAAGGGCCGCGCGAAGCAGCGCCAGGGATTCTGTGACTATTTGGGCTATTTCCAGGGGTTTGGGTTCCTGCGGGACCTGGCGGCTGAACAGAAGGATCTGCTTTATGAGATCTGCGGCCCTCTCGGCCCCTTTGATTATCTGCAGCAGAGTGCTCCCCGTTCTGAAGTCATCGGGGAAATGCAGCATCAACTCGGCATAACTCAATATAGGCATGAGAATATTGTTGAAATCGTGAGCTATGCCACCGGCAAGGGTCCCTATCGCCTCCAATCTGCCGGACCTCTGGAGGCGGGCTTCGAGCTCCTTCTTATCTCTTTCTGCCTGCCTCAGAGCTGAAATGTCGCGGTTGTAGATAACCGATCCGACAAAATTACCCTGCTCCCCGTAGATCGCTTTTTCCTTTCTCCACACCGGAATTATCGTTCCACTGCCCCGCTCCAGCTCGAATTCGCCTTCAAGATAGCCATCAGACTTGAGCCCTGCGCACATGTTCTCGTAGGTCTCCCGGCTCCTTGCCGATAAGAAATCGGAGGTATGCCTGCCGATAATTTGCTCCCGCCCGTATTCGCTCAGTATTTCATAGGCCCTGTTGCAGTCGACGATCCGCCCGCTCGAGTCCAACACTTCGACGCCGTCCGGGGCCGCCTCGAACAAAATCTTGTAATTCTCCCTGCTTTCAAGAGACCTGCTTATTTCCCTTATCATCTTGTACATTTCATGGCTCTCAAGCGCATTGGAACTGTTGAGCAAGATGATGGAAAGAAGTGACAGGGCCAGATCGGGGGTATCTACCCCGGACTTGCCCGCCAGCCCCATGAACATTCCGCGAATCCTGGAACTGGTGGCCATCACATGCAGGACTATATAGCCATCTTCAGTCTTTGAAGGGACAGTGACCGGTTTCTTGTTGCGCAGGGCCCAGGCAAAAGTGCCTTCATCGACCAAACGGCTGAACTCATCCTGGAAGGCATCGCTGTAGCGTTCCGGCTGAACGCTCGCGGGATAAAATTCGTTGCTCTCATCCTCGATCAAATAAAAAACGGTGGCTTTAAAGCGGACCAGCCTGTCTATGCGGGCCCTGGTCTCATCCAGAATTACCGCGGGATCTTCAAGGTTATTGATGTTTTGCTGAAAATCCCCCAGGGTTGCAGCCATTTCTATGGCATCCAGGGCAAACCTGTTGACCTCGTCCAGGAATTCCACCCGTTTTCTCAGATACTCCAATTCTGCGTATAGCCCCTGTTCGACCATATCCACTCTCGATTAAACCTCGCTGTCTCTAAAGAGGTCATGGACAACGGCTTCCCGCTGAACTTCCAATTGTTCGAGCACTCTCGGCAAGATCCTTGTCGAGAGACCAACACACTCCCACGCCGCCTCGCTCAATTGCGGAACGAACCGCTCTCCGCTCGATCCCTTCTCAACCGCGTTGCATATGACATCGGCCAGGTGCACTATCGATGGTTCGAGCGGGTCTCTGTATAGCTGCGGTGCATGGTGATACTTCACAGCGACTTCCAGCGAGACCGGCAACTGCCATCTTTTCAGAAGAAGTCCGCCCACCTCGGCGTGGTCACAACCAAAGACCTCGCTTTCCGCCATATAGAGCAGCTTTTGGCTGCGCTCTGCCTCGACGAGAGCCGCTCTTGCCGCGACAGGCAAATGGCTGTACAAAACCAGCCGCCCTATATCGTGAAGCAACCCGCCAAGGAACAAACGCTCGGTGTTTTGAATGTTTTTGAAGGCCCCGATGATCCGCGAAACAATCCCACAGCTGATGCTGTGATCCAGAAAGGACCTCATGTCGACAAGCTCGGAGGGAATATTCTCGAAGAAGGTGACCAGCTTTACGCCAGTGGCCAGAGTGCTCAACTGGTTCGTGCCCAAAACCAGCACCGCCCGGTAAAGCGTATCTATCTGGGATGGGAAGCCATAGAATGCGCTGTTTACAACCTTCAAAATTTTGGCCGAAAGGCTGACGTCCTTCCCGATCACGTCGACGATTTGTTTCGGTAACCTGCTAGGATTTTTAATGATTTCCATCATTTCAAACATGATGACGGGCAAGGCCGGAAGAGAGACTATATTCTGGACGAAACGGACGGGATCTATCCTGTGACTTCCCTGGGCGCCGTCGTTCTTGTCCCACTCCGGCTCCTCATCGTTGTCCAGGCATGCACGCGGCTGCGAAAGCCCATTGTCCCGGCAAAGTCTTTCGGCCGTTTGAAGAACGCAGAGCTGAAATAACTTGTAATTCGCCGGATGTTCGAGGTCGCTGTGCAAAAACCTGCGGCGGACGAGTTCTTCGGCGGTCTTCAGCAGGGCGGGGTCCAGGTTCACAAGAGCGTCTTCATCAGGATCCCTGGAAGACTCGCCTTCGATATCCGCTTCGAGGATCCCCCAAGTCCTAAAGAGCCTCAGATGGCCTTCGGTCAACTTCAACCCCTTGGCCGCAAGCAGTCGCCCACAGAGGTCTTTGACATGATTTGCCAGAACCATGTCTTTTTCCAACTGATCGAGGCTAATCAGGCCCACTTTTTCACCCTGCTTTTGATTGACGATTTACCGCTTCCTGTCCACAAGTGCCCACGGTTTCTCTGCACATTAATCGGCGGGATTTTTGTATACCTTTAGCAGAATCAGATGGGACATATTCTTTTAGTGGGTTATTGACAAACGAGCTAAACCAAAAGAGGAGGTATGCAGGCCAATTTCTTAATTCTTACCCGCACAGTTGTGAGTTAGGATTGGCCGCTAATACCTGTTATTTGAAAGCCTAATCGTCAAGTTCATAAATAGGAAAGCCAAAGCCATATTGGGATAAAGAGAAGAAAAAATGGCGGCCCAAGGTGACGAGGAGCGGCCACTGGAAGCAGCAATTCTTTTAACTGAAAGCGGAAGGTGACGGAGTGGAAAATAAAGGTTCTTCCGGCAAATGCGGCCCTTTGTAGTTTGCGTTTTTGCCCCAAGGGGCTGCATAGGGCAGCCCCTTCAGTGCAGAAAGTCAAAAAGCCTCCACAGGGCGAGTTCACAGCAGACAGATACTGTCCTTTCTCTTCTTGCACGTATTCATTAGCCGGATGAACCAACGTTTTTCGGGAAAAGAGCAGGTCGTCTTTCCCCGAAATCATGCAAAAGAGCCTTTGTCATCCACTGAATACTCCGGCCCACTATTTCCCGCCTGCCGCTATTTCCCGAGCATCTTGGCTTTGAGATCTTTCTGAACAGGCTTGTCTCCGAGCCATATTCCGTATAGGGCCTTTTTGAAATCCAACCCTTCGATCACGGATGAAGCTTTACCATTTACGGATGCCTCTACGCCCTTACCCGGGACATAGGCGAAGTCATAGACATCGTGGTCGCGAAGCCCCTTGAATGTACCGACAAAGGCATCGATCTTTGCTTTGAGCGGGGCTATGTCGCCTGTTGCGGATTCCTTAAAAGCTTCTATAATACCACTTTTCATGTTGTCTTCGGTGACCATGAATGAAGTGATCTGAATCTTGACGTCCATAGGCTCGTCTGCAGCAACAATGCCTGCCGCATCAGCGCTTTTCTGCTTAAGATAAAGGGCTACAGCGTACACGTCAAAACCCATTGAGCTTCGCTGGCCTCCGCCGTTGAAGGTAAGCTCCTGCCCGTTGGCCTGCACTTTATCAGGAAGTTTCACACCGTTGACATCGGCGGCAAATGCCGGCGCAGCCAGAAAAAACACGGCAAATATCACGACAATAGCTTTCCTCAAAATCATAAAATCCTCCTTTTCCTTTTTGCAGAGATTAGCGGTCATTGCATAAGCGCCTTAACAACAAAAAGGTTCACTATTCAGTAGCAAGAACCTCAGTTGCCTATATTCTCTTCCCTCATTAAGGGCTGCCTCTAAATAACACATGGTGAACCTGTGCAGACACGGTCTTTAACCGAGATCATCCGTAGAGTCATCTTACGTTACTCAACGCAGGCGTAAGCGTGGCTGAGCACCACGCCGCGGCCGGTGCGCGAACGGATAAGGTAGCGGCCGCCCTTATCCTTCCATCCCTCCGTGACAAGAGTGTCGCCGGGATAGACCACTCCCGAAAAACGGGCACTGAACTCCTTGAAGCGGGCCGCATCTCCATCGCAGGCGTTTAGGACTATGGCCTTGGCTGCGTAGCCGTAAGTGCACAGACCATGCAAAATAGGGCGGAGAAAACCGCCCATCCCGGCAAAATTTGGGTCCACGTGAAGGGGGTTGAGATCGCCGTTCAGGCGGTAGAGCGCCGCCTGGTTTTCCGGAATGTAATATGAGGCTGCAAAATCGGGCTGGGGCCCTTCGGGAGTCTCAAGCGCTTCGCCCCTGGGTCCGGGGTCCCCACCGAAGCCCCCGGCGCCCACATAAAAAATGGCGTGTTCGACCTCGGCCAAAAGCTCGCCCGTTTCGGTCATGACCTTCAGTATCCAGATAATCAGCGCCCCTTTGACCTTGTCGTAAATATTTGTGACTTCTCCTTCAACGAAGACTTTCCCCCCGGGTGGAATCTCGCGATGCAGTCTTACCGCTTCCTCTCCGTGAATAAACCTGGAAAGATCGACCTTGAGGTCCTTAAAGAGTTCAATAAACACGCCGATGCCCATGACGGTGGCAAAGCTCGGAAAGACCTTCAGCCCGCCTTCGGCATTCTCGTAAATAAATGGGAGTTCCGTTGTCTGCGCCCCGATACTGAGCGCATATACGACAACGTCTTTCCACGTGTACTCAAATGGGATAGGGCCGCATTTCCTGCCAATCAGGCCCAGATCAATCATGCATGCCTCCTGAGTCCCGTCCATCTCGTTAAGATAAACTTATATAATACCTTGTTCGAAAAAAATGCGCCTGACATGATGAGAAAAAGGACTGAGTACTGAGGACCTCCGGCCCGGCGCTGGGCAATCTTGAAGTGGTGTTTCGCCGGGTTGTACGCGCCACGGAGGACTGAGCAAAAGCGGCAACCATGCAGAAGGAATAGACATTAAACGTGGAGCGTTTGAAGGCAAGCGAAATGTTAAGCAAATCAGAAAGTCAAGCTGCAATCGTGTCAAGGTCTCTCTCAGTCCTCAGGGAGCGAAGCGTAGTTAAGTCCTCCGTCCTGATAGCGAAGCGCGTGGCGCGGAGGCCGACCGCTCATCCTCAACAGCCCGCCCACCCGCCCGCGAGACGGGGCGGGGGCGGGAGGCCTCCTCGAAAGTCCTGCCTAAGAGGCTTATTTACGGACAGGCCCTTATTTGGCGACCACGCTGGCCGGCAGTTTCCTGGTCAGGATGTCTACTGCCTCTTCCACCATCTCCTCCACAACCTGCCGCGCGGGCTTGATATCGTGGATCAGCCCGGATACCTGCCCGGCGAGACCACCGATATAGTCGGTCTGCCCGGTCTTGACGAAGCCCCAAAGGAGCGCAGAAGAAAGTAAGACCTGAGTGGGGAACGGAAGGGGATCAAGACCCGATTCTTCCCATAACCTGTGATACCCGTTCAAGCTGGCTCGCAGGGTCTTACCGGTATAAGCGGTGCTGACACGGGTATCCTCATCGGTTGAATCCAAAATTCGTTGCTTGTTGGCGTCTAATGCGCCCCCTTCATTAGTTGCCAGAAAACGCGTGCCAACCCAAACGCCTATGCAGCCAATGGCCAATGACGCCGCAAGGCCCCGGCCGTCTCCGATACCGCCTGCGGCCAGGATCGGTACGGGGGCCGCAGCATCTATGGCCTGGGGCAGCAGGGCCATCGTCCCAATCCTTCCGGTATGACCTCCCCCTTCATGTCCCTGGGCCACAATGAGATCCAGGCCCGATTCAGCCATGCGGCGGGCATTTTTGGAATTGCCCGTAATCCCGAGCACCTTCATTCCGACTGAATGAGCTTCCTGCAACATGAAGCCGGGGTTCCCAAGACCTGCGCAAAAAAGAGGGACCTTTTCCTCTATGCATACCTGGATGGATTCTTTTGGACGGTTGGTGGTGGAATTCAATTTTATCATGACATCAACATCAGGGAGCCCCATCTCGGCCCTCACTTTCCTGATCCACTCCCGATGCGGCTCCGGAAGCCTCTTGAGCACCTCGCTCAGAGGCATCTCTTTTACGCCGCCGCTCGATTCAGGCGCCACACTTTTGGGCAGAAGAAGATCCACGCCAAACGGTTTGTCCGTCTGCGCCTTTATCTCCCGAATGGCATCACGGAGTTGCTCCACCGTAAAGCCGCTTCCTCCAAGGACCCCGAGCCCTCCAGCCTCAGACACGGCTACAACCAGTTCCACAGGAGCCCCGGTCTTTTCACCTATCAGCGTGGGGCCCATTCCTGCGCTTAAAATTGGATATTCGATCCCCAACATGTCGCAAAGCTTTGTTTTCAGCGTTCGCTTTCCCATTATTGTCTCCTTCCATCAATAGAATACCATTCAGTAGGGAGTAGGAATCCAAATTCCCTTTCAGCTAAACAGTTTGGTCCCCTGCCCTGTATCGACTGATTCACCGCTCAGTCATCGCCAAAGAATTTCATTTGGAAAATAAATATTCTTTGCAATGATTCGACTATCATGTTAGATTGATCTTGTCAAGACCGGCATACTATTTATCTCACCACTTCATCGTTATTGAACAGGATTCACATTCCATGCAGTCAGTCAGCGGTCACACAAGCCATGACGTTGAACCGGGCCAGCGAAACGGAACCGCTTCGCAGACAAGATGCAAGATCCTGGCGGCAGCCGAAGAAGTTATGTCGCAGAAGGGCTTTGCCGGTTCGTCCATTTCTGAGATAGCTCGTAAGGCCAGTGTGACTGATTCTGTTATTTACCAATATTTTAAGGGCAAACAAGATCTTCTTTTCTCGGTGCCCGGCGAAAAATTGAAAAATCAGTTGGCCCTTTTGCAAGAGCATCTCGCAGGGATCCCGGACGTGCAGAGCCAACTGCAAAAGGTCATATGGCTCCAACTCCGATACCATGACGCCCACAGTGGTTATGCCCGATTGCTCCTTATGGAATGCCGGTCTTTTAAGGAGTTTTATTCCAGTCCCGCCTATGAGATCCTGCGCGAATACACCCGTATAGTGTCTTCAATATTGGCTCGGGGGGTCAAAGAAGGAAGATTTCGCATGGATGCCCCCATTCGGCTTATGCGTGACGTGATCCTGGGGACCCTGGACATGGCAACCGTAAGCTCCCTGACAATCGCCGAAGTGGAGTCGGGAGAGTCGGATTTCGAAGACGTGGTGAATCTGGTGGATTCGATGATCGTGACGAACAGTCCGCCGGAAAGCCTGCGGGTAAACCGTTTGGATGCCATAATCGACGCTGCGAAGGAAGTCTTCGCCGAAAAAGATTTCGCCAAGGCTACCATATCCGAAATTGCCGGTCTGGCGGGCGTAGCGGATGGGACAATTTACGAGTATTTCCAAAGCAAGGAAGACATTCTTCTTTCCATAGCCGCAAATCAACTCGGCTCCTATCTGGACGAGGCCTCCGGCGCATGCGCTGTCAAGGGCCCGGATCGCAAGCTTCGCAGACTGATCAAGCACCATTTTTCCAGTTTCTTGAGCGACCGGAAGTTTCTGAAAGTGTTTCTTCTGCGACTCCACACAAATGACAGGTTCCACAGGTCCAAGGCCTTTGAAATATTCCGCAGCTACTGCCAATTAATCGAGGATGTTGTAGAGGAGGGCAAAGCCACCGGTGTTTTTCGCGGCACGGTCAATTCCAGGGTTTTCCGCAACATGTTTCTCGGGGCCTTTAGCCATATGGCCATGCGATGGCTGGTATTACGCGAATCGGCTCGCGTGGATAAGATGGAGGAGATCGAGCAGGTAACCAGGCTTCTCACCTCAGCGGTCATGGCGAACCCTGCTCACCTAAGAACTCAATAAGGATGCAAGAGCGCGTTGCAGGGCCAAGAGCGGCAGATGCCGGCGATCGGGCCCGGCGAAAGGAGTTGAGAGGATGAAAACCGACTTCGAGAATGTTAAAGTAGAAGTTCACGATGGCGTGGTAGTGCTTTTCATGAACAATCCGCCGGTAAACCAGCTCTCGGGGAACTTCGTGATGGAGTTGGCCGAGGCTATCTCCGGCGGCTTCCAGGACTCGGACATCAAGGCCATCGTGCTCACGGGCACCGGCAAAAACTTCATAGCAGGCGCGGATCTAAAGGAAGTTTACAAAGTGAAGGAAAAAGAGAGCCTGCTGCCCAGAGTGAGGTCCATGTCAGGCTTTCTCAACCAGATCGAGATGGGCCCAAAGCCTGTGATTGCAGCCATCAATGGTAATGCGCTGGGAGGAGGCCTCGAAATCGCAATGGCATGTCATTACAGGGTCGCTGCCAAAGGCGTCCAACTGGGGCAACCGGAGGTCCAGGTCGGGCTTATTCCGGGTGCGGGAGGCACTCAGCGCCTGCCTCGGCTCATTGGGCTCGCCAATGCCCTGGAGATGATGACCGCCGGAAACCCGATCGACGCCGAAAGGGGCCTGTCCAGACGGCTCATCGATGAGATGGTGGATGCAGAGAGTCTTGTGCCGGCTGCCCTGGGGGCAGCGAACAAATTTATCTCAGGCGCAATCTCGCTTGATAGTAAGCGAACCCGCAACAGGTACAATCGGCTTCCAAGCGCGGCCGAGTTAAAGGCGATGGCGAACGGCGCCAAATTCATTGCCATGTCGAAAGCCAAAGGATACCTGGCGCCATTCAAAGTGATCGAAGCCGTAGAAAAGGGGTTGTCGTTCGACATAGAAGCCGATATTTGTCAAGAGGGCGATCTGTTTTGCGATTGCGCGGTTTCGGATGTGGCCAAGAACCTGATCGGCATATTCCTCAATACCAGGGCCGCCGGACGGCTGCCACGAATTGAGGGCGTTAAACCGGCCCCGATCAAAAAAGTCGTTATGCTCGGCGGCGGAGTCATGGGGTCGGGGATCGTGAACGTTTTACTTAGAGGTGGCTTTGACACGACCCTGTGGGACATCAACCGGGAAGCTTTGGATAAAGGCGTCGCTTCGGTCAGGAAGACCTTCGACTACCCCGTCAAGCAGAAAAAGATGACCCAGGCTGATGTGGATTCAATGCTGGACAAGCGGTTGAAAACGACCACGTTACTGGAGGACGCCAAAGACGCGGACCTGGTGATCGAGGCCGTGCTAGAGGAGATGAGCGTAAAGCAGGGGGTGTGGAAAAAGCTCGATGAGATCTGCCGGCCCGAAACAATATTTGCCACCAATACTTCAGCTTTGCCGATTACCGAAATAGCTTCAGTGCTCAAAGATCCCGGGCGAATGATCGGCCTGCACTTCTTTAATCCGGCCAACCGCATGCAACTCCTCGAGATCATTTGTGCGCAGAAGACTTCCGACCAGACCCTGGCGACATCGGTGTCCTTCGCACGCGCCATCAAGAAAATACCCATCGTAGTCAATGATGCGCCGGGTTTTTACGTGTCGAGGCAGCTTGGAGGTCTTTTTGGCGCGTCTGTGTATTTGGTGGCGGACGGCGTGGACTCAAATCAAGTGGAAAGGGTAATGAAGAACTTCGGCATGCCCATGGGCCCCGCTGAGCTTTCCGATCTGACGGGTATCGACATCAACTATCGCGTAAACAAGACTTTTGAGAAAAGACTCGGTGACAGGTACAAGATCCACCCGCTTACCGAGCTTGTCTATCAAACGGGTTGCTACGGAAGAAAAACCGGTGCGGGTTACATGGATTACAGCGGCGCTAAGCCTGTACCAAACAGCAGGGTTGTGGAGGTCGTACAAAACTATCTAAGCGCCGGCGGTGTTTCGCCCAAAAAGGTCTCCGACCAGGAGATAGTGGATGCTATGCTTGCCCTCGCAATAAATGAGGCTGCGCTCATGATGGAACAGGGAGTTTGCGACAGGCCGCAGGACATGGACCTGGCAATGATCTACGGCGCCGGATTTCCTCCCTACAGGGGCGGCATATTGCGCTATGCAGACAAGTGGGGCGTCGCCAACGTGCACGGCAAGCTGGTTGAGCTGGAGAAGCATTACGGGGCTAGGTTCCAGCCCGCAAATGTACTCAAAGCGATGGCCGAATCCGGTAAGAGCTTTTACCCGGCCTAGATCCGGAAACACAGGATGAGACACTTGCAGTTTCCAAAAATATAACCGTAAAGGAGACACTCAAATGAGAGAAGTAGTCATTGCAGGATACCTCAGGACCGCTCAATCACGTTGCCGGCCCAAAGACCCGGCTAGAGACGTATTTGCCAAAATGAGGGCCGATGAGCTTTTGGCCAAGCTACTCCCCGAACTGGCCCGCAGAACGGGGATTCAACCCGGCGAAATCGAAGACTTCATCGTAGGGTGCGCCACCGCTGTTGGCGAACAATGGGCCTACGGAGGCCGTTTCCCGATTTTTTTGGCCAACTTCCCCAAAACCGTCGCAGCCAAATTCGTAGACCAGCAGTGCGGTTCTTCCATGGCCGCCATTCATATGGGCTATCTCGAAATTGCCACCAATAACGCGGACATCGTCATGGTAGGAGGAATGGAGCACATGACGAGGATACCCATGGGGCAGGCGACGACAGAAGGTGGATTGATTTCTCCGAACCTTGCCCTCTTCTCGGCCCCGGATTACTTGCACTGGGACATGATGACAACCATGAACATGGGACTTACCGCTCAAAAGCTGCTCGTTCAATCCGGCCTGGCCAGGGACGATATGGATAAATGGGCCCTGCGGTCTCACCAACTGGCTGCAAAGGCCCAATCGGAGGGTTTTTTTGATGGTGAGATATTGCCCATTGAGGCGGTGCAGGCAGACGGGTCCGTCATTACCGTAAAAACGGACCAGGCGGTGCGAGCGGACACGACGCTCGAAGGTCTGGCAAAACTGTCTCCGGCCTACAGGAAAGACCACCAGATTACGGCGGGCAATTCATCGCCCCTTAACGCGGCGGCCTCATCGATGATATTGATGTCCAAGGAGACTGCACAGGCAAAAGGCATCAAGCCTCTGGCCGCCATAAAGTCCATCGGGTTCGCGGGTGTGGACCCCACCGTAATGGGCTGCGGACCAGTGCCCGCCAGCCAAAAGGCCCTTAAAAAGGCGGGGCTGCAAGCCAAAGACGTCGATTACTGGGAGATCAACGAAGCATTCTCCATTGTGGCCCTTAACTGCATCAAAGAACTGGGGCTCGATCCGGACAAGGTCAACGTGATGGGCGGCGCAATCGCCATTGGGCATGCCCTTGGGGCCACAGGTATTCGACTCGTTGGAACTCTGGCACGCGTACTGGAGAACAGGGGCGGGCGCTATGGGTGCGCTAACGCCTGTGTGGGTGGAGGCCAGGGCGTGGCCACGATCATAGAAAGACTTTAATTACCCGATCCGGCAGGAGGCAAAATGAGAACGAAGCAACAGCACATCCAGAGTCTGGGCAAGATGAAGCGTAATATCTATTTCAACGGCGATCTCATCGACCGCACAGACGAGATACAGATGGCATGCCTCGATACCATAGGGACCACGTACGATGAGGCGGCCAAGCCGGAAAACCAAGCCCTGCTGACCGCAGTCTCTCATCTCACGGGTGAGAGGATCAACCGTTTTACTCACGTTCATCAGAACCCGGATGACCTGCACAAAAAGCAGGACATGACCCGCCA